>Ga0335071_10003185_pt1 | contig 17398 bp, 19 predicted proteins | sample Lox_Sample_15_FD_206724 | JGI IMG/M metagenome (GOLD analysis project Ga0335071, IMG submission 206724) | Soil microbial communities from Loxahatchee National Wildlife Refuge, Florida, United States - Lox_Sample_1.5 | ecosystem: Environmental > Terrestrial > Soil > Wetlands | place: USA... | reverse complement strand
AGCTTGTACTTGGTCAACCGGGCACTCCTCTTGTCTCGCTTGCACCAACAAAAAAAGCCCCACTGCTCCCAAGGGCAGTGAGGCCTCGTTGCCTCCGCGCGCGCCGTCTTCGGCGCCGCACGTGGCCGGAACGCTAGCGGTCCACGCGGTCGGACCGCAAGGGACGGATCTCCAGGAGATCCGGGCGGACGTGGTCGACCTGGAGCGTCGTGTGGTGGAGCCCGTAGCGCTCGTGCAGGAGCCCCTCGAGCTCGCGGCGGATCCGGTGGCAGTCCTCGTCGCGGGCGACGAGCACATGGGCCGAGAGCGCCGGGAAGCCGGAGCCGATCTCCCACACGTGCAGGTCGTGGACGTCGGCGACGCCGGTGTGGCGTTGCAGCGTGGCTCCGATCTCGGCCGGGTCGAGCCCTTCGGGAGCCGCCTCGAGCAGGATCCGGCCCGAGCGGCGCAGGAGCGGCCACGCGGCGAGCAGCATCGAGCCGGCGACGAACAGGGAGGCGATCGGGTCGGCGCGGTCGAAGCCGGTCGCCCAGACGATCCCGCCCGCGACCACCGTGGCCGCGAAGGCGTAGAGGTCGGTCAGCAGGTGCCGGTAGCTCCCCTCGACGTTCAGGTTCTCGCGGTTCGCGCGGGCGACCTGCCGGAGGGCCGCCACGTTCACGGCGGCCCCGACGAGCGCGGTCGCGACGACGAGCGGCGCGTGCACGCTGGGCGGCGAGACGAGCCGCCGCACCGCCTCGACGACGATCAGCAGGCCGAGGACGAGGAGCGTCAGCCCGTTCGCCTGGGCGGAGAGGATCTCCGCCCGCCGGAAGCCGAAGGTCATCCCGCCCTGCGGCGGCCGCAGCGCGAGCCGCGCCGCCCAGACGCTCATGCCGAGTGCGGCCGCGTCCACCAGCATGTGGGCCGCGTCCGAGATGAGCGCGAGCGAGTCGGCGACGATCCCCGCGGCGATCTCCGCCGCCATGAACGCGAGGATCAGCCCGAGCGCGACCGCCAGCGGCCGGATCGCGGTCTCGGCGCCGACTCCGTGGTCGTGATCGTGCCCGGGCGCCATACCCCTTAGTGTTCCGCACATGGACGGCGTCGTGTTCGTCGAGATCCCCGCCGGGTCGCGGAACAAGTACGAGTGGGACGACGAGCTCGGGGGGATCGTCCTCGACCGGCGGCTCTTCACCTCGATGAGCTATCCCGCCGACTACGGCTTCCTCGAAGGGACGCTTGCCGAGGACGGCGACCCGCTCGATGCGCTCGTCCTCGTGGGCGAGCCGACCTTCCCCGGCTGCCGGATCCGCGTGCGGGCGGTCGGCGTCTTCCGCATGGCCGACGAGAAGGGGCCGGACGAGAAGGTGCTGTGCGTGCCGCTCAACGACCCCTCCTGGAGCGACATCGCCGACGTCCACGACGTCCCGGCGCAGCTCCGGAACGAGATCGAGCACTTCTTCCAGGTCTACAAGGATCTCGAGCAGCACAAGGAGACCCACACCCGCGGCTTCGGGAACCGCACCGAGGCGCAGGAGATCATCGAGGCCTCACGGATGCGTGCAGCGTCCGCCCGCGGCTGATAGTCTCGCTCGAGCCATGTCCGGGATCACCAACGCAGACGTCACTCCGCGCCGCTTCTAGCGGCGTCAGTGCGTCTTCGTTCGGTCCACAGTTTCACGATCCCAAGGAGCATGGCTTGTCTTACGCAGTCGAAGTACGTGACCTGGAGAAGGTCTTCAGCCGCCGGAAGGGCTGGCACCGGCGCAGCCGCGCGGCGCTGAACCGCGTCACCTTCACGATCGGGCGCGGCGAGTGCGTCGCCATCCTGGGCCAGAACGGCTCGGGCAAGTCGACGCTCGTCCGGCTCCTCTCGACGCTGCTCCTGCCGGGGGGCGGGGAAGCGCGCGTCTTCGGCTACGACGTGTTCAAGGAGTCACGCTCGGTGCAGCGGCTCGTGAACCGCGTCTCGGTGGAGGCGAGCTTCTTCAAGAAGATGAGCGCGGCCGAGAACCTCGCCTACGCGGCGCGGTTCTACGGCATGGGGCCGGGCGAGACGCACCGCGAGATCCCGATCATCCTCGAGCGGGTCGGCTTCCCCGCCGCCCGCCGGAACGAGGCGATGGAGAACCTGTCGCGCGGGATGCAGCAGAAGGTCGCGCTCGCGCGCGCCCTGCTCACCTCGCCGGTGCTGCTCTTGCTCGACGAGCCGACGACCGGTCTTGACCCGCGCTCGAAGCTCGAGGTGCAGACCTTCATCCGCGAGATCCGCGACCGGCACGACTCGACGATCCTGCTCTGCACGCACGACATGAAGGAGGCGGAGGAGCTCGCCGACCGCGTCGGCCTGCTCGACCGCGGCGAGCTCCTGTTCCTGGAGCCGGTGGCCGACGTGCTGCGCCGCTACGACGTGGAGACGCTCGAGGAGGCGTTCTTCGCGGCGACGGGCCGCACCTTCGAGGACGAGAAGACCGAGGAAGACGAGGAGAGGGAGGTGTTCGCGTAATGGCAGCTGCCGACGTCACCCAGGCCTACACCCGCCGTCGCGTGCTGCGCGGCGAGCTGATCGGCCTCTACGGCGTGGTCGAGCGCAACCTGTACCTGACCAAGCGCTACCTGCTGTGGGACCTCGCGTTCCTGCTCTGGACGATCGCGAACACGCTCACGATCGTGTTCATCGCGCGCGGCGTCGGCCTGAGCGCCGCGGACCAGAACGAGCTCGAGACCAAGCTGCTCGTCGGCGGCGTCATCTGGGCGTTCCTCGGGATCATCTTCGAGATCGTCACCGAGACGGTCGCGTGGGAGCGCTGGGAGGGGACGATCGAGTACACGTTCATGGCCCCGGTCTCGCGGCCGGTGCACCTGATCGGCATGGGCGTCTACGCCGTGCTCTACGGCATGGTGCGCGCGGCGGCCGTGTTCTTCGCAGTGGTCGCGTTCATCGGGATCCACGTCCCGAACGCGAACTACGGCGCGTCGATCTCGCTGCTCGCGATCGCCTCCGTGTCCTTCATCGGCGTCGGGATGATGACCGCGGTGCTGCCGCTCATCTCGCCGGAGAAGGGGACGCAGCTCGGGTTCGTCGCCCAGGGGCTGATGCTCGTGGTGTCGGGCGTCTACTACCCGGTGAGCGTCCTGCCGGACTGGATGCAGTGGATCTCGAAGATCTCGCCGGCGACCTACGCGCTGCGCGGCATCCGCGCCTCGATCCTGACCGGGGCCGGCCTCGCCTGGGCCGACGTCTGGCCGCTGCTCCTGATCGGCGTCGTGTCGATCCCGCTCGGCCTCGCCGTGTTCAAGAGCGGCGAGCGCTACGCGAAGAAGCGAGGGAAGCTGAAGCGCTCGGGCTGATGCGTTAGGGTCCGCCCATGGGCATGATCGAGAGCAAGGACCGCGCGACCTCCGATCCTGCGGCCCGCAAGGACGTCCTCAAGCAGATGGAGAAGGACGGGATCGAGTACGTCCTCTTCTGGTTCACGGATATCGAGGGCCACCTGAAGAGCTTCGCGATCACGCCCGCCGAGATCGAGGGCGCGCTGAACGACGGCATGGGCTTCGACGGCTCCTCGATCACGGGCTTCAACGCGATCGAGGAGTCCGACATGGTCGCGATTCCCGACCCGGCGACGTACCGGCTGATGCCGACGCGCGAGGGCGAGGCGAAGGTCGGCCGCATGATCTGCGACGTCGTCAAGCCGGACGGGCAGCCGTACGAAGGCGACCCGCGCTACGTCATGCGGCGCGCGCTCGAGCGGATGCAGTCGCTCGGCTTCGACACGTTCAACGTCGGGCCCGAGCTCGAGTACTTCCTGTTCCGGAGCAAGGACGGGACGGAGACGCTCGACGAGGGCGGGTACTTCGCGATGACGGCGCTCGACGCTGCGACCGAGCTTCGCAACGAGACGATCCGCGCGCTCGAGTCGATGGGGATCGCGATCGAGTACCACCACCACGAGGTGGCGCCGTCGCAGCACGAGATCGACATGCGCTACGCCTCGGCGCTCGACATGGCCGACCACACGATCACGTACCGCCTGATCGTCAAGGAGGTCGCCGCAAAGCACGGCGTCTACGCGACGTTCATGCCGAAGCCGCTGTTCGGCGAGAACGGCTCGGGCATGCACACGCACATGTCGCTGTTCAAGGACGGACGCAACCAGTTCTTCGAGGGCTCCGACCAGTACAACCTGTCGCCGGTCGGCAAGCAGTTCATCGCCGGCCTGCTGACGCATGCGCGCGAGCTCTCCGCCGTCTTCGCGCAGTGGGTGAACTCGTACAAGCGGCTCGTGCCGGGCTACGAGGCGCCGGTGTACGTCGCGTGGTCGCAGCGGAACCGGTCGGCGCTGATCCGCATCCCGCTGTACAAGCCGGGGTCGGAGCAGGCGACGCGAGCGGAGATCCGCTGCCCCGATCCGGCGTGCAACCCGTACCTCACGTTCGCGGCGCTCCTGCACGCGGGACTCGAGGGAATCGAGAAGGGCTACGAGCTGCCGCCGCCGATGGAGACGAACCTGTACCACCTGACCGCGGAGGAGCGGCGGGAGCGCGGGATCGTCTCGCTGCCGGAGACGCTCGGGGAGGCGATCGACGAGTTCGCGGGCAGCGAGCTGATGCGCCGCGCCTTCGGCGACCACATCTTCGACAGCTACGTGCGGCTGAAGCGGGCCGAGTGGGACGACTACCGGGTGCAGCTCACCCAGTGGGAGCTCGACCGCTACCTGGGCGTGCTCTAGACGCGTATCGGAGACGCCGCGGCACGGGCTCGACGGAGCCGCGCGGATCTACAGGAAGGTCCGGATCGACTCGCGCTCGACGCGCAGGCCGATGACCTTGGCTCCGTCGTCGATCTGCTCGATCGACTCGGCCGGCACGATGCTGCGCCGCCGGGCGAGGAAGCCGGAGCGGACGGAGAGCGCGTCGGGGCTCTCGGGCGAGGTGCCGTACATCGGCCCTTCGACCTTCCCGACGACACGGCCCTTGGCGTCTGCGACGAGGAAGCCGGCTGTGCTGCGGAGGTCGATGGCGAGGGCGCTCATGCGGTGTCGACGTTATTCCCCGCGTGCGAGGAAATACCTCGCCGCCTGTAAAGGTTCTGTGAACGCCGTCACGACCATTTTCCGGACATTGCGAGCATCGCCACGGTCAGCAGCAGGAGGTAGATGCCGGACAGGGCGGCCGTCGCCCGCGCGGCGACGGCCTTCCCGCTCGACCGCCACCACCAGGCGGCGGCGAGCGCGAGCAGGAGCACGAGCACGCCGGGCTCGAGCACGTTGCGGCCGAGCTGCAGCCACGTCGGGCTCGCGCCGCCGAGGCCCTCGTCGTGCTCGAGCCAGTGGCCGGCCCCGAGTGCGACCACCCAGGCGGGAAGCGCGACGAGCAGCGAGGCGAACGTGGCGCGCGGCAGGCGCGCGAGCGCCGTCGCGAACGCGGCCAGGACGGCGCCGAAGAGCGTCATCGTCCCCAGCACGTGCACGAAGAGCGGCCAGAACGGGCGGCTCGCGGCGAGGAGCGTCACGAGCCAGGCCTCCAGATCATGAGGACGAGGATGGCCAGCGTGGCGACGCCTGCGCCGTAGGACATCCAGAGCCCGGCCGGATCGCGGAGGGCGGCGGAGAGCTCGGGGCTCGGGGCGTCGCCCTCGGCGGCGAGCCGCTCGGCGAGCTCGCGCGCGTGCTCCTGCAACCGGCCGCCGAGCCCTCCGAGCGCGTTCGCGACCGCCCACAGCACGAGCGAGACCCAGATCCAGGCGGCGCCGATCGAGTAGCCCTGCTCGTGCCAGAGCCAGATCCCGAAGACGAGCGTGCCGGCGACCCCGGCGAAGATCAGCGGGAGCACCCGCCGGATCAGGCGCAACAGCGCCGCCGCCTCGCTGGGCCGCCCGGCGCGGAGCGCGAGCCCGTTCAGGATCCCGGCCGCCACGGATCCGCCGACGAAGCAGAAGGCCGACGCGACGTGCAACATCAGCAGCCACTGGGCCGTGCTCACGTCCGGAACGTACCCTTGACGACGGATGGAGCCACGCGAACGTCATCTGCGCCTCCTGACCGAGACGATCGAGGCGGTCAACTCGACGCTCGACCTGCAGGAGGTGCTGTCGCTCGTCGCCTCCAAGGTTCCCGCTGCGCTCGAGGCCGACGCGTGCTTCGTCTACCTCTACGACGAGCGGGCCGACGAGCTCGTGCTGCGCGCGACCCACGGGACGCCGATCGACGAGATGAGCCGGCGCCCGCGGATGCGGCCCGGCGAGGGGATCACCGGCTCGGCTGCCGCGGCGCGGGCCCCGGTCATGCTCGAGTCGCAGGCGCATCTCGACCCGCGCTTCAAGCACTTCCCGAACCTGCCGGAGGACGAGTACGAGTCGATCCTCGCGGTGCCGATCCTGACGCGCGACGGGACGCTCGAGGGCGCGCTCAACGTGCGCACGCGCCGGCCGCGCGCGTTCTCGCAGGACGAGGTCGAGCTGCTGCTCGCCATCGCGGCGCAGGTCGCGCAGTCGATCGACCACGCGAAGCTCTACGAGGAGGCGCAGCGCCGCGTCGCCGAGCTGGAGGCGCTGGCCCGGATCTCGGAGGCGGTGTCGAACTCGCTGTACCTGGAGGAGTCGCTCGAGGCGATCGTCAAGACGACGATGGACGCGCTGCGGGCGACCGGCGCCGCGCTCGTCCTCGACGACGGACGGATCGCCTGGCCGGAGGGGGTCGCGTCGACGTACGCGATCCGGCAGCCGATGCACTGGCGCGGGCGGCAGATCGGCGAGCTCGTCGCCGACCGCGAGACGGCGTTCACCGATATCGACCGCGAGCTGCTCGCGTCGATCGCCACGCACGCGGCCGTCGCGCTCGAGCACGGCCGGGCAGTGCTGCGCGGGGTGCTCGCCCAGGAGATCCACCATCGCGTCAAGAACAACCTCCAGACCGTCGCGTCGCTCCTCCGCCTGCAGGCCCGCGCAGCCGACCAGGTCGACCCGCGCGAGGCGCTCGAGCACTCCGTGAACCGGATCCTTGCGATCGCGGCCGTGCACGAGCTGCTCACCGAACGGCGCGAGGAGGACGTCGAGCTCGCCGACCTGATCGGCCGGTTGCGGGCGATGCTCGTGCAGGGTGTCGGCGGCGGCAAGGAGGTGACCGCGGAGCTCGAGCCGGTGACGCTCTCCGGCGCGCGGGCGACCGCGCTGGCGCTCGTGTTCGCGGAGCTTCTGCAGAACGCGCTCGAGCACGGCGGCGACAAGGTGCAGGTGGAGCTCGTGCGGCGGAACGGCGACGCGGTGCTCGCGATCGCCGACGACGGTTCCGGGGTGCGGGAGGGCGCGCCGGCCGGGACCGGCCTGTCGATCGTGCAGGCGCTCGTCCGCGACGAGCTGCGCGGGACGCTCGACCTGAGCTCCGGCCCCGGCACCCGTGCGGAGGTCGTCTTCCCGACGTCGTAGGGCGCGGCGAAGCGAGCTGCGCGTCCGCGGTCGCGACCCGGGCGGTCAGGCGGGCTGTTCGTCGAACGTGAAGTGGAAGTGGTCGCCGTGGGCCTCGACGCCCAGCACCTGGTCGGCGAGGACCTCCGCGGCCGCTGCGTCCAGGAACACTTGCGCGCCGTCCCGCTCGACGACTTCGTCGCCGTCATGCGGTTCCGTGGCCTCGTCGATCTGGAGCTCGACGCCGTCGTCGGCCTCCTCGGCGGTGATCCGCAGCGGCCCCAGCTCGGTCAACGTGGCGACTGCTTCTTCGTCGATCTGCAGCATCGTGACACTCTATGTGCGATGCGCATCCTCGTAGCGGAAGACGAGACGATCATCCGGCTCGACCTGCGCGACCTCCTCGAGCGCGCGGGGCACGAGGTCGCGGGCGAGGCGCGCGACGGCGAGGAGGCGGTGACGCTCGCGCGCGACCTCCAGCCCGACCTCGCGATCATGGACGTGAAGATGCCCCGGCTCGACGGCATCGAGGCCGCGAAGCGCATCCTCGAGGAGCGGCCGCTCCCGATCGTGCTGCTCACCGCCTACGACCAGGAGGAGCTCGTCAACCGCGCCGTCGAGGCCGGCGTGTTCGGCTACCTGGTGAAGCCGTTCCGCGAGCAGGACCTGGTGCCCGCGATCGAGACCGCGCGCGCCCGCCACGCCGAGCTCATCGCCGTGCGCGAAGAAGCGGACTCGCTCGCCGAGGCGCTCGCCGCCCGCAAGGCGATCGAGCGCGCGAAGGGCCTGCTGATGGAGAAGGAAGGCCTGAGCGAGAACGACGCGTTCGACCGGCTGCGCCGCGCGAGCCAGGTCTCGGGCCGCCCGCTGAAGGTGATCGCGGAGGCCGTGATCGCTACGCTCGACCCGTGACCGAGACGCTCACTCCCCCGCGCGAGCGCGAGCGCGCGAGCTCAGGCTCCGGCACCGGCGGCGCATGGCGCGTGATCGTGCTGAACGACGACCACAACACCTTCGAAGGGGTTGCGTTCGCGCTCGCCCAGACCATCCCGGGGGTCGACTACGACCGGGGCATGGCGCTCGCGAACCGCATCCACACGACCGGGCAGGCGGTCGTCTGGTCCGGTCACCGCGAGGCGGCGGAGCTCTACCACTCGCAGCTTGCCGGCTACGGCCTGACCCTCGCGCCGCTCGAGCGTTGAGCCCCGAGGAGGGGATCCGCCGCGTCTTCGACGCGTTCCGCGGCGGCGACCCGCGCGCGCTGTTCGAGGTGATCGGCGAGGACGCGGTCTGGACGGTGAACGGCACCGTCCCGGTCGCGCAGGTCTACGAGGGCCGGCACCGCATCTTCGAGCTGTTCCGCGAGACGCGCCGCCTGACCGGAGGCACCTACCTCTCCACCCTGCGCTGGCTGCTCGCCGACGACGAGCACGCCGCCGTCGTCTACCGCGCCCAGGGAACGCGCGAGGGGCGCGAGCTCGACATCGACCAGGTGCTGCTGATCGACCACCGGGACGGGATCTGGCAGCGGATCGTCGCCGTCCCGTCCGACCCGCCCGCCTTCGAGGCGTTCTGGGCGGACGCTTGAGGGTCGGGCTCCAGCTCCCGGAGGTGGAGCGGGACGTCCGCCGCGACGAGCTGGCAGCGATCGCGCGCGCGGCCGAGGACAGGGGCTTCGACTCGCTGTGGGTCGGCGACCACCTGCTCTACCGCGGCGACGGCCGCCCCGAGCGCGGCCCGTGGGACTGCTTCGCGACGCTCGCCTGGCTCGCCGGGATCACCGAGCGCGTCGAGCTCGGTCCGCTCGTCGCGTGCACCGCGTTCCGGCCGCCGGGGATCCTCGCCCGCGAGATCGCAGCCGTCGACGAGCTCTCCGGCGGCCGCATGGTGGCGGCGCTCGGCGCCGGCTGGAACCGCGCCGAGTTCGAGGCGTTCGGCCTGCCGTTCGACCGGCACGTCTCGCGCTTCGAGGAGGCGTTCACGATCGTCCGGCGCCTGCTGGCCGGGGAGCGCGTCACCTTCCACGGCGCCTACCACCGGGTCGAGGACGCGGTGCTGCTGCCGCCGCCCGCCCGCCGGCCGCGCCTCGTGATCGGCGCCAACCGTCCGCGGATGCTCTCGATCGCGCTCCCGCACGTCGACGCCTGGAACACGTGGTTCACCCACTACGGCAACACGCCGGAGGGCTTCGCGCGGCACAACGCGGAGGTGTCCGCCGCCGCGGAGCGTGCCGGCCGCGACCCGGCCGCAATCGAACGGAGCGCCTGCGTGCTCGTCCGCTCCGGCGCCGGCGGCGAGCGGCCGGACGCGGACGCGGTCGGCGCGGGCGCGCTGAAGGAGCACCTGGCCGCGCTCGCCGAAGCGGGCGCCGACGAGGCGATCCTCGTCCTCGACCCCGTCGACGAGCGCTTCGTGCGTAGTCTTTCGCTGTGATCGAGAAGCTGCCGTTCGGCTCCACGGGGCACGAGAGCACGCGGACGATCTTCGGCGCCGCAGCGCTCGCACACGACCACATCACCCGCGCCGACGCCGACCGCGCGCTCGAGCTGCTGCTCGCCCACGGCGTCAACCACATCGACGTCGCCGCGAGCTACGGCGAGGCGGAGGTGTGGATCGCGCCGTGGCTCGCCGAGCACCGCGACGCGTTCTTCCTCGCGACGAAGACGGGCGAGCGGACGCGCGAGGCTGCGTACGCGGAGATCCACCGCTCGCTCGAGCGGATGGGCGTCGACTCGTTCGACCTGATCCAGCTGCACAACCTCGTCGACCGCGGCGAGTGGGAGACGGCGATGGGCCAGGGGGGCGCGCTCGAGGCGGCGGTGCAGGCGCGCGACGAGGGGATCGTCCGCTTCATCGGCGTCACCGGCCACGGGCTCGAGGTCGCCGAGCGCCACCTGCAGAGCCTCGCGGAGTTCCCGTTCGACTCGGTGCTCTTCCCCTACAACTACGCGCAGCTGAAGGACGAGCGCTACGCGGCGGAGGTCGAGGAGCTGATCGAGGCCTGCACCGGGCGCGGCGTTGCGATCCAGACGATCAAGAGCCTGTCGAAGGGCCGCTGGGGGAGCAAGGAGCACCACTCGGCGCCGTGGTACGAGCCGCTGACCGATCCCGGCGAGATCCACGACGCCGTCGCCTGGACGCTCGCGCGCGATGGCCTCTTCCTGAACACGGTCAGCGACCTCGACCTGCTGCCGCACGTGCTCGCCGCCGCCGAGGCGCCCGGCGCGCGGCCGAGCGACGAGCGGATGGACGAGCTGGCGATGCGGCCGCTCTTCGACGCCGCCTTCCCGGCCTTCTAGGCGCCCGCGAAGAGCGACTCCCAGCGCTCGAGCAGCGCCTCCAGCTGGTCGCGGGCGCGCTTGTGCTCGGCGACGAGCCCGGCGTCGGACCAGTCCTCGGCAAGCCGCCGCTCCACATCGGCGAGGTGCGCCTCGGCCTGCTCGACCTCGCGCTCCACCTGCTCGAGCTGCGTCGGCCGCGGCTTCGGCGGGCGCTTCGGCTTCTCGCGCTTCGGCGCCGGCGCCGGCTGCTGCTCGACCTCCGCCGCCTGCGCGCGCTGGTAGTCGGCCCAGCCCCCGCTGTAGGAGACGAGCCCACGGTCCTCGACCGCGAGCAGGCGCCCGGCGACGGCGTCGAGCACCGCGCGGTCGTGGGAGACGAGGAGCACCGTGCCGGGGAACGCCTCGAGCGCGGCCTCGAGCGCCTCGCGCGACTCCAGGTCGAGGTGGTTCGTCGGCTCGTCCAGCACGAGGAAGTTCGCCCCCGAGGCGACGACGATCGCGAGCGCGAGCCGGCGGCGCTCGCCGCCGGAAAGGGCGACGACAGGCTTCTCGTGGTCGTCCCAGCCGGAGAAGAGAAAGCGGCCGAGCAGGTTCTGGGCCTCGGGCCGCTTGAGCCCCGTGCCCGACATCGCGGCGTCGAGCACCGAGCCGCGCTCGTCCAGCTCGGCCTCGTGCTGGGAGAAGTACGCCGGCACGACTCCGTGGCCGAGCCGGACCGTGCCGGCGGCCTGCTCGCGCAGGCCGAGGATCGTCTCCAGCAGGGTCGTCTTGCCGGAGCCGTTCGGCCCGACGAGCGCGACGTGCTCGCCGCGCTCGATCGCAAACGACGCGCTCTCGAGCAGCAGCTTGTCGCCCGCCTGCACGCGCAGCCCGTCGGCGACGACGACGTCCCGGCCCGAGCGGGGCGGCTTCAGGAACTCGAAGCCGAGCGTGCGGCGCCGGTGGTCGGGCGCGTGCACCCGGACGGCCTCGATCCGTTTGATCTGCTTCAGCTTCGACTGCGCCTGCCGCGCCTTCGACGCCTTGTAGCGGAACCGCTCGACGAAGCGCTCGAGCCGTGCGAGCTGCTCGGCCTGCCGCTCCGCCGTCTTCGCCTGGTGGAGGTCGCGGGCAGCCTGCTCGCGGCGCCACACGTGCCAGGCGCCGGGGAAATAGACCGACCTGCCGTTCTCCAGCTCGAGCACGGCGGTCGTCACCGCCTCGAGGAACCAGCGGTCGTGCGCGACGAGGATGACGGCGGCGTCGAGCGTGCGGAGCACCTCCTCGAGCCACTCGAGGGACTCGATGTCGAGGTGGTTCGTCGGCTCGTCGAGGAGCAGCAGGTCGGGCTGCGACGCGAGCGAGCGGGCGAGCGACGCCCGGGTCAGCTCGCCCCCGGAGAAGGTCGAGAGCGGCCGGTCGAGGTCGGCGTCCGTGAACCCGAGCCCGCGCACGACCGAGGCGGCCCGGTCGCGCCAGTCGTAGCCGCCCGCGTGCTCGAGCCGCGCCTGCGCCTCCGCGTAGCGGCGGAGCGTCGCCGCGTCGTGCGCTCCGGCGGCCATTCCCCGCTCGAGCGCCCGGAGCTCGTCCTCGACCGCCGCCAGGTCGGCGGTGCCGGCGAGGACGTAGTCCCGCAGCGGCCGTCCCGACTGCGCCGGAGGCCGCTGGTCGTGGAGCGCGATCCGCGCGCCCTTCTCGAGCGCGATCTCCCCGCCCTCGATCGAGATCTCCCGTGCGAGCGCCCGGAGCAGGGTCGTCTTGCCCGCCCCGTTCGGGCCGGCGAGCGCGAGCCGGTCGCGGCGCTCGACCTTGAACGAGACGCCGTCGAAGAGGACGCCGCCCGCAAGCTCCTTGCGGAGCGAGGACGCGATGATGACCGCCACGCCCCAGAAACTATCCTGCGTCTCCATTCCGTCTTCTTCCCCGACCACTGTGCGTCGCCCGCGCCGGCTCGGCCTGACGGGTGGGCTGCTGCTCGGGGGCGTCGTGATCGCGGCGATCTTCCTCTCGCAGCTCTTCCTCACCTGGCAGTCGCTCCGGACCGTCCGCCACCACACCGACGAGCAGCGGCGGTCCGAGCAGGCGATCGTGACCGCTTCGCGGATCGAGCGCCTCGCGCTCGACCTGTCGTCCGGCACCCGCGGCTACGTCCTGTCCGGGGAGCCCGGGTTCCTGGCGACGGTGCAGAACGCCCGGCGCGACCTGCCGGCGCAGGCGGCCGCGCTGGAGCGGCTCGCACCGGGAGCGCAGGCGAATGCGATCGACGCCGCGTGGCGCCGCTACCTCGCCGCGTGGACGATCCCGCTGCTGGCCGAGGCGAAGACCGACCCGGCGCAGGCGAAGGTGCGCGTGTCGAGCCTCGAAGGGCTGATGCGGATCGGCCGGCTGCGGGCGCAGATCGACGCCTTCGTGGCGCAGAGAGACAAGACGCTCGACGCCGACCGCTCCCAGATCGCGGACGCCGAGCACCGCACGACCGTCCTCGAGATCAGCGGGGCGCTCCTGCGCATCGCGCTCTTCGCATTCGTCGTCGTCTACCTGCTGCGCGCGATCGTCTGGCCGCTGCGGCGGATCTCCGACGCCACCCGGGAGGTGGCGGCGGGGAAGCTCGACGTCGAGGTGCCGGAGACCGGGGCCGGCGAGGTGGGCGAGCTCGCGCGGGCGTTCAACGAGATGTCGCGGTCGCTCCAGCGGAACCAGAGCGTGCTCGCCGAGCAGAACGTCGACCTGGAGCGCCTCGCCACCGTGCTCCGCGCCGTTCTCGACTCGACCGTGGACGGGATCCTGCTCTCGGACGCCGAAGGGAACGTGCAGCTCGCAAACCGGCCGATCGTCAACCTCACCCGCGACCTCGGCATGTCCTACGAAGGCCCCGTGGTCGACCGGCTGCTCTCCGTGCAGGACCGGATCCGCGACGGCGAGCGCTATGCGGCGGCGATGGGGAGGCTCCGCGGGGACGTCAACGAAGCGACGTTCGACGAGTTCGAGGACACCGTGAGCGGGCGCGTGTTCCAGGGGTTCACGAGCCCGGTGCGCGACGATCGCGGCAACTTCCTCGGCCGCATCTGGACGCTGCGCGACGTGACGCAGCAGCGCGAGCTCGACCGGCTGAAGGACGAGTTCGTGGCCACGGTCTCGCACGAGCTGCGGACGCCGCTCACGTCGATGATGGGCTTCCTCGAGATGATCCGCGAGGGGGAGGCGGGCGAGCTCACCGACGAGCAGAAGCGGTTCCTTGCGATCGTCTACCGCAGCTCGGAGCGGCTGCAGCGCCTGGTCGGCGATCTGCTGTTCGTCGCTCGGCTGGACGCGAACGGGCTGCAGCTCCACTTCGACGACGTCTCCGTCTCGGAGGTCGTGCGCGACTGTGTCGAGGCGACGAGCGCGCTCGCGCGCTCCCGCGAGATCGACCTCGAGGCGGAGCTCGGCGACGTGCCGCCCGTCTGGGGCGACCGCGAGCGCCTCGTCCAGCTCGTCTCCAACCTGCTCTCGAACGCGATCAAGTTCACGCCCGCGGGCGGCACCGTGAGCGCTCGCACGTTCGCCGACGGAGAGGATGCGGTCATCGAGGTCGCGGACACCGGGATCGGCATCCCGAAGGCCGAGCAGGACCGGCTGTTCCAGCGCTTCTTCCGCTCGTCGACCGCCACCGAGCAGGCGATCCCCGGCACCGGCCTCGGGCTCGTGATCTCGAAGGCGATCGCCGAGGCGCACGGCGGGACGATCGACGTCCGCTCCGACACCGGCGAGGGAACGTGCTTCACCGCGCGGCTGCCGCTCGAGCGCCAGGAGGAGGACTGACCCGGATCGTCGCGCTCGACGTCGGCTCGTCGTCGGTGCGGGCCGTCGTCTACGGCGAGGACGCCGTCGCCGAGCCGGGCGACGCGCGCGTCGCCTGCGACACGGACGACGCCGACGAGCTCGTCTCCGCCTGCCGGGCGGTGCTCGCACAGGCCGGCGACGCGGACGCGGTTGCGATCTCGTGCTTCTGGCACTCGCTGCTCGCCGTCGACGAGCACGAGCGTCCCGCTTCGCCGGTGCTCACGTGGCGCGCGCTCGCGGGCGCCCCGCCGGCGCTCGACCCGGTCGCCTACCACGAGCGCACCGGCTGCTTCCTGCACCCCTCGTTCTGGCCGGCGAAGCTCTCGACGGTCCGCGGCGCGCGCTACCTGTCGTTCCCCGACTATCTGCTGCTGCGGCTGACGGGCGAGCTCGCGACGAGCGTCTCGATGGCGAGCGGGACGGGCCTCTTCGACCCGAACCGGCTCGCCTGGGACGAGGAGACGCTCGCCGCCTGCGGCGTCGAGGCGGCGCAGCTCCCACCTGTCTCCGACGAGCAGGTCGCCGGGGTCTGGCCTGCGCTCGGCGACGGCGCCTGCTCCAACGTCGGCTCCGGGTGCGCGCGCCGGGGCCGCGCCGCGGTGATGGTCGGCACGTCGGCGGCCGCGCGCGTCGTCTACGAGGCGCCCGCTGCCGAGGCGCGCCCCGGGCTCTTCCTCTACCGGCTCGACGAGCGGCGCTTCTGCGAGGGCGGGGCGCTCTCGGACGGCGGCAACCTCTACGCCTGGCTCGAGCGGACGCTGCGCGGCCCCCTCGACGAGCCGTCGGCCGACCACGGGCTCACCTTCCTGCCGTTCCTCGGCGGCGAGCGGTCGCTCGGGTGGGACCCCGGCCGGCGCGGCCTCGTCGCCGGGCTCTCCTTCGAGACGACGCCGTCCGACATCGCGCAGGCCGCGCTCGAGGGCGTCACCTACCGGCTGGCCGACGTGCTCGGCGCGATCGGCGGTGTCGAGGCGGTCGTCGCGACGGGCGGCGGCCTGCTCTCGAACCCCGCGTGGGTGCAGCTGCTCGCGGACGTGCTCGGCCGCCCCGTCGAGGTCTCCGCGGTCGCGGAGGGATCCTCCCGCGGCGCGGCCGCCGTCGCGCTCGAGCGGCTCGGCCTGCCGGTGCCCCCGCCGCCCGTTGCGCACGTCGTCGAGCCGCAGGCCGGCCGGCACGAGCATCATCTGTCGGCGATGCGGAAACACCGTGAGCTGATCGAGTCGACGGAGGAGGCGCGATGATCGGGATCGTGGGCGGCGGGCTCGCCGCCGCCAAGCTGGTCGAGGGGTACCGCGGCGCGGGCGGCACCGGCGAGATCGTGATCTGGTCGCAGGACCCGCACGGGCCGTACCACCGGCCGCCGCTCTCCAAGCGCCTGCTTCGCGGCGAGGCCGGGCCGGAGGACGCGCTGATCTCGCTGGAGGGCGTCGACCTGCGCCTCGGCGAGACCGTCTCGTCGCTGGAGGACGTGCAGGCGGACACGATCGTGATCGCGACCGGCTCGCGGCCGCGCGAGCTCTCCGGCGCGCTCCACCTGCGGACGCTGGACGACTCGCTCGAGCTGCGGCGCCGCGCACTCGAGTCGACGACCGCGACCGTGATCGGCGGCGGCTTCGTGGGCTGCGAGGTCACCGCCTCGCTGACGCAGCTCGGGCTGCGGGTGACCCAGGTCGTGCGCGAGCCGGTGCTGTTCGCGGCGATCGAGTGCCCGCCGCTCTCGGAGGCGCTCCACGACACCTACCGCGCCCACGGCGTCGAGCTGCGGCTCGGCGAGACGGAGATCCCGCCCGCCGACCTCGTCCTCGCCGGCGTCGGCGTCGTCCCCAACGTGGAGGTCGCCCGCGACGCCGGGCTCGAGGTCCGCACGGCGGTCGTCGTCGACGAGCGCTTCCGCACCTCCCGCGCGGGCGTCTACGCGATCGGCGACGTCGCCGAGTTCTACGACCCGCTCTACCGCCGCCACCGGCACGTCGAGCACTGGTCGAACGCCGCCTACCACGGCACCACTCTCGGCCGGATCCTCGCCGGCGAGGACGCCCGCTTCGACATCGTCTCGTCGTTCTTCTCCGAGGAGTTCGGCAAGAGCTTCCGCACCTACGGCGACGCGCTGGGGCACGACGCGACGAGCCTGGAGGGCGACTTCGCGGGCGACCGGGCGCTCTTCCGCTTCTCCCGCGGCGGCGCCACGATCGCCGCCGTCGCCACCGGGCTCTCCGACGAGGAGCAGGCTGGGATCCAGGACGAGATCAGAGCCGGAGCGGCGAGCCTGGCGTAGTCGTTACGCTCGCGGTAAGCGACGACCCCAGGAGGAGCGCTTGCCCACCACGGAGATCGAACAGCTCTCCATCGACACGATCCGTGCGCTGTCGATGGACGCAGTGCAGCAGGCGAACGCCGGCCATCCCGGCACCGCGATGGCGCTCGCCCCGCTCGCCTACCTCCTCTACACGGAGGTCATGAACCACAACCCGGCGAACCCGCACTGGCCGGACCGCGACCGGTTCGTCCTCAGCGCCGGGCATGCCTGCGTCCTCCAGTACTCGGCGCTGCACCTCTCGGGCTACGACCTCTCGCTCGAGGAGCTGAAGCGGTTCCGCCAGTGGGAGTCGGCGACGCCCGGCCATCCCGAGTACGGGCACACGGCCGGGATCGAGGTCACGACCGGGCCGCTCGGCCAGGGCTTCGCGAACGGGGTCGGCATGGGCTTCGCCGAGCGGTTCCTCGCGGCGACGTTCAACCGGCCGCACCACACGGTCGTCGACCACCACGTCTACGCCATCTGCTCGGACGGCGACCTGATGGAGGGCGTCTCGTACGAGGCGGCCTCGCTGGCCGGCACGAACGCGCTCGGGAAGCTCGTCTACTTCTACGACGACAACCACATCTCGATCGACGGCACGACGGCGATCTCGTTCACCGAGGACCGCGG
>Ga0335071_10003184_pt1 | contig 17399 bp, 13 predicted proteins | sample Lox_Sample_15_FD_206724 | JGI IMG/M metagenome (GOLD analysis project Ga0335071, IMG submission 206724) | Soil microbial communities from Loxahatchee National Wildlife Refuge, Florida, United States - Lox_Sample_1.5 | ecosystem: Environmental > Terrestrial > Soil > Wetlands | place: USA... | reverse complement strand
GATACCACGACGGGTCGCTTCGCAGGCAATCTCTATATCGGATGGACGCGCTGGCGCATCCCCGATTCGCAAATGGTGATCTCGCGCTCGACCGACGACGGAAAGACTTGGTCGGCACCCGTGGAGATCGATGCCCATCCCGGTCTGCCGCGGGACGACAACGGAGCGGCAGAGGGCTTTGATGGAGTGGTCGCGCCGGATGGAACGCTGTATGCCATCTGGAGTCAAAGCGATGACATCATGCTGGCCACGTCGCGAGATGGCGGAAAGAGTTTCAGCAAGGCTCGTGCAATCATTCACACAGCCCCCATCATGTTCGCCATTCAGACTCTGGAACGTGCCAACGGTTTCCCGCAGATTGCTATAGATCCCAAATCGAAGCGCCTCTACATCACCTGGAGCGACTATCGGAATGGCGATCTCGATGTTCTCATCTCGAGTTCGGCTGACGGCGGCAAGAAATGGAGCGAACCCATTCGAGTCAACGATGATCCCGCCCACAACGGCGCGGAACAGTTCTTCCAGTGGCTTGCAGTAGATCCCACGGACGGATCGGTTGATGTTCTGTTCTACGACCGGCGCGGAGATCCGCAAAACCGCAAACAGGTAGTCGTTCTCGCACGCTCGACGGACGCGGGCCGGACCTTCAAGAACTACGCCTGGACCCATGAACCGTTCGAAGCCAGCGGCGTCTTCTTCGGCGATTACACCGGGCTCGCCGCCTACGGTGGCCGCGTCTATGGAGTATGGACGGAGAAACCCGTGCCCGCTCCTGAGTCAACGGATAAGGCTGAAGGAACAGAATCCGAAAAATCCAAGCCACGCGGAACGGTCGTTAAACTGGGAACCGTCGACTTCAGAAATCAAGGCGGGAATAACTGATCTTTAGCCCGTGAAATTCACTGTCATGGCAACCCTCCCGGAATCAAATCTCGGTCTCGAGCAAGCGCTCACGAAGGCCGCAATTTTCTCAGAGCTTGCCGAAAGTGAATTGAAGTTTTTAGCGGGTCGAGTGGCTCGCCGCAAGTACGCTGCCGGAGAATCGGTCTTCACGGAAGGCGAACCTTGTATCGGCCTCTATATCGTGGTTTCGGGCCACGTGCGGATCTACAAGAGTTCAGCCGGCGGTCGAGAACAGGTCCTCAGCATCGACGGTCCCGGAGCTTCGATTGCAGAACTGCCGGTCTTCGATGGTGGCAGGTATCCGGCCTCTGTAGTCGCGATGGACGACGTAACCCTAATCTTTGTCAGTAAGCAGGACTTTCAGGCTTTGTGCCTGGCTCATCCTCCTGTCGCATTAAAGGTATTGAAAGTAGTGGGAGGAAGATTGCGCCGGCTTGTGGGGATTATTGAAGAGCTCTCGTTCACCACGGTGCGGCACCGTCTGGCCGCGTTTCTGCTGCGAATGGCAAAACCCGAGGCAGGTGGCCGAAAAGCGGTCGAACTCCTTCTTCCCGCCAGCAATCAGGAACTGGCCGCACAAATCGGCACAGTCCGCGAACTGGTCTCCCGCAATCTGTCGCGTTTACAGTCCGAAGGGATCATTCAGATCGAAGGACGCACGATCACTGTGCGCGACCTCAAAGCACTCGAAGCTGCGGCGCAATCCACCGAATAACATCCCACCCTTGGAGCTGTGACAAAAGTCATCGGCAGCACTGCGTCTTCCCGCTAAGGTTGCAACATACAGCCGCCCCGCGAGATGCCGTGGCCGCCAGGAGAACCAAAATGACAATCGTTACGAGCAAGACCGTTCGGGAAATTGCCTTGGAAACCACGAGCGCCACGCGTGTCTTCGAAAAACTAGGCGTCGACTACTGCTGTGGCGGAAATTAATCTCTGGAAGAAGCTTGCGCCAAGTCAGGTCTTCCCATCGAGCAGGTCATCGATGCGCTCGAACTGGCCGAAGCCCAATCTGCCGTTCCGGGAATCAATCGGGACTGGATCGAGGCGCCACTCACGGACTTGATCGCGCATATCCTCGAGACGCACCACAGTTACACTCGGGAAGAAATCGCTCGGCTGACTCCGCTGCTCGATAAGGTTTGTTCGGTGCATGGGAAGAATCATCCTGAATTATTGCGAGTCCGGGCCACATTCTTTGCTCTCGCGCAAGAGCTCCGCACACATCTGATGAAAGAGGAAACGGTTCTCTTTCCCTACGTGACCCGCATGGAAGAGTCGCTCGCTCAAAGGGAACCGGCCCTGCCAGCGCCGTTCGGCACCATTGAGAATCCGGTTTCCATGATGGAACATGAACACGATTCCGCTGGGAATGCTCTGCGTACAATGCGCGAAGCTACAAACGGATTTACCGCCCCCGAAGATGCCTGCGTCAGCTATCAGACGCTGTACAAAGCTCTGGCCGCTTTTGAGGCAGACTTGCACCAGCATATCCATCTGGAAAATAACATCCTGTTTCCGAGAGCGATTGCAATGGAGAAAGCGGAGGTAGCAGCTTAAGAGGGGAAATCCCAGCCTTCTTCTTTCATCTTTTTGTTCGACCAATGCTGGAGGTGTTCGAACAAAGCAGGCTCAATCACGGCAAAGCGGATGCCTACACGGCCTTCGTCGCCAATCCACATCAGGCGTGCTTTGGCCTGGAAAGTGACCGCGCTGTCGGGCAAAACAAAACTCACATCGAGCAGTCCTGAGTAGCGGAGCGGGTCCTTGACTCCGTCGAGGCCCATACCACCGGTGCTCAGGTTGACTCCCTTTACCCTGATTTCCTCGCCTTGCGAATTCTTGACGGTGACAAGAACTTCGATGCGGGCGCGGAAAAACTTTTGTTGCTCGTTACTGATGAAGCCGAGCGCTGCCGTCGTTTCTCCCGGTGCGAAGCTGATGTTGTATTCCTTGAGCTTTCGGCTCAGGGTGCGGCGTGAGATTCCCAACTGCTCGGCCGCCATCGTCCGGTGCCCGCCGGTTCGTTCGAGAGCCTTGATGATCATCTGCTCTTCCATGCTGTCGAGATTGCCGACAGGCATGGAAGCCGTCTGGCGCATGGCGCTTGGCTCGCCCGTCAAAGCGGCGCTCAGCTTGGAGAAATCAATCTCTCCTCCGGCGGATTCCATCGCGACTTTTGCGACCAGATTCCGGAGTTCACGGATGTTGCCCGGCCAGGCATGCGACAACAGCGCGGAAATCGCTTGCGGCGAAAATTGCTTGTTCGCGGCCTTCAGCCTCAAGAAATGCTCGGCCAACGCGACAATGTCTTCAGGGCGCTCCCGCAACGGAGGCACTCGCAGCTGAAACTGCCCTAGCCGATGAAATAGATCCTGCCGGAAGCGGCCGGTCTTGACGGCAGACTCCAGATCCTGATTGGTCGCCGCGACGATGCGAACGTCCACCTTGATCTTGCGGTGGCCACCGAGGCGGTAAAAGGGTTGTCCATCGAGCACGCGCAGCAATTTCACCTGCGTCTGCAACTGGAGCTCGCCAATTTCGTCGAGAAATAACGTTCCCTTGTCCGCGAGTTCAAAGAGCCCGGGCTTCGACGAGTCGGCTCCGCTGAAAGCGCCCTTTTCATACCCGAAAAGCTCGCTCTCGACCAGATTTTCTGGGAGGGCCGCGCAATTGATATCGACCCAGGGGCGGCCGCGACGGTCGGACGACTCGTGAATAGTCCGAGCGATCAACTCTTTGCCGGTGCCGGTCTCTCCGGTGATCAGAACCGTTTCAGTATGCCCAGCCACGCGATCCACCAGTGTCATGAACTTATGCATGATGGGGCTGGCGAGAATGAAGATGGTGTCATCGATCTTGCGCGAGAGAATACCCGGAGCCACTGCTGTGCCTTCACTCGCAATTGGCGCTCTCGCCGGTACGACCGTAGCGATGACGGTGGCAGCAGAGGAGGACGAGTCTCGCAAAATCGTCGCTGAAAGCTGCACACTGAATTTCTTGCCGGACTTCGGGCAGGCTAGCAGCTGCCCATGAAATCCGTCGTTTGCCGCACAGGCATCGAGCATCACCCGATGGAGGCGGGAGGCTTCCTCATTTGAAGTCTTCCCAGCTTTTGCAAAAAGCGCAGAAAAGCTCCGGCCGAGTACTTCTGCCGTCGAAGAGCCGAAAAGTTCAGAAAACTTGGGATTACACGCAGTAACTTTGCCCGAAGAATCGATCGAACAGACGGCCAAGGAAGAGAGTTCAGCTCCGCCAGACAAACTAGGTGAGGCTTCCACGGCTGCCCCGTCACGATTAACTGACGGCCTCTGGTCCGAGTTAGGGTTAAACGTGAGCATGCAGTGCGTTTGGGACGATGGTGACACAAGCCGATACCTTCGCCATTACGCTACCGCCGATTTCGGGTAACGAAGGTAACGAGTTACTGCTGAATTCGACAACGCTCCCTTCCGTCAGATCGTCGCGAAAACGGCAGTAGGTTACTTCGGTAAGCTTCAGAATCCCTAATCTTTGCAATACGATTCCGCAAGGCCAGGCTGAAAGTGTGCCCTGCGCCTCAGTGCGGGCTGACAAATTTCCCCGTGGAATGGGACGTGTGTTCGCCGGGTCGCGAATACGCGCTGGACTGAGTCGGGGCGTAAATGAAATCAGACGCGGACGGATTATCGTTGCAGACGAAAGCGTTCGTCGGTATCACTGCCTGTTTTGGAGTGGTGATGCTGTCGTACGCCCTTCTGCATTGGGAATCGCATGATCTGATGCGGTTCGCCTGTTATCTGGCCGTGGCGATTCTCGCTTCCGGATTGAAAGTCCAACTACCCGGCATCGACGGCACGATGTCGGTCAACTTCCTGTTCATCCTTCTCGGCGTACTGGAACTGAGTCTTCCGGAGACTCTGGTAATCGGGTGCACGGCGACCCTGGTACAGAGTGTCTGGCAAGCGCGGAAGCGCCTGGACCCCGTCAAAGTTCTGTTCAATGTGGCTGGCATGATGGCCAATGCCAGCGCGCTCACGTATCAGAGCTATCACTGGCTGGCGGCACGGTATGGATCGAACAAGCCGATCCTGCTCATGCTGGCGGCGCTCGTATTTTTCTTCGCAAACACGCTGCCCATTTCGATTGTCATCGCGCTGACCGAGGGAAAATCGAGCCGGAAAGTCTGGTCCGAGTGCTATTTCTGGTCCTTCCCGTACTACCTGGTCGGAGCAGCGGCGGTGGGCCTAGTGGGGATCGTAAACCGCTCGGCGGGATGGCAGACCTCTCTGCTCGTTCTGCCCCTGATTTATTGGGTGTACCGCTCCTATCGCCTCTATCTGGGCCGGCTTGAGGCAGAAAAAGAACGCGTGGAAGTGGAAAAGCGGCACGTGGAAGAGATCGCCTCGCTGAATATGCGGACGATCGAAGCCTTAGCTCTGGCGATCGAAGCCAAGGATCACACCACGCACACGCATTTACAACGGGTCCGAACGTATGCCGTGGAAATCGCCCGCGAACTTGGGCTCGGCGAAGATCAGATTGAAGCCCTCCGAGCCGCCGCACTCTTACACGACATTGGAAAGCTGGCCGTGCCCGAGCAGATCATCAACAAGCCGGGCAAGTTGACGCCCGAAGAGTTCGAGAAAATGAAGGTGCATCCGCTGGTGGGGGCCGAAATTCTCGAACGCGTGGCCTTCCCTTACCCGGTGGCTCCGATCGTTCGTTCGCACCATGAACGTTGGGACGGTTCCGGCTATCCGGAGGGTCTGGTTGGAGATCAGATTCCCATGGGTGCGCGCATTCTGGCCGCGGTGGATTGCCTCGACGCGCTGGCCTCGCATCGCCAATATCGCCCCGCTCTGCCGCTCGCAGAAGCCATGGCCAAGGTGAAAGAAAAGGCGGGCACCTGGTTCGATCCCCATGTGGTCGACATTCTGCTTACGAATTATGTGGACCTCGAGCGCATGGCTCAGATGACCGAAGAAACCGTCGCGCCGCACGGGCTTTCGAAATCGGTCAAGGTGGAGCGCGGACTAGCCCCCGCCGCTGGTTTTGAGCGCAACGAACCGACCTTGGGCCAGATTGAAAACGCGGACTTTTTGAGTTCAATCGCCTCCGCTCGTCAGGAAGCGCAAACAATGTTCGAGCTCAGCCAGGACCTCGGTGTCTCACTGAGCTTGAGCGAAACACTCTCGGTGCTTTCCATGCGTCTGCGCCGCATGATTCCTTACGACTCGTTTGCGGTGTTCGTGAACCGGAATGGCTGGTTGTTGCCCGAACTGGTCACCGGCGAAAATTTCCGCATCTTGTCGTCGCTGAAAATCCGCGTGGGCCAGGGATTATGCGGATGGGTTGCTGAAAACTCCAAACCCATCGTCAACGGCAATCCGCAGGTGGAAGCCGGATATGTGGTCGATCCTGAAAAGCACACGACTCTCCAGTCTGCCCTGGTGGTGCCGCTGGAAGGACTGAACGGTGTTGTAGGCGTCCTCGCGATGTATCAAGCGAATCGCGATGCATTCACGGCTGACCATCTCAGAATTCTGCTGGCGGTCGCCTCGAAGGTAGCGCTCTCCGTCGAAAACGCCCTCAAATATCAGCAGGCTGAGAGCTCTGCCACTACGGACTATCTCACAGGCCTGCCCAATGCACGCTCCCTGTTCGTTCATTTGGCTCAGGAAGTCGCCCGCTGCCGTCGTACAAAAACGCCGCTGGCGGTGATGGTCTGCGATATCGATGGATTCAAGCAGATTAACGATTCCTATGGGCACCTGGAAGGCGACAAATTACTGCGCGAGTTTACATCGCGACTCAAAGACGTCTGCCGCGGCTACGACTATGTCGCCCGGATGGGGGGCGATGAATTCGTGATAACAGCGCCGGGCCTGACTCCCGACGCCGCCAAGGACAAGGCGGAAACACTCAATCAGGCGGCCGTCGAAGCAGGCAAGTACGTTTGCGGACGCGAATTGATCACGCTGAGCGTCGGAACCGCTTTCTGCCCACAGGATGGATTCGACGTCGAGCGGCTTTTGGCGGAGGCCGACCGGCGCATGTATTCCATGAAGCAAGTTCACCACGCCGACGCGGCCGTCCGCGAGTTGGACACCAAGGCGCGCGGAGCCACCGGCAACTAGAGGAACCATGTCCATGCTCAAACTGATCACGCGGCATGGACTCACTTTCATCGCCATCGTGCTTATCGGAGGATTTCTGGCGGCAGTGCTGATGCGCCTGGCGCCGGGATTCGATGTGGACGAGCAACAGCTTGACCCCCGTTTGAGTTCTCAAAGTATCCAAGCGTTGCGGCAGGCACGCGCGGACCAGGACAACATTTTCCGTTTCTATCTTCATTCTTTGCAGCGCGCGGCTCATGGAGACTTGGGAAGTTCCATTTCTCTCGGACAACCAGTAATTTCTCTGCTCCGCGAGCGTGCGCCGCTTACCATTCGACTCGTCCTGCTCGGACTGCTGATGAGTTGGGGATTCGCCCTGGCTTTGGCATTGAGCGGGGCTTGGATGCGGGTCGCTGCCTATGACGCTTTTGCCACCGTGATCAGTGGCGCTTTCCTTTGTCTGCCGGCCGCAGTACTGGCCCTGTTGTCAGTTCTGTGGAATGTTCCTGGGGCATTGGCCGTCGGATTGATCGTATTTCCCAAGGTATTTCGCTATAGCCGAAACCTTCTCGATAAAGCCTACGGCTTGCCATGCATCGTCATGGCGCGAGCCAAAGGGTTGAGTGAACTGCGAATTCTGCTGTGTCATGTCATCCCCATTGCCGGTCCTCAACTGCTGGCTTTGGCGGGAGTATCGGTAAGTGTTGCCGTTGGTGCGGCGATCCCAGTGGAGGCGCTGTGCGGACTTGCGGGCATAGGCCAACTTGCGTGGCAGGCTGCTCTTGCGCGCGATCTGCCGTTGTTGATGAACATCACGATTCTCGTGACTGCCGTGACTTTAGTGGCCAACTCTGGCGCTGATGTGATTGGACACTTGCTTCGAGGCCGCGAAGCATGAACCTTTGGCAGAAGATTGCATGCGGAGTGTTATTGGGCGTGTTTGGTTTGTCGTTGTCTGCCCAGTGGCTGGCGCCAGCGGGCTATGCCAAGCAATATCGGGAGGTGGCAGGCGCGCCTCCCTCACAGCAGCATTGGCTGGGCACGGACGACATTGGCCGCGATCGCTTTGCTCGAGTGCTCTACGGGACGCGCATCTCGCTATTGCTCGCGCCAGCGGCGGCCTTGGTGTCAGTTCTGATGGCGGCCCTGGTAGGCGGCGTCGGCGGATATCTCGGCGGATTCTGGTCGCGCGGCGCGATGGCGGTGACCGATCTTTTTCTCTCGCTTCCGTGGTTGTTTTTACTGATTACAGTTCGCGCTCTGCTGCCTTTGAATGTGTCGCCGATGGTATCGGTACTGGTCACGTTCATTATGTTGGGACTTCTGGGTTGGACAACTGCAGCGCGTGTGCTTTGCGCTTCCGCGAGTTCACTTCGAGATTCCGATTTCGTTCGGCTGGCGCGAGCCTCCGGCATTCCGGCTGCGCGGGTGTTCTGGGTGCACGTTCTGCCGAATTTGAAGCCTGTGTTGTATGCGCAATTTTGGATTTCGGTTCCTGCCTTCATTTTGAGTGAAGCAAACCTTGGGATTCTCGGATTGGGTGTGGCCGAACCGATGCCCTCATGGGGAAGCCTGCTCAAGGAACTGGAGGGTCTCGTTTCGGTTGGAGAGGAGCCTTGGAAGTTCGTTCCGCTGGCGCTCCTGATATTGGTCGTCACGTTGTTTCAAACCGTGCTTTCGAAGCAGGACGAGGTGGCCGCGTAGCCGCCTCTGAAAGAAAGTTGGACAAGATGAGAACCAGGAAGAACAGAATTTTTACGTCATTCTTATGCTTGGCGATGTGCCTGTTGGCCCTCGCAGGCAGCGCCCTCGCCCAAGGTCAACTTCGCTTGTGCTTGCGGGCGGAGCCAAAGACTTTCGATCCGCTCAAAGTCGAAGACGACGCGTCGGTTGCTGTTCGCTATCTGACTGGCGGAGTGCTGGTGCGCATGAACCGTCAGACCCAGGTTCTGGAGCCGGAACTCGCTCAATCGTGGAAGGTGTCGAAAGACGGAAAGGAGATCAGCTTCAAGTTGCGCAGCGGGATTTCATTCTCCGACGGCACTCCATTTTCGGCCGACGACGTTGCGTACACAGTAACGCAGATGATGGATCCCGCGCTGCATTCTCCCACGGGCGATGCGTTCCGCTCGGGGTCGGGTGCCGTCGAAACGAAAATCAGTTCGCCCACTCAAATTTCCATCACCTTTCCGGCGCCCGTCGCCGGACTGGATCGTCAGTTTGATCAAGTCGCGATTATTTCCGCGCATTCACCCAAAAAGGAAATGGCTGTACTTGGCCCGTTCATGGTTGCGGACTACAAGGCGGGCGCCACCCTGTTGCTGAAACGTAATCCGAACTATTGGAAGACCGACGCCCAGGGAAAAAAGTTGCCCTACCTCGACTCCGTGCTGCTCGACATTCAGCCCAACCGCGACGTGGAGATGCTGCGGTTCAAGCGAGGCGAACTCGACCTGATCAATTCGCTCGACAGCGAGTATTTCGACAAATTGGCCAGCACCACTCCGCAACTCGTGCACGATGCAGGCCCTTCGCTCGATACGGAACAGATGTGGTTCAACCAGGTAGCGAAGTCGCCGCTGCCGCAATTCAAGAAGAATTGGTTCCGCTCGGCTAATTTCCGCCGTGCCATTTCTCAAGCGATTAACCGCGAAGACCTGAGCCGTGTCGTGTTTCGCGGGCATGCACAGCCGGCCATCGGTCCCTTTTCCACCGCGAACAAGTTCTGGTTCAATGCCAAATTGAAACCGGAAGTGTATTCGTCCGAGGCTGCATTGAAACTGCTGCAGGCCGATGGCTTCCGCCTGGAAAACGGAACGCTGAAAGATAAAGACGGAAATGCGGTCGAATTCTCGATCATCACGAACGCCGGCAATAAGTATCGCGAGCGAATGGCAACGATGATTCAGGAGGACCTGCAGAAGATTGGAATTCGCATCAATGTCGTCACCCTCGACTTCCCTTCTCTCATTGCGCGCATGACGCAGACTTTTGACTACGAAGCGATCTTGCTCGGTCTGACGAACGTCGGCCTCGATCCCAACGAAGAGATGAATATCTGGCTCAGTTCTTCAGAAAACCATCAATGGAATCCGCAGGAGAAGACACCGGAGACATCATGGGAAGCCGAGATTGACCGCCTGATGCGTGTGCAGGCGTCATCGGCCGATCCGAAGAAGCGGAAAGAAGCGTTCGACCGGGTGCAGGAAATTGTTGTGGAGCAAGCACCGTTCATTTTCCTCGTAAACCGCAATGCTTTGTCGGCGATCGCAGGCAATGTGCAAGGTGCCGTTCCTGTGATCCTGGTTCCGCAAACATACTGGAACGTGGAACGCCTATCAGTGAAATAACAGCGCCTCACGGGCTCAATCACGAATTTTCGCAGAGCATGAACCCTACTTCGCAATCCGATCTTCTGTTAACGTCCCGCATTTCTGTGAGCTACGGGCGAAAGGCCGCGGTGCTCCGAGAGGTCGCGCTCGACATAAGGCGCGGCGAAGTGCTGGGCTTGATCGGACAAAGCGGATCTGGCAAGAGCACGATCGCGATGTCAATCCTGGGCTTGCTTGACCGCAAGCAGGCTCACATTGAAGGCACGATCTCGTTCGATGGCATTGACCTTCTGCGCCTTCGGGAAAAGCAACTCCGCGACCTTCGCGGCCGAAAAATCGCACTCGTCCTGCAAAGCCCGCTCTCGTCTCTAAATCCAGCACTCAAGATCCGCACCCAACTCGCCGAGGCTTGGCGGGCGCATGCGTCAGGGTCAGGTTCCGAATGTGATTCCGCGATCCGCCGAGCTTTGGAAAGCGTGAGTCTTCCTTCCAGCGACGACTTTCTGCGGAAGCTGCCCTCTCAAATGAGCGTCGGCCAGGCCCAGCGTGTGCTGATCGCTATGGCGGTATTGCATCGTCCCGCTCTGCTGATTGCCGATGAGGCAACCAGCGCCCTTGACGTCATCACTCAGGCCGAAATTCTCAATCTATTTCGTGAATTGAACCGCACTTCAAGCATGTCGATCCTCTATATCTCTCATGACTTGGCTTCGGTGGCGGGGATCTGCGACCGCATATCGATTCTTCACCAGGGAGAGATCGTCGAGACTGGACCCACGCACCAATTGCTCACCAGTCCCCGGCATGAGTACACCCAACGGCTGATTGCTGCGATCCCTGATATGCCGAGGTATGCGGCCGGCAGAGCTGCTTCGCTCTGAGTTTCGAGCTCATATTCTTCTTTGCAGGTAATCCTCACACCGGAACTGAAGTCATGGCCGCCCGTGAATTTTGGGCCAAAATGTCCCACGCCCTCTGTTGAGGGACAGAGTGGCTCAAAGGACACTGTACTGGACGGCACAATACCTATAAGAATCAATCACTTACAGCAAACCCATTGGCTGTTGCCGTGCTAACTACCAAGTGGGTAAAAGCTTAATCTTTCCCCCAAACAAGAGAGAGGGTGAGATTTTATGGTGCGGACAGACAAAAAACATAAGCCGAAGGGACGCGACGAGCGCCACAGCGCGGCTTGGGGTAAGCGCCTGAGCCTGGTGCTGGTACTGGCATTGGCCACCGGCACGGCATTCGCTCAACGTTGGAACAGTCCGAGCGCTGCTGAAACAGGCCACTTTTCGCGCATCGCTCCCGAACTGTCGGGTATGCTCGCGAAGGCGAAACAGGGTGGCGGAAAAGCTCAGACGGTCAGCGTCATCGTGCAGTACAAGCAGGTTCCGACTTCTGCTCACTATGCCACGATGCAAGGCCGCGGCGCTCACTTGCATGCCCGGCTGCACATGATCAAGGGTGCGGCATTCACCATTCCGGTCAGCGCCCTGCCGGCGTTGGAAGCTGATCCTGAGATCGCTTCCGTAACGATCGACCATCCGATGAGCGTGATGGACGATCTGACCAATTCCGCGACGGGTGTCGCGTCCGCATGGAACGCAGGCTTCAACGGCGCCGGAGTTGGCGTGGCCGTGATTGATAGCGGTATCAACGACAGCCATCCGGATCTCTGGAACTCCACGCAGACGGCTTCGCGCGTTGTGTATCACCAGGATTTCACCGGCACCGCCACCAGCAACTCGAGCGGAGCGCAGTGGGATCTTTATGGCCACGGAACGCATGTTGCCGGCATCATCGGCGGCAACGGCTATCTTTCGGGTGGACGGTACTCTGGCATTGCTCCGGCAGCGAACCTGATCGACCTTCGCGCTCTGGATGCGAATGGCGGCGGCACGGATAGCACGGTCATCGCTGCGATTCAGCAGGCCATCGCCCTGAAGAGCACCTACAACATCCGCGTCATCAATCTCTCGCTCGGACGCGGCATCCCGGTGAGCTACACGCAAGATCCCCTCTGCCAGGCTGTGGAATCGGCCTGGCAGAGCGGCATCGTCGTCGTCGTGGCCGCCGGCAACCTTGGCCGCTTGAACGTCGGCGGTAACAATGGCTTCGGAACAATCACCGCACCTGGCAACGATCCTTACGTGATCACGGTCGGTGCGACCAAGAGCAACGGCAACGCTTCGATCGTGGCTCAAACCAAAGCTAGCTACAGCTCGAAGGGTCCCACGACGTACGATCACATCGTGAAGCCTGACATCATGGCGCCCGGCAACGCCGTCGTTTCGCTGTCGGCTCCGGGAGCAACTCTGGAAAGCAGCTACTCGCAAGACCTGGTTACCGGCACCGATGGCAATCAGGACTACTTCACGTTGAGCGGCACCAGCATGGCGACTCCCGCAGTCGCCGGTGCAGCCGCGCTTCTGGTTGAAGAACAAAGCACGCTGACCCCTGACCAGGTGAAGGCGCGCTTGATGAAGACGGCCTACAAGATGGGCATGACTTCGACCTCGGCGTACGTACCCCACTTGATGATGTCCTTCATCGATTTCTACGACCTGTTCTCCGTAGGATCGGGCCTCGTCAATGTGCAGTCTGCTATCACCAACACCGACCTCGCCCCGTCGAACGTAGGCGCGGCGCTGTCTCCGACCGCCGTCTATAACCCGAATAACCATACTGTTTCCCTGGTCTATGGGAACTCGAGTGTGGCGAGCAACTCGGTGGTTTGGGGAACGTCTGTGGTTTGGGGAACTTCAGTAGTTTGGGGAACCTCGATCGTGAACGGCACCTCCGTTGTCTGGGGCACTTCGTTGCCTTGGAGCGACAACACGCAGAGTGCATTTAGCGTGGTCTGGGGTTCCAGCACAGGAACTGCTTCGGCCACAAGCGTGGTTTGGGGCACTTCAGTCACGACCGCCAATAGCGCCTTCTCCGACGCTGGGGACGACGAACAATAACGAAACCGTGTGAGAACCAAAGAAAGGAGACGATATGAACAGCACACGGCGAATTGAGATTCTCATCGGCGGAATGATCGTAGCCGCGCTCGCGACTGCCGGCTACGCAGGATTCGCAAGCCACGAGTTGCATCTGTACATCGGATTAGCAGTGCTGGCTCTGGCTGCGGTTACCTCGCGGATGAAAGTGAAACTGCCCGGCGTCAACGGCAACATGTCAGTGAACCTGCCGTTCCTGCTGACCGCAGTTGTCAACCTGAGCGCGGCAGAAGCTGTCGTCGTAACGTGCGTCTCAACCGCGGTGCAGTGCTGGCCTCGGAAGGGAGCCAAACTGAATTTGCAACAGATGTCATTCAACCTGAGCATGATGGCGTTCGCTAGCTGTCTGGCCAGCCTGGTATTCCACGCGCAGTGGCTGCATGCCCTGCCGTGGGCTTCCACAACGCTGGCTCTGGTGCTGGCAACTGCAACCTTGTTCCTCGCGCAAACCGTTCCGGTGGCAACCATCGTTGCGGTGAGCGAAGGCAAGTCAGCTGGTCCGGTTTGGTGGAACGTGGCGCAACTCTCGTTCCCCTACTATGTGATCAGCGCGGGCATGACCTCGATGGTGCAGACGGTGAGTTCACACATGGGTTGGGAACTGGCTCTTGCAGTATTCCCGGTCATGTACGGTATTCACCGCTCCTACCAGCTCTATTTCGGACGCATGGTTGAGGCCACGCGACCGGAAGCGATGGTCAGAGCCGCGAGCGTGGGCGCTTAATCGGCTTGGGTGCATCAACTGAGTTGATCTAAAAACAGGGGTGGCATCGTGGCGTGAGCCGCATGCCACCCTTCGTCTTTTCCGCAAAACAGTGTGCTCAGGTCTGCTTCTCCGGCGCACTCTTGACACGTTTTGCGCCGCCAGTCAGAATCGGCCCTTGTCCAACCTCACCGACTCCCCCCAGGATTCGTCGTGCCCCGCAAGACCCTTCGCCGTAGGGTATTTCCGTTGGGTTATCTGCGCCCTGCTGTTGTTCGGAACCACCAAGAACTACATGGATCGCCAGGTTCTTGGCGTGCTCAAGACAACGCTGCAACACGATCTCGGCTGGAACGAAATCGACTACAGCAACCTGGTTCTCGCCTTTCAAGCCGCCTACGCCGTCGGTTTTATTTCGGTGGGATGGCTGATCGACCGGATCGGAACCCGTTTGGGGTATGCACTCGCGATGGCGTTCTGGAGCCTGGCCTCGATGGCGCATGCGATTGGCAGATCGTTCGGTAGTTTCTTGTTTCTTCGAGCCGCTCTTGGCTTGGGCGAGTCGGCCCTCTTCCCTGCCAGCATCAAGACCGTCGCAGAATGGTTTCCGAAGAGAGAACGCTCCCTGGCTACCGGGATCTTCAACGCAGGGTCGAACCTGGGCGCAATTCTGACACCTCTCATCGTTCCCTGGATCACGATTAAGTGGGGCTGGCGTTGGGCCTTCGTAGTCACCGGTGCAATTGGGATGGTGTGGCTGGTCTTCTGGCTGACTCTCTACCGCAAACCGGAGGAGCATCCTCGGGTTAGCGCCGCTGAACTTCAATACATTCGTAGCGATCCGCAGGAGCCATCAGTTCGGGTGAAATGGGCTGGCTTATTGCGGCATCATCAGACTTGGGCATTTGTGGCGGGAAAAGCGATGATTGATCCTATCTGGTATTTCTATTTGTTTTGGATACCCGATTTTCTTCAACGCCAACATGGAGTCACGCTCGCTGGAATCGGACTACCTGTGATTGCCATTTATTTGCTGTCCGACATTGGTAGTGTCGGGGGCGGTTGGCTTTCTTCGTTTCTCATCGGACGCGGCAGCAGCATCAACGCCGCCCGCAAGATCGCAATGCTGGTCTGCGCGATCTGCGTCGTCCCGATCGTATTTGCCTACCGCACGGAGAATCTTTGGACGGCCGTAATGCTGATCGGATTGGCCGCTGCCGCTCATCAGGGCTTCTCGGCAAATCTGCTGACCCTCGCCTCCGATATGTTCCCAGTACAAGCGGTGGCCTCAGTAGTAGGAATCGGAGGAATGGCGGGAGCCCTTGGAGGAATGCTCGTCGCTAAGATTGTGGGATACGTACTTCAGTCAACCGGCAGCTACTTAATCCCGTTCATGATCGCCGGTTCAGCTTATCTGGTGGGTTTGGCGCTGATCCACATCCTCGCCCCCACGATCGAACCCGCCCGCATTTAGCGAACACAGTCACAGCTTGCTAGAATCTCGGTCAGGGCCCATGACGCTTTCCGCGACAGACTCGCCGATTGCCCAGGATCAGATAACGTCTGTCGTGGAACAGGTTCTCCGCGAAACTCAGTTCATCGACATCCACACTCATCTTTTTTCTCCCGCATTCCGCACCCTCGGTTTATGGGGAATCGACGAGTTGCTCACCTATCACTACCTCGAAGCCGAATTCTTTCGGTCTTCTCTGATGACGCCGGAGCAGTATTGGGAACTAACGAAAGTGCAACGGGCAGACACGATCTGGCGAACCCTCTTTGTCGAAAACACGCCCATCTCCGAAGCAACTCGCGGAGTCATTGCTGTTCTAAACGCGTTCGGCCTTTCCACGACTGAGTCCGATCTCAAACAGGCTCGTACCTTGTTTGAAGACCTGGATTTTGAAGCGCACCTCAGCCGGACACTTCAGATTGCTGCCATCGATACCGTCGTCATGACCAACGATCCGCTGGATCCCGTGGAGAGAGAATTCTGGCTAAGCGGTGTCGCGCCGGATCCTCGCTTTCGGGCAGCCATGAGATTAGATCGCCTTCTCAACGAGTGGGCCGACAACTGGCGCCGTTTATCGGCAGACGGCTATGCGGTCGATGCGGAGATTTCTCCGAGGTCGATCACTGAAATTCGCCGGTTCTTGTCCGACTGGAGTAAGCGCATGTCTCCGGCCTACATGGCGGTTTCGCTTCCTGACACATTTCAATTTCCCGAGCAGTCGACGCGAAGCAGGATTCTGAGTGGCGCCGTTTTGCCTGCTTGCCGAGAGCTTGGACTTCCTCTCTCCCTGATGATCGGAGTGCGGCGGCAGGTGAATCCCAGAATTCGACTGGCTGGTGACGGAGTCGGAAGAGCGGACCTCCGTGCCTTGGAAAATCTATGCCGGGACTTTCCTGACAATCGGTTCCTGGTCAGCATACTGTCTCGCGAGAATCAACACGAACTCTGCGTCTATGCCCGCAAATTCAGCAATCTCCTGCCTTTCGGTTGCTGGTGGTTCCTAAACAATTCGTCGATTGTCGAAGAAATTACGCGCGAGCGTCTCGAGATGCTTGGAACAAGCTTCATTCCACAGCACTCAGACGCTCGCGTGTTGGAACAAGTCATCTATAAGTGGAAAAACACGCGCAGCGTGCTCGCAAAAGTACTGACGGAGAGGTATAGACTGCTCGCGTGCGATGGGCGCATGATTACCCGAGAAGATATTCAACGAGACATCAATCGCATGTTTCGCACCAATTTCGAAAACTGGATGAGTCCGACCTAACACTCGGCTGATTTGTTTATACTGGCTAACACTCTCTACGATTCGCCCGCTCTCTCCGCTATGCGGGCGCGATCCCAAGCCTGTGGAGGTTCCGCAATGCGTGACGATGATGAGGTTCCCAAGAACCTTAACGAGGACGCGGACAAATCGCGCGTCTCCCGCCGTGATTTCCTGAAAATCTCTGGTATATCGGTCGCCGTCCCGATGGTGGCCGGTCCAAGAATGGTGATGGTGGCAGGACAGGAAGTTCCCGTCCACGGCCCGGGCAAGGTGCCGATGGAATTCACCATCAATGGAAAAGCCTACAAGGCGAGCCTCGAACCTCGAGTGACTCTGCTCGATGCTCTTCGAGATCAGTTCGAGATCACCGGTGCTAAGCGAGTCTGCGACCGCGGAGAGTGTGGCGCCTGTACGGTGCTGATCGATAACAAAATTGTCCATGCCTGCTCCATCCTTGCGATCGAGGCACAGCACAAGCCGATCACCACGGTGGAATCCTTAATGAGTTCGGGCAAACTGCATCCCGTGCAGCAGGCGTTTGTCGAGAACGACGCCTCACAATGTGGCTTCTGCAC
>Ga0335071_10003183_pt1 | contig 17400 bp, 20 predicted proteins | sample Lox_Sample_15_FD_206724 | JGI IMG/M metagenome (GOLD analysis project Ga0335071, IMG submission 206724) | Soil microbial communities from Loxahatchee National Wildlife Refuge, Florida, United States - Lox_Sample_1.5 | ecosystem: Environmental > Terrestrial > Soil > Wetlands | place: USA... | reverse complement strand
GCACCGGCATCGTCGCCGGCCTGGCCCAGGTCTTAGTGTTCCCGGGCTCCGCCGTCCTTGGCGCGAGCGGCGCCATCTTCGGCGTGCTCGGCGTCCTGACCGTCCTCATGCCCGACCTCAAGGTCATCCTGTACTTCGTGCCCCTCAAGATGGTCTACGTCACCATCCTGTTCGCCGTCCTCGACCTGTACCCCGTGCTCACGGGCACGTCAGACGGAGTGGCGCACATCGCCCACCTGACGGGGCTGGCCTTCGGGCTCGCCGCGGGCTTCTATTACCGGGAGAAAAGCAAGGTCCGAAACGCCCGCTGGCAGATTTAACCCCTCGAAGCATAATAAGAATGCTCAAAGAGTTTTCAGCCACGAAGCGACTCTAAGCGGGCCTGAAGCAGCACGAAGATATTAATATATAATTTAAAATCATTAGTGCCGCCTGGTATAACCTTGGTGTAATTGGTGACTAATAAAAAAATTCCGTGAGGCCTGTTGTAACCTTGGTGCCACTTATAAGCATATGGTTTCAACCACACCAAGCTTACACCAGGTTGCACCAATATTATTTTATATCACCAAGCGTCACGGAGTTTAGACCAGGCGGCACCAACTTATTTTAAAATATTTGCTGTGTTGAATTTCTCCCGTATTTTAAGTTTTTTAAGGGCACTGAGGGCACTATTTTCACCACAAAGGCACGAAGAGCACGGAGGCCCACAAAGTTTTCTTTTTAGATTAAGTTACAAAGAACACAAAGCCGGTTCATTGGCGATCAGGGCACGAAGGATACAAGGGCACAGTGGAATGAACAAGGGCACTTTTTACCCCTATGCCTTCATATCCTGTATCTTATAAGTTCAAAAAGCGGCTCTGTGTTCTTTGTCTCTTAATTATAAAAAAGTCTTTGTGAGCCTCCGTGCTCTTCGTGCCTTTGTGGTGAAAATAGTGCCCTCCGTACACTCTGAGACTTAAAAGGGCATATTCAACAAAGCATAAAAATTGAAAAAGATAATCGGAAGCTATCGATAAATTTGGCTATTACGCAAATGATAAAAATATGACTACTTGCTATACAATGACCTATCAATATTCAACGCAGAACGCAGCAAAAATATTTAATAATGTCTTCGTGTCGCTTCAGGCCCGCTTAGAGTCGCTTCGTGGCTGAAAACGCTTAGAGCACGCTTATGATGCTTCGGGTGGCTTAGGCGCTGATTATAAACGCTATATTTATCAAATATCGAGGCTACTGTTTTATGGGATGACCAAGGAAGAGATACTGAACATCTTGCGCGAGGCCGGCGATTACGTTTCCGGCGAGGCCCTGGCGGAGAAGCTGGGCATATCCCGCGCCGCCGTCTGGAAGCACATCCACACGCTCATCAAAGAGGGCTATGGCGTGGACATCGCCCAGGGTAAAGGGTACAAGCTCATTAGTTTGCCCGATAAGCTCTATCCCTCCGAAGTCCGCTACGGCCTGCAGACGAAGCTGCTGGGCCGGAAAGTCATCCACCTGAACTCGACGGGCTCGACCAACGTCGTGGCCAGGCAGGTGGCGGAGCGGGGCGTCGAGGAGGGCACGGTGGTCATCGCCGAAACCCAGTCCCGGGGCAAGGGAAGGCTCGGCCGCAAGTGGATCACGAAGCCAGGGGGCCTGTGGATGTCGGTTATCCTGAAGCCTGCCATCGACCCCATGCACGCCCCGAGCATCACGCTCCTGGCCGCCGTGTCGGTCACGAAGGCGCTGCGGGGCGCCGGCCTGGAGGCCGTCATCAAGTGGCCCAACGACGTTCTCGTCAACGGTAAGAAGATCTGCGGCATCCTCACGGAGATGAGCGCGGAGACCGACATCGTCAATTTTATCATCCTGGGAATAGGCGTGAACGTGAACAACGACGTCCCGCTGGAGACGGCCACGACCATGAAGGCCGAGCTGGGCCGGGAAATAGACCGGGTAAAGTTCACGCAGTCGCTCCTGGAGACGCTGGAAGAGGACTATCTGGCCTTCAAGGACAAGGGCTTCACTCCCATCTTATGGAGCTGGAGGCGCTATTCGGACACGCTCGGCCGCCCGGTCGAGGTCACCTACCAGGACGAGGTGATCACCGGCCTGGCACAGGACGTGGACGAGGACGGCTCGCTGCTCGTGAAGACTGGCGACGGCTCGATCCGGAAGATCGTCTCGGGCGACTGTAAGCACCTGCGGGGCGCAAGAAAGATATAAATAGTTGTAAACCATGTGATTTTTCAGGTTTACAATGCCTTCGGGGTTAGCGAAAGATTCTCAACGCGTGAAAAAGCTCGTATATGCGGCGCTCTTTGCGGCGCTGACGGCCGTATCGGCATGGGTCGCCATACCGCTGCCCTATGTGCCCATCACGCTCCAGACTTTTTTCGTGATACTGTCCGGGGGCACACTGGGCGCATACTTCGGCGGGCTGTCGATGGCCGTATACCTGCTTCTCGGCTTTATGGGCCTGCCAGTCTTCGCGCGCGGTCAGTCTGGGCTGGGGACGCTTGCCGGTCCCACAGGAGGATATCTCGTCGGCTTCGTGCTCTGCGCCGTCGTCACCGGCCTCATCGTTAAGACCCGTAAAAAGCCCGGCCTTTTATGGTACATGATGGCGATGGCCGCCGGGACGCTCGTAATATATGCCTGCGGCCTGGCGCAGCTATGCCTCATACTGCACATGCCCGCCAAAACGGCGTTTGTGGCCGGCATGCTTGCCTTTATACCGGGAGACCTGATTAAGATCGCCGTCGCTGCATTCGTGGCCACAAAGCTGAACTTCGACAGTGAGGCCACATTTTGATCTCCTTACGGGATGTATCCTTTTCCTACGGTGCCTGCAAGGCGCTGGACCATATTTCCTTTACGATAGAGCGGGGCGAGCATTTGGCCATTATCGGCCCTAACGCCTCCGGCAAGACTACCCTTGCCATGATCATGAACTCCCTGCTTACGCCGGCCGAGGGCAATTGTCTCGTGGACGGCGTCAACACGAAGAACGACCCGATGTTTGCCCGTAAGACAGTCGGCATGGTCTTTCAGGACCCCGAAAGCCAGACAGTCGCACGCCATGTCTGGGATGACGTCGCCTTCGGCCCGCAGAACCTGGGATTGCCCGACGAGGAGATCAAAAGAAGAGTGAGCGAGTCTCTCGCGCGAGTCGGACTCGATGGGCGGGCGGGGATCGGGGTCTCATGCTTGTCCGGGGGCCAGAAGCAGCTGCTGGCCATCGCGGGCGTACTTGCGATGAGGCCGTCCTACACCATACTCGACGAGCCCACGGCGCTCCTCGACGGCCCTGGCTGCCGAATGGTCCGCGATGCAGTCCGGGGCCTGAAGAAAAGCGGCATCGGCGTTATCATCATCACGCACGACATGGAGGAAGCGCTCCTGGCAGGCAGGATCGTCGCGCTACACGAGGGGCGGCTCGTGGCCGATATGCCTCCTGCCAGGCTTTTTTCCGACGAGGGGCTGATGGCCCGGATTGGCATCAGACCTCCATATACCTATCAGCTTGCAAAATATACGGGAGCAATCCCCGTGGAGGCGGCCCGGTAATGCCTATAGTCGCCCGGGGCGTGAGCCACTTATATCGCCGGGGCGAGCAGTGCGAGGCCCGTGCCCTCGACGGCATCGACCTCACGATAGGCGATGCTGAATTTATCCTCGTGGGCGGCTCCGGCGGCTCCGGCAAGTCTACTCTGTTGAAATGTCTTTCAGGCTTAATGCGCCCCACACAAGGCAGGATCACGATAGATGGCAGCGCCGCCCTTTCAATACAGTTCCCTGAAAGAGCGCTGTTCGCCGATACGGTCCTCGATGACATCGCATTCGGCCCTGTGAACGCAGGATTTAAAAAGGGCGAGGCGCTGGAAAAGGCATATAAAGCGGCAGAAGTCGCGGGATTAGATCCGGGCCTGCTCGGCCGCAGGCCCCGGGCGTTGAGCCATGGCCAGCGCAGGCTCGCCGCCCTGGCCGGAGTGTTCGCCATGAAGCCCCGGTATTTATTCCTGGACGAGCCCACGGCGGGCCTGGACCCGGCCACGAAGGAGCGCATCGTCGATGCGCTCGTCAGCCTCAACAGGCACGGCACCGCCATCACCGCCGCATCCCACGACTTAGCACATTTCATGCCTGCCTGCAACCGCATGCTCGTGATGAGCCAGGGAAAGGTTATCTTCGACGATAAGCCGGAGAAGCTGGTTACACTGGAAGATACTGTGGGGCTTGCGTTGCCTGAGTCGCTCATAGTGGCGAGGACGCTGAGAAAAATGGGGGCCGATGTGCCATGGGACATAACGCCGGAGGCGGCCGCGGCCTGCTTCAGGAGGATAAATGAAGGCCAGTGTTAAGATACTGGCGCTGGCCATGATGAGCGTGCTCATCATTGGTCTCCCCATTCCATGGCTTTATATCCCGGTCGTTGCTGTCGCCCTCTTCATCCTCATTCTAAAAGCCAGCCTGGTGCGGTTGCTCAGGATGCTGCTGCCCGCTCTGCCTTTCATCGTCGCCATCTCGGCACTACAGGCACTGCTTCAGGGAGGGGGCGATATCCTGGCCAGATGGTGGATATTGAACATTACCGTCGATGGAATCAACCTGGCCGCGCTGTCGGCCCTTCGGATGCTGCCGCTGTACCTGGCGGGCTCAGCCGTAACTATAACGACGGGCGAGGCAGAGCTTACAAAGACGATCGAGCGCGCTTTTTGCCCTCTGGACCGGCTCGCCGGCTCCAGTGTAGGCCGGGATATCGCCACGATGACGATGCTCGCCCTCGCGTTCATCCCCATGGTCAGCGAAGAATATGCGTCCATCAGGCTGGCACAAGAAGCCCGTGGCGTCCGCCACGGCACGGCCCGGGGCATGGCCGCTGTCATAGTTCCCCTGGTATCCTCGCTGTCCCGGCGTGCCGACGACGTCGCCCTGGCCATGGAAGCCCGGTGCTATGGCCTCGATAAATAAGCCTTGACCTTTTTAATGTCGCTCATTGGAGCCTCGCATGCTCCTTCACTGCAAAAGTATACAGTGGGCTTTCCGTCGAGCATCGCCTTGCCCTCGAAGGCAGGCAGCCTCCGGCCCTGTCCATGGTCGAGAAGGACGACCGCTTTATCGACACGACTATTGATCAGACGAACGAGGCCTTCGCCTTCCGCGCGACCGGCGACCACTACTGCCTCAAGGGGCCTATTCAGGTAATAGTCGAGCGCCGAGAAGTACGTGCCGCAGCCCATCGGGTGCATGGCTGCTTCGGCTGTAAATATTTCAAGCAGTTCTTTCGCCCGGCCGAGGTATCCCAGATCACCTGTATAATAATGAAGCTTCATCAGGCTCAGCGCCATCTGGGGGTTAGAGGCGGGCACCGAGAAATCGACGATTGGCTTGTCCATGTTGAGCGGTGTGCGGTCTTTTTCCTGTACGTAGAAGTATCCGCCGTTCTCGCGGTCCTGGAATTTTTCGTCACAGGCCGCCAGAAGCTGAACGGCCGATTCCAGGTATCGGGGCTGCTGTGTCGTGCGGAAAAGCTCGATGAGCGCCTCGATGGTGCACGCATAATCGTCCAGGAACCCGTCCACAGACGGGCGGTCCGTGTAGATGCGGAATAGCGTGCCATCCACGTACATGGAATCCATTAAAAATCCGGCGGTTTTCGTGGCATGATCCAGGCAGCGGATGTCTCCGAGAACATTATATGCCATTGCCAGCGATGTGGCCATGAGCGCCGTCCAGCCCGCGTGGACAGCCGTATCGATGAACGGCAGCTGGCGCTTTTGCCGGGCTTCCAGCAGCTTCTGCTTTTCCACGGCGAAGCGGGACTTGTCGTGTTCACCGGGAGTATAAAGTACATTCTTGCCATGCGCCTCAAAATTACCGCCCGGCTCGACGTGGTAAGCGCGGATGAACGCGTCCGCGCTATCGCCTAATATCGAGCGGATATCCGCCTCAGTCCAGGTGAAATACGCCCCTTCTTCACCCTGCAGGTCCGCATCGATGGAAGACACGAACCCGGCCGGCTCCCGGGCAAGGCAGCGGAACACAAAGGCGTTCGTCTCATTCGCCACCTGCCTGAAATATTCGGCTCCCGATAGCCGGTAAGCATTTAAGTATACCCTCAATAGCAGCGCATTATCGTTCAGCATCTTCTCGAAGTGCGGCACCTTCCAGGCCGGATCGACCGCATAGCGATGGAAGCCGCCGCCGACCTGGTCATAGAAGCCGCCGGCTGCCATGCCGCGCAGCGTCTTATCCACGGCGTGCCAGACGCTGCCGTCATGGACATCCTCGTAACGCTGCATCAGGAACAGCAGGATCTCCGAGTAGGGGAACTTCATGCTTCGCCCAAAGCCGCCGTTCGCCGTATCGAAGCTCGAGAGGATATCGCCCGTCACGGAACCAGGCATTTCCTCGTCGATGGCCTCTTTTTTCGGAGGGGCTTTCGCCATGAGCTCTTTTAGCTGATATACCGTATGGCTGATGGCCCCGGGATTATTCTTATAAGCCTTGCTCACGGCCTGCATGACTTCCATGAACGAGGGCATGCCGTGCATCGATATCTTAGGGAAATACGTTCCTCCGTAGAACGGCTCTTTTTCCGGCGTTAAAAATACTGTGAGGGGCCACCCGCCCTGCCCGGTGAGCATCCCGACCGCCTCTTGGTAAGCCTTATCCAGGTCGGGGCGCTCGTCCCGGTCCACCTTGACCGGCACGAAGAGCTCGTTGACCATATGGGCGGTCTCGGAGTCCTCCCAGCTTTCGTGCGCCATGACGTGGCACCAGTGGCACCAGACCGCGCCGATGGACAGCAATACTGTTTTGTCCTCTCTTTTCGCCTTTTTGAACGCCTCGTCGCACCACGGATACCAGTCCACCGGCTGGCCAGCCGCGCTTTTCAGGTAACTGCTGCTCTCTCCCGCCAGCCTGTTCATATATTAAAATAGGCCTGGAAGATAAAATAACCACCGTAAGCGAGAAGCCGACATAAATATGGGCGAGTAGAAAACTTTTAGCATGATCGAGAAGGACCCGATATGCGGCCGGGACGTGCCCACTGATAAGGCCATCGTCGTTTTCAAGCTGGGGGACGGCAAGAGATACCGCTATTTTTGCAGCGAGGAGTGCGCCCGCATCTTCCAGAAGTCCCATCTGGGGCTCTAAAGTATTTATAAAAACGGCGCCGATAATCATATGGTGAATGGTTATAGCCGAAACGCCTGCTAAGAAGGCGGTACTAAAGGTCACTGGAATGACCTGTGCCTCCTGCGTCAAGCGCGTTGAGAACGCGCTCCAGGAGCAGAGGGGCGTATCCGAAGCGAACGTCAACCTGGCCAACGAGAAGGCCACGGTCACATACGACCCGTCGAAAATATCCATCAACGACATGGTCAACGCCGTCAGGGACGCGGGCTATGGCGTCATGGTCGAGACGGTCACGCTCCCCATCCAGGGCATGACCTGCGCCTCCTGCGTCAAGCGTATCGAGGACGCTCTCCTGGAAAAGGATGGCGTCATAGACGTTTCCGTTAACCTGGCGACAGAGCGCGCGACGATAAAATACAGCCCGACCGAGGTCACGCTGCCCGAGTTGAAGAGGGCCATCGCCGACGCCGGCTATACGGTGATCGAGACGAAGACCGAGAAGGAATTCGTGGACACCGAGCGGGTTGCGAGAAAAAAAGAGATGAGCGACCTCGCGCTCAGCTTCGCCCTCAGCGCCGTCGCCTCGGCTGTCATCATGGGCCTTATGTTCTTCGGCTCCTCCCTGCCAGTCATCAAATCCTGGCCCATGGAATGGATCACGTACATTTCCTTCATACTGGCCACGCCCGTGCAATTCGTCATCGGCTGGCGGTTCTACCGGGGCGCCTATGCGGCGCTGAAGCACGGCGCCGCCGACATGAACGTGCTCATAGCCGTGGGCACGAGCGCCGCTTACTTCTACAGTGTTGTCGCCACCTTCTTCCCGGGCCTCGTCATGGTCGGCGGCACCATGCCCTCCACGTACTACGATACCTCGACGATGATCATCGCTTTGATCTTATTGGGCAGGCTGCTCGAGGCCCGGGCGAAGGGACAGACCTCCGAGGCCATCCGCCGGCTTACCGGATTAAGGGCGAAGACGGCCCGGGTCATCCATGACCATACGGAGGAGGATATCCCGGTCGAAGACGTCAAAGTCGGCGATACAATCCTCGTCCGGCCGGGCGAGAAGATACCCGTGGACGGCGTGGTCACGGAGGGCTACTCGTCCGTGGACGAGTCCATGATCAACGGCGAGCCCATCCCCGCCTCCAAAAAGGAGGGGGACAACGTCATTGGCGCCACTATCAACAAGACCGGATCTTTCCGGTTCGTGGCCACAAAAGTGGGCCGGGACACCGTCCTGTCGCAGATCATAAAACTCGTCGAGGAGGCCCAGGGCAGCAAGGCCCCCATCCAGCGCCTGGCCGACCAGGTCGCCGCAGTCTTTGTGCCGGTCGTCATCGGCCTGGCTATCATCACGTTCCTGGCCTGGTACTTCATCGGCGGAGAGCCGCTGTTCGCCCTGCTGAACTTCATCTCCGTCCTCATCATCGCCTGCCCCTGCGCAATGGGCCTGGCCACGCCAACCGCCATCATGGTGGGCACGGGCAAGGGCGCCCAGTACGGCATCCTCATCAAGGGCGGCGAAAGCCTGGAGAACGCTTACCGCATAAATGCCATCGTGCTGGACAAGACCGGGACCATCACGAAGGGCGAGCCCTCGCTGGTCGACGTCGTTCCGATGCCCGGCTTCACGGAAGCCGACGTCGTCCACTATGCGGGCTCCGCCGAAAAGGGCTCGGAGCACCCGCTAGGCGAGGCTATAGTCAAGGGCGCAAACGCCAAGAATATACCTCTCAACGACGCCACGAAGTTCGACGCAGTCCCCGGCAAGGGCATCGTCGCCCAGGTGGACGGGCGCATCGTCATGGTGGGCAACGCAAAGCTCATGGAGTTCGAGGAGGTGCCCCTGGAGGAGATGCAGAAGGCCTTCGAAAGGCTGTCGGCCGAAGGCAAGACGCCAATGTACGTGTCCGTTGACGATAAGCCCGCCGGGGTCGTGGCCGTCGCCGATACTATCAAGGAGGGCTCGAGGGAGGCCATCGATGAATTTAAGAAACTCGGCATCGAGACCATCATGGTTACGGGCGATAACCGTAAGACGGCGGATGCCATCGCTAAACAGGTCGGCATCGGCCGGGTCCTCGCCGAGGTGCTGCCCCAGGATAAGGCCGAGGTGGTCAAGAATCTCCAGGCCGAAGGCAAGAACGTCGCCATGGTAGGCGACGGCATCAACGACGCCCCGGCACTGGCCCAGGCCAACACCGGCATAGCCATCGGCACGGGCACCGACATCGCCATCGAGTCCTCGGACATAACGCTAATGAGCGGCGACCTGCGCAGCGTCGTCACCGCGATAAAATTAAGCCGGGCCACCATACGGACGATACGCACGAACCTCTTCTGGGCATTCTTCTACAACGTCATCGGCATACCCATCGCCGCCGGTATCCTCTACCCCTGGTTCCACGTCCTGCTGAACCCCATCATCGCCGCGGCGGCCATGGCGTTCAGCTCCGTCTCGGTGGTATCGAACTCGCTCCTGCTCAACAGGTTCAAGCCAATATAAGGAGATACAATAATATGCCCGAATTTATACATGTCACGAAAAAGGACGGCGTCCATCCCGGGCAGGTAAAGAACTACTACAAGGAAGGGAAGAGCATCGCGGTCGCCAACATCGGCGGCAGCTACTACGCTTTCGAGGACTCCTGTCCCCACATGAGCGCACGCCTCTCGAACGGCAGCCTGGAGGGGAGCATCATCACCTGTCCGGAGCACAGCTCGAAGTTCGACGTGACTACCGGTAAGCCCCTGTCGATCGAAAATGGCCCGCTCGTCACCTACGAGGTAAAAGTCGAAGGCAACGACGTGCTGGTAAAAGTCTAAATTATTTCGAGTCCAGCGGCACCTTCACAAGGGCCTGGACTTCCTCGTCGAAGACGACCGTGTAAAAGTCGAACTCCACATAGGACTGCTTACCTGGCTCATAATCGTCGGTGAGCTTCATCACGGCCGCCAGGTACGTGTGGTCGTACAGCAGCCGTTCCAGCACGATGACGTCGCCCACCACGTTGCAATGGCCGCCGAGCGTCCTCATGGCGTTCTCATTCAGGCTTGCCACCGACATTATCCATCCCTCGCCGTTACGGGCGGAGACCTCGAACCTGCCCTCGTATTCAGGCAATAGCGGCAGAATGTCCACGCCCATGCCCGTTAAAAAGTTCTCAATGACGTACGAGGGCTGGTAAGCCTCCACGGCGGCCAGGCGCAGGTCGGCAATGTCGTTCTGCTGCGCCGCATCGTCTACGTTCATCTTCAAATACGCTTCCCGCTCCGTTTTTATAGCGGGCTCCAGCCTGGCGTACTCTTCCTTCAGCATGGCCTCGATGAGGGCTACGGCCTCGTCATGAGAATGATGTATTTTGATATCGCTCAGCTTTTTCCGAAGGTCGGGCGTGGAAGAGATATCTGCCATAAGGCTACATATGCACGAAAAGCTATTAACTTTTTTAAAAAAGAGAAAATGGCCCGCTCAGCCGTAAAGCATCTTAACGAGCAGATACGAGCCGTATACGGCCAGCAGGTTGAATATGATGTAGACGACCATCGGCGCGAACACCGCTATATACGATGCCACGGCCGACGTCTTATCGCCTATCTTCACTGCCAGGGAGCCAAGATAGCACGACCAGATCAGCCCCAGATAGCTGATCACCAGGCTCAATATAAAGATGGGGCTAAAGTATATCTGCTCCATCATGGCGATGTACGGCTGCATGGCCTCCTTGATCTGGTCCATGGACATGGTGGGCGTGATCTGCGGCATGCCCAGGTTCATCGTGGGCAAAAATAACAATAGCACGATGCCTATGAGCGCCGGTATGTACTTCACCAGGTACGTATAGCCGATGGCGTTAAGCATATCGGGGTTGTACTTGCCCTGGCCGCCCAGGAACAGCGCCAGGACATGGACGACTCCAGTGGCGATCGGCCAGCCGATGAGAACGAGAGCGAACGATATGACAAGGTTTAAGACGGCGGCGCCTATGCCCATGCGTGTCGACGAGATATAGCCGGAAATAAGTACGATTATCGCGTAGACGCCGATGATCATCAGCGGCTCCTCGGTCCTCGGCTCTTTCAGAATGTCCTTTATAGTCTCCTCGGGCTTGGTAAACATGCCCTTGATCCTTTCTACGAACTGCATTTATGCCTCCTTAACTTCCTTAACCTGCATCAGCGGGTACCCGTCCTTCAGGGCCATGCCCGCAAATACCTCGTAATTCTCATATCTGATTACCGCATCCACCGTCAGCATGGGTCCTGTTAGCTCCGTGTAGCCGAACGAGTTTAAGTTTTCCATCACCATATCCCGGTCTATATGTACGGTAATGCTCTTGACAAAGGGCTGGACCGAAATGCTCTGCGAGATCGCCTTTTCCAGGCTATCAACGGTTTTAGGGCTGATCGGCGAGCCGACGAACTGATGGTAAAGGGCTCCGAGCTTGATACCCGCTTCGAAGACCGCCTTATCCCGGGGTGTGACCGACATGTGGATGCCTCAATCGATATTTATAGGACTGCTTTAGATTTAAAACTGACCTTGATTACTGCTCCTCGACGACGTCGCCTTCCGCCTCGTCGAAGATAAAGACCTCGTCGATGGAGGAGCGCAGTGCCTTCGCAACGTCGTGGGCCAGCTTCAGGGAGGGGTTGTACTTGCCCTTCTCCAGGAAAACGATGGTCTCCCGGCGCACGCCTACCAGGTTCGCCAGGTCCTCCTGTGTTAAATTAAATCGGGCCCGGAACTCCTTGATGCGGGTCCTCATAGGGTCTCCCTGCCTGCGATGCTCACTGGATATCCCCCCTGTGGTTGTAATACGCGGTCAGGCCCATGAACGGAACGATCACCGTGGAAGTCAATATAAGCAGAACCGGGGTCTCGTCGAGCACCATTAAACTCAGGTACTGCAGCGCCCAGAGGGCCCAGATGACCACCAGAACGATGATCATCGTCCAGTACGCGGCAAAGGCCCGCGTGCGCCAGGTCCTCTCGTCGTCCATTTTGGCTTTTCGATTAAACCGCAGGCTGGCGATCAGGATTAGCACGACCCCTATCATGATGCCGAGCCAGGCTACGCCTCCCAATATTCGGACGTTGAGCATAAGGTCGGCCCCAAGCGCGAGCATGCCCAGGACGGCCAGCACAAAGCCGGAGACGAGTATATAGCGCCATTTATCCGTGCTTTTTTGAGAGCTCATTCGATGTCACCCTTCTTCGAATAATAGGCGAACCAGCCATAGAACGTGATGAGCATGACCATGATGGCCAGGCATATGACCTGCAGGCCGCTCAGCACATAGCCCCACCAGTTCAGGTACTGTATGGCCAGCAGCATAGCCAGCAGCGTAACGGCCGACACCCACGAGTTCATCATGGAGAATGCGGCCACCTTCCGCATACGCTCGTCCTCAGGGCTGTTGCACTGGTTATATCGGGAGAGCGTGCCCACGACAAGGATGATGCCGATAACAAAGGCCACGAGCGATATCAGGCCGATGCGGTTGAGGAAGAACACCCAGAGCAGCGATACGAACACCACTGTCGAGCTTATCCATAATATATATTCGAGGGTCGAAGATCTCATTGCTATGCCTCAATCGGGAAGGTCCAGGTCGCCCTTGTTATTGTAGTAGGCGAGCCAGCCTAGCATGGTCGCGAGTCCCACGAGCAGTGCAAAGCCCATGGCCTGCACGCCGTTATACTGGACGTGCATGTTGTACGCCAGGATCGCCGCGAAGCCGATCGCCATGACGGTGCAGAACCATGAAAGCGTGATCGCGTAGGTGCTCACCCGGAGCATCCGCTCGTCCCGTGTCTCGGGGCTCGCGCCGATGTACTGCCAGAACGACAGGATCATGCACATCAGGCCCAGCAGCAGGCCGACGAAAATGTAGTCGTCGAACGTGCCGGTCCACACCATGACCAGCGAATCGATAATAAGCGCCGCCGCACCCAGGAACATGCTTAATTTATATAGCCACGCAGTGTTGGTATTTTCTGCTTTCTTCGTCTGATTGTTTCCTTCCATGTCTTTCACCTACTCGATGTCACCTTTTCTGCCCAGTATCACGCTTGATGCCAGCATCGATATGATCATCGTCAGGATGGCTATCCCCAGCAGCCTGGCCATGCCAATGTCCAGGTGCAGGAAATACCCCAGTATTCCGGTAAAGCAGAGGACGCAGAGCGTGACATACCACGAGTATGCGGACGCCGCCGTGCCGATCTTCCTCGCCCGCTCATCCTTTACCGGCTTCTGCATGCCGATATACGTAAAGAAGTACGGCAGGAACCCCGACAGCCCCAGCAGGAGGCTGGCAGCCCAGACATCGTCGAGATTATCCCAGATAAGGAGCCCCAGGCCGTTAATGGCCAGTATGATGGAGCCAATCCACATGCTAAACTTATACCAATCATATGTGTCTTCTTTCTTTTTTACTACTGCATTAGTGTCTGTCATTCGACGTCACCCCTGTATTGTTTATAGGCGTTTATGACCATCATCGACATCACCATCACGAGCAGCACTATGCCGAAGAACCGTGCCACGCTCAGGCGCATCCCGAAGGCTATGTCAAAAATCATAAGGAAGCACATGGCGATCAGCGTGATATACCACGAATACGTGGCGGCGTAGGTGCCGATCTTCCGGGCCCTTTCATCCTTCGAGGGCTTCTCCATGCCCAGGAACCCGAAGAAGTTCCCGGTGAAGATAGCTACGCAGAATAGTATGGCGAGCGACGCGTTCCCGTCACTCCAGTCGAATACGGCCATAGCCAGCCCCAGGCCGATCATGACCAGGTACCCGAGGTACATGCTTGCCTTAATGATCCCGAGCCTGACAGCGGCGTTATCTTCCATCACTATTTCTCCCGTGTTATTTAATGTTCACATAATGTTATAATTAAACAACTTAATGTTAAAAATAGATAACATTTTAAACTATATAAGCATTTCTAGCGCAGGAGTAATACCCGTGAAGAATAAGTTAAGTTGAAAATATGTGCTAGAAGCTATATCTTATATTGTGACGGGTTGACTATATATCAGATAAACGATCGGCCGTGCCGCACAGATATGGAGAAATACCGTATGGGGCTGCTCAACGAGATAAAGGAAATATTTTCCAAAGACCGGAAGCTGTTCCTGCTGACGAACGCCTACTATTTCGGGCTGGTCATCGTCGGGGCGATCATCGCCCTCATCTTCCCACAGGCGCAATCTTACTTACTGGGCCTGACGACCGCCGGCTTGAACTCGGGACCTTTGTCCGGCATTTCAGGCGCATATCACTCGGGTGACATCTTATACGCCGCAGCTGTGACGTTCGTGACCAACATGTTCATGGGAACGATCCTGGAGATCACGATACCTTCGCTGATACTGCCCATCTGGGCACCTATCATGGGCTTCATCCGGGCCCTGATGTGGGGGATAATGCTCGTCGTGCCAGTACCCGGCGTGCTTCCGCTGGGCAGGCTGCTGCCCCATTACCTGACGCTGCTCCTCGAAGGGGAAGGCTACGTGGTGGCGATCTTTGCATGCCTGAGGCAGATCAAAGCACTATTGAACCTTAAATCGATACCGGCGGAACAACGACTTAACGCTTATATCGGTACCCTTGCCGACAATATTAAGCTCCTCATCCCCGTGGCCATCATCCTGGCGGTCGCCGCCATATACGAGGCCTGGGAAGTCATGTTCTTCACCGGAATATTAAAATGATAAGTTTTAACTTTTTTATTATGGCCTGCGACTCATGTACAGCCCTCTCGTTTTTTCACCACAAAGGCTCGATGGCCCGGAGGCCCACAGAGATTTTTTAGATGCAAGGCACGAGGAACACTAAGCCCGCTTCTTGGGTTTAGAGACACAAAAGGGACAATGGCACTATGGCAAAAGTGATTTCATGTTCATTCCATTGTGCCATTGTATCCTTTGATCCTTATAACCCAATGAACCGGGCTCTGTGGCCTTTGTAACTTGCTCGAATTCGCATCAGCGAAACATTTAAAAGAAACTCTGTGGGCTTCCGGGCCATCGAGCCTTTGTGGTGAAACCGATACCAGCCAGCATGAGTCGATAACCTGTAATACTCATTAAAGAAACATAAAAATAATGGGGGCTAAAAGCCCCGCTTCTTTTACAGCTTCACGTAGCGGGCGTCGTAGAGCCCGGCCTTCTCGATCATTTCCTTCAGTACGGGCTGGGGCACGGCATCGTCCACGTTGAGGATCATGATGGCCTCGCCCCGGACGGCCTCGCGGCCCACGGTCATGCCGGCGATGTTGATGTCGTTCTTGCCAAGGATGGTACCGACGTTGCCGATGACGCCCGGCCTGTCCTTGTGCATGGTCACGATCATGTAGCCCGCGGGAATGGCCTCGATGCGGTAGTCGTCGATGCCCACGATGCGGGCGTCATTGTTGCCGAAGATGGTGCCCTGCACCTTGCGCTGCATGCCGTCCGATTTTACGGTCACCGTAATGAGGTTGGTGTAGTCGCCCGCCTGGCCGGACTTCGACTCGACGACGTTGATCCCATTGTCCTTTGCAATGGCCTTGGCGTTGACATAGTTGACCAGCTCGCCCTTCTTCACGTCGAGCAGGCCCTTGACCACGGCTAGCGTCACAAGTGAAACGTCCTTGCCGGCGATATCGCCGCTGTAGACGACGTCGATCTCCTTGATGTGGCCGTCCACCATCTGGGCCGTGAACTTGCCGAGGTTCTCCGCCAGCGGCAGGAACGGCTTGATCTTCTCCATGGTCTCCGGCTTCATGATCGGTATGTTGAGCGCCGTGGTGACCGGCAGTCCCTTGAACGCGTTGAGCACCTGCTCGGCGATGATGACCGCCACGCTGATCTGGGCTTCCTTGGTGGACGCGCCCAGGTGGGGCGTCACGATGACATTGGGCTGCTCCAGCAGCGGGCTGCCCACGGGCGGCTCCTTCTCGAACACGTCCAGCGCCGCTCCGGCGACCTTGCCAGACTTGATCGCCTCTAAAAGGGCGGCCTCGTCGATAATGCCTCCCCTGGCACAGTTGATGATCCGGACGCCCTTCTTCATCATGTCGAACTGGGGCGTGGAGACCATGTGCCGGGTCTCGGGTATGAGGGGCGTGTGGACCGTGATGTAGTCGGCCTTCTGGTATATCTCTTCGCGGGTCGTCAGCTTCGCGCCGAGGTCCCGGGCTCTCTCGGGCGTGGTGAACGGGTCCTGCGCGAGCACTTCCATGCCCATGCACCGGGCGCGCCTCGTCACTTCGCCGCCGATGCGGCCCATGCCTATGACCCCCAGCGTTTTTCCTAATACCTCGACGCCCATGAACTTGCTGCGCTCCCACTTGCCGCCCTTGAGCGAGGCGTTCGCCTGCGGGATGTTCCTGGACAGGGCGAACATCATGGCGATGGTGTGCTCGCAAGCCGCGATTGTGTTACCCTCCGGGGCGTTGGCCACGATGATGCCCTTGGCGGTGGCGGCCGGCACGTCGACGTTGTCGATGCCCACGCCGGCGCGGCCGATGATCTTTAATGAATCGGCGGCCCCGATGACGTCCTTCGTGACCTGCGTCTCGCTTCGAATGATTAGAGCGTCGTAGCCCTTGATCTTCTCGATAAGCTGCTCCTTCGTGAGCTTCGTCTCGACGTCCACCTGCACGCCGGGCTCTGCCTTCAATATCTTGATGCCTTCGTCGGAAATAGGATCGGTTATAAGGACCTTCATGTTCGTTCCACCTTGACAGCGGTAGTGTTTTGACTTATGGATGCTCAATATTATTAAGTCTTTGGATATTACCACAGAGGTCACGATGGGTTTTACCACAGAGGTCACGGAGGGTTTTTATTATTCACCACTGAGGTTCACAGTGGCCACAGAGGTTTCTTTTATATGCTGAAGGGGACTCGCTTCGCTCGCCCCTCGCAGACCCCGACCAGTTGATAGGCTCTGCGTACCTCTGTGATGCCTCTGTGACATATTTTAAAAATCCTCTGTGGCCTCTGTGGACCACTGTGGTGAATTATCTCTCGGTGACCTCTGTGGTGAATAATAAATCGTCCTCTGTGGCCTCTGTGGACCACTGTGGTGAATTATCTCTCGGTGACCTCTGTGGTGAATAATAAATCGTCCTCTGTGGCCTCTGTGGACCACTGTGGTGAATTATCTCTCGGTGACCTCTGTGGTGAATAATAAATCGTCCTCTGTGGCCTCTGTGGACCACTGTGGTGAATTATCTCTCGGTGACCTCTGTGGT
>Ga0335071_10003181_pt1 | contig 17402 bp, 21 predicted proteins | sample Lox_Sample_15_FD_206724 | JGI IMG/M metagenome (GOLD analysis project Ga0335071, IMG submission 206724) | Soil microbial communities from Loxahatchee National Wildlife Refuge, Florida, United States - Lox_Sample_1.5 | ecosystem: Environmental > Terrestrial > Soil > Wetlands | place: USA... | reverse complement strand
GCAGGGTGGGCACTTCGATGCCAAGCCTGGTGAAGAAACGGGTGCCGGCGGTCGTGATCTCCGCGGCCTTGTCGTCGAGCACCAGGTACTCGCGGGCGACGCACGCGTCCGTGAGATCGACACTGAGACGGCCGGCAAGATGGTCGTAGCAGATGCGGGCGGCACTGAGCGCTCGCGCTTCAGGGGAGAGCGGGCGGTATCGCCGCCCCTGGCGAACCGCCGAAAGCAAGCCCGCCCCGGTCAGCTTCGCGAGATGGGTGCTGGCGGTTTGAGGCGTGATGCGTGCCGCTCGGGCCAGCTCGCTGGCGGCCAGGGCTCGGCCATCGATGAGCGCCGAGACGATCGTCGCGCGCGCCGGATCGCCGACCAGCGCCGCGATCTCGGCGATGATGGGGCCTGTGACCATGCCCGCTATCTAACACGTAAAGCGCCTCCTGCGGCCGACGATTGCCCGATCGGCCGGCACCAAACGGAGGGCCGGCGGCTACTCGAGGCGCAGAGTGGGATTCCTGAGCTCGAGGAGATCGTGCGCGCGCACGGCGATCCTGCTCTTCACCTCGGGCTGGGCGGGCACGATGTAGAAGCGGTCCTCACGGATCCCGGCCATGACCTGTGCGGCCACCTCCGAGGGCGGGTAGCCGCCGGCGAGCCGATCGGAGAGAGCCTGCCCGAAGGTCTGCGCCACCGGTCCCGCCTTGCCCTCCTCGGCGAGCTCCGGGGGACGATTGCGCGACGAGCGCATGATGTTGGTGTCGATCAGGCCCGGGCAGACCACGGAGACGCCGATGGGCGCGCTCGCCAGCCGCAGCTCCTTGTACATGGATTCGGAGAGCGCCACCACGCCGTGCTTGGTCACGTCGTACACCGACATGAATGGAGCGGTGGTGAGGCCCGCCATGGACGCGGTATTGACGATGTGGCCCTCGTCTCCGCCCGCGAGCATGCGCGGCAGGAACGCGCGCACGCCGTGGATCACGCCCCAGAGGTTGACGTTGATGACCCACTGCCAGTCCGCCAGCGAATGCTCGTGCGCGGCTCCGATCACGGCGACACCCGCGTTGTTGCACAGCACGTGGGCGGCACCGAACGCGGCATAGGTCTCGCGCGCGAGCCGCTCCACGTCCTCGGGACGGGCGACGTCGACCTTCACCGCGAGCACGGCAGAGGCCTTCCGGCGGAGCGCCGCCTCGGCGGTCGCGAGCGCCGTGGCCTCGATGTCGGCCATCACGATCTTCATCCCCTCGGCGGCAAAGCGCTCGGCCAGGGCAAGCCCGATCCCGCTCGCCGCCCCCGTCACTACCGCGACCCGGTCCTTGAAAGTTTTCACGCACGCCTCCCTGCGCCGCCGGTCGCTACCCGACGCGGTAGCGCTCCAGCATGCCCTCGTCGAGCAGGATGCCGAAGCCCGGGTCGCTGCCCGCGTCGAACCAGCCGTCGCGCGGCGTGGGACGATTCGCCCACATGCTCTGCCAGACGGGATCGCGGGCGGGATCGGCGAAGCACTCCACGTAGGTGCCGTGGCGGACGCCGGCGAGCAGGTGCCGGGCGATCTGCGATTCCTCGTGGTGCGCCATGTCCACGCCCCCCGCGGCGCAGAGCGCGGCGGCACGACGCCACTCGGTGACGCCCCCGCCCTCGGAGGCGTCGAAGTTGACGAGATCCACGGCGCTGGCGTCCAGCAGTCGGCGCACGCCGTGGCTGGTGATCTCCGACTGGCCCGCGGTGAGCGGAATGCGCGTGGCACGGCGGACCCGGGCCATCATGGCCGCGTCGTCGTGCCAGTGGCACGGCTCCTCGAACCAGCGCAGATCGAGCGGCTCGGCGAGGTGGGCGAAGCGGATCGCCTCCTCCGTGGACCAGCCGCGATTGGCGTCCACCATCAGCACGAAGTCCGGCCCTGCGGCCTTGCGCGCGGCGGTCACGCGCTCGAGGTCCGCCTCGGGGGCGAGCCCGCCGATCTTGAACTTGCAGCCAGCCATCCCGGCCGCGCGATAGGCTTCCATCTCGCGTCCAATGTCGGCGAGCGTCTTGCCCTCCATGTAATAGCCGCCGATCGAGATGATGGGCAGCCGCTCGCGGTAGCCCCCGAGCAGCGCGCGCACGGGCTGGCCCAGCGCCTTGCCCACCGCGTCCCATACGGCGCAGTCGACGCAGGCGATGGCCTCCATCAGGAGCGGGCGACTCATTCCCGCGGTATGCGTGAGGGCGAAGCAGCGCTCCCAGATGCGCTCGCCTTCCATGATCGAGAGCCCGGCAACCCGGGGCGCCAGCACGTCGCGCACGAGGCGCGCGATCTCGGGTCCGTGGGCGCGGTTGTCGCCGTTGTAGACCTGGCCGACCAGACCGTCGGTGGTGCGGAGCCGCGTCACCACCGTGGAGCGCTTGAGGACGGAATAGGTGCTGCCGCCGAAGTTCCGCGTCAGCGGAATGTCGACCGCGATGGCCTCGATGGAGTGGATCTTCCCCGCGCTCACCGGGCGCGGCCGTCCGGCTCCGTGTAGACGGGCGTGAGAGACCGCGCGAACGCAGGATCGTCGCCGCGGGCGGCCGCGAAGAACAGGCTCTGGAGCCTTCTCGTGACAGGTCCGGGCCGGCCCTCGCCGACAGGGAGACGATCGACCGCGACGACCGGCGTGACCTCCTCCGCGGACCCGCAGATCAGGATCTCGTCGCACACGTACAGCTCCGTGCGGTCGATCGAGCGCTCGACCGCCGGCCGATCGTATTCGCGCGCGTAGAGCTCGAGCACGGACCGGCGCGTGATCGACTCCAGCACGCCGTCGGTCACCGGCGGCACGACGAGCTCACCGTCGCGCACCATCATCAGGGCGGCGCCCGTCGCTTCCGCGACCTTCCCTGCCTGCGTGAGCAGGATTGCGTCGTCGAACCCGTTCTCGCGCGCCTCCACGGCGGCCAGCCGGTTGTTCTGGTAGTTCGCGCCCGCCTTCACACGGGCGGGCACCACGTCGTCCGCGATGCGGCGCCATGTGGCGACGCCCATGGTGAGCCCCCGCTCGAGCTTGGCGTCGTGAGGTCGCGGCCCGCCGAGGATGAACGCGCCGGTGTCGATCTCCTCGGGCCGGTACGCCTTCACGCCGCCGGAGCCGCCGTCGCCGAAGTACGCGACGAGGCGGAAGTGCACGTCGTCCCGGAAGTCGTTCGCGCGGAGCCACTCGAGAATGGCCTCGCGCAGATCCTCGAGCGAATACGGTAGCTGCATCCGCATCACCTTCATGCTGTTGCCGAGCCGCCTCAGGTGCTCGTCGAGCTTCCAGACATACAGTTGCTGCTTGACGGGATTCCAGTAGGCCCGCAGCCCCTCGTAGACGTTCGCGCCGCGCAGCACGGTCAGCGTGAAGACGCTGAGCATCGCGTGCTCGGGGTCCACGATCTTCCCGTCCAGCCAGACCTTGAAGTGCTTGTCGCGCGCCATGTCATCCTCCCGGTGATCCTGCGCCTCCGCATGGGGATTGTGGGTCAGCGGCACGGGCAGCGTCAAGGGTGCGGGCAATCCCCTCGCGCGGTATGATCGGATCGCTCGCGTCGATCCCCACGAGACGCGACAGGAGGAGCGAGCCGATGAGCGACGACAGCACGCCCGATCTGGAAGCGGTCACGCGCGAGCGCGGCGGCCGCGCATACATCGTCACCGTGGCGGACGAGGGCGGGCCCCACACCGTGCACGTCCCCGTGCGCTGGGAGCGCGGCGAGCTGGTGGCCGAGGTCGGGGCCCGCACCGCCGCCAACGCGGCGGCGCGCCCGCAGGTGTCGATCCTCTACCCTGTGCGCTCCGCCGAGGACTACAGCCTGATCGTCGACGGGCGTGCGGCGATCGAGCCCGGCGACAGCCGGCGGGTGCGCGTGACCCCCACCAAGATCGTCCTGCATCGGCCGGACCCGCCCGTGGACCGGGTGACTTCCTGCGCCCAGGACTGCATCCCGATCGCCGTCCCCGTCTCTATCGTGCGCGGCTGACGCTCCACGGCCACGGCCGCCCCGTGTGGCGGGGTTGCACTAGTTCGGATGACTCATTGACAGATCGCGATGCGAGCCGTTCCATAGGGCTCTCTGGACCCTCCCGGGCTCCGCCCCTTTCAAGAGGAGGCATCCACATGCATCGTCCTTCCCGGCGCGTGTCGGTCGCAGAGAAGACGCTCATTGCAGGTCTCCTCCTCATCCTGTTCCTGCCAGCGGCAGCCGTCGCCACGCCCCTCACCGCGCTGTACGTGTTCGGCGACAGCTTGTCGGATCAAGGCAACGCGTACAGTACGACGGGCGGATTTCCGCCATCACCCTATGCCCAGCGTGCGTCGAACGGTCCCGTGGCGGCGGAGATGTTCGCGAGCCGTCTGGGCGTTCCACTGGTCGCCTCGCAATCCGGCGGAACCAACTACGCGTACGTCGGCGCTCTGACCGGGCCGACGGTCGTCCCGGGCACCAGCCCTCCGGTCGCGATCGACAACTACGCGGCCGCCGCCTATGGCCAGCCGGCTCTCTTCGGCACAGGCATCCTGAATCAGGTCGCCTCGTTCATCGGCAGCGGGCCCGTCTTCGACCCGAACGGCGCCCTGTTCTTCGTGTGGGGCGGGCCGAACGACTTCTTTGTCGATCCGAGCGCCGCCACCGCCGCGAGCGCCGTGAACAACCTCGCGGGCGCCATCAGCCTCCTCTACGGGGCCGGCGCACGACACTTCTTCGTGCCGAACATGCCCGATCTTTCGCTGACACCCTACGGCCTGGGATTGCCTCCCCTCCAGCGTGCTGGCTTGCAGGCGCTGTCCGTGGGCTTTGACGACGGGCTTGCGACGGCCCTCGGCAGCCTCGCCGGACTGCCCGGCATCGACATCACCGGCTTCGATACGTTCACCCTGCTGGCGACCATCTCGGCCAACCCCGCGGCCTTTGGATTCACCAACGCGCAGGACCCGTGCATCACCGGCAACCTCGGCAGCGGCGGGACGGTCTGCGCGAGTCCGGATACCTACGTCTTCTGGGACTCGGTGCATCCCACGACTGCCTCGCACGCGGTTCTCGCCAGCGCGTTCGCCGACGCGTACACCGCCGTCCCACAACCGACGACGCTGCTCTTGCTGGGCGCCGGCATCGCGGCCGCTGCACTGGTGGCGGCCCGGCGCCGGGGCAGCCGCGAGGTGGCCTTCATCAGCGGCAGGAGAACAATCAACAAGATGAGGCCGCCCAGTATCAGCACCCCATCAGCGGCGACGGTTACGGGCGTCAGCAACAGCTTGCCGGCTACTTTAGATCCCGATTCCTCCTCCCGTATGGTCACGACGTACGGCCGGGTAAATTCCTGTGTTTGCCCGGTTGACGGAAAGCCCTTCGCACTGTAGCGGATGCCTTCGAGGTGTCCTGACAAGCTCAGTCGGGCTCCGGCAAAGCCAGCATCCATGGCACTTCACCGCTTCTCATCGGATGCGATCTCGCGCTCGAACACTTCCGGGATGACCTCATCGGGGAGGAGCACGAAGACGATGTCATCGGCAGAAGCCGCCGCGAGAGGCACCACCTCGAACCCCTCGGCCCGAGCGCGCTCCGCGTAGTCGTCCCCCTGATTGCCGATCCGGACCTTGACGCCGGAGTCCCGGAGGTTCATGGCGGCGGTGCGCCCCAGGTGGCCGTAGCCGAGGACGGCGACCGCTTCGCCCGAGAGAGCCCGTTCGGGCGTGTCCGTGGTCCGAAACACCCTGACGTTGCTCCCGAATTTGTTCATCATGTTCGTCCCCTCTCGCTCTGATCAATATCGACGTCGTCGTTTGTTTCACGAGAACCGGACGCTCAGTAGGCTCGCGAACCACGCTCAGCTGACACAGTACGGACTCCTCCCCATGCACCGGCGTGGGGGATTCGAACATGAAAAAAACCTCTACCGGTGTCGACCAGTAGGAGTTATCAGCCTCCTCGTGCAGAGGCGGTTCAGGCGAACTCCATCGCCTTGAGTCGATGCTCACTGCTCCTGAGGAGCGTCGACTCAGCGGCCACCGGAAGCACTATTACGCGAGAAGCGAGACCGGCACAATATCAAGACGGACAATCGGAGGCTACTGCACCCAGAGGTCTGGTGTATGGTGTACGCGCCAAGGAGGCGGTCGATGCGAGGCATCGAAGGCGAGCAGGTTCTGCTTCGGATCATCCTGAGTGAGCATCAGACGCACGGGGGAAAATCGCTGCATCTCGCGCTCCTCGAGCTTCTGCGGAGCGAAGGACTGGCCGGCACCACGGTCTTCAAGGGGATGGCTGGGTTCGGACACGATCGCAATGTCCACACCACGGCGATCGAAGTCGCCGCGCAGGGCCTACCCGTGGTCCTCGAAGTCGTGGATACCCAGGAGCACATCGATCGCGTCCTGCCCAAGCTGGATGCTCTCATGGTGGGCGGCGTCATCATGATGGAGCGGGCTCACGTCATTCGCTACGCGCAAGCGCCGCCGGCGAGTCCAACGACCTAGACGTCACACCTCGTAGCGAAGCACCTGCACCTTTTCCATGGTGATGAGGCCCCCGCCCATCATCCGGTCCACCTCAGGGAGCACGGCATTCAGGTGCTCCTGGGTATCCACGACCTCGATGACCACCGGCAGATCGGCCGAGAGCTTGAAGATGCCGGCCGTGTGCAGGATGGAGGATGGTCCAAACCCGGCCACCCCGCGAAGAACAGTGGCCCCGGCCAGATTCTTAGAGCGAAACAGTTCCACCAGCGCGGAGTAGAGTGGACGGTGGTTCCACTTGTCGCTCTCGCCAATGAAGACCCGCATCAGCACTTGCTCGCCTTCGATCTTCCGCATACCTACCCTCGCAGCGTCAACACGAGCCGGCCCACCGCCATCCCGAGAAAACAGAGGCACAGGCAGACCGTCGTGGTGACGAAGATGTTGATCCACGCCTGGGGCCAGGCGTTGGTCTCCATCAGCTGTACCGTTTCGTAGCTGAACGTCGAATAGGTGGTGAGGCCTCCCATCATGCCGGTCGTGAGAAAGATGCGCACGTTATCCGGAATGAGCAGAGTCTCGCCACCGATCTGCTGGACCAACCCGATGATGAAAGCTCCGCTCAGATTCACGATCATGGTGCCGTACGGAAATTCCGCTCCGAACCAGTGAGCGGCGAGGATCGAGGTTAGAAACCTCAACACCGAACCTATCGCGCCTCCAAACCCGACGAGCAACACGCGCTCCAGCAGGGTTCGTCCTCCTCTCGGGCGATGATCGAGTCAACGGCCGGCCCAATTCTACTCTGGTCCGGCACCATGATGCGGTGCGAGAGCCTGCGCTTCGGCACGCAGCGTCTGGAGGGCCGCGAGCCTGCTCTGGACGGCCGCGGCGCCGGCTGCCTGAGCCTGCCGCGCCTGCTTGAGGATCCGCTCGGTCGAGGCCAGGAGATCCCGGAGGCGGTCCCGCAGTGCCGTCTCCAGCCGGCGCCGGCTCTCTGACAGACGCTCAATGAAGTCGTTCTTGAGCCTAGCGCTATTGAGCCCGGCCCGCTCGCGTGCGGAGCAGATCGAGGAGGTACGATCCTGCAGAGATGGGTTCGATCGTTAACATTTCCGTGTAGAAGAACCTGCTCGTCGCGTCCAGAGCCGCTTCAAAGTCGACCTCGGCGATCCCTGCAGGACTGTTGTCTCGGAACTACCTAGGTTCACTGGAGCCGGGGGCGGGAGTTGAACCCGCGACCTACTGATTACGAATCAGTTGCTCTGCCACTGAGCTACCCCGGCAGCCGGTGGGATCGGCACGCGCTGCAGCGAAAGCGAGTATAGCAAGAATTCCCGCCCGCACCAGCAGCCCCTCACAGCGGTTGAACCAGTGGTGCAGTTTCCACCACTGGTTCAGCCAGCTGCCATCAGCCCCGAGGGGCCGCCAGGGTTGCCGTAGTTACAGATAGTTGACGAGCGCTGGCCATGACCGTGGCCCGGCACCCGCCCCGGTATCGCGCTTGCTATCCGTGCCTCCGAGACTGCCGCTGGCGGCAGGGGCTCGGTGCAGCGCCCATTCACATCGGAGGAGCGTCATGATCCGCCGAACACTCGTGCTGTGTCTGCTCGCGATGGTGCCCGTGCTGGCCACGGCTTTGCCACTCTCTGCCGGCGGTGACGATTCCGGCAAGCCCGTCATCGTCCGCTGCGGGAAGGGCAAGACGATCGCCGATGCCCTCGGCGAACACTATGGCCCGCTGACCATCCAGGTCGTCGGGACGTGCCACGAGAACGTCGTGGTCCAGCGCAGCGACGTCACCCTCGTGGCCGGAGCGCCCGGCGCCGCGATCCAGGCCGCGGATGCGACCCTGGACACGCTCACGGTCACCGCCGATCGCTTCGTGCTGGATGGGCTCAACGTGAGCGGCGGGCGCAACGGCATCGTCGTCGCCGGCGCCAGCCAGGCCCAGCTCCGCAACTGCACCGCGCGCGGCGCCGGCAGCGGCATCGTGGGCGGCATCGGCATCCAGTTCTCGCTGGGCGCGAGCGGCGGCGTGGACCGATGCGTATCGAGCGGGAACCCGGCCGACGGCATCTTCCTCGACGGGTCCGTCGTCACGATCACCAACAGCACGCTCCAGGGCAACGCCCGCAACGGCGTGTTCGTGTTCGGCGCAAGCACGGCCCGGATCGGCATGACGAGCGCCTTTGCGCCCGGGCCGAATGTCATCAGCGACAACGGCGCCAACGGCATCCACGTGTCCCTCGCCTCGCTCGGCGTCATCTACGGCAACACCGTGACGGGCAACGGGACCAACCCCAGTAGCCCGCTCGGCCGCTTCGGCATTCTGGTCGTGCAGTCCAAGGCGGATTTCCCCGGTGGCAACACGATCACCGGGAATTTCGGCTCGGGCATCGCCTTCAGCGGGTCGGGCGGGTTCATCGGCGATCCCGGATTCGGCCTGCCCAGCGTCAACGTCATCCGCGGCAACTCGACGGCGGCCCCGTCGGCCGGCATCTCGCTCGCGCTGGGCTCGGCAGCCGTCATGCGCAACGCCACGGTCGAGGGGAACAACGGAGCCGGCGTGTCGCTGGGCGGGCGCTCCACCCTGTCGGTGTTCTCGGGGTCCCTCACGAACAACAACGCCAACGGCCTGCTGGTGAGTCAGGGCAGCGCGGTGCTCTTCCAGCCCGTGGCGCCGCTGGCCAGCATCAGCGGCAACACCGGCTTCGATCTCAAGTGCCTCGACGGCGAGTCGAGCTTCACCGGCCAGCCCGGAGGCACTCCGAACATCGACTGCACGGGGTTCTAGCCAGATGCCACGCCGGCTCCTGGGGATCAACCTGGCGCTCGGTCTCCTGTGCCTGGCGTTCGCGGTCGGCATCGTGCGCTCCACACTTGTCTTGCGTCCGCTCCCGATCGCTCCCGCACCACGCACCGCCGCCGCTGCCGCGCCTGCCGTCCCCCCTGCTCCGAGCGTGCCCGGTCTCGAGGCCTACGCCGCCATTGCGGCTCAGAACCTCTTCAACCCGGCTCGGAGCGAGACGGTAGCGGCCGCGGTGGCGGTGGCCGTGGTCAGGCCCATCCTCCACGGCGTCGTCATCGAGGGGCCGAAGAGGCGAGCCTTCCTCGAGGATCCGTCGGTCAAGCGGGTCGGCGGCTACTCCGTCGGCGACCTGGTGGCCGGCGGCACGCTCCAGAGGATCGCCGACGATCGAGTCGTGATCGTGCGGCCCGACGGCCCCGTCGAAGTGCTGTTACAGGATCCCGCCAAGGCGCTGCCGCCCCCTGCCCCCGTCGTGGTCGGGGCGCCAGGTCGGCCTTCGTCGGCGCAGATCGTGTCGGTGCAGGCGCCGCCCGCACAGTCAGCAGTGCCGCCTGCTGGTGCGGCCCCCAGTCAGGCTCCCACGACGGCGCAGGCCGATGTCCTGGGACAGGTGCTGCCGTCCGATGCGCCGGATGCCGCGCAGCCAGCCACGGCACCGCAGAGCCTGCGGCGCGCCACGGCGCCGATGCCGGCCCGGCGTTGAACGACAGAGCACGCCCCCGCGCCCCGCCATCCTCTCTAGAGGCGGCCGCCGCGCACGGGGATAGACTCGCCGGTGAGATAGTCCGGCGCCTCGGCCACGAGAAAGCGCACGACCTCGGCCACCTCCTCCGGGCGTCCCAAGCGGCCGATGGGGAACTGTGCGGTCAGCCGCGCTCGTGCGGCGGGGTCCTGCGCGAGCTCGACCAGCATCTCCGTCTCGATCGCGGTCGGGAGCACTGCGTTCACCGCGATGTGGTCACGCGCCAGCTCGCGAGCGGCCTTCGCCGTGAGGGCCAGCATCCCGGCCTTGCTCGCGGCGTAGTGCGCGCCAATGCCGCCGCCGGTGACGGCTGCGCCGGACGACACGTTGACGATGCGCCCGCCTCCAGCGGCCCTCAGGCGCGGAATGGCGGCGCGCATGCAGAAGAACGCTCCATCCAGGTTCACGGCGATGGTGCGCCGCCAGGTCGCGTCGTCGACGTCCACCAGGCTGTCGACGTGCTGCCCGATCCCCGCATTGTTCACGAGAGCGTCCAGGCGCCCGAAGCGGGCATCGACGACGTCGAACATGCGCGCGACCGCCTCGGCGTCGCTGACGTCGGTTTGCAGGGTCAGGGCCGTGCCACCCCGCGATCTGACCACGCCCGCCGTGTCCTCGGCGTCGGCGGCCCGCGAGGCGTAGTTGACCACCACGGCGTACCCCGCGCCGGCCAGCGCATACGAGATCGCGCGCCCGATGCCGCGCGACCCGCCGGTTACCAGCGCCACCTTGCTCATGACGGCGGCCGTCACTCGCGCAGGAGCGCCTCGATCTCCTCGCGGTGGGCGCTGAAGCCCAGGAAGACGCGCTCGTCGATCAGCACCGTGGGCACAGCGAGCCGCCCCGCCAGCCGGAACACCTCCTGGCTGGCGCCGGGATCGCGCCCAACGTCCCGCACCTCGACGGCGGCGCCGCGCGACTGGAAGAAGGTCAGCGCGGCCTCACCGTCGGCGATGCCTTCCATCGTGAAGAGGAGAACTTTTTTCACGACCCCCCCACCATATCACCACCGAGCGCCGTGCGGCGGGACGGCGGCCTTGACCCTCCCTGGCGCCTCTGCTAGCATCCGCCCGCTCCATATGACGACGCAGCGTCTCCCCTCATGACTCGCGTGGACCTCGTGGCCTCCATGGCTGCGGAGAGTGGCTGGACCAAGGCCGGCGCCGATCGCGCGCTCCGCGCCATGCTCGCGGCGATCCGCACCTCGCTCAAGCGCGGACAGCCCGTCACCCTGGTGGGATTCGGGACGTTCTCCGTCGCCCGCCGCAAGCCGCGCCAGGGCAAGAACCCGCGCACGGGTCAACCCATGAACGTGGCGGGCGGCCGCACACCGAAGTTCAAACCGTCGCCGGAGCTCAAGCGCGCCGTCCGCTAGGTTTTTGTTTGGCCGGATGCTCGGACTGTCGGTATAGTTGCACTCAGTGCGCTCCTTCGTCGCGATCGTGTTCGCAGTCGTGCTCCTCGCGTCCCCGGCCTTCGCGGAAAGCGACAAGCCCATGCGGCTCAGCGCCGAGGTCGCGCTGCTGCTTGCCCCCAACGGAGCGGTGCTCTACGCCAAGAACCCGTCCGAGGGCCACGCGCCGGCGAGCCTCGTCAAGCTGATGACGCTCTACCTCGCCTGCGAGGACCTGGAGACGGGGCGAGCCCAGTGGGACGGCATGGTGACGATCAGCCGGCGGGCCGCCGAGACCCCGCGCTACCGCATGGGGCTCCGCGCGGGCGAGGAGGTGCCCTTCCGCACGCTCCTCGAGGGCGTGGCCATCGCCTCCGCGAACGACGCGGCCACCGCGGTATCGGAGTACCTGGGCGGCAGCGAGGAAGCCTTCGTGGAGCGCATGAACGCCAAGGCTTCCGAGCTGGGGCTCGCGTCGACCCACTTCGCCAACGCGCACGGCCTGCCCGATCCCGGCCAGCGCAGCACCGCGCAGGACATGGCACGCCTGATCGGCCGGCTCGTCCAGGACTACCCGGCCTCGCGGCCGCTCCTGGGCGGAGCGAGCTTCGTGTACCGCGGCCGCGTCCACAGCCGCCGCATCCCCCTCTTCCAGGATCCTGGCGGCGTGCAGGCGCTCAAGACGGGCTTCACGCGCGAGGCCGGCTACAACCTCGCCATCGCCGCGTGGCGCGAGGGCCAGCGCTTTCTCCTGATCGTGATGGGGGCCCAGACGCGCAGCCTGTCGTTCCGGGACGCGAAGCAGCTCCTGCGCTACGGCTTCGTCGAGTCCGGTTTCGAAGCTCCCGAGGAGCCCCGGAAGCCGGCACCGGCACCGGCCCGCCGCAACAACGACCGGCGGCGCCACGCCTCCGTGTCCATCAAGCAGCTCCCGTCACCCCGCTAGCGCCACGCTGAAGCCCCAAGCCTTCCTCTTCGACGCCTACGGGACGCTGTTCGACGTCCATTCCGTGGTCGAGGCCGGCCGCGCCGTCACGAGCGACCCGCAGGCCCTCTCGACGCTGTGGCGACAGAAGCAGCTCGAGTACACGTGGCTCGGAACGCTCATGGGGCGCTACGAGGACTTCTGGGCGGTGACCGACGCGGCGCTGCGCTTCGCCCTGGAGCGCCTCGGGATCACCGCCAGCGAGGACGCGGTGCGCCGCCTCATGGAGGCGTACCTATCGCTCGCCACTTTCCCCGAGGTGCCGTCGGCGCTCGCTGCCCTGGCAGACACGCCGCTTGGCATCCTGTCCAACGGCTCGCCACGGATGCTCGAGGCGGCCGTGCGCTCGAGCGGCCTCGAGGGAACGTTTCGTCACGTGCTGTCGGTGGACGCTGTGAAGGCTTACAAGCCCTCCCCCGCCGTCTACGAGCTGGGCCCGCGCGCCTTCGGGCTGCCCCCGGGCGACATCCTCTTCGTCTCGTCCAACGCCTGGGATGTGGCGGGGGCGAAGTCGTTCGGCTACCGCACGTGCTGGTGCAACCGCCTCGGGGCGCCCATGGAGAAGCTGGGCGTCGCGACGGACCTCGAAGTGCGGAGCCTCGCCGAGATCCTGCCGAAGCTCAGCGCGCGGTAGGGCGCTGGATCAGCGCCCGCCGGGCCAGCTCGGACGATAGCTGCGCTCGCCCCGGATGGCGCACACCCGCGAGGGGCGGCGGGAGGGAACAGAGTCGTCAGGAGGACCGGAGCGTCCTGGAGGCGCCGGGCGGGCTCAGGACGATCCGGTCGAGGCGTGGCAGGCCTACTTCTTGCCGGCGAGCTTCTTCCTCTTGACGTAGCCCCAGATCTTCTTGGTCATCTCGGAGGGGCCGATGGGCGCCGACCCCATCACGGACTCCATGGTGTCCTTGCAGCCCTTGAAGTTGATCGAGTAGCCACCGAACGCCTTCTTCTTCGCCATGCTCTCTCTCCTCTATCGCGTGAGTGTGGGATTCGCCGCCCGGCGCCTCCCGTCAGGGCCGAGGGTATTATCGCCGGGCTACGAGGGAGCGCAAGGGAAAAATACAACCCCTAGGGGGCCCCTCACGAGGGGGCGCTACCGGGTGGGGGTATACCCCCCGGGGGTGTGTTGGCGCTACCTCCGTCCGACGAACGCGGGCATCACGTCCCGCGCGAACCACGAGAGCTGCTCCTTGAATTCCTTCGGTCCCATGCCCTCGGCCCAGTGGATCATCATGTGCTCGAGGCCCGGGTAGCGCGCCTCGAACTCCTTGATCTGGTCGATGACGAGGCGCGGCGGCCCGCACAGCCACGCGCGCTGCGCGACGCCATCGCGAATGCTCGGCACGCGCGCGGGCGCACCCGGCGTGCCCCACGAGCGGCCTTCCTCGTCCGCGTAGCGCACGAAGCCGAACGGCGCGAACCACTTGTAGCGCTCGTCGTGGTACGGCTCCACGCGCTCCACGGCCTCCTCGACGGTGTCGGCGAGGTAGAGGCCCACGCCCCAGCAGATGTCCTGCCCGAGCGCGAGCTGGCGGCCCGCCTTCGCGGCCTCGGCCTGATAGGTACGGATGACCTGGTCGAAGATGCGCTCGCCGTTCAGCGTGACCATGCCCTTGATCCCGCGCGAGGCGATGTAGGGCAGCGTCTTGCCCGAGGCGATGGGCTGCCAGATCTCCACGGGCAGGTTGAGGGGCCGCGGCACGACGGTGATCTCCTTGAGCGGGTAGCCGCGATACTCCACCGGCGCCGGGATCGTGTAGTGCTTGCCTCGATGCGACCAGGACTCCTCGTTGAAGCACTTGAGGAGCACGTCCATCTGCTCCTCGAACAGCTCCTGGTTGGCCTTGTTGTCGAGCATGGGCGCCCCGAACGTCTCCACCTCGCGGGTGTGATAGCCCCGCCCCACGCCCATGATGACGCGGCCTCCGGTCATGATGTCGGCCTGCGCGTAGTCCTCGGCGAGCCGGATCGGGTGCCACATCGGCAGCACGTTGAAGCCGCAGCCGAACTTGAGCCGGCGCGTCTGCGTGGCGAGCCACGTCCCGAGCAGGATGAGGTTCGGAAAGACCTCGTAGCCCTCGTGCTGGAAGTGATGCTCGGCCGTCCACAGCGCGTGGTATCCGAGCTCGTCCATGTGCTGGGCGACTTCCTTCGCCGTCTGGAAGGCTTCGGCCAGCCGCTCGTTGGGATAGCGCCGCTCGTCCGCCGGCGTGCCCGCGAGCCCGACGTTGTCGAGCTCGATCTGCCCCACATAGAGAACCGAGAACTTGGTGATCATTTCGCTCGCCAGCCTCCGTCGACCAGCATGGTGTGACCGGTGATGTAGCCTGCCTCCTCGGAGGCCAGGTAGCAGACCGCCGAGGCGATGTCCTCGACGGTACCGCGCCGCCCCGCCGGCACGATCGCCCGTATCTGCTCCTCGCTGACGGCGACGCCGCGGTTGCTCATATCCGGCACGTCGGGCCCGAGGATGGCCTGCGAGTGGCGGCGGAGGTCCGTGAGGATGGGCCCCGGGCAGATCGCGTTGATCGTCACGCCGCGCGACGAGTACGTCACGGCCATCTGGCGCGTGAGGCCGACCACGCCGTGCTTCGCTGCGACGTAGGCCGCCCCGCCGCCGGTGCCGTTGAGCCCGGCCACCGAGGCCATGTTGACGATGCGGCCGCGGCCGCGCGGCAGCATCTCGGCGAGCGCGCGCTTGCACCCGAGGAAGACGCCCGTGAGATCGATGTCGATCACGCGCCGCCAGGTCTTCTCATCGATCTCGTCCACGTTGAAGTAGCCGTCGAGGATCCCGGCGTTGTTGACCATGATCTCGAGCGGCCCCAGGGCGGCGATGGCGCCGCTCACCGCGCGGTTCAGCTCCTCCGCCTTGCTCGTGTCGCCCTGGAACGCGCTGGCCTGCCCGCCGGCCTTCTTGATCTGGCCCGCTGTCGCCTCGGCGGAAGCGCCGTCGAGATCCATCACCGCCACCGGCGAGCCCTTGGCCGCCAGGGCCAGCGCGATGGCGCGGCCGATACCCGAGCCGGCGCCGGTGACTATGGCCATTCTCTTGTCCATCTATCCCCCTCTTTCACTCAGCCCTCGCCTCGCCGCTCGATGCGAGCGCCTCAGCTCGAACTGCGGACCTCTCTCCCAGTGGGGGAGAGGAGAAGCGGTGCGCCCCCTCACCCAGGGGAAGGGCCCGGCTATCACACCGCCATGGCGTAGCCGTCGCGGCGCGGGTCGGCGCCGGCCATCAGCGCGCCGGATTCCGGATCGCGCGCGATGCCCTGCCCGCCGCCCACCACCCACGACCAGTCGTCGATCACGTTGACCTGGTGGCCGCGCTGGATGAGCCCGGCCCGCGTCGACTCGGGAATGCGCGACTCCGCATCCAGCAGGCGCTCGCCATAGACACGCACGCGCGGCTGCTCGATGGCTTCCTGGATGTTGAACCCGAACTCGAGGGCGTTCAGCAGCATCTGCGGCTGCGTCTGGAGAATGCCGTAGGAGCCCGGTGTGCCCACGCTCAACACGAAGGCGCCGTCCTTGAAGACCTGGATCGGCGACATCATGGTGCCGGCCTTGCGGCCCGGCTTGACCACGTTGGGCGAGGACGGGTCGAGATCCATCCACTTGAGGATGTTGTTGAGCACGAGCCCCGTGCCCGGCACGGCAAACCCTGACCCGAAAGGTACGCCGAGCGTCTGCGTCACCGACACCACGGTGCCCTCCCCGTCGGCGCAGGCGAAATGGGTCGTCTGCTCGTTCTCGAACTTCGCCGGATAGCCTTCCGCGATCTGCCCGGGCAGCTTCTTGCCGCTGTGCCGCTCGCCTTCGCTCACGCCCGCCGCCCTGGGATCGATGCGGGCGCGCTGCGAGGCCGCGTAGCCCTTGGAGAGGAGCCCGCGGATCGGCGTCTCGCCCGAATACGCGTACGCGAGCCGGTCGGCGGAGCCGAGCTTGATCGCCTCGATCAGGTGATGGAGATAGTCGACCGAGTTGTGGCCCCAGCCCTTGAGGTCGTACCCCTCGAGGATGTTGAGGGTCTCCATCATCTGGAAGGCTGAGAAGGGCGGCGGCACCGAGCACACCTCGAGGCCCCGATAGTCGATGCGCACGGGCTCGCGCCACGCCGGCTTGAACTCGGCCAGGTCGCGCTCGGCCAGCCAGCCGCCGGCTTCCTGGACGGCGCGGGCGATGGCCCTGGCGATGGGCCCACGGTAGAACGCCTCGCTGCCGCCTTCGACCACCTGCCGGAACGTGCCGGCCAGCTCCTTGTAGGTGACGATCTTGCCGGGCCGCGGGCCGCCGCTGCCCAGATAGAGCCGTTGCGCCTCGGCCGAGCGGCCGAGCTGCGGCCGCGCCTGCTCGATGAAGCGCGCGTTCAGGAAGGAGAGCGGCACACCGTTCTCGGCCCACTCGATGGCCGGCGCAAACACGCGCTCGCGTGGCATGGACCCGAAGCGCTCGAGCGCGGCGAGCCAGCCGCCGAGGTTGCCCGGCGTGGCGCAGGCCTTGGGCCCGCCCGCCAGCTCGTCCTCGGTGGCGCGCGTGGCGTCCACCGCCGCGGGGGCCAAGCCGATGAAGTCCAGCACGTGGCGCTCCCGCCCGCCGCCTCGCGAGATGACCATGAGCCCTATGCCGCCGGCGCTCGACATGAACGGCTCCACGACGTTGAGCGTGGAGCCCACGGCCACGGCCGCGTCCACCGCGTTGCCACCCTCGAGAAGAACACGGATGCCGGCCAGCGAAGCAGTCGGATGGGCGGACGCGACGGCGCCGCGGCGGCCCATGACGACGGGGCGGTAGGCGTGACGATGGGGTGGCATGGCTCCTCCGGTCGCGAGTGTTGGCGCGTTGGATCGCTCGAGCTGCCGCGTTCGGAAATGCGAACGTGGGGCAGCCGCCGCTCCGCCCGAGCGCGGAGTCTGGCAATGGTAGGATGGACGCCGTGGCGACGCAAGCTTCACCGGCCACGGCCTCATGACGGCAGAGTTCCCGGCCGAGATCCACGCCGCCCTCGCCGCCGCCCGTTACAT
>Ga0335071_10003180_pt1 | contig 17407 bp, 9 predicted proteins | sample Lox_Sample_15_FD_206724 | JGI IMG/M metagenome (GOLD analysis project Ga0335071, IMG submission 206724) | Soil microbial communities from Loxahatchee National Wildlife Refuge, Florida, United States - Lox_Sample_1.5 | ecosystem: Environmental > Terrestrial > Soil > Wetlands | place: USA: Florida... | reverse complement strand
ATGTTACCCATTCCCAGAAACGTCCGTGCGCACCGCCGGAAACCGCAAGGCGATACGCCCACAAGTACGCAGCGGCCACCGGCGCCAGTGCTGCCGCGCAATAGCCGGCAAGCGAAGCACGCCGCTTCCAAAGCAGCATCACCGCTACCGGCAAGAACAAGATCGCCAACTCATGGAACAGCATGGCGCCCGCCTGCGCCAAACCCGCCAGCGCAGCCGTTCGCGGATTCTCCAGCAGCAGGTACGCGCCGAGTAGCAGACAGACCGCCGGGACATAGGCGTTGGCGTCGGTGGCAAATTTCCACCAGGTGGCCGAAAAACCGAAAGTCCATGCTGCGATCAGGCCGTGGTGATGCGACCATCCCTGGCATCGCAGACATTGATAGAGCAGCACCACTGCCAGTCCGGCCATCAGGCAGTTAGCTACCTGCATGACATGGAGCGCGCGAATCCCGAGGCTCTGTGAACCAAGAAGGTAGTAGAGGAGGGCGCCCCACAGCTCGTAAATCAGATGGTTGGGGTGAATCAACTCCGCGGCCGGAGGCTTTTTTTCAATGCTGATCGCAAAGGCGACCCCGTCCCAATAGTAATTGCGCGTCGGGAACAGCAGGTACGCGATCAGAGGCGTAAGCACCGCTATAGGTCGGCGCCACATTTAGGCCTCTCAGTGCATCGTCTGCAGGTAAGAGCCGGTAGTGGCGTCCACGAATACGGAATAATCGCTGGTGCCGACGGATTCGCCCCAGATGACGCGCCAGGCCGGATCGGGATACTTTTTGGTTTGTTCCAGCAGGTACACAACAGGTTTGGCAGGGTTCTTCTTGATATACTCTTCGCTCTTCTTGGACGCGGTCTCCAGGGCCTCGTCGGAATCCACCTTCAGGGCCAGAATCGCGAACGGGGTCGCCTGGCCGCCCGGCGAGTAGTCCTCCTCGGTTCCGCCGAAGACGCCCTCGTGGAGATTGCCTTCTTCTTCGATCGCGGAGTAAGTATACGTCTTGGCCTTCGCTCGCGAAAGTGACACAACGATCGCCTGCCAGGCGCCAGCCTTACCCTTCTCGGACTTCACCTGCGTCAAATTCACGCTGCGCAATTGGAGTAATTGGGCGTCCGGCGCCCACGTCCTCGCCTGCGGATAGATCCGTTGGAACGCCTGCCGGCCAGTCAGGGTCTCAGGGGGTTTGGGCGCCTCTTTGGGGGTCTCCGTTTTCGGGGCTTCCGAACAGCCCGCCAGCAGGAGCACGAGCGGCACGGCGCACCATAAGCACTTCAGTCTTCGCATCTTATTCCATTGTCGCCCGGAAGGGGCGAACTCACAATCAGCATTTGTTATCGGGGCCATAATGGCTCGCGGACGGCGAAGAGTGCGGGTAGTCAGCAGCGCATCCGGGTGCAGTGAGTGCTGGAACTTGAAGTAAACAAAAGTAGTACCGTTTAGTACCATTTTCGGCCAGGAAGTACCTTGTCCCTCATCTCTGCTACGTTAAACACTGTTACCAGGAGATATGGAGAGAGCCGACCTGGAGCAGTGGCGTGGCAAGGAAGTCGCACGTCTGCTGACACTTGTAGAAACCCAACGCCGCTACTACCAGGATATTGTTGCGTCCATTCCGGTTGGTTTGCTGGTGCTCTCTTCGGATCTTGCGATCCTTCTGGCGAATGGGGCCGCGCGCCGGATGTTCGGGCTGCGCGGGGGTGATTCGCCGCACCGGCGGTTGGATACGATTCTGCCTGCTTGGGTTTTGGACCGCGTCGAAGAAGTGCTGCGGACGGGTCAGGGGCAGGAAGGCATTCTGGTTGAAGACGAACAGGTCCCGGGGCGCCGGCTCCGCGTCGGCATTCAGGCGATGCGTAACTGGGACGATGAAGGTGCCCAGGAGGCGCTGCTCAGCGTCGAAGATTTGAGTGCCGTTAGCCTTGCGCCGCCGGTGGTCGAGGGCGCTCCTGAGGCCGAAGAAGCGCCGCCGCCAGCCGTCTCAGCCGCGGCACTGGTCGAACACCTGGATGGCATCGCGTGGGCGGTAGAACTGCCCGGCATGAACTTCGCTTTTGTCAGCCCGCAGATTTCGGGCTTGCTCGGCTTTCCGCCGGAATACTGGACGGCAAACGCGACGTCCTGGGTCGACCGGGTGCACGAAGCCGACCGCGAATGGGTGACCAGTTCCTATCAGCGGGCGATCGAGCGCGGAGAAGCCTACTCGTGCGAGTTCCAGACAGTTGCCGCCGATGGGCGGACTCTATGGCTCCGCGAATCGGCGCGTATTCTCAGCGGCGGCGCGGGCGAAGCAAGGTACCTGATCGGCTTTACCGCCGACGTTACTGAGCGCCGCATGCTGGAAGACCAACTGGTGCAGTCCGAGCGCGTCGACGGCGTGTCGCGGCTGGCTAGCCGCATGGCGCACGACTTAAACAACGTGCTCATGATTCTGACCGGCTATGGCGAAGAGTTACTAAACGGAATTCCCGCCGGCAGCACGCTGCGCTCCGATGTGCAGGAGATCCTGGCGGCCACGGAACGGATCACCGGCTTGACGGCCCAGTTGCTGGCGTTCGCGCGAAGACAGGGCGCGGTGGCAGTGACGCTCGAGCTGGAGCCGACTTTGAGCGCGCTGGCACAGCGCTGGAGCGACGTGCTGGGAACCGCATTTGCGCTCGAACTGCGGCTAGCTTCGGAAGTGAATGTTGTCCGAGGCGATGCGGCGCAGTTGGATCAGCTGGTCCACGCGCTTCTCACGCGCGTGCGGCAAGCGATGCCTTCGGACGGGCCGATCACGGTGGGAACGGCGCACGTCCGAATCACGGAAGATCTACGGCGCGCGCAGACTCCGCTTCCGCCGGGGGAATATGCGGTGATCTCGATCGCCACGCCGCTTGCGCATATCGAGGGCGAAGCCAAGAGCTGTCTTTTTGAATGTTCCCTGCCGGGCAAAGAGCCGTGGGATGAGACTGCCGCTGCGATGTCGCGGGCATACGGGACTGTGCGGCAATGGGGCGGCGACATTTCCGTGTCCACCAATCCGGAGGGTGGGTCCGTATTCCGTGTGTACCTCCCGCGCGTGGAAACGCCCGCTGCCGTAGCGACACCTGCGCCAGTGCAACCGGAGCCTCAGCCACCCGCTCCCGAGCCTGCAGTACCGCTCGCGACCATTCTGGTGGTGGAAGACGAGGCCGGTATCCGTGCTTTGGTTCGCAAGATCCTGCGCCGGCAAGGCTACGAAGTGTTGGAAGCCGCCAACGGCCAGGACGCCTTAGCGCTCTGCAAGGACCACTCCGGGCCGATCGACCTGCTCATCACCGATGTCCTGATGCCGCACATGGGCGGCCGTGAACTGGTGGAGCGCTTGCGCGCGCAGGGTCGCGAGATGAAGGTGCTGTATGTCTCCGGCTACACCGAAGACGCGACCATCTACTCGGCAGAGCTGGCCGCCGGCACGGCGTTCCTGCAAAAGCCGTTCACACTTGGATCGCTGCTCGACAAGGTAAAAGAAGTTCTGGCGTAGTATCACGCGCAAGAGTGCCCGCGCCGCGAAGGAGTGAGCGCGCTGCTAGCGGTACATCGAACTGTAGCTGAGCTGCTGTTTGAGGATGTCGCGCGGGTAGGAGAGCTCTACCTTGGTAAGCTTTCCCAGGCCGTCGAACATTCCGGTGAGTTGCGGATTGATGCCGGCCCAGTAGGCCGGCTCGTCGAGCTTCTTGTAGCGCGCCATCACTTCGTCGCGCAGCGCCGGATCGAAGTGCACGGCGTACTTGTCCGTCAGCGCTTTGATCGCGTTGTAGTCGCCTTCGGCCTTGATGCGCATCAGCTCGGCCAGGAGCTGGCCCACACCCTGGCGCATTTTCGCGAAGTCGCGAATTTCGAGGTATGTCTTGCCGTCGCGCTTCACTTCCGCGATGGCGTCGGTTTTGTCACGGATATAGTTGACGATGAGCTGGCGGTCGCGCTCGTGGTCTTCCTCAATGGTGTCGCCCTTGGGGATGCGCCGGAGCTGCGTGATGGCTACGCGCACCGCGTCGTAGTACATAACTTTCGCGACATCAGGATTGGAAACGAGCCCGAGCTCATGCATCTTCGGATCCCAAACGTTCCACAACGCCATAAGGTCGGCGCGGGCCTCTTCCATCGCGGAGAAATACTCTTTCAAGTAATAAGCCGGCTCCTTAGTGAGCTTGGGGTTCAGTTTGCCGGAACCGTGGCCGATGATCTCGTGCAGGCCGGTGAGAAGATCCTCTTCTTCGTCTTCGTACTTTTTGCAAAGCGCGATTTCTTCCGGCGTCGCCGCGAACTCTTCCAGGAGTCCGAAGCCTTGAGCGCGGTTGAGAGCGCGACTGCTGCCTGTGTAGAGGAAGCTCTTGCTGCCGTATTTTTCGTGGATCTCGTCCTCGTTGGGGAGGTTATCGCCGACGGTGGTGACGTGGAAGTCACCGGTCTCGACGAGGGTCTCCACGGCCTTCGCCAGAGGCGGCTTGACGCCCTGCTTCTTATATTGGGGCGCCCACGGGGCGTGATTCTCGAAGTATTGGGCGTTGGCCGCGATCTTGCGCATCATCGCGTCGACTCTGTTGTCGGTGATGGACACGAAACTTTGTGAAGTGCCCTTGGCGCCGCGAGCATCGCGGTAAACCTCAATGAAGCCGTTGGCGAAGTCGACGGGCGTCGGGTTCTGTACCCAGTCGATATCGAACTGGATCCAGTCCTTGGGATCGCCGGTTTGGTAATAGCGAACCAGGTCCTGGATGACTTTCGCCTGGGCGGGTTGCGCGACGGCGGCGGCTTTCTTCAAGTAGGAATTCGCGGTCGCCAGGTATTGCGCGTACAGGCCGGGTGGGATGGTGTGGTCGGTCGTGCCGGCGCGATAGACCTGCTCTTCGAGGCGGCCGTTCATTTTGACGAGGCGGGAGTTCAGCGGATAGCGTTCGGTGAAATTCTTGAGATCGGCTAGCGTAACACCGAAGTAGAAATTGTTAGCGCTGGCCTGCAGGATGTCGAGACCGGCGGGCGGGTTCTTGACCGTGATGGAAGGCTCGAAGTTGGGATCGAACAGAGATGCCTTCATCTCGTCGGTTTCCTTGCGCCACTTGTCTTCGGTGTATCCGCGGGTGCCGTGGTGCAGAGCGGCCAACCCGGCAGCCTGGAATTCGTCAAACGTGAATTCGGGGATGAATTTCTGCGCCGTAGTGTCGTTATGATTGCCGCGGTTGGCCCAGAACAGCTTAGTGAACGCGAGAATCTTCTCATAGGCTGCGTGATCGATGCCGTCGGGATGCCCCACGATGAACTCCAGCGCGCGTTTCTCGCGGAGACCGAACCGCGACAGTTGATCGTAGATGATGGGGTTGATAGCAATGGAGGCCTGGGATAGCCAATAGGCAAGCGCCTTCTGCTGGTCGGTGAGGCTACGGAAGCTGTCGGCTTGCAATTGCACGAAGCCGGTGGAACCCACGCGGTCCGCCATCGCGCCTTGCGTTTGGCTCCAGGCGAGTGAGGCAAATAAGCAAATACAAACAGTCAGTTTCATCCGGACTGCCGCCCGCTTCTACCAGAATACGAAGGATTCTTCTTCGCAAACCAACACGATCGGCGGGCCGCCGGTGGAGATTTGGCCGGCGTGCGCGATCCATTCCTTGCCGCCATCGGACTCGATGCACTTGTTCAGGTCGTCGAGGTTGGAGAAGTGGACCTCCGCCAGACGATAGGCGATTACTTTTCCCTGGGGTGAACCGGTGACTTTGGTCAGCACGAGGCGCGTCATGCCCTTCAGCTTTTCTTCGAGCATCGGGACGTGCTCATTCAAGTAAGACTGTTCGAAGGCCTCGATGTCCTGGGGCCGGGGATAGATGATGACGATCTTTACGCTTTGTACGGCCATGCCACCTGAGTCTTCAACATCTTAGCATTAGTGTGTGGAGGCGCGTTTAGTGTTCATGCCGAGGGAGCGATATTAATTATGGTTTACATGTTATAGGTATCTATAGTAAACTGCCCGCATGCGGTTGAGACCATCGCGGGGCGCGAGTTTGGTTTTCATAATCGGACTCGCCCTCGGACCTCGGGCGACCGGCCAGGGTGAGACCACCAGCGCCATCACGGGGCAGGTGATCGATCAAACGGGGGCGGCGCTGCGTGGAGCGGAGGTGATCGCCACCGCGACCGAGAGTGGCCTAAAGCGAACCGCGAAGACGGACAACGCGGGCCGTTACAGCTTTCTTCAACTCAAGCCGGGGACTTATTCGGTTGAGGCCGCGCTGCAGGGATTCGAATCGCAGAGTAAGCCGTCCGTGCAGGCCGGGCTTGGGCAGGCGCGAGAAGTCAATTTCGTACTCCGTGTGGCGGCAGCGCGGCAGGACATTGTGGTCAGCGCGGAAGCGCCGTTGATCAATACGGAGAATCCGAACACCGCGACCACGCTGGATGCGAAGGCCATCGAGAACCTCCCGAACCCCGGCTCCGATCTCACTTACCCGGCACAATTCGCACCGGGCGCACTCATTAACACGGCAGGCAGCGGGAACGACTTCGTCGGGGCCCAGAACGGGTACGGCAATTTCCAGGTGAACGGTCTGCCGGCTCTTTCGAACGCCTATATCGTGGACGGCCTGGAGACGAACGACCCACTGACGAATCTCAACAGCGGGTTGGCGACGAATCTGGTGCTAGGGCTGAATTCGATTGCCGAAGTGACGGTGAACACCACGTCGTATGCGGTGGATCAAGGGCGGTACGGGGCGTCGCAGGTGAATTACGTCACCAAGTCCGGCACGAACGCGTGGCACGGCAATCTTTACGAGTTGTGGAACGGATCGAAGCTGAACGCGGCGGACTTCTTTACGAATGCGACAGCCGGCAACCAGAAGCCACGCTCGACGGTGAACCATTTTGGCGGGAGCCTGGGCGGGCCGATTCTGCACGACAGGCTTTTCTTCTTCGTTGACTACGAGCAGTTGCGGATCGCGCTGCCCATCGTGACGCCGGTCACCGTGCCGAGTCCTACATTCGCCGATTACGTGTTAGCGCAATTGTCGCGTGGGGGTGTGGACAGCGTGTCTGGCGCCGTCTATCCGGCGCAGCCGGGACTTGTACCCTTCTATCGCAAACTGTTTGCGTTGTATTCCAATCCGCGCGGGACGCCGCTGCCGGTGTTGGGGTGTCCGTTCGACGCCAGCGGCCGAGGGGCCGGCGGCGCACCTCCGAATGGCGATGGGTGTGCGCTCCGCCGCAGCGTTTCGCAATCGAGCAGCGATCATGAGCAGGTGATCACGGCGCGCATCGATCACAACATCAGGGCGGCGGAAACGGTATGGTATCGCTTCCAGTCCGACAGCGGCCTGCAGGCGGCTTATACGGACCCGATCAATCCGCTGTTCAACGCCATCTCGTCGCAGCCGCTATACTCGTTCGCGGCGGGCTACACGCATCTTTTCAACCAGCGTCTGGTGAACTATTTCAACCCCGCTTTTTCGTGGTACGAAAGCCTGTTCGGGCCGGCGGATCTTGCACAGACTTTGGCCGCGTTTCCGATTGTGCTTCAGGGCATCGGTACGAATGCGCCGTTCACAACGATGGGCGGGCTGAACTACAACTGGGTGCAGGGCCGCCGCGCAGCGAGGTTTCATCTGAACGACAGCCTGTCGTGGATCACGGGCCTACACGAGTTGAAGTTCGGAGTCAGTTCGCGGCTGCTGCGCCTGAACGACTACGATTTCAGCAGCTACACCACGCCGCTAGTGACTTACACGACGTTGCCGCAGTTTGTTTACGGAGCGGCGTCTACGGCGACGAGATCTTTTCCGACGGCGGCGTCGGAGCCATTCCGCTACCTGAACGCGGACTTCTATGCGCAGGATTCGATCAAGCTAACGCAGCATCTGGTGTGGACGGTAGGGATTCGGCTGGCGCACAACTCGAACCCGGGGAATCCGCATGCGCTGATCGCGCGACTGCCGGGATCGTTCGAAGCGCTCGCGCACGACGTGAATCAGCCTCTTAGCGCCGTTTTGCAGACTGGACTGACGAACCTGTTCGCATCGACGCCGTGGGCCATCTGGCAACCTCGCACGGCGGTGGCGTGGCAATTCGCGCCTGGCTATGTTTTGCGCTCCGGGTTTGGGATGTTTTCGGACATCTTGCCAGGCAGCGTGGCCGACTTGATCGGCATGAATCCTCCGTATGTGAATACGTTCCAGGGCGGATTGCTGGGCGCGGCGGGCGGATTGGCGATTGCGCCGGGCGTGCCGGATAGCGCGATCGACAGCACGGCGGCCGCGAATCAGGCGTTCTTGCGGGGATTTCGAAGGGGCGAGTTATCGTGCGCGTCGCCGGAAGCTGTCACGGGGCGCTGCCTGCCTCCCGTGGCGCTGACCGCAGTGCCGGACGGCAAAATCAACGCGCCTTACTTTCTGCAGTGGAGCCTGGCTATCGAGCACCAGTTGGGCACTGCTGGAAGTGCGCGCGCGCAGTACGTTGGCACGCGTGCGATCAACTTGCCCTATCAAGTGCAGGTGAACGGGTATCAGACCGTCTGCCAGGGATGTTTTGCTCCGTTTCCTTATGGCCAACCGGTTGACCCGCGTTTTGCTTCGGTGAATCAGTTATCCACGGGAGCGAACAGTAATTACAACGGACTGCAGTTGACCGGGGAGAAGCGCCTGAGCCATGGACTGCAGGTGCGAGCGAACTACACCTGGAGCCACTGCCTGGATACGGTTTCCAACGGTGGTTTCCTTTCGTTCTCTTCGGCCGGCATATTGGCGCCGCTGCCTGGCGAGTTGGGCCGCCAGTACGGCAGCTGCGATTATGATGTGCGCCACAACGTCAACGCCAACTACGTGTACGAATTGCCGTTCACGACCAGTCACGCCATGTTGGCTGAGTTCATTCAGGGCTGGCAGGTATCGGGGACGGTGTTTTGGCACAGCGGCCTACCGTTCACCGTGTTCAGCGCGCCATACTCGGCAGGCGGCAACGGCATCCTGCAGGCCGACGGGCCGCAGTTTGCGAGCGTAATCCCCGGCGTGCCCCTCTACGATCATCAGCCGATTGCGGGTGTGACACAACCGGGCACGGTTCAATGGCTGAACCCCGACGCCTTCTTGTCTTCCGTGGATCCCAGCACCGGCGCATGCACAGGCGGCGATAGTCCCGCGCATTGCCAGTTCGGCAATCTAGGGCGCAATAGCCTGCGAGGGCCAGCGTTCACGTGGAGCGATTTCTTCCTAACCAAGCATTTCCGTCTGAGCGAAAAGGCCGTGCTGCGAGTGGATGGGCAGTTCTTCAATGTGTTTAACCATCCGAACTTCGCGCTGCCTTCGGCGGTGGTGGCCGGCATCCCCGGACGGCCGCAGACACAAACCGGTTTTGGCGCGATCGGCTATTCGACTTCGCCGCCCAACGGGTTGTTGGGCGTCGGATTGGGTGGCGACAATTCGCCGCGCATGATCGCAATTCAGATGCGGCTGGAGTTTTGATCGCATCGTTGCGGGTTCGCCTGAGAAGTTCTATTCTGGCGAAGGTATGAACAGGCACTGCATTGGGCTGGCCTTGTGGATCGCATTCGCGGCAGCGCCGGGGCTGGCGCAAGTGGATCTTTCCGGCGAATGGGCCAGCCGCTACACTTGGGATTTTCTGGAGCGTTTGCCGGGGCCGGAACTGGGCGACTATCTTGGCTTGCCAATCAACAACGCGGCGCGAGTGAAGGCCAATAGTTGGGAAGCGTCCACACAAACGATCCCCGAACGCCAGTGCATTCCGCACGGAGCGGATTACTTGTTCAGCCGCGCGGGGTTCCCGATGCGCATCTGGGCGGAGGAAGATCCGGCAACACAGAAGATCGTCGCGTATCACATCCGGAGCTATGCCTGGAGCGTGGAGCGGACCATCTGGATGGACGGGCGCCCGCATCCGTCGCCGCATTCGCGGCATACCTGGCAGGGCTTCTCCACAGGCGTTTGGACGGGAAACAGCCTCACGGTAACGACCACGCATTTGAAGTGGAATTATCTGCGACGCAACGGCGTTCCTCGCAGCGATGAGGCGACTCTGACCGAGCATTGGGTTCGGCACGGAGACTACTTGACGCTGCTGAGCTATATCGACGATCCGGTCTATTTGACCGAGCCGCTGATGCGAACGTCGGGCTATGTTTTGGATCCTCAGCAGCAACTGGAGCCGTTTCCGTGCGAGCCCGTGGAGGAGGTCGTCAGGCCGGAGGGTCTGGTGCCGCATCATCTGCCGGGAACCAATACAGACATTCAGGAATTTCCCAAGAAGTACGGAATCGCGCCGGAAGCGGCTATGGGCGGTGCAGCGACCATTTATCCGGCCGGGGCGAAGATTGGCGAGTCGTCCAAGCGCGCTGGGGACTCGGCTTCCAACGGTTTGGAAACCCTGCCGGTTCAGAAAAATGTGTACGTGCTGGCGGGCGAGGGCGGCGACATCACTTTGCAAATCGGAAAGGACGGAGTGCTTGTCGTCGATACGGGCCGAGTGGAGATGAGCGCGGCGGCGCTGGCGGCGATTCGGAAATTCACGGGCAAACCGATCCACTACATCATCAATACGCGCTTTGATCCCGATCATAGCGGCGGCAACGAGGCTTTCGGCAAAGCCGGCAGCACGATCACCGGGGGTGACGTCGCTGATGATATTAGCGACTTGGAGAAGGGTGCGGCGATTCTGGCACACCAGCGCGTGCTGGAACGAATGAGCTCGCCGGAGGCGAAGCAGCCTTTCGCATCCCTGCCTACGGACACGTATCGCGGCAAACAGAAGGACCTGTATTTCAACGACGAGCCGGTCGTGCTGCTGCATCAGCCGGCAGCCATCACCGACGGCGACAGTTTCGTGTTCTTCCGAGGCTCGGATGCGATCAGCACTGGTGACATCTTCGTGACCACCGCTTATCCGGCGATCAATTTGGAGCGAGGCGGAAGCATACAGGGCGAGATCGACGCGCTGAAGCGGCTGATCGAATTGACGGTTCCCGCGGCGCTGCAGGAAGGAGGGACATTAGTGATTCCCGGGCACGGGCGGATTTGCGATGAAGGCGACGTGGTGGAGTATCGCGACATGGTGACGATCATTCGGGATCGCATCCAGGACATGCGGCGCAGAGGAATGACGCTGGAGCAAGTGAAGGCTGCGCGGCCGACGGAGGATTACGATCCACGTTACGGAGACGGCAGCAAGTTCATCGAGGCCGTCTATCGTAGTTTGGGCGGGAATCAATAGCGATGCGGCGAGCAGCTCTAGCAGTCTTATTGCCTGCGCTCTTATTGGCGCAAGAGGAGGAACAGCCCGCTGCACGCGCAAAGCCGGCGGCTCCCAAGACGGCGCGCGAAGAAGCGCCTATCGATCTGACCGGCTACTGGATGTCAGTAATCACGCAGGACTGGCGCTGGCGCATGGTGACACCGAAGAAAGGGGATTTTCCGGGCATTCCGTTGAACACCGAGGGTCGCAAGATCGCCAATGCGTGGGATCCGGCCGCCGACGAAGCGAGTGGCGAGCAATGCAAAGGGTACGGCGCACCAGGGATCATGCGGCTACCCGCGCGCTTGAACGTGACCTGGCAGGACGATAACACGTTGCGCATGGACATCGATGCCGGAACGCAAACGCGCTTGTTTCACTTCCACGGCTCGAAGACCGCGAGCGGTGAGGCGACATGGCAAGGCGATTCCTCAGCGCAGTGGGAACTGGTGCGCACGAAAGTCCCGCCGCATGCACCGGGTCCGGTCCGCGGAGGAAGTCTGAAAGTTGTAACGACGCACTTACGGCCAGGCTATTTGCGGAAGAACGGCGTGCCTTACGGTGCGGGCACCGTCCTGACGGAGTATCTCGACGTTTTCACGGAGCCGAATGGCGGGCAATCTCTCTTGATTACCACTATCATTGAAGATCCGCAGTACCTGAGCCAATCCATTCTGCTGAATACGAACTTCAAGAAGCTCCCGGACGCCTCGGGCTGGAATCCGGGCCCCTGTTCGGCGCGTTAGGCTACCCGGCGAGTGCCCTCATACGTCTGAGCGATTACCCGCATTTTGTTGCGGCCATGCACTGCATTGAACTTAGACGCATGCCGATGGACGTACTGTAAACAAGAATTCACTGACTCCCTTGGCGCGCTTGGAAGCATCTAAGATACACTCGGTGTGAGAGCGCGAGTTGCCCGCAAGGCATCATCCGCGGCTCCCCAGGAAGGATCGTAGGCTTACACTATGTCCACTTCCGCGCAGTTAGATTCCCGACAACCCACCACGAGCAGCATTGACCAGCTTTGCATCAATACCATCCGGACTTTGGCGATGGATGCCGTCCAGAAGGCGAACTCCGGCCATCCGGGGACGCCGATGGCGATGGCGCCCGTAGTCTATTGTCTGTGGCAGCAATTTCTGCGGTTCGATCCGGACGATCCGATTTGGCCCAATCGCGACCGCTTTGTATTGTCCGCCGGCCACGCGTCGATGTTGCTGTACTCGATGCTACACCTCTGCCAGGTGAAGGCGGTGGATCCGGATTACGAAACGCTGGGCAAGCTGAGCGTCACGCTGGACGACATCAAGAATTTCCGGCAGCTCGGAAGCAAGTGCCCGGGTCATCCGGAGTACCGCTGGACTTCGGGTGTGGAAACGACGACCGGTCCGCTGGGCCAGGGCGTGGCGACGAGCGTGGGCATGGCGCTGGCGTCGCACTGGATGGCGCAATACTTCAATCGTCCCGGCTTCGAGATGGTGAATTACAACGTCTACGCGTTGGCCGGCGACGGCTGCATGATGGAAGGGGTCAGCAATGAGGCAGCGTCGGTGGCCGGCCATTTGAAGCTGTCCAACCTGTGCTGGATTTACGACAACAACCACATCACGATTGAAGGCAACACGGCGTTGGCGTTTAGTGACGATGTCGCGACGCGATTTCTCGGCTATGGATGGAACGTGACGCGCGTGGGCGACGCCAACGATCAGGAGATGCTGGCGCGCGCGCTGCACACGTTTCAGGCCACGACAGACCGGCCGACTCTCATCATCGTGGATAGCCACATCGGTTATGGCGCGCCGCACAAACAGGACACTCACGCGGCGCACGGCGAACCGCTGGGCGAAGACGAAGTCCGGTTGACCAAGCGCAATTACGGCTGGCCGGAAGATGCGAAATTTCTGATCCCAAATGGCGTCTACGAGCGGTTTCGAGAGTTGCTGGGACAACGCGGGCGCGCGGCGCGTGACGCCTGGATGGCGAAGCTTGGGGAATACGAGAAACAGTATCCAGAGCTGGCGGATCATTTGAATAAGATTCAACGGCGGGAGTTGCCGGCGGGCTGGGACGCCGATATTCCTTCGTTCCCCGCGGACCCGAAGGGCATCGCGAGCCGCGATTCATCGGCTAAAGTCCTGAACGCCGTGGCAAAGCGGCTGCCTTGGTTGATGGGTGGAGCGGCCGATCTGGCGCCGTCCACGAAAACCCGGCTCACCTTCGATGGTGCGGGCGATCTGGAAGCCGGCAGCTACGGCGGGCGGAACATGCATTTCGGCGTGCGCGAACACGCCATGGGGTCGATCCTGAACGGCATGTCGACATCGAAGCTGCGCCCGTTCGGTTCGGGATTCCTGATTTTCAGCGACTATATGCGCGAACCGATCCGGCTGAGCGCGCTGATGGAGTTGCCGGTCATCTACATCTTCACGCACGATTCGATCGGGGTCGGCGAAGATGGGCCGACGCACCAGCCGGTGGAGCAGCTCATCTCGTTGCGGGCCATTCCGGGACTGATTACGCTGCGGCCGGGAGATGCGAACGAAGTCGCCGAGGCTTGGCGCGTGATCGTTCAGTTGCGCCACGAGCCGGTGTGCCTGATCCTCTCGCGCCAGAACATTCCGACACTGGATCGAAGCAAGTACGCGCCCGCGTCCGGTCTTGCAAAGGGCGCTTATGTCTTGGGGGACGCACCCGGCGGCAGCCCTTCGGTCATCTTGATTGGAACCGGCAGCGAAGTGCCGCTTTGTGTGGACGCTTACGAAAAACTCGTGGCGAAGGGAATAAAAGCACGGGTTGTCAGCATGCCATCTTGGGAGATCTTCGAGCATCAGCCGCAAACGTACAAGGACAGCGTGTTGCCGCCGGGCGTAACGGCGCGAGTATCCGTGGAGCAAGGCTCCACACTGGGATGGGACCGCTATGCGAGCCGCAAGATCGGCATGCACACATTCGGCGCCTCCGCTCCGCTGAAGGAGCTGCAGAAGAAGTTCGGCTTTACACCAGACGCCGTTGTCGCCGCAGCCGAAGAGGAGCTGGCAAAGGCGAAGTGATCACGCCGGCCACGGCATGAGACGCAGGGGAGGAGATCATCATGGCCACAATTACAACCACGACGACAGCCACTACGAATCCGCTGCAGGAGCTCGGAAGGTATGGGCAGTCGGTTTGGCTCGACTACATTCGCCGCAGCCTCATTTCCGGAGGCGAGCTAAAGCACCTGATCGATCACGATGGCTTGGGAGGCGTGACCTCCAACCCGGCGATCTTTGAAAAGGCGATCACCGGCAGTACCGATTACACGGACGCGCTATTGGAGCTGCAAAAGCGCAAAGAATTGGACGCCATGGGAATCTACGAGATCCTGGCGATCAAAGACATCCAGGACGCCGCCGATATTTTGCGTCCCGTGTACGAGCGCACCAGGAAGCGCGACGGATATGTCAGCTTGGAAGTTTCGCCATTTCTGGCGCGCGACACGGAAGGCACGATCCAGGACGCGCGGCGGCTCTGGAAGGCGGTTGGCCGCCCGAACCTGATGGTGAAAGTCCCGGCGACGCTGGAGGGCATTCCCGCTATTGAGCAATTGATCGGTGAAGGCATCAACATTAACGTCACGCTGCTGTTTGCGCAGGAAATGTACGAGAAGGTGGCGAAGGCCTTCATCGCGGGTCTTCAGAAATACGCCCATAGCGGCGGCAACGCGGGCGGCGTGGCGAGCGTAGCCAGTTTCTTCATCAGCCGCATCGACAGCATGGTGGACGCGATGGTGAAGGCACGGCTGAAGACGGCGGCGGATCCCAAGGAACAAGCGTTGCTCAAGAGCCTGCTGGGCAAGGTGGCGATCGCCAACGGCAAGCTGACCTACCAGCGCTACAAGGAGATTTTCTCCGGTCCGGCATGGGATGCACTCGTCAAGAAGGGCGCACAGACGCAGCGCGTGCTGTGGGCCAGCACGAGCACCAAGGACCCCAGTTACTCCGACGTGTTGTATGTCGAAGAGCTGATCGGCCGGGACACCGTGAACACGATTCCACCGCAGACGCTGGATGCGTTCCGCGATCACGGCAAGCCGAAAGCCAGCCTGGAGGCCGACCTGGATGCGGCTCAGGACACAATGGATACCCTGGCGGCGGTTGGAATATCGATGAAGAAGGTCACCGATGACCTGGTGACGCAGGCCGTGAAGCTGTTTGCCGAGCCGTTCGACAAGCTGCTCAATACCGTCGACGCGAAATGCAAATTTGCCTCGCAGGCGGAAGTCGATCCACAAACCTACAGCGTGCCCGAGAGTATCGGCGGACAACTTTCTGAGGCAATCGACGATTGGAAAATGGCCGGGAAGGTGCGGCGATTGTGGGCGCGCGACGCCAGACTGTGGAGCGGCTCGGACGAAAGCAATTGGCTGGGATGGCTTGGCATTACCGAGGATCAGCTCGCGCACAAACAGCACCTGGAGAGTTTGGCGAGTGACATAAAAACTGCCGGTTTCAAGCATGCGCTGTTGCTCGGCATGGGCGGGTCCAGCCTCTGCCCGGAAGTTCTGAAGATGACTTTCGGCAGGATCGACGGATTTCCAGAGATGTTTGTGCTGGACTCTACCGATCCGGCGCAGGTGAAGGCGTTCGAAAGCAAAGTCGACCTTGCCAACACAATCTTTATCGTCTCCAGCAAGTCGGGTACTACGCTGGAGCCCAATATTTTCAAGCAATACTTCTTCGATCGGGTACAACAGACGGTGGGCGCGGCCAAAGCCGGCAGCCGCTTCATCGCGGTTACCGATCCGGGCTCAAAGTTCGAACAGGTCGCGCAGGCTGACGGTTTCCGCCATATCTTTCACGGCGTGCCGAGCATCGGCGGACGCTATTCCGCGCTTTCGGACTTCGGAATGGTGCCGGCGGCGGTGATGGGAATGGATGTGCTGCGATTCCTGGACCGCGCCGATGTGATGTCGATCGCCTGCTCGTCCTGCCTGCCGGTGGACAAGAATCCGGGGGTGCTGCTGGGTTTGATTTTGGGCGTCGCCGCCCGCAATGGCCGCGACAAAGTTACGCTGGTCGCGTCGCCGGGGATCCGGGATTTCGGAGCGTGGCTGGAGCAGTTGCTCGCCGAATCTACCGGCAAGGACGGCAAGGGGCTGATCCCGGTGGATCGCGAACCGCTTGGGCCACCGGAAGTCTACGGCAACGATCGCGTGTTCGCCTACGTTCGCCTGGACGATGGTGCGGACGCCGCGCAGGACAAGGCCGTGGACGCGCTGGCGAAAGCTGGGCATCCGGTGGTGCGTATCGCGCTGTCAGACGCCTACAACCTCGGGCAGGAGATGTTCCGCTGGGAAATCGCGACCGCGGTTGTGGGATCCGTGATCGGCATCAACGCGTTCAATCAGCCGGACGTCGAAGCCAGCAAGATCGCCACGCGCAAGCTCACCGCCGAGTACGAGAAGACCGGAGCGCTGCCTCCGGAGTCACCGATTTTGGCCGATCAAGGCATAGAGCTGTATACCGACGAGAAGAACGCCGCGGTGCTGGCGCAGGCCGCGGGGGGCGACCAGACGCTGGCCGGCTATCTGCGGGCTCACCTCAATCGGATCAAGAGCGGGGATTACTTCGCCTTGCTCGGCTATATCCAAATGAACGAGACGCACGAGAAGGCGCTGCAGAGCATTCGCGCTGCGGTACGTGACAGCAAACATGTCGCGACGTGCTTGGGCTTTGGTCCGCGTTTCTTGCACTCCACAGGTCAAGCCTACAAGGGTGGCCCGAATTCGGGTGTCTTCCTTCAAGTCACTTGCAATGACACAACCGACCTTCCGGTGCCCGGGCAGAAGTACACTTTCGGAGTGGTGAAAGCCGCGCAAGCCCGCGGAGATTTTCAAGTGTTGGCTGAGCGGGACCGCCGCGCCTTGCGCGTCCATCTTCGCGATGTCGGTACCGGCCTTACCGCACTCCAGTCCGCAGTCGCGAAGGCGTTATCTTAGGGAAATACCTGCCCGCACCGTTCGCGGGTGCTGCCGAATCACGAAACGGAAAGGTGAATCATGCAAGTCGCTGACGAAATCGCCGCTAGAGGGAACGGCACAGCCGCGGGGCGCCCGGGAGATCCGTGCGTCATGGTCATTTTTGGAGCCTCGGGCGATTTGACCAAGAGGAAGTTGATCCC
>Ga0335071_10003179_pt1 | contig 17407 bp, 11 predicted proteins | sample Lox_Sample_15_FD_206724 | JGI IMG/M metagenome (GOLD analysis project Ga0335071, IMG submission 206724) | Soil microbial communities from Loxahatchee National Wildlife Refuge, Florida, United States - Lox_Sample_1.5 | ecosystem: Environmental > Terrestrial > Soil > Wetlands | place: USA... | reverse complement strand
GGCGGCCGCGTCCGCCCCGGAGCCCGCCACGATGACGGCGCGGGCCCAGCCGCCCGCGGCGCCGGGGCCGAGATCGACCGCTCGCAGCGCGTCGGCGAACTCGCGGGCGGTCGCGAAACGCTCGGCCGGGTCCTTGCGCAGCGCGCGGCCGACGATGGCGTCGAGCGCCGGCGGCACACCGGCCGCGACGTCGCTCGGCGCCGGCGCCGGCTCGCTGGCGTGGCGCAGGGCGATCGCGAGATCGTTCTCGCCCTCGAAGGGCAGCCGGCCGGTCAGCATCTCGAAGAGCACGACGCCGGCCGAGTAGACGTCGGATCGCTCGTCGGTGGGCTCGCCACGCGCCTGCTCCGGCGAGAGGTAGCGTGAGGTGCCCATGACGATGCCGGTCGAGGTGAGCGCCGAGGAGCCGAAGTGGGCGATGCCGAAGTCGGTCACCCTGACGCGTCCGTCGGGACTGAGCAGCACGTTCTGGGCGGTCACGTCGCGATGCACGATGCCGCGCTCGTGAGCCGCCTCGAGAGCCGCGAGCAGCTCGCACTCGATGTCGCGGGCGGCGGCCGGTTCGAGCGGCCCGACGCGCTGGACGAGCTCCTTCACCGTCTCACCCGGCACGTACTCCATGACGATGAACGACGACCCGGCCGCCCCGCCGCGGTCGTGGATGGCCACGACGTTGGGATGGTTCAGCGCCGCCGCCGCGCGCGCCTCGCGATGGAAGCGGGCCACGAACTGGGCGTCGTCGGCGAAGCGCTCGCGCAGCACCTTGACCGCGACGAGACGCTCGAGGGTCGTGTCGGTGGCGAGGTAGACCTCGGCCATGCCGCCGCCGCCCAGCCGCCGCTCCAGCCGGTAGCGGCCGGCTATCAGGCGGCCGGCCGCGGCGGGGGCGCCGTTGCCGGTCGCCGTCTGGGGATCGTCTGGGGTCAAGCCGAACAGCACCTCTGATCGGGGGTCGACTCGGCGCCAGGGCGCCGCGCTCGCGACGCGGGCCGGGCTGCCTGCGCCTCTCGCAAGTGTAGGTCATGGACGGCCGGGAGTCTCCCCGAAGCCGTTCGCCAAGCTCGTCGGCGGCGCTTGACACGAACATACGTTCGTTTATACTGGAGCCGTTCGGGGGAGAATCGAGCGCTTGCACCTGGCGATCGAGCTCGCCCCGACGCGTCGGCCCTCAAGCGGCCGCCGGCGCGACCGCGGCCCGCTCCCTCTCCCTCATCCGGCTCAGCTGGTGTCACATGAGCTTCGTCCACCTGCACGTGCACAGCAACTTCTCGCTCGGCGACGGCGCCGGCCGCATCGACGAGCTCGTCGCCGCCGCCCACCGCTACGGCATGCCGGCCCTGGCGATCACCGACCACGACGGCCTCTACGGCGCGGTGCGCTTCTATCAGGCCTGCAAGGCGGCCGGCATCAAGCCCGTCGTCGGCGTCGAGATCAGCGTCGAATCGGTCCTCGCGTCGCCGACCGGGGGCGAAGGCGCTACGCCGACCACGGCAGAGCCGGCGGAGGCGGGGTCGGGGATGAGGGCGAACTCTGCGCGTGAGTGCTACCCGCGGCGTCAGCCGCGGGTGCCGTACTCTGGTTCGCGCAGCGAGAGCCCGAACCCCGGCCCCGCCGCAGCCGGCGTCCGCGCCTGCAGCCGCTGCGGCGACAGCCGCAGTCGGCGTCGGTCTCGGGAAGCACGCCGTTCCCCGCCGCGATATGCTGACCGCGTGAATCCCATAGGGCAGATCCAGGACGCGCACGGCATCGTCGGCCGCGACGAGGAGCTCGCCATGGCACTCGCCGTGCTCGAGAGCGGTCGCCACCTGCTGCTCGAGGGCCCGGTCGGGGTGGGCAAGACCACGGTCGCCCTTGCGGTCTGCACGCACATCGGCCGTAGCGTCGTGCGCGTCGACGGCGACGACCGCTACTCCGAGAGCAAGCTGACCGGCTGGTTCGACCCGCCGCTGGTGCTGGCCAAGGGCTACTGCGACGAGACCTTTTTCGCGGGACCGCTGGTGCAGGCCATGCGCGCCGGCGCCGTGCTGTTCGTGAACGAGCTCAACCGCATGCCCGAGGCCGTGCAGAACGTGCTGCTGCCGGCGCTCGACGAGGGCCTGCTGATCGTGCCGCGCATCGGCGACGTCCGGGCCGCGCCCGGTTTCCAGGTGGTCGCCACGCAGAACCCGGTCGAGTACATCGCCACCGGGCATCTCTCCGAGGCGCTGCGCGACCGCTTCGAGCACGTCGGGCTCGACTATCAGAGCGCCGACGAAGAGGTCGCCATCGTGGCGCGCGAGACGGGTTGCCCCGACCGCGGCCTGATCGACGCGGCCGTGGCCGTGACCCGTGCGACCCGCAGCGACCCGCGCTTTCGCAAGGGGGCTTCGGTGCGGGCGGCCATCGCCATGGTGGCGATCGCGACCAGCACCGACGGCAGCGGCGACGCGCTGCGGCGCGCGGCCGGGGCGGCCCTGCCGACCCGCGTCGAGCTGCGCGACGAGACCGACACGCCCCTGCCGGCCGTGCTCGACGAGCTCGTCGGCGAGGCCCGAAAAAAAGCCTGACGGCCGCCGCCTCCGAGCGGCGGCCGACGATCGTCGTGGCCGCCGGCGGACGCTCCACAGGGTCGGCTCGGCGCCTGCCCCCCGACCCTTTGCCCGACGCCGAAGCCCACCTGCTGCTGGCCGGCAAGCTCGCCGTCGAACCGGGCGCGGTCGACGGCTGGACGGTGGCCACGCGCCTGAGCGACACGAGCTTCGCGCTCGGCGACCGCCGGCTCAAGGCCTATGCGCAGCGCATCGCCACGGCGGCGGTGCTGCGCCGCGCCTGGCGGCTGGTCGGGCCCCTGCGGCGCGCCACCCGCCCGGTGCGTGAGGTCATGGAGGAGCCCTTCCGCGGCGAGCTCGAGGTCGAGGCGACCCTCGAGAACGTCGCCGGCAAGCGGTTCCCCGAGCACGACGATTGGATCGTCGAGCGCCGCGAGGACACCGAGCAGCAGCTCGTCCTCATGATGGACGCCTCGCTGTCGATGGCCGGCGAGAACCTCGCCATCGCGGCCGTGGCCGCGGCCGTGCTGGCGCTGAAGATGCGCTCCGAGGACCTCTCGGTCGTGGTCTTCGAGAACGTGGCGCGCACCATCAGTCGCCTCGAAGAGCGCGACGACCCCGAGCAGATCGTGGCTCGCCTGCTGAGCGAGCCGGCCCGCGGCTACACCAACATCGAGGCGGGCCTGCGGCTCGGCGGCCGCGAGATCGGGCGCGGTCGTAACCCGCGCAAGGCCGGCCTGCTGATCACCGACGGCGTCTCGACGGCGGGCGGCGACCCGGTGCCGGCGGCCGACGCCTTCCCGCGCCTGCACGTGCTGCTCACCGAGGACTACAAGATGGACCCGGCGCTGTGCGAGCGCCTGGCGAGCATCGGCCGCGGCGAGGTGTTCCGTGTGCGTCACCACGCCGAGCTGCCGGCCAAGATGCTCGACATCGCCAACCGCGTGCTGCGGTAGTCGAGCTCGCACCGGCGCTCGCCGGCCTCTCGCCGGCATGCGCGGCCACTCGCGCCCGCGCAGCCGCCCTCAGGCTCACAGCCTCGTCTCAAGGCGCTCATACACCCTTCACAGTGACGGTGGTACAGTACGAGCAGGTGCCCGCAGTGTGGCGGGCGCCACGTCCTCTGAGAAGGAGGAGGCACCCACAATGGGTTGGATCGCAGGGGTCATCGTAGGGGTCGTCATTCTGTTCATCGTGTTCACCATCCTGTCGGGGATCAGGATCGTGCGTCCCACCCACCGTGGCCTCGTGGAGCGTCTGGGCAAGTACAACCGCTACGCCAATCCGGGCATCCATCTGACCATCCCCTACGGCATCGAGCGCATGTACCAGGTCGACATCCGCGAGGTCCTGGTCGAGGCGCAGCCGCAGACCATCATCACCAACGACAACCTGAACGCCAAGGTCGACGCCCAGGTCTACCTCAAGGTCAAGGCCGATGAAGAGAACGTCAAGGCCTCGATCTACAACGTCACCAACTATGAGCTGCAGATCGTCAACCTCTCGCGCACCACGCTGCGCAACATCATCGGCACCATGACCCTGAAGTCGGCCAACAGCGAGCGCGGCAAGATCAACGAGGAGCTGCGCGGCACGCTCAAGTCGGAGACGGCGAGCTGGGGCATCGAGATCTTGCGCACCGAGCTCAAGGAGATCGACCCGCCGCCTGACGTGCAGGAGACCATGAACAAGGTCGTCAAGGCCGAGAACGAGAAGATCGCGGCCATCGACTTCGCGACCGCGACCGAGACCCAGGCCGACGGCGCCCGCCGCGCCGAGATCAAGAAGGCCGAGGGCATCAAGCAGGCCAAGATCCTCGAGGCTCAGGGCGAGGCCCAGGCCATCCAGCTCGTCAACGAGGCGGCCGACAAGTACTTCGTCGGCAACGCCCAGATGCTGCGCAAGCTCGAGGCGGTCGAGCGCGCCCTCTATCAGAACAGCAAGGTCGTGCTGCCGGCCGACAGCCAGCTCGTCAACGTGATCGGTGACCTCGGAGGGCTCGTGCCCATGGCGACCGACGGCAAGGGCGCCAAGTAGCAGAACGACCGAGCGGCGGGCGCGGCCGGCACGGCCGCGGCCGCCGCTGCGTTTGTCCTCGACCCCGAGCGGGGCGCCGCGCCTAGCCGGCGCGCGGCCGGCCGAACGGGCAGGCGGCGACGCAGAGCCCGCAGGTATGGCCGGCCGCGGGCCCCAGTGCGTCCATGTGCCGGGCGCAGGCCGCGGCGTCGAAGAGCTCCTCGCGCGCCATGCCGGCGCGCCAGGCGACGTCGCGCCCCGCGTCGGCCGGACACGCCTCGAGGCAACGCCGGCAGGACCCGCAGCGGCCCTCCGTCACCGGCGTGCCGAGATCGAGCGGCAGGTCGGTGAACACCGTTGCGAGGCGTACCTTGGGACCGGCCTCGGGCGACACGAAGAGCCCGGTCTTGCCGATCCAGCCCAGGCCGGCTCGTGTGGCGGCCGTCTTGTGGGCGAAGACGCCGGCCGCCAGCCAGTCGCCCGACTCGGGCAGCTCGCTGTAGATCGTGGCGGCGGCGCCGATGGCCTCGTGGCCGCGCTGCCGCAGGGCCGCCACCAGCGCGCCGACGGCCTCGTCGAGCAGGCCGTTCAGGCGCCGATACTCGGCCCGGTAGGCGGCGGCGTCGCCCTGCTCGAGCCGCACGAGCGCGGCCCCGTCGATGCGCGCGATGAGCGAGAGAGCGACGGGCAGGCCGGGAGCGTGCGCGCCGCCGGGCTCGTTGGCCCCGGCGCCCCAGAGATCGACGCCGGCGCGGCGCAGCACGTCGTCGACCAGCACATGATCCTGACCCCGCTCCCCGTTCGGCACTGCGCTCCCTCGTTCTGGCGAACCGTGACCTCCGGCAGGCCTTGACCCCAGTGTACGCCCTCAGGTGGCCGGCCGGAAGCGCCGCAGGCGCAGGCTGTTGGCCACGACCGTCACGCTCGAGAGGCCCATCGCCGCCGCCGCGAAGATCGGGTTCAGCAGGATGCCGAACGGCGGGTACAGCACGCCGGCTGCGATCGGGATCAGCGCCGCGTTGTAGGCGAAGGCCCAGAAGAGGTTCTGCTTGATGGTGCGCATGGTGGCGCGTGAGAGGGCGATCGCCGTGACCACGCCGTGCAGGTCGCCGGAGACGAGCGTCACATCGCTCGCTTCGATGGCTACGTCGGCGCCGGTGCCGATCGCGATGCCCACGTCGGCCTGGGCGAGGGCCGGCGCGTCGTTCACGCCGTCACCGACCATGCCGACCCGCCCGTCGCTCGCCTGCAGGCTCGCGACAGCCGCCGCCTTGCCGTCGGGCAGCACCTCCGCGACGACCTCGTCCAGGCCCACCTGGGCGGCGATGGCGGCAGCCGTCTCACGACGGTCGCCGGTCAGCATGACCACACGCAGGCCGAGCTCGTGGAGGCGCGCGATGGCGTCGGCGGCGCCCGCTTTCACAGGGTCGGCGACGGCGATCAGGCCGGCAGGCCGGCCGTCGACGGCCACGTAGATCGGGGTCTTGCCGGCGGTCGCGAGGGCGCGGGCCGCGGCCAGGTCGTCAGCCACGGCGAGACCACCGCCGGCCGCCTCTTCGCCTGCCACGCCGAGACCGTCACCGTCGGCCTCTTCGCCTGCGGCGGCGGCGCGGCGGCTGCGGCCCAGAGCCATGAAGCGCTCGTTGCCGGCGAGAACCTCGTGGCCGGCGATCGTGGCCCGCACGCCGTGACCCGCGACAGCCTCGAACCCGGTCGCGTCGGGCAGCTCGAGGCCGCGTTCGGTCGCGGCTCGCACGACGGCCGCGGCCAGGGGGTGCTCGCTGCCACGCTCGGCGGCCGCCACCAGGCGGAGCAGCTCGTCGGGGAAGCGCGTCCCGGTGGGGTCCGCGTGGGCTGCGGCGGGGGAGAGGTCGTGGCCGTTGCCTGCGACGCCAGACCCGACCAGGGCCGCGGCGGCGCTCGACGCCAGCACGATGTCGGTCACCGCCGGGCGACCCTCGGTGATGGTGCCGGTCTTGTCGAGCACGATGGTGCGCAGTGTGTGGGCCGTCTCCAGCGAGGCGCCGTCGCGGATGAGCACGCCGTACTGGGCGCCCTTGCCGGTGCCCACCATGACGGCCGTGGGAGTCGCCAGGCCGAGGGCGCAGGGGCAGGCGATGACGAGCACGGCGATGGCGTTGACCAGGGCGTAGTTGAGGGCCGGCTGCGGGCCGGCCAGCAGCCACACGACGAAGGTCACCCCGGCGACCGCCATGACGGCCGGCACGAACCAGCTCGCGATCAGGTCGGCGAGGCGGGCGATCGGCGGCCGCGCCCCCTGGGCCTGCTCCACGAGACGGACGATCTGGGCGAGAGCTGTCTCGCTGCCCACCCTCGTGGCGCGGAACGTGAACGTGCCGCTCGTGTTCAGGGTCGAGCCGATGACCTCGTCGCCGGGGCCCTTGACGACCGGCAGGGGCTCGCCGGTGAGCATCGACTCGTCGAGCGCCGACGAACCCTCGACGACGACGCCGTCGACCGGCACCTTCTCGCCGGGGCGCACGCGCACGAGGTCGTCGTGGACGACCTCGGCGATCGGCACGTCGGTCTCGCGCCCGTCGCGCAGTACCCGCGCCGTGCGCGGCTGCAGCCCGATCAGCGTGCGGATGGCCTCGCCGGTCTGGCCCTTGGCGCGCGCCTCGAGCAGGCGCCCGAGCAGGATCAGGGTGATGATGAGCGAGGCGGAGTCGAAGTACATCGGCGCACCGAGGCCGTGGTGGTCGAAGAAACCGGGGAACAGCACGCCGGCCGCGCTGTAGAGGTAGGCGGCCGACGAGCCCATGACGACGAGCGTGTCCATGGTGGTGCTGCCGTGGCGGGCCGCCGCCAGGGCGGCGCGATAGAACTGTCGGCCGACCCAGAACTGCACCGGTGTGGCCAGGGCCCACAGCACCCAGCCGTTGGTGAGCAGCGAGGGCACGAAGGAGAAGCCCATGCTGCCCAGGAACACGAGCGCCGAGAGCACGGCGCCGACCACGACCTTGCGGCGCAGGCGCACGTAGGCGGCGCGGCGGGCGAGGGCCTCGGGGTCGGCCTCGTCCGAGGCGTCGGCGAACGGCGCGGCGCGGCGGGTCGGCTCGGCTACGTCGTAGCCGGCCCGCCGCACCGCAGCCACGAGCTCGCCGCGGCCGACGGTCCCCGGCAGGTACTCCACGGTGGCCTTTTCGGTGGCCAGGTTGACCTGGGCGCGCAGCACGCCGGGCACCTTCGCGAGGGCCTTCTCGTTGCGCGCCACACAGCTCGCGCAGGTCATGCCCGAGATGGCGAGGGTCTCGGTCGCGGTCGGCACCTCGTAGCCGCTCTGCTCGATCGTGGCCGCAAGACGGCCGACGTCGAGCTGCGCGGGGTCGTAGGTGACGGTCGCCCTCTCGGTGGCGAAGTTGACGCTGGCGGCGCTCACTCCGGCCAGACGGCGCAGGGCGCGCTCGTTGCGCGCCACGCAGCTCGCGCACGTCATGCCGCCGATCGGGATCTCGACCGTGGTGAGCTTCTCTGTCATCGCCTGCTTGCCTCGTGCACCCGGGTCGGTCGACCGGGCGCGTCGCCATACCCCTCTCGGTATATGATACCCGACCCCTATCACGAGCGGGCCGAGCGCGGCGCTGCCGAGGACCGGCCGGCTCGCCGCCGGCGCGCACCGCGCGGTACACTTGCGCTTCGGCTTTTCGACCCCATCGCGCCAGACACCGCCGGCCGGACAAGGAGCGAGCGTGCCGATCTGGGATCAGCGCCACGAGACCATGGCCCGCGACGAGCTCGAGGCGCTGCAGCTCGAGCGTCTGCGGCGCACCGTGACGTCGTGCTACGAGCGCGTGCCGTTCTATCGCGCCGCCCTCGGCGCGGCCGGCCTGACGCCGGCCGACGTGGGCTCGCTCGCCGACCTCTCCCGCCTGCCCTTCACCACCAAGGACGACTTTCGCACGGCCTATCCGTACGGCCTGTTCGCCGTGCCGCTCGAGCAGGTGGTCGAGCTGCACTCCTCGTCGGGCACGACCGGCACGCCGGTGGTCGGCGGCTACACCCGCGCTGACCTCGACACCTGGGCCGAGCTTGTGGCCCGACTGGCCTCGGCCGCCGGCGTCGTCGCCGGCGACGTCGCCCAGGTGGCGTTCGGCTACGGCATGTTCACCGGCGGTTTCGGCCTGCACTACGGCCTGCAGCGCATCGGCGCCCTCGTCGTGCCGCACTCGGCGGGCAACACGCAGCGCCAGATCCGGTTCATGGAGGACTTCGGCGCGACGGTGCTGATCTGTACGCCCTCGTATGCGCTGCACCTCGGCGAGGCGGTGCAGAAGGCCGGCGTGCGCGACCGTCTGAAGCTGCGCCTCGGCCTTTTCGGCGCCGAGGCCTGCAGCGACGCCCTGCGGGCCCGCATCGAGCAGCGCTGGGGCATCTCGGCTACCGACAACTACGGCCTCACCGAGGTGATCGGTCCGGGCGTGGCCGGGGAATGCGAGTGCAAGGACGGCATGCACATCTCCGAGGACCACTTCCTGGTCGAGGTGCTCGACCCGGCGAGTGGCGCCCCGGTGGCCGAGGGCGAGGCCGGCGAGCTCGTCGTCACCTCGCTCACCAAGGAGTGCTCACCGGTGCTGCGCTACCGCACGCGTGACCTCACGCGCCTCACGCGCGAGCGCTGCCCCTGCGGGCGCACCACGGCGCGCATGCGCAAGGTGATCGGGCGTACCGACGACATGTTCATCGTGAGCGGGGTCAACGTGTTCCCGTCGACCATCGAGTCGGTGCTGTTTCGCATCGAGGGCCTCGAGCCGCACTACGAGATCGTGCTCGAGCGCAAGGGCGCCCTCGACACGTTCACTGTGCGCGTCGAGGTCAACGAGGGGATCTTCAACGGCTGGATGGACGATCTCGTCGCGTTCGAGCGCCAGGTCACCGAGACGCTGCGCTCGGCGTTGCTCGTGCGCCCCAAGGTCAAGCTGGTCGAGGCCGGCACGCTGACCCGCAGCGAGGGCAAGGCACGCCGCGTGATCGACCAACGGCCCCCTGATCAGGCACGCGACGAAGTCACGCCTGCCTGATGCGCCAACGACGCAGTCGATCGCCGGACTAGGCGCGCAGCGAAGCCGCGCATGCCTGAGCGGCGACGACGCAGTCGATCGCCGGACTAGGCGCGCAGCGAAGCCGCGCATGCCTGAGCGGCGACGACGCAGTCGATCGCCGGACTGACGCACAAACGAGGGCGGGGCCCCGATCACTCGAGGCCCCGCCCTTGTCGTTCGGAGGCTTCCTCTCCCCGCGATTTGGTCTCCAGTCCAGGTATCGGAGAGCGCCCCGCGGGCTGAGATAGAACAGCTGTCTACCGTTCCGCCGGCGGGTCCACGCCGCACGACCTCGCCGGCCGGTGCCTACGCCGTGACCCGCACGAGCTCGAGGTAGCTGGTCGAGCCGTCGAGCACCTTGCGCACGCCGTCGTCGTGGATGGTCTCGATGTCGCGCGCGCGGGCGGCGGCGCGCATCTCACCGGTGGTCGCCCCCACGGCGATCATCTCGCGCAGCTCGTCGTCGACGGTGAGCACCTCGTAGAGCCCGAGGCGGCCGTAGTAGCCCGTGCCGAAGCACTTGGGGCAGCCGACCGGCGTCGAGATGTCGATGCGCGCGCCCGGCGGCTCGCCGAGGCCGAGCTCGACCCAGCGCTCGGCCGTGAGCACGTCGGGACGGCGGCAGTGACGGCAGAGCCGGCGCACGAGCCGCTGCGAGACGATGCAGCGGTAGGCCGCCGCCACCAGATAGGCCGGCAGCCCCATCTCGACCAGGCGGCTGATCGACGAGATCGCGTCGCCGGTGTGGAGAGTCGTGAATACGAGGTGACCGGTGATGGCCGCGTCGGCCGCCATCTTGGCCGTCTCCAGGTCGCGCACCTCGCCGACCATGATGACATCCGGGTCGGCGCGCACGAGCGAGCGCAACGCCTGGGCGAAGGTCAGGCCGATGACCGGCTTGACCTCGGTCTGCACGATGCCGTGCAGCTTGCGCTCGATCGGGTCTTCGACCGTGTAGATCTTGCGCTCCGGCGACTTGATGAGCTCGAGGGTGGTGTAGAGGGTCGTCGACTTGCCGCTGCCGGTCGGTCCGACGATGACCACGCCGCCGTCGGGCCGCCTGATCGACTCTTCGAATCGTGCCAGGCTGGCCGCCGCGAAGCCGAGCGAGACGAGTGTCGGCGGCAGCGGGGAGACCTCGAGGATGCGGATGGTCAGGTTCTCGCCGTACAGGCTGGGGATCGAGGCGAGCCGCATGTCGACAAGATCGCCGTCGCCGGTCTCGAAGCTGGTGCGCCCGTCTTGCGGCAGGCGGCGCTCCGCGATGTCCATGTTGGCCATGATCTTGAGCCGGCTGATGACGCCGGCCTGCAGCTCGATCGGGTATTCGCGCAGGTCGTGCAACACGCCGTCGACCCGGCAGCGGATCTGCAGCACGTCTTCGCGCGGCTCGACGTGGATGTCGGAGGCCTTCATGCCGATGGCGTCGGTGAGCACCGAGTCGACGATCTCGATGATCGAGGCGTCGAGGGCGCCGGGCAGCTCGGGCCGCGCCTCGGCCTCGCTCGCGTCCTGCTCCTTGAGCTTGCCGCGCTTGCTCGTGAAGATCGAGAGGGCCTCGTCGAACGCGCTCTCGCCGCAGATGACGGGCACCACGCGTCGCTTGGTGCGCAGCCTGACCTCGTCGATCACGACGACGTCGAGCGGGTTGGTCATGGCGATCAGGAGGGCGCCGTTTTCGTCCAGGCGCACGGGCAGCAGGCGGTGGCGCACGATGAAGTCGCGCGGCAGCAGGCCGACGGCGGCCGGGTTGGGCGTGACGGTCCGCAGGTCGACCACGTCGAGGTGCATCTGGCCGGCCAGGGCGTGGATCAGGTCTTCTTCAGAGACGAGCCCGGAGGCGACCAGGACCTCGCCGAGACGGCCGCCACCGCGCTGCTGGTGCTGCAGGGCTTCGTCGATCTGGCCTTGTGAGACGACGCCGCTCTCGACGAGCAGGGCGCCCAGCTTGAGGCGCCCGGCGCTGCGCCGGTGGCGGCGGTCGATGGCCTGCTCGAGCTTGTCGCGCAGGTCCTCGACGCGGAACGGCTTGGTGACGTATTCGGCGATGCCGAGGCGGTGGGCCTGCTCGAAGGTCTCGAAGTCGTTGGTGGCCGAGAGCACGATCACGGGCGCGCCGTGCAGGCCGGCGGTCGAGCGCATGAGCCGCAGCACGTCGAAGCCCTTGACGCCCTGCAGGTCGATGTCGAGCAGCAGCGCGTCGGGCGGCGTCTCGCGCAGCGCCTTGAGGACGGCCGGCGTGCCGGGGTAGGTGTCGACCTCGTACGAGGCGGCGAAGAACGCCGCGAGCTCTTCGCGCAGGTCGATGTCGTCGTCGACGACGACCAGTCGCTTCTTGGTCTTGCCCATGAGCAGCTCCAGCCCGGAGGTCCCTTTCCTGCTGGGATGCATCGGCAGGAACGGGGCCGGGGCTTGAGGGTCGCGTGCGGCCGGCGCGGCATCTCGAGCGGTTGACGTTGGTGCCGCGACCAGAGCGGGCGGCGGTGAGGCGTGCGGCGGGCGCGGGCGTGCGTGAGAGGGGAAAAGGGCCGGGCCGGTTTGGGGCCTTCGCGTGATGCGGGCTGGTGGGTACAGTCGAAGGAGACCGGCCCGGCAGGGAGAGGGAAGCGATATCCGGGCGTGAAGCCCGATCCGGTGTCGGCACTCGGGTGGGCGACCTTTCGTCGGGGTCCCCCTTCGTATCGGCAGTGCGGCCCGCCTCGACAGGGGGGTCGCCGGACAAACCGTAGCCAGTCGGGCAACGCCACTGGGGGCTCTGCTATACTTCCGGCCGCCTGCCGGTCAGCCCTCCAGCGCGAGGAGTCGCCCCCCGTGTTCGAGAAGGTCCTCATCGCCAATCGCGGCGAGATCGCCGTCCGCGTCATCCGCGCCTGCCGCGAGCTCGGCATCGCCACCGTCGCCGTCTATTCGTCGGCCGACGCCTCGTCGCTGCATGTCGCCTATGCCGACGAGGCCGTCTGCGTAGGTCCGCCGCCGGCGGCGCAGAGCTACCTGGTCACCGAGAACCTGATCATGGCGGCCGTCACGCACGGCGCCGACGCCATCCACCCCGGCTACGGCTTCCTGGCCGAGAACGCCGGCTTCTCACGTCTGTGCGCGGACAATGACATCACCTTCATCGGCCCCGGTCCCGAGTCGATCGAGCTCATGGGCGACAAGGCCATGGCGCGCGCCACGATGATGGCCGCCGCCGTGCCGGTGACGCCGGGCTCCGACGGCGTCATCACCGACGCGGCCCAGGCCGAGGCCGTCGCGCGCGAGGTCGGCCTGCCGGTCATGGTCAAGGCCTCGGCCGGCGGCGGCGGCAAGGGCATCCGCGTCGTCTACGACGGCGAGGCCCTTGCCGCCGCCGTGCGCCAGGCGAGCGGCGAGGCTCAGGCCGCCTTCGGCGACGGCGCCGTCTACGTCGAGAAGTACCTGGCCAGGCCGCGCCACGTCGAGATCCAGATCCTGGCCGACGGCCGGGGCCACGCCATCCACCTGGGCGAGCGCGACTGCTCCATCCAGCGCCGTCACCAGAAGCTGATCGAAGAGGCGCCCTCGCCGGCCGTCTCGCCCGAGCTGCGGGCCCGCATGGGCAAGGCCGCCGTCGACGCCGCCCTGGCCGCCGGCTACAAGGGCGCCGGCACGGTCGAGTTCCTCCTCGACGGCAGCGGCGAGTTCTACTTCATGGAGATGAACACCCGCGTGCAGGTCGAGCACTGCGTGACCGAGATGGTGACCGGCATCGACATCGTCAAGACCGGCATCCGCGTGGCCGCCGGCGAGAGCCTGCCCATCCGCCAGGACGACGTGGCCATCGCCGGCCACGCGATCGAGTTCCGCATCAACGCCGAAGACCCGGACCGCGATTTCCTGCCCGCTCCCGGCCCCGTGAGGGGCTGGTCGCCACCCGGTGGCCCCTGGGTGCGCCTCGACTCGCACGTCTACCCCGGCTACGTCGTGCCGCCCTTCTACGACAGCCTCCTGGCCAAGCTCGTGATCTGGGGGCGCGACCGCGGCGAGGCGCTCGCTCGCGCACGCTGGGCGCTCGCCCAGTTCCGCGTCGAGGGCGTGCCCACCACGATCTCCTTCCACCTGCGCGTGCTCGAGCACCCGCTGTTCCAGGCCGGTGCGGTCTCGACCCATTTTATCGACGAGGATCTCGCGGAGACGCCGGTCGGCGTAGAGCCTCCTCCCGCCGGGTAGCTACCCGGGGAAGAGGCCCGTCGCAGGGGGCCGCCAAAGCCCCGAACCGGGAGACTCCAGATGTCCTTGCTCTCAGACGACGAGACCGACCGCCTGCGCGAGCTGCTGGCCGACGAGCTGCCGGCCGACGTCCGGCTCATCCATTTCACGAGGCACGACGGCGAATCTGCCGAGCCGCAGCCGGCCACGGCCGGCGAGCCGGACGGCGGCGAAGGCTGCGCGAGCTGCGCCGACACCGAGGCCCTGCTTGCCGAGCTCTCTGCGATCAACGCGCACCTCGCCCTCGAGGTCCACGACGTCGACGCCGAGCCTGCGCTGGCCGAGGAGTTCGCCATCGACCGCGTGCCGGCCACCCTCATCGCCGGACCCGGCGCGCAGGGCATGCTGCGCCTCTTCGGCCTGCCCGCGGGCTACGAGTTCGCCACCCTGCTCGAGGACCTGATCGACGTGTCGGCCGAGAACGACGACCTCGGCGCCGAGGCCCACGAGGCGCTCGAGCAGCTCGATCGCGAGGTCCATCTGCAGGTCTTCGTCACGCCCACCTGCCCGCACTGCCCCTCGGCGGCGCGCACCGCTCACCGGCTCGCCATGGCGAGCCCGCGGGTGACGGCCGACGTCATCGTCGCCAACGACTTCCCCGAGATGGCGGAGCGCTACGACGTCACCGCGGTGCCCAAGGTCGTGATCGACGACGAGCGCGGCTTCGTCGGCGCCCTGCCCGAGGACGAGTTCGTGGCGGCCGTCTTCGAGGCGACCGGCTAGACCGAGCGTCGGTCCTGCGGGCAGCTCCTCGCGGCCCGCCTTCCACCGACCCGGCACGGACGCCGTCTGCGACTGGGGCGAGGACTCTGGTTCGGGCTTCGAGAGCCCGGACCCCGGCCCCGCCGCAGCCGTCGGTGGGCGGCGGAGGAGGGGATGTCAGGAGCCGGCCTGGGGCTCCTCGGGCCGGATGGCAAAGCCGGCCGCCGCGATGCGCTCGAGCAGCTCGGCGGCCGGCGCGCGCAGCAGGGCGTCGACCGCGGCCGCGTCGTCGCCGCGCGCCGAGAGGGTGATGCGCAGCCGGACGGCCGGGCCCATCACCTTGGCGCGCGACTTCACGTAGACCTCGGGGTGGGCCGCCTCGACCGAGCCCAGGATGTCGGCGATGGCCGACTCGTCCTGCAGGTCGACGACCAGGGAGCGCTCCTCGTAGTGGGCGGCGTGGAAGATGCGCCCGAAGACGCCCCCGAGCGACTGCTCGACGATGGCGGCGAGCTCCTCGGGGACGCCGGGCAGCGAGACGAAGGTGGTCGCGCCACGTTGCAGGACCACGCCGGGCGCGCCGCCGACGGGATTGGGCACCGGCGCGGCGCCGCGCGGCAGGCGAGCCATCTTGCGGCGGGCCTCGTTCAGCTCGGCAAAGGGCACGAGGCCGTCGGCGGCGAAGCGCGCGTAGGCCTGGGCCACGAGGCGCTCGGCGCGGGGGTGCTCCTCGCGCGGCACCCGGCCGCCGAGCGCGAGGCCGGCCAGGGTCATGTCGTCGGCAGTGGGGCCGAGGCCGCCCACGGTGAAGGCCAGTGCCGGCGCGCGCTCGAGAACGCCGCGGATCTCGGCGGCGATGGCCTCGAGGTCGTCGCGCACCAGCACGGCGCGCGTGACGGCGCCGCCGTAGGCCGTGACGAGGCGGCAGAGGTGGTGCGAGTTAGTGTCGAGCACATCGCCGAGCAGCACCTCGTTGCCGGCGGCCACGATCTCGACGCGCGGCGTTGCCGCTCCGACGGCGGCGGGGCTCACGAGGGCCTCATGGTGCGGGTTGCGACGATCAGAGGGGCGCTCCTCGGCTGGGCAGGAGTATCGTACACGAGCGATGCCTACCATCCTCGTCTTGCAACGTGACTCCCAGTCGCCGCCGGCGCTGATCGGGGAGTACCTGCTCGAGGCCGGGTTCACGCTCGACGTGCGACGGCTCGACCGCGACGACCCGTGGCCGGGCGGCGCCGAGCTCGACCGCGCGTCGGCTCTCCTCGCGCTCGGCGTCGATGACGGGACCGACGCCCCGTCCGACGAGGTCGGCGCGCTGGCCGATGCGCTCGCGCGTGGGCTGCCGACGCTGGGCGTGGGGTACGGCGCGCAGCAGCTCGTGCGCGCCTGCGGCGGCGACGTGTTCCCGCGCGCCGACCTCGACCTGGGCTGGGAGGCGATCGAGTTCGCGGCACGCGACGGGTTCGTGCGCGACGTCGACCCGCGGCCGCTCGTCTTCTCGTGGCGCACCCACACCTGCCGCCTGCCCGGCGGCGCGTTGCTGCTCGCCGACACCGCGGCCGAGCCACAGATCTTTCGCGTGGGCGAGGCGGCCTGGGGTGTCGAGTTCCACCCCGAGATCGACAAGCAGTTGCTGCTGGGCTGGCTCGACGGCGGCGCCGGACTGCGCGACTGGGGGTCCGAGAGCCTCGCTCACCTGCGCGCCATGAGCAAGCGCGAGCTCCTGCGCTCGGCCATGCTTTGCGGCCAGCTCATGTCCAACTTTCTCGCCGCCGGGCGCGTGCGCGAACGCTAGAACGGCTCACGCACGCGCGCCGGAGCGATCGGGAGTCCCTGAAAAAGGGCAGCCCCAGAGGGGGGTCTGGGGCTGTGAAAGGAGCCATGGGTGGTACCTGGGGGGGTACCGTGCGGCTCGGGCGTACCGCGGTTGGGAAGGCCTTGCCCGTAGTCGCACTCGGTATGTTACCACGGCCAGCGAAGTGTAAACCAAGGATCCTCCGGAGCCGGCCGCCCGTCTGCCCGATCTGCGCTCGCCGGCGCCGCGCGGGCTTCAAGGGAGCGCCGCGCCTGCCGAAACAGAGGACGGCGGGGTTGGTGTGCGACGACGAAGGCGGTGAGGGCTTGATGCCGGCGACCAAGACGATCTTCCAGGTCGAGCGCGAGGCGCGCTGGCGGGTGTGGGCGCTCTTCGGCCTGCTGGTCGCCGTCGTCGTGGTCTGCCTGGTGCCGGTCGCGTTCGTCGTCGCCGGCGTCCTCTGGCTGGCGCAGCACGCCGGCTCCGACGGCTCCGTGCCCGCCACCACGGTCGGCCCGACGCTGGGCTCGCTGCTGCCGTCGGCCGCCGGCGTGCTGCTGGCCGCCGTGCTGCTGGCCGTGCTCTACTGGTTCCTGTCGCGGCGCAGCGCTGCGCGGCGGCTCATCCGCATGATGCACGCCCGGCCGCTCGATCCGAACGACCGGTTCCACCACCAGCTCTCCGACATCGTCGAGGAGATGCGGGCGGCCACCGGCGGGCCGGCGGTGCAGTGTCTCACGGTGCCCACCCGGGCGATGAACGCCTTCACCTTCAGCGACCTGCACGGCGGCGCGTGCATCGGCGTGACCGAGGGTGCGCTCTCGAGCCTGACGCGCCGGCAGCTCCAGGGCGTCGTCGCCCATGAGTTCGGCCACGTGCTCTCCGGCGACTACGTCACGGCCACGAGCGCCTGCCTGCTGTTCGGCGTCTACAGCAGCATCCGCGACACTCTCGAAGCGGGTGTCGACGACGGAAGGCAGGCCGGGGCCATGATGCTGGTCGCAGGCGCCTTGCTGCCGCTCGTGCAGGCGGCCTCGGCGGTGACCAACGCGGCCCTGTCGCGCCAGCGCGAATGGGAG
>Ga0335071_10003178_pt1 | contig 17407 bp, 22 predicted proteins | sample Lox_Sample_15_FD_206724 | JGI IMG/M metagenome (GOLD analysis project Ga0335071, IMG submission 206724) | Soil microbial communities from Loxahatchee National Wildlife Refuge, Florida, United States - Lox_Sample_1.5 | ecosystem: Environmental > Terrestrial > Soil > Wetlands | place: USA... | reverse complement strand
CGTCGAACGCGGCCCATTGCGCGCGCAGCTCCTTGAGTCTTCGCTCCAGCACTCGTTGCAATTTGGTTTCAAGCGCTGTGTCGCCTCTCACTAGAGCGCGGATGGTCATGACATCGCTGATCTGGCCCAACGCGTTCTGCAGATCTCGCAAAGCCTGGATGAACCGATCCAGACTCCTCCCATACACCGGTTCGAACAGCTCCAGGCTGTAGCGAAAGCGTTTTGTGGCGATCCGAAACGGATGCAGTTCTTCGAGCGGCGTTTTGTGATGCAGTGCTTTTTGGCCGGCGGCGAAATACTTCTTCGCCATTTTGGGCATCAGCGCGCGGGCGTTGTCCGCCGCAGTCCCTCGGCGATCCAGCTTCATACCTTCCCGAGCAGCAGGCGGTTGCGCCATCTGGCGGAAAAATCCCGCGCATTCCACCGGCGAACGATGCCTGCAAATTGATGCTGATACTCCGCCCGCTCCTTTTGAAGGCGAGATTTCAGCGCGGCTCGCCCCGACCGCAGCAGGAACTCCAGAGCGATGTCGCGGTTGCGGATTTCCGACGTCAGCCGCATCATTTCCTTGAGCCGTTTGCGTACCTTCTTCACCTCGGCCTTGGGCAGCAGCCCGGCGAATATGATCAAGCCCTGCGAGAAGCGCCGGATGCTCACGCGAACGTCGTGAATCTCGTCCGGTCCCGGCGATTTTGCCGCATGGTGCACGCGCGATGCCAGGCGCGTCAGCAGAAGGTTTAGCTGCTCTGTAGCATAATCCTGAACATTGGTCTTGCCGGTCACGATTTCATCCGCGTCAGTTGCAGGGAGCTCTGATACGCCTCGCGGAACGTATCGGCCACTCGCTCGACCGCCCACATTTCCAGATCCGGATCCGGTTCGGCCTCCAGCTCCAACGTCACCGTCCCGTTTCGCATCTGCACCTGAAGATCGCTGACCCGTTGTTCGTGACTGCGATCCAAACTGTCGGCGATGCGCAGCAACGGCACCAATAACGTGACCGCCCGCCGCGAATCAGGATCCACCGCCTGGAACGGCGAGTGCCGCGGCGTCGGCATCGACTTGCGATGGTAGCGGCACAGCAGTGCAATCAATTGGCGCTCGCTGTCGGTGAATCCGGGCAGGTCCGAGTTCGCCACCAGGTAATAGGAATGCTTGTGGTGGCTGGTGTCGCTCACGAAGTGGCCGATGTCGTGCAGATAAGCTGCCGCTTCCAGCAATTTGCCGAGCGCCGGCGGCAGGCGATGCATCGGCTGCAGCGATTCGAACAGCCGACGCGCCATTTCGGCGACCTTGCGTGCGTGTGCGACTTGAACTCCATAGCGCCGGGCCATCGTTTCCACCGCGCGCCGCTGATCGCGGTTCATCATGCTGAGTTCGCGGCCCACGCCCCGCGCGGCCAGATCCGCGATAATGCCGTCGCGCACCCCCGCGGCCGAATAATGCATCGCCGGCTGTTGGAACAGTTCCAGGGCGCGCAGGAAAACGGCCGATCCCGCTACAATCAGCTCGGCGCGATTCGGGCCGATGGCTTGAATCTTGCGGCGTCCGGACAAATCCAGTGCGCGCACTTCGCGAAAGAACCGGCGAATCTGCGCCACCGACGCTTTCAGCCGGTCCGCTTCCTCGCGCCGCGCCCGCGCCACGCGGTTCACCGCGCAAACGATGGCTGCCGCCGTCGCCGAAGTTGCAATCACGCGATCCAGAGGTCCCGCGCCAATGCGCCGCACCGGAGCCGCCAGCTTCTCCTCGATGTATTCGTTCATGCGATGCAGTTCGAGCGGCGTCGGCGGGTCGTTCTTGAGGAATGCCTCGGTCAGGCGCACTGCGCCCAGAGGCTTTGAGAACGCTTCGGAAAGGACGCCTTCCTCGGCCAGGATGGTCTCAGCGCTGCCGCCTCCGACGTCGATGATCAGCACCCGTTTTCCGCTTTGCGGCCAACGCGACTGTACTCCCAGATGGATGAGCCGCGCCTCTTCCTGTCCGGAGATGATCTCCACCGGCGCGCCCAGCGCTTGCGCGGCGCGTTCCAGAAACTCCTGCGAATTGCCGGCGTCCCGCACGGCGCTGGTGGCCACGGCCCGCACGCCGATTACGTCCAGCTTCTGATAAATCCCGGCCATGCGCGCCAGATTCTGGCAGACGAACTCCATCGCATTGGCAGTGATGCGCCCGTCCCGAAACACGCCCTCGCCCAAGCGCGTCACCTGCCGCTCTGCAGCCAGGATGGAGGTAGCCACGCCCGGCCCAGTCTCAGCCGCCTGCATGCGGATAGAATTGCTGCCGATATCGACGGCGGCGTAGCGCGGCATAACTACATAGTAACGTGACAATGTTACGGAGCCGCGAAAAACCTCCCGCTCAGCTATTGGTAAAGCACGTCGAGACTCACAGCCTTCAGGCACGCAAAGCCGGCTCCGTTCGTGAGGCACGATTGGTCGCCGTTCGGCTCCATGCTTGGCACGATATTGGTGGGCGGCGATCCGCCTGCCTTCAGCGACCCGAAGTCGTACCATTGCGGATACGCTTGGCCCGTCATGGCCGGGTACAGATGGCTGGATTGCGTGGCAACAACCACGTATCCATTGTTAATCTGCTCGGCCGCGGGATACCAGCTCTCGATCGGGACCGCGAACTCACATGCTCCAGTTGCGCCACCGCCCTTAGGAAGCGTCCACTGGCACGTCACCGGGATGCCTGAACTCGGATCGAGCACGCTGACGTTGAACTCCGAGCCGTTTCGGATCACTTGGTACTTGTACTCGTAAGCCCCGGCGCTATTCGGCGCGAGGTTCGTCATCGAGGCCGATACGAATTGCCCCTGGACTTGGTGGCCGAGCACATCCCAGCATCCGTAGTCGAGATTGCAATTGCCGAATGTAGCGTGATAGAAGGTCACCGCGTTCGGCGGTGTATCGCCGATTTGGGAATCGGCAACGAAACGATAGAAGCCGTACTCCGTGCCGGCGTCGCTGCATTCGCGGTCCGTGAAATAAACAGCTTCAAGGAAGTAATGCCGGTACGGATCATCCGGCACTGAGGGAGGGTCGGCCTTGCCCGCAAACTCTCCGTCAAAAACGAAGCCAACCGGATTAGCGCCGCCCATCGGACCGAATCGCGCCGTCTCCAGGTATTCTCCGGTCGCCGCCAACGGTTCGGTTCCATTCGCGGGCGGCCAAACCCATGGGTCGTTCGGCGCGGGAAATCGAAACCATCCGAAGTTCGCGTGTCCGTATGGCGCTCCGTTCACCTGTTCCAATGCGCATCGCGAGCGGAGCGTTGTCGGCGGAGGGCTCGCCCCGGCGTTGACGTAGTAGAAATTCCACGGCAAACCGGTGTAATCCTGGCCGTCGTAGGTGAAGGAGCCGTTGAACAGATAGTGATCGTGCGGCGTAGTGTGGGGAACCAAAACACGCACTGGCGTTTGAGCGTACAAAGCCGCGACTGCAACTAAGACCAGCAGTGTCCTGCCCAAATAGTGCCCCCTCGCCGATCGTCTCACGCTCGGAACCCGGACCGCTAGAACGACATTAACCGAATCGTTGCAGTTGGTTTCGCTCCCCTATGCCTCTGCGGCCCACACCGACGGTATCGATAGCGCCACCCCTGCCCGAGCCGCCATTCGCAAAATGTTGCGCCGCGATTGTTCGAATCTCTCGCCCAAGGTCGCGATCTGTTTCTCGTCGCGAACATCCTGGAGAGCTTGCCTGAATTCGGCGACAGTCAAACTCCCGCCCAGAGGCCCGCCCGCGGCATCGGGCGCGAAAGCCTCATGATAAAGCGCTTCATAAAGGCAGCCGAGCAGGACATTGTCGTAAGCGGCGACGAGGTACGCCGGGTATTCCGCCACCGACCGCAAGAATACCGGCTCGCCGGCCGCCCGCGTCGTGTGCTCCCGGCTGGACCGCAGCCCGGTCGTCCCTCGAAAGTTCGCCGTGTGCCGCGCCGACTCTTCCGCGCCGATGTTGACCACAATCCTCCCACTCTTCGCCAACTCCCTGGCCGCAAAGTCTCCCGGCTGCAGATTCACTCCGTGCGGCCAATTTTCCGGAAACTCGTACCGGCAGGCCAGCGCCGGCGCAGGCAGCGCGCGATAGCTCTCGGCCCGGCACAACAGCGCAAAGATGGCCGGCGATTCTCTCCTGGGTACGAAGGACACCGCGGCCACGCTCGCATCGTGAAATGCCTCGAAGTAAGAGCACGCCCAGTCGCCATCCAGCACAAAAGTGTCGGCGTCGAGAAAAAGAAGGAAATCGCACGGCTCGCGCAAGGTCGCGTCATAGAATTCCATAAAGTCGCGCATCCCCGGTCCGGCCCGGGAGAGCCGGGTCCCCGGAAAAAGATCCGGCCGGAATTGATCTGCATTCGCATCGCAGAAGATATTCACTTCTACCGTCAACGGGACCTTCTCGAACGCCGGCACAAGCTCACGCAGGACAAATCGATGCCACAAACGCGCGAGATCCGGATACCGGTGCGGACTGGCGATCAGCAGGCGCGCCATCGGATTCATGCAGCCGAAGGGCTGTCGCCTCGGGAGTGGTAAATTCCGTTTCGATCAAACCCGCCCTCCCAGGTTCCGCCTACCCATGTGCCCAGGAAAATTCCACCCAGGAAGATTCCACCGGCGAACTGCCCCGATCGAAACATGCCGCCGCTGAACAAACCAGCTTCAAAGCGTCCCCCGTCCCACTCGCACTCGAATAGCGCGGCGCCGCGATTCACCGTCGCAGGACCGAACTTCCTTCGAATGTGGAACTCGCCGGGCCCTAAAATCAGGACGTCACTCACGGTGCTTTGCCCATGTGTCCGGACTGGACACGGATTGATTGGTGGGCCCTGAAGGATTTGAACCTTCGACCAACGGATTATGAGTCTGAGGAAGTGCCATCTATGGCGTATCATGTCATGGCTTTCCATCCACTTAGCAGTCTGGTCTGGTCCACCTTGGACACGGCGGTACATCAAAACCAATTCTGTTGGCTGTCAACGTGGCTGTCAAAAAGCGCGAGCTTGAACAATCCGCACGCGTGGAATTCAAAAGTCACCATTCCTCTTGGCTTCTTCATACGCGCCTTCCTTGCCAACAATGAATGAACCGCGTCCGACGAATGCCGAAATTCGGTAGAAGAGATCGAGATCCATCTGAACAAACATGCAACTGGGAGGATCCTCCCGAACTTGAGTAGCCAAAGACCTTCCTGCTAGCTCCATACCTTCGCCCTCGTAGTTCTTCACGAAGGCGAGAGGGTTAGCGTAAGCCTCGAGGGATCGCTCCGGAATCCAGCCCATTTCGTTGAAGATCTGCAGCGACACTTGCCAATCGGAGAGGTGTAATTTGAGTATTTCGTCTCGGCGGTATAGCTCGATCATCGGCTCTTGATCACTAGGAATTGCGGACCAGGAAGCTCTTTCATTCTCACCAGTCTCGCCATCGGCATCGCGCGGCGCGGGATCCGACTCGACCTCCGACTCCTCATTGACCTCCTCCAGATCCTCGAGCAAGCCGTTGTCAGGGTCTGTGACCTCGACCATGTATCGCCGGGAGCCGAAGTCAATGGTTGCGACGGCGTTGGGAAAGGACTGAACATCAGGAACGATGGATAGGTGTTCTCGATAGTCTGCGAATTCTGCTTCTTCTCCCGGTACGATGTCCCATGACAGCGTAGTAAACGTGTCTCCGCCAGTGCCCGGCTGGTAGAAATGCCCACCAGCTTTTATCGACAGCCAATCGTCCTCTATGGCCACGTCCCACCAGTGGTATGTCTCGATCTCACCGAACTGGCGCCTGGGGCTGATGACTGAGATGGAGACGTCAAGCCCAGAAGTCTCATGCGGCAAGCGTGAAAGTACATGCTGCAGCTTAGCGACACTGACCAACTCTGCGGGCCGGAGATACTCCGCTGCTACCAACTTTTTCAATAGAAGGCTAGCGGCTGAGAGCAATTCCCTGTCACGCTCGTCGAAGTCGTAGCTCACTCGGCTTCCTCGGACAATGACCTAACTGTCGATTGAGCATTCTTTACCGGCGTGTTGGCGGCTAAGAGCAATATATAAAGATCTTATACGATGCACTGCCTTCTTATGCTTCAGTCTGAATGGAGAAGAGCGGGCCCCGGCTCACGGCGAACAGGAAGCAGCAGAAAGCTCTCTTGTCGCTACTCCGTGAACTTCGGATGGAAGCCGGCCTGCGCCAGATTGACATGGCGCGCGCACTTGGAAAGCCGCAGGCTTTCGTCAGTTACTATGAATCCGGTGCACGCCGATTAGACTTGCTTGAGTTGCGCCAGATCTGCGGGATCTTGAATATTTCGCTCGTAGCTTTCGTTCGGAAATTCGAGAAGACGCTGACGTAAGATTGGCAGATCCTTCAAGTTTTGTTCTTTGCCCTACGTTTTAGTTCTCGCGCCGCGACCGCCTTGCGGGCACGTTCTGAGCGCTCGGTTGGCGTGAGTGCGAGGGAGGCTTTCTTGGCGCGGGCTGACCGTTCTTCGGGTGTGAGCGACTCAGCCGCTTTCTTGCCTCCCCTGCTTCCTTGTTTCCTGAAGTACTCGAGGACTTCCGGCGGAAGTCTTTTCTTCGCCATATCAGCAGCTTAGCCCCTACGAAGAAAAGCGGCAAGAGAAAACTGTTGATCTCCTTAGGGGGTGAGGCGATAATCAAGAGCGAGGAGTATAGGCCGAATGCATGCCGCAGTTTACGCAAGGGTCTCCACAACGGACCAAACCAACGCGGTCCAGATCCGGGAGTTGAAGGAGTACGTCGAGCGGCGAGGGTGGAAGTCGGCGGGCGTCTATCAGGACCAAATGAGTGGTGCCAAAACATCGCGTCCAGGGCTAGATCAGCTCATGGCCGATGCTCTACAGCGCAAATTCGACGTCGTTGTGGTCTGGAAACTCGATCGTTTCGGGCGCTCGCTCGTGCACTGCATCTCCGGCATCCAAGAACTTGCTAGCCTTGGGATTCGGTTCATCGCTACGTCGCAGGGGCTCGACACCGACGAATCGAACCCCGCCAGCAAGCTCCTGATGCACATTCTCGCCGCTATGGCGCAGTTCGAGCGTGAACTGATTCGGGAGAGAGTCAGCGCCGGCATGAAAGCCGCCAAGGCACACGGGACGAAGACCGGGAACGCCATTGGGCGCCCGCGCCGGATCTTCAACCGGGATGAAGTGGTTCGGTTGCGAGAAGCGGGGCTCTCAATCGAGAAGATCGCCTGTAAGATGCACATTGGCGTCGGCACAGTGGCCAGGGCGTTGCAAGAATGAGAGTGAAGATGCTCACGCTAGTCGGCATGGGCTTATGATGGGTGCCGCTGCTACGTGGGTGAAGGTTTGTCGGAACTCACTACTTCAACTGGCGCAAAATACGTCTAGCAATGTTTGGCGGCACTTCCCAGAAATTCAGCCATCCGTCGCAAGGGATAGGCCGACGAAGGGCGTGCGGTTTGGCCAGCACGAACCCATATTGCCCGCGATCGTGCCACTTTGACTGCCTTTTGGCAGTGCAGTCTACTATATCTACGAGCCCTATAATTGCACTCCGTGACATTGCTTCGTACGGCGGCATCTTCGAGCGGGGAGCCAGCCTTTTGATCTCCGAACGCGCTGCTTCATAAAAGGGTCGGCTCATGGTCTTAGACGCGTGAATGGCAACGGTGCCGCGCGTGTGGGTTATCCAACTCCGATTCTCGATATCCTTGCCAGCGTGCAAAATCGCCCACGCCCAAGGCGAACGGATCGAAATTGCTTTCATGATCGTGAGTATAGCGCCGAGTCCACGGGCTCCAGCAAGCAAGCCGGTCATGTACATTCTCGCCCCAATGCGCAGTTTGAGAGTGAGCTGATTCGCGAGAGAGTCAGCGCCGGCCGCCTTCTTGGCCCCGCTCCCCTTCTCAGCGGACTTCGTCTTCTTCGTGGCGCTGGGCTTGCGTTTCGGCTTTGGCCGGTTCGGGCTGTGCTGTCGCACTGTTTTCCATTGAATCGGTGGTCATCTGTTTCTCCTGGCCGGGTTGCGGTCGTGACATCCATCGCTCTGTCCCGGAGAAACAGCAAGGCAAATCAGCCGGTGATTATGGCTGAGGGGACGATTGGCGGAAAGGAGGCCTTTTTGTGGTCCCATCAAAACAAGGCCTGGGACAGCCAGTCGGCCTGAAACAGGAGGCGAGTTCTCGGATGTGGCAGAATCGTTTGTGGACACGATTGTTGCTGCGCCGGGCTTCTGGTGGCAGCCTCGTACCGAGCCAAAAGGAATTGGTTTGTCCAGCCAGCCTAAATTAGAGCCTTGGCCTCAAAAAACTGTTCGGTGGCTTCCCACTGAGATCTCAAATAATGGCAACAAGGCGGAGCTTTGATGGCAAACGACGATGTAGTGACCGGCGACCTGAACTATGCTGACAGACTCTGGAAGGCCGCCGACGCCCTCCGTGGGCAGGTCGATGCCGCGGAGTACAAGCATGTCGTCCTGGGCCTGCTGTTCCTCAAGTACATTTCCGACAGCTTCGAAAGCCGCCGCGACGACCTGCGGGTCGAACTGACGAAGGACGGGATCAAGGGAACAGCTCGACCGCCTGCTCGAATCCCGCGACGAATATACGGCTGAGCGCGTCTTCTGGGTGCCGCCAGAAGCGCGGTGGTCGAACCTTCAGAACCAGGCTACCCGCCCCGACATCGCCACTCTCATCGACGACGCGATCCTCGCCGTCGAGCGGGACAACGCGAATCTCAAGGGCAAGCTTCCCCGTGACTACGCCCGCCGCGGCATTGAGCCGGTGAAGATGAAGAGTCTCATCGACCTGATCGCCGACATTGGTTTTAAAGGCAGCTACGGCAAGGCCCGCGACACTCTCGGACGGGTCTACGAGTACTTCCTGGGCAAGTTCGCCGCTGCCGAAGGAAAGCTGGGTGGCGAGTTCTACACGCCGCGCACTGTCGTGCGAGTACTCGTCGAGATGTTGGAACCCTACGACGGCCGCATTTACGATCCTGCCTGCGGCAGCGGCGGAATGTTCGTCCAGTCGGAAAAGTTCGTCGAGGCCCACGGCGGCTGGCGCACCGACGTCTCCATCTTCGGGCAGGAGAGTAACCCCACAACGTGGCGACTGGCCCACATGAACCTCGCCATCCATGGAATCGAGGCCAGGCTCGGCGAACAACCCGCGGACACGTTCCTCCGCGATCTGCACCCCGACCTCAAGGCCGACTTCGTCCTCGCCAACCCGCCCTTCAACGTCAGCGACTGGTCTGGCCAACTCCTCCGCGGCGACAAACGCTGGGTCTACGGCGACCCGCCCGTCGGCAACGCCAACTACGCCTGGATTCAGCACTTCATTCACCACCTCGCCCCACCCAACGGCAGGGGCGGTGGCGTCGCAGCAAGCTTTTTGGAAGGATGCCGCACGGTCGCTTTAGCTGGCACGGGCTTCGGTGTCTCTTTAGTCCCTGGACGGCGGGGCTGCGGAGGTAGCTAGCTACCGATATTGCGCCTTAACGGGCCCTTTAGTAGTTCTTCCCACTGGACTTCGGGACCTATCAGCCTTCCAAACAAACGACTAGGGCTTTCCCCGTCACCTTGGCGCTACGGGCTTTACTTCCGGATAGCGCGTCTCCGGAAAGTTGGGCCGGAGCGGGGGTGCGTCAGAGTTTCCTAAGCGATATTCTGTCTGGCATGCGACTTGCCTCTGCTCTACTGTCTACCGTGTTCCTGAGCGCCACATTGAGCGCGCAGGATGGAAGTGCCATTTACCGTGAACGCTGTGCAACTTGCAACGATGGCGGGACCGCACGCGCACCCCAACTGGCGGCTCTCAAGCAGATGTCTCCGGCCAACGTCGAATTCGCGCTGAAATACGGCAGCATGGTGCTCCAGGGCCAGGGGCCCAAATACGTACTGTGAGCGAATTTGCTGCGGGCAAAACAGCGGCGCCCCAGCAGTTCGCGAACCAAGCTTATTGCTCCGGCGCTGGCCCGGGTCTCGACCGGGCGATGGCAGAACCCCACTGGAACGGATGGGGTGTTGACACGTCCAACCAGCGCTTTCAGCCTGGCGCGATGGCGCGGTTGTTGGCTACCGATGTTCCACGGTTGAAGCTCAAGTGGGCATTCGCTTTCCCGACGACGTGCGTGCGTTTGCTCAGCCGACCATCATGGGCGGACGCGTTTTCATTGGCCGCCAGGGGAGGCGCGTATACTCTCTTAATGCGTCGACCGGCTGTATCCACTGGGTAGCAGACGTGGATTTCGAAGTCCGCTCCGCCATCACTTTGGGCCAGCACGGCCAGCGGTGGCTTGCGTATTTCGGGGATCAGCACGCGAACGCCTATGCGCTGGACGCACTCACCGGAAAGGTGCTTTGGAAAACGCGAGGCAATGATCACCCCTTGGCCATGACTACGGGGGCGCCCGCGCTGTATGAAGGGCGGCTGTACGTTCGGCTTCCTCAGGTGAAAAAGTCGCCGGCGCCGATCCCGACTATTCTTGTTGCCGGTTCCGTGGCAGTATCACGGTTCTCGACGCCACCAGCGGTAAGAAAGATCTAGACCGCCTACACCATACCCGAGGAGCCCAAGCCCACACGCAAGAACAATAAAGGTGTCCAGCTTTATGGACCCTCAGGTTCCGGGGTGTGGAGCGCCGGTCCTCCTGCTGTTTAGCCGTGTCTTGCCTGGAAGGCTTGGCAGCGGTCATACTTCCCTTGTCGCGCAAACAGGACGAGCCAGAAATGGTTTATGTTCGAGCACGCAATCGGACTGTTGGATGCCCTCAACCTTTACAGGCGGCCCATCGTCTATAAAGTAGAGACCGGTTCGGCCGTCGTCTCGATCACCGTCGGCGCCGGCTGTCCATCACCCAGCAAAGCCCGCTTCGCCTCCGCGATCGCTGCAGCGTCCCCGTTGTATGCCTTGTGCAACCAAGCGTCCATCAATTTCTCGAGCTGCGCGGCGGTCAGCTTCACGACCACACGGCCGTCTCTCCGGTACTATGGGTCACCCATCCAAGCCGCGCCCACGCTGCGAACCAGCCTTGGATGCGCGAGCCATCGGGTGTCTGTTCCGCGAAAGCCGTTTCTATCGAGCCAGCCAGCGTGGAGCCTTCTCGGAGCGCTTTGAGAATTGCGAACTCCGCGGGCTCCAAGAGTTTGTAGAACACGGACAAGTCCGAGCGATGAACCGCGATGAATCTCGGCTGTGCCCTTTTTCGCCTCAACTGCGGTGCCGCTTGGCACGCCGCGGCCTGGTTTCGAGTGATCGCAACGCGCAATTCATCCACCGGAAATTGCAAGTCGAGCAGTCGAACATGCGGTTGCAACCCGAGCCGCGTCTCGGGCCCGATGTCGGCCAGTTCCGCTGCGCTCAACGGCCGTTCCGCCAATCCATCCCACACTTCGATGTGCGCCCACTCCAGCCGCGCCATGTCACACGCGAGCGCCGGATTTGCCCCGCCGTGCTTCGGATTCCGCCACAGCCACGCCTCCAATCGCGACCCCAGGTCGCGCATCGTGAAGGACCGGGACGGACACTCCGCCAGGTAGGCACGCACTAGCCGGTCGAAGTCCGCCTCTCCAACCACAGTCCGCAGCCCCGGGAAATCCTCGTACAGCGAGTCGATCAATCGATACCAGTAGCTGCGGCTGTAGATCTCCAGCCGCTCCCGCGACGTGAGCCGCGCGCTGGGCTTGATGTAACCAGCTTTCGTCTTCCGCGCCAAGTGATCGCGCGCGGTCAACGGCTGCATGATGTCGGCCGCCATCCGCCGCTGCAGTTCCAGTAACTTCATGCGCAAACCTCAATCGCCGACGGCAAGTACCGGGCCGCCTTAAGCGCCTCGCGATGGACTTCGTCGAACGACGGGATGCGGTCGTCCCATTCCAGCAGCGTGGCCGTGTGGCCCACGCGACGGACCGCATGTTGGTACATCCGCCACACCGGATCGATCACCGGATGATCGTGCGTGTCCAGAATGTATTTCTCGAACTTCGAGTGCCCGGCGATGTGAATCTGCGCCACGTGCTCCGCCGGCACGCTGTTCAGATATTCGTAAGGATCGAAGTCGTGATTGCGCGACGAAACATAAATGTTGTTCACGTCCAGAAGAATCCCGCAGTCGGCGCGCTCCACAACCTCATTGAGAAACTCCCACTCGGTCATCTCGGACACATGAAATTCGGCATAACTGCTAACGTTCTCCACCGCGATCGGCACTTCCAGGAAGTCGCGGGCCTCGCGGATCTTCCGCGCGGTAACCTTCGCCGCTTCGAACGTATATGGCATCGGCAGCAGATCGTGGCTGTAAGTGCCATCCACGCTCCCCCAGCACAAATGGTCGGTGAGCCAGGGTGTCTTCGTGCGCCTGGCGAGCTCCTTCAAGCGCCGCAGATGTTCGCGATTCAACGGCTCAGCCGAGCCGAAATACATCGACACACCATGCTGCACCACCCGGTAGCGCTCCAGGATCTGGTCCAGCACCACCAGCGGCCTGCCTCCGTCGATCATGTAGTTTTCCGAAATGATCTCGAACCAACCCACAACCGGCTTGCGCTCCAGAATGTGGCTGTAGTGCGGAATGCGGAGACCGATGCCGATCCCGTAGTCTGTAAATCCGTTGAATCGATTGGCGGGCATCTTGAGCGTCAGGAACAAGAGGGCCGGAAACTGTCCAGCCCTCACCCGTTTAGTTTCCCTAGGCCGCCAGTCCGGGCTTCTTGGAACCGTCGGTGGCGCAACCGCCCTTGCCCTTGCAGGAGTTCTTGCCTTTGCAGCCGTTGTCACTGGTCTTGCAACCGCCCTTGCCTTTGCAAGAGTTCTTGCCCTGGCAGGCGTGCTTTTCTTTCTCGGCCGCCGGAACGAACCCGGCATGTTGACCGGCCGATCCATTCGTCAGCGAGGGTGCGCCACTGTTGGTGGCCGCCGCCAAACGCGTAGTGGTACCGCTTAACAATCCGGACAGCGCCGCTGTCAGCATCACGGATTTCTTGGAAAGTTTCATTTCAGTTTCTCCTTTGAGTGAGTTGACCGTTACACCCTTCAGGGCGCCGATCCTGCACGTATATGCCGTGCGGTAGCGGGTTTATTCCCGCCGGACTCAACTTTCCAGTTTGCGGAGATACGCGCTGAGGGAGGGAGCCATGGCTTGCATCGTCGCCAGATTTTGCTGTGCCGGCGTGTCGGAAATGATGTAAACCAGGTAGTCACGGCTCTGAAACGAGGCAATTTGGAAGCGCTGAACGCTCGACTGATAAGTTGGAAGGCCGCCTTCCGTCCAGGCGGGGGCGAGGTCTCCGGCAGTTACCGGCGGGCCTTCGCTCTTTCGCGTGAATATCACGGAGAGAAGGCGGGAGTCGTTCTTCAGGATCAGGTGTACAAAATGCCGGTCATGATACGTGCAGCGATGGGCCAGCACCAACCGCAGATCGCCCGGAGCGTGCTCGCGCACTAAAGGGATGACCCCGGCGAAATCCGGCCCGATCGCGGAAGCCATTTCCTCCGGCGACGGCGGATTCTGGGGATACTTGCGGAATACCGCGCAATGAACGTGGTCACCCAGTCCGACGCGCATGAGCGTCCCTATATCGCCCGAAACGGAAGCGATGTAGGACTCCTGTGAGCCGGGCGTCAGACGGAAGTGTCCGAAATGATAGCCGGTGATTGCGCCGACGCTCAAGACCGTGACCGCGGCTGCGGCTGCCGCCGGCGCCCACCATCGCCGCGCCGGCTGGGGCTCTCGGAGACTGGCCCGGACTTTCGCCTCAAGGTAGGGTGGAGTCGGAACGCTTTGAACTGCGGGTTTGAGCTGAGCCCGCATCTTTTTGCGAGATTCCAGTTCGAGCGCGCACGCCGGGCATTCTCTCAGGTGCGTCTCGCACTCCAGCAAGGCGTCGGGCGGCAGTCTTCCGTCAATGTAGAGATCCAGTTGGCTCATGAACATCTTGCAGTCTTGCCTGCCTGTGTCTCCGTTGCTCACCCAGCCTGTCCTTCCATGCGTTTCAGATCGCGCCCACGATCTAATTCTAAGCCCTAAGGCGAAAAAGACTTACGTTCGTGCTAAACGGCCGGCTGGCTGGCAACTCGCGTGCCGGTTGCCGGTACATCCTGCTTCTTGCGCTTCGCCAGGTATCCGATCAACCGGTCCAGACTCACAGCCCCGGCCCCATAAAGCACCAGCCAAATCAGAAACAACAGTAGAACGAATGAACTTACGTCGGTCAGGTCCGCGGGAAACTTGCCCATCAGCGTATCCTTGTCGGCCGTAATCAGGGCCACAATCATCGTCGATGACAACAGTGCCGAAAAAACGCGCGTCCCCAGACCCAGCAGCAGGCAGATGCCGCCGAAAAACTCCAACGACGAGATAAATATCGCGTTGGCGGCCGGAAAAGGAATGCCCAGGTCACTGAAAAACGACGCCGTCCGGTCCAGGTTCTCCAGCTTGCCGTGTCCAGTGTAATAAAATGTGATGCCCACCACGAGGCGCGTGAGCAGAGGCGCCGCGAATTGAAGAGACTCTACCGTCTTCGTGACCACGGTCGAACCTCGCCGAATCAGATTGCTGTTGAGTGACTGTTCCATCGGTTGCTCCTTAGTGATGTCTTCACTTGGATAATCCAGGATACGGTCGAAATTCTTCCCGTCGGAGCTGTCTTTTTCTTGCGCCACCTGACTATACATCGCGCGCCACCAGCCCGTACGAACGCGCTACGTCAGCGAGTTGCCCGCGCAACAGAGTGCGGGCGCGGCTCACGCGGGACATGATCGTGCCGATCGGAACGCTGAGGATTTCACCCGCTTCTTTGTAAGAGAATTCCTCGACGTCCACCAGCAGCAAGACTTCTCGAAATTGCACCGGCAGCCGGTCGAGAGCGTTCAGGATGGCCTGATCGGTGATGACCGCCGGAAGAGGCGGCGGAGCAGCAACTTCCAACTCCGTCAGGTCTTCGCTCGCCTTCATGATCCACTTGAACCATTTCCGGCGTTCGTGGCGAACTACGTTAAAAAGAATTCCGAACAGCCAGGCCCTACAGTTGGTTCCGCGCTGATACCGCTCAAACGTCTTCCAGGCCACGAGGTAAGTCTCTTGCACCGCGTCGGCGGCCTTGGATTCGTCGAGTAGAAGCCGGACGGCGGATCGAAACAGATCGTGGATGTGCGGCATCGCTTCCGTTTCGAAGTCCGGAAGTGGTGGTGTTATCGGCGCGTCTTCGATCGCTTGCAGCATGTACAATCCTCCGTCCCGAATCGCTGGCTCCTTGTTTGGGTGTGACGGAGCAGGCACGGAAAAGGATTCGAAATCTGAAGGCGCCGGTAATCAGGTAGAATACCGCTTGCATGGGTTACCTGCGAGAGGTGGATGCGAGCCTGTCGTTTCAATCGTTTGCCACCTTTCGCGAGCACTTTGGCTTCGTTTCCAAGCAGTGGGGTGCGCAGACGGATCTGCTCGATTTTGCGGTTCGATTGGGCTCCCAGGGGACTTCTATATCGAGCGAAGATGTCGGGCGGCTACTTGGCGCCGGACTTTCGGACGAGGCCGTTCTCGAAGCGGTTCTCGTTGCTGCCTGGGCAAACTTCTGTTCGACTCTCTCAACGGGAATTGGCACGGAGCCGGACTTCGCTTTGCCGGGACTACCGGCATCGCCAGCGGATTCCCAGTCGTCCACGCATGAATGCTGGGGACCTTATTTGAAGACCGTGCCGCTCAGGCCGGCGGAATTTGCTCCTTTCGCTATTCTGGTGGATCACTTCGGCTTCGTCCCTAGTCTGTTCCGTTCACAGGGTTTGCGCCCGGACGCGCTGGCTGCGGAGGTGTCGGCGCTGCAAGCGATCTTGCTGACTGGCAGCGCTCTGAAGCGGGCCCAAAAGGAAGGGATCCTGCTGGCTGCGTCGGGTGCCAACCAAAATACGTACTGCGTTGTGGTCTTTGCGGAGGTGTCGGGAGCGCTGGGTACGCCGGTCGAAGACTCTTACCAGACTGCGATGGATCATCGCCAGGTTGCTCTGGTCGAGTCCGAGCATGCCTTGCTGGATTTCGCGATCAAGCTGATCCTGGAGCCGGCGGGCTTCACCCAGCAGGACGTCGATCTTCTTCGGACACAAGGATTTAACGACGAGCAGGTCCTGGATGCCGTGGCTGTGACGGCGCTCACCCGGTTCCTGAACACAGTACAGTGGGGTGTAGGAGCGGTGCCTGATTTCGCACCGAGGCAGTCCTTCCGGCGGGCCGGAAAAAATCCGCATCTTTCATCGACTGAATCCCGTCGTACACAGAGGGAAGAGATTTCTGATCCCGATGCGGGGTTGGTGGAGAAGGCAAAGTCCGGGGACCTGGATGCATTCCAGGCCTTGGTGGAGCGGCACAGCAAGCGAGTATACCGCACGCTGTTGGGGCTTCTGGGGGATGCGGACCAAGCACGCGATGCGATGCAAGATACTTTTCTAAAAGCGTTTCAGCACTTAGGCGGCTTCGAGAGCCGGTCGAAATTTTGTACCTGGCTTGTGACCATCGCCAGCAATACCGGCCTGCAGCTGTTGCGCGAGCGCCGTCCGATCGAGAGCCTGGACAGCAGCGATTCGGAAAGTGACGAAGCTTTCCGTCCGCGGCAGATCCGGGCCTGGACGGAGAACCCCGAACAGATGTACGCTCAAACGGAGAGGCGGGCCCTGGTGGAGCGAGCAGTGCTGGCCTTACCAGCCAAGTACCGTGTGGTGGTGCTGCTGCGGGACATCGAACAGCTTCCAGCCGAAGAAGCGGCAGCGGCGCTTGGGTTGGGAGTTCCGGCATTAAAATCGCGGCTACTGCGGGGCCGCCTGATGCTGCGTGAAGCGCTGGCGCCGCATTTCATGAAGAACCCGAAGGGAGTCTCGGCTTGATCAGTTGCGCGGACTTCATGGCGGAGTTGGGAAACTACCTGGACGACCAGGTTGCGGCGGAGGTCCGCCAACAACTCGAGAACCATCTTTCGCACTGCCAGACCTGCCAGGTGGTCGTGGACTCCACACGGAAAACGGTCACCATCGTGACCGACAGCGGCTCGTTCGATCTGCCGGAAACGGCCATGAAGCCCCTCACCGAGCAGATCATGAACAAGATCCGAAGCCAGCAGCCATAGCCCCCTTTGACCGTATCCGGGATGCGATGCTAGCATTGCCGGTATATCGTGCTTCCGTGAGCGTGCGGAACTCGCGAGTATCTGTCAGGGATGGGGAGGAGTGAATGAGCTATCTTCGCGAAGAGCCGCTGGACGAACAAGACCCGCTTTTTGCCAAAGTCAAGCAAAGGTTCGGTTTTATCCCGAACTTCTACCGTGCACAGGCGATGCGTCCCGACTTGATCCAGGCTGAGACGCAACTCGGTAACGCCATCATCAACAAGGATTCCGCTCTGACGCGCCAGCAGAAGGAGTACATCTTCCTGGTATC
>Ga0335071_10003176_pt1 | contig 17421 bp, 18 predicted proteins | sample Lox_Sample_15_FD_206724 | JGI IMG/M metagenome (GOLD analysis project Ga0335071, IMG submission 206724) | Soil microbial communities from Loxahatchee National Wildlife Refuge, Florida, United States - Lox_Sample_1.5 | ecosystem: Environmental > Terrestrial > Soil > Wetlands | place: USA... | reverse complement strand
TCGTCCACGGGCGGCAGGTTGCGCACCGGAGTCTGCACCAGGGGTGTGTCGGCCGGGATTCGTCCAGCGGCACGGTCAAAGCCTGCGCGAGCCCGCGGGTGCTTACGGAATCGGCTTGGTACGAAAGCGAATACAAGACGAACGACGTCGCCGAACCGCTGGTGCAACCACTCGTCGCGTTGCGACCATTGGTAGCCCATCAACTCGCGGACGGGCGGATCGTAAAGCCCGACGGTCACCCAAACGAAGAACGGGGCGAGCAGTTTGCGTTGCACTGCCCATAATGAATCCGGAAGCCATTGCGCGAACGGGGGTTTGGGTAGCTCGGTCAGATCGAGTACGGTCCGCGCGGCGAAGTTGTCCTCGAGTACGTTGCGGCACATGTGGTCCCAATAGATTGCGAAGTCCTCCCACGATGCCGGGACGGGCCGCATGCTCATGCCATACATGCGGTACCAGTCGACGTGTTCGTCGAACAGTTGGCGTTTCTGCGCTTCGGTCAGCCCGCCACAGAAACGCTCGGCCACGTGGATAGTGCCGACGAAGAAAGTAGCATGGGCCCAGTAGAAAACATCTGGGTTCAACGCGTGGTAGCGGCGGCCCTGCTCGTCGACACCCTTGATGTCGGCGTGATAGTCGCGCACCTCAGCGCCGGTAACCGGTGCGCGGTCACCGTCGAAAACGACTCCGCCGATCGGGTGCAACGAGCGCAGCAGCCGCTGCCAGCGCTCCCGAAAAAACGTCGAGTGATCAATGACTGCCGCACCCAACTGTGGATGCATGTTCTGCATGGACCCTGCCCACGGGCCCTGCAGCATGCCGCGCCAGTCGCCGAAGTACCGCCAGGTCAGCGAGTCAGGCCCCAACGGCAGCGCGTCGTAACCCAGCGGGGAAACCGGACAACCACCGGTGACACCGTCGGCGTTAGCAGGTGGCCCACCGGGCATCGACTGCTCAGCGGTGGTAGTCGCATCGCTACCCGCTGCATTGCTGGTCAGCGGGCACGATGCGGACGTATCTTGAGTCACTATCGGGTTCCTGTAGGTATCTGGGAAAACTGACTACGTGCGTTGTCAGTTTTTGAGCTTAGGAGCGATGTGCAGACCGGTCAACGACGGGGCCGTTGGACCGGCGTCCCCTTGGAGAGCCGCCTCGCCCTTCGCCGCGATGACCTCATCGCCGCCGGTGTCCAGTTGCTCGGCAGCGCAAGTGGCCCGGCCCTGACCGTGCGCGCGGTGTGCCGAACGGCGGCGCTGACCGAACGCTACTTCTACGAGAGCTTCTCCGATCGAGACGAATTCGTGCGTGCGGTCTACGACGATGTCTGCACACGCGCGATGAATACCCTCACTACGGCGAAAACCCCACGCGAAGCGGTCGAACAGTTCGTCGAGCTGATGGTCGACGACCCGGTCCGCGGGCGGGTGCTGCTACTGGCCCCGGCGGTGGAACCAATATTGACCCGCTCCGGCGCGGAGTGGATGCCCACCTTCATCGATTTGCTGCAGCGCAAGCTGTTCCGGATCGGCGATCCCGTGCTGCAGAAGATGATTGCCACTAGTTTGGTCGGCGGTCTGTCGAGTCTGTTCACCGCGTATCTGAACGGACAGCTCGGGGCGAGCCGCGAACAGTTCATCGACTATTGCGTCAACATGCTTTACACCGGGGCAGCCCCCTACGTACCCACTCCTGAGCTCGGCAACCACTAGCGCGTTTCCATTTGCCCTGCATCGGCAACTCGTAGGCACGTGAGATCAGGCCCGACTTTCGGCCCCGAACTGTTACTAGCCACGCGGACCCGAAACTTGATGCTACTCAGGTTCACAGATATATTGACTGCTACCCGTCGACACAGATAACTGGAGGCCGGATGTCAGCAGAGCTGACAAACCTACAGCTGTTGCACGAGCTCGAACCGTACGTCGAGAAGTACCTGAACCGGCACGAGAGCATGCATAAGGACTGGAACCCGCACGACTACATCCCGTGGTCGGACGGCAAGAACTTCTATGCGCTCGGTGGCCAGGATTGGGAGCCCGGACAGTCGAAGCTGTCCGACGTTGCCCAGGTGGCGATGGTGCAAAACTTGATGACCGAAGACAATTTGCCGTCGTATCACCGTGAGATCGCGATGAACTTCAGTCTGGACGGCGCGTGGGGGCAATGGGTCAACCGGTGGACCGCCGAAGAGAACCGGCACGGCATCGCGCTGCGCGACTATCTGGTGGTGACCCGCGCCGTCGACCCCGTCGAGCTGGAAAAGCTGCGCATTGAGGTGGTGAACCGGGGCTTCAGCCCGGGCCAGAACCACCAGGTGCGCGCCGATCTGTTCGCCGAGAGCCTGTTCGACTCGGTCATCTACGTGACGTTCCAGGAACTGGCCACCCGCATTTCGCACCGCAACACCGGGAAAGCCTGCGACGAGACGATCGCCGACCAGTTGCTGGCCAAGATCTCGGCCGACGAGAACCTGCACATGATCTTCTACCGGGACGTCAGCGAGGCCGGTTTCGAGGCTTCGCCGAACCAGGCGATGAGATCGCTGCATAAGGTGCTGCGCAACTTCCAGATGCCCGGCTTCCAGGTTCCGGAGTTTCGCCGCAAGGCCGTGGTCATCGCCGTCGGCGGCGTGTACGACCCACGCATCCACCTCGATGATGTCGTCATGCCGGTGCTGAAGAAATGGCGCATCTTCGAGCGTGAGGACTTCACTGGCGAGGCGGCGGCGTTGCGCGACGATCTTGCGCTGCTCATCAAGGAGCTCGAGGAAACCTGCGTCAAGTTCGAGGTGTCCAAGCAGCGCCAGCTGGATCGCGAGGCCCGCACCGGGAAGAAGACGACGGCGTTCGAGCTGCATCAAACCGCCGGCAAGCTGACGATGAGCCGTCGATAGTCCGCCGTTGCGCATCGGTTCCATCACGCTCGCCAGCCCGGTGGTACTGGCCCCGATGGCGGGCGTGACCAACGTCGCATTCCGGACGCTCTGCCGTGAGCTTGAGCAGTCGAAGGTCGGCACCGTCAGCGGACTGTACGTCTGCGAGATGGTGACCGCCCGCGCGCTCGTCGAGCGCAATCCGGCAACCATTCACATGACGACGTTCTCACCGGACGAGTCACCGCGCTCGCTGCAGCTCTACACGGTCGACCCCGCGACCACTTACGCGGCCGCCCGGATGATCGTCGATGAAGGCTTGGCCGATCACATCGACATGAACTTCGGCTGCCCGGTGCCCAAGGTCACCAGGCGCGGCGGCGGGGCGGCGCTGCCGTTCAAGCGGCGGTTGTTCGGCCAGATCGTCGCCGCGGCTGTGCGCGCCACCGAAGCCACCCAAGTACCGGTGACGGTCAAGTTCCGCATCGGCATCGACGACGAGCACCACACGCACCGGGATGCCGGGCGCATAGCGGAATCCGAAGGCGCCGCCGCGGTCGCCCTGCACGCCCGCACGGCGGCGCAACGCTACTCCGGCACCGCCGATTGGGACCAGATCGCGCAGCTCAAGCAACACGTTCGGACCATCCCGGTGCTCGGCAACGGCGACATTTACGATGCCAGCGACGCGCTGGCGATGATGGCCACCACCGGATGCGACGGCGTCGTCATCGGGCGCGGATGCCTTGGGCGTCCCTGGCTATTCGCCGAGTTGTCGGCGGCGTTCACCGGCGGCCCAGCCACGACGCCGCCCACCCTCGGCGAGGTCGCCGACATCATCCGCCGGCACGGCCAATTGCTGGCCGAGCACTTCGGCGAAGACAAGGGCATGCGTGACATCCGCAAGCACATCGCCTGGTACCTGCATGGCTTTCCCGCCGGGTCTGAGTTGCGGCGAGCGCTGGCGATGGTCAAGACCCTCGACGAACTGGACGCTCTCCTCGACCGGTTGGACGGTGTTGTCCCCTTTCCGGCCGCGGCGACCGGTCCCCGCGGCCGGCAGGGTTCACCTGCCCGGGTGGCGTTGCCCGAAGGCTGGCTGACCGACCCCGATGACTGCACGGTTCCGGCTGGCGCCGACGTCATGCACTCCGGCGGCTGACTCGAGCGCTCGCTCAAAATCGCGTCCGGAGCAATAACTCAGTACGATGTGAGCCTTGCCGTATTGCGCTTGGGCGGCGTCGGGTCGTGCCGCCGCCACAAGCGTGACCAATGACGTGTGACCCAGGGTTGGCGCGGCTGCAGCGCTAATAAGGAAAGCGCTGCGCTGAGATTAGGCACAGACACGCTGCATCCGCCAGACTTCGGAGGCCGATAAAGACATGAGTGACGCCGAGAACGACGCCACTCTCGACCGTCGCCGAGTATCCGGCAATGGCCACGTCCACTCCGCTACCCAGGACCCGCCGCCGGTGTCAGGCGCCGCCCCGTGGGAGCGGTTCGCCGAACCACCGTCTGACTACAACCTGGACCTTTGGCAGGGCGAGCCGGATAGCGCGAGTCCGGAGGACGTCAAGCCACAACCAAGCGCACCCGAGCCGGTCGGATGTCACGCCAAAGGCGGAGTCACAGTCGCTGACCTGATCGCGAAAGTGGGAGCCCCAGCCGGTGACCGGCCCCGCCACCACCGCGGCGCACCGGAACCTTACGAGGCTGAGCCGGAGTTGCCGGTCGACCTGCAAGACACCCAGGTGATCGACGACCTGGTCTACTCACTCGAGATCGCATCCGAGCTTCCCGACCTGCACTCCCACTCACCGAACGGAGACGGCTCCAAACCGCCCGCGCGAGGCCGTCAGCGGCAAAGGCGGGGGCGCCGGAACTCGGCGCCCGAGGCCCCCGACACGGAAAACCGGAGACCGGGGCACCGTCGCCATCCGATGCTTATGGCCGGTCGGTCGCTAGCGACACTGTTTGCCGTGCTGGCCTTGGTCCTGACCGGCGGCGCTTGGCAGTGGAGCGCGTCAAAGAATGCCCGGCTCAACACCATTAGTGCGCTCGACCCGCACTCGAGTGATATCCGCGATCCCGCCGGGCAGTACGGCGACGAAGACTTTTTGATCGTCGGGCTCGATTCGCGAGCCGGAGACAACGCCAACATGGGCGCCGGAACTACCGATGACGCCGACGGCGCGCGGTCGGACACCGTGATGCTGGTCAACATTCCAGCGAACCGCAAACGCGTAGTGGCCGTGTCGTTTCCACGTGACCTCGCGATCACCCCCATCCAATGCGAGGCGTGGAACCCCAGCACCGGGAAGTACGGGCCCATTTACGACCAGAAGAAGGGGACGCTGGGCCCCAAGATGGTCTACACCGAGACCAAGCTCAATTCGACATACGCCTTCGGCGGTCCGAAGTGTCTGGTCAAGGAGATCCAGAAGCTGTCCGGGCTGAGTATCAACCGTTTTATTGCCGTCGACTTCGCCGGGTTCGCGCGAATGGTCGACGCCCTCGGCGGGGTCGAGGTATGCAGCAGCACCCCGATCCACGACTACGAGTTGGGCACCGTCCTCGACCACGCAGGTCGCCAGATCATCGACGGGTCCACCGCGTTGAACTATGTGCGCGCCCGCCAGGTCACCACCGAAACCAACGGGGATTACGGCCGGATCAAACGGCAGCAGTTGTTCTTGTCGTCGCTGCTGCGAACGTTGATCTCCGAAGACACGTTAATGAACCTCAACAAGCTCAACAACGTGGTCAACATGTTCATCAGCGACACCTACGTCGACAACGTCAAAACGAGGGACCTGGTGGAGCTTGGTCAGTCGTTGCAGGGCATAGCGGCCGGGCACATCACCTTTGTCACCGTGCCGACCGGCATCACTGACCAGAACGGCGACGAGCCGCCGCGGATGGCCGATATGCGGGCGCTGTTCGATGCCATCATCAACGACGACCCGCTGCCCGAGGAAAACGACCAGAACGCAAAGCCTTTGGGCGGGACGACCCAGACGAAGACTCCCACGAGCAAGAAGTCGCCGACACCGACCGCGGCCCCCGAAGCCCAACACGAGCAGCTCACCACCACCTCGCCGAGCGATGTCACGGTGCGGGTGTCCAACGCGACCACGCAAAGCGGTCTGGCCACAACCGCAACGAGCCAACTCAAACGCGATGGCTTCAACGTCATGACGCCCGACGATTACGATTACCCGAGTTCGGTGACCGCGACGACAGTGTTGTTCTCCGCCGGCAACGAGCAGGCTGCGGCCACCGTGGCGTCGTCGCTCGCCAATCCGAAAGTCCAGCGGGTCTCCGGCTACGGGCAAGTCGTTCAGGTGGTACTGGGCCCGGACTTCAAATCGGTCAACGCACCGCAACCCAGCGGCTCGTCGGTCAGCTTGCAGATAGAACGCGGCGCCGGCAACGCGCCGAGCAAGCTGCCCGAAGACCTGACCGTCACCAACGCGGCCGACACCACCTGCGAGTAACCATCTTTCACGAACTCGGGCGCCCTTTTTGCGCGCCCAGAACGTACGCTTGGTGGTATGCGGACCGCCTACCATGAGCAGCTGTCTGAATTGTCCGAGCTGCTCGGCGAGATGTGCGGCTTGGCCGGGATTGCGATGGAACGGGCGACCCAAGCCTTGCTGCAGGCCGACCTGGTACTGGCCGAACAGGTCATTTCCGACCACGAGGAGATCGCCACACTGAGCGCCAGGGCCGAGGAAAGCGCTTTTGTGCTGCTCGCCTTGCAGGCACCGGTCGCCGGGGATCTCCGTTCCATCGTGAGCGCCATCCAGATGGTGGCCGACATCGACCGGATGGGTGCGCTGGCGCTGCACGTCGCCAAGATCGCGCGCCGACGGCATCCTCAGCATGCGCTGCCCGAGGAGGTCAACGGATACTTTGCCGAAATGGGCAGATTAGCAGTCGAATTGGGCAACAGCGCCCAAGAGGTCATCTTATCCCCGGACCCGGAGAAAGCTGCTCGGATCGCCGAAGAAGATGACGCCATGGATGATCTGCACCGCCATCTGTTCTCGGTGCTGATGGACCGGGAGTGGAGACACGGCGTAGCGTGCGCCGTCGACGTGACGCTGCTGGGCCGTTTCTATGAGCGATTCGCCGACCACGCCGTCGAAGTGGCGAGACGGGTCATCTTCCAGGCGACCGGCAGTCTGCCCGACGACGACACGAAAACTGCTTCGCGTTAAGGGAAAGTTCACCTCGCGGCTAGCCGAAGCGACCGGAGATGTAGTCCTCTGTCGCTTTCTGGCTCGGGTTGGAGAAGATCTTCTCGGTGTCGTCGATCTCGATCAGCCGGCCTGGCTTACCCACGGCTTCGAGGTTGAAGAACGCGGTGTAATCACTCACCCGAGCGGCCTGCTGCATGTTGTGGGTAACGATCACGATGGTGTAGTCCTGTTTCAGCTCACTGATCAGTTCTTCGATTGCCATCGTCGAGATCGGGTCCAGCGACGAACAGGGCTCGTCCATGAGCAGCACGTCGGGTTGCACGGCGATTGCCCGGGCGATGCACAAGCGCTGCTGCTGGCCACCGGACAGGCCGCCGCCCGGCTTATCCAACCGGTCCTTGACCTCATCCCAAAGGTTTGCGCCGCGCAACGAGTATTCGGTGGTCTCATCGAGCACCTTGCGGTTGCGCACACCCTGCAGCTTCAACCCGGCGACCACGTTGTCGCGAATTGACATGGCGGGGAACGGATTTGGGCGCTGGAACACCATCCCGATCGCTCGCCGCACACCCACCGGATCGACGCCGGCGCCATAGATGTCTTCATCGTCGAGTAAGACGCTGCCCTCGACCCGGCCGCCGGGGACGACCTCGTGCATTCGGTTCAGCGTCCGCAGCACAGTTGTCTTGCCGCAGCCCGACGGACCGATGAACGCTGTCACGCTGCGGGGCAGAACCGAGAGCGTTACATCCGCGACCGCGTGAAACGACCCGTAGTAGATGTTTACGGATTTGAGGTCCAACCGCTTGGCCACTTGATGCTCCTGCCTATGACTTCTTGGCGCCAAGGAATTTCGCTATCACCCGGGCCCCGATGTTAATGGTGGCGATCACCAGAATGAGGGTTAGCGCAGCGCCCCACAACCGATCCGTAGGGACGGAGTTGATGCCTGCACCGGCCGACGTCTGGTTGTACATCATGCCGGGCAGCGAACCCATGAAGCCACTGAAGATGTCGAAGTTGATGGACTGGGCGTAGCCGACGAGAATCAGCAATGGTGCCGTCTCGCCCATCACTCTGGCCACCGCCAGCATGATCCCGGTTACGATGCCGGACAGCCCGGTGGGGATCACGATCCGGGCAATGGTCTTCCACTTCGGGACGCCCAGCGCGTAGCTGGCCTCACGCAGATCCACCGGCACGATCCGCAGCATCTCCTCGGTGGCCCGCACGATCACCGGCAGCATCAACAAAACGAGCGCCAGCGACACCGCCAGCACGGAACGGGGAAGACCCAGGGTCGCCACGAACAGCGCATAAATGAACAATGCCGCGATGATAGAGGGCACTCCGCTGAGGATGTCCACCATGAATGAGGCCAGCCTGCCCAGCGCGGTTCCGCCACCGTATTCCACCAGATAAATGGCGACCATGAGACCGATCGGAATGGAGATCACCGCACAGACCAAACCCTGCAGCACGGTGCCGACGATCGCGTGGTAGGCCCCGCCGCCGACCACAAATGCCGTCATACCCGCCTGCGAGTGCGTCCACCAAACGGTCGAAGTGATGACCTTGAAGCCCTTGGCGATCACCGAGCACAGGACCAACAGCAACGGCGTCAGAGCGATCACCATCGACAGCGATACCAGCACGGTCGCAACGTTGTTGGCAGCCCGACGGCGCCGGCTGAGCCCCGACAACGTCCGCGCCTTTACTGGGCGGTCCAACATCCACGTCATCGGTTGACCCGCTTGCTGCCGGCCGCCGCGACAGCGCCACGGGCCATGGCGTCGACGACGAAGGTGAGCAGGAACAGCACCAGCCCCGCAGCGATATACGCCCCGGCCTGGTATTGGTCGCCAAATTCGGACGCGGTGGCCGCGATCTTGGTCGCGAAGGTGGAGCCGCCGTCGAAGAGCGACCAGCCAAACGCTGCCTGGGTGCCCCGCAAGATGATCAGCAAGGCCACCGTTTCGCCCAGGGCGCGACCCAGCCCGAGCATCGCGCCGCTGATGTATCCTGACCGCCCGAACGGCAGCACGGTGGTTCTGACCACTTCCCAACGCGTCGCACCCAGCGCCAGTGCGGCCTCGATCTGATCATGCGGTGTCTGCATGAACACCTCGCGAGTGACGGCCGTGATAATCGGCAGAATCATCACCGCCAGCACGATCCCGCCGGTGAAGACGGTCCCTCCTCCGGCTGCCGACGCGTTACCGTCCGCGAACAGGAAACACCAGCTCATGGAGTGATTTAGCCAGGTGGCGACCGGCCGCAGCTGCGGCGCCAGCACATGCAGTCCCCACACGCCGTAGATGATCGACGGAATAGCGGCAAGTAGATCGACCGTGTACGCCAACGGTCCGGCGGCCCGGCGCGGTGAGTATTGCGTGATGAAGATCGCGACGCCCAGCGCGACCGGCATCGCGAGCATCAATGCGAACACGGACACGAACAAGGTGACCTTCAGCAGGTCCGAGATTCCGAAGTGCATGGCCGAGCTGTCGGTCGTGACCCAGTTGCCGCCGTAGCTGAAAAAGTTCTCCCGATCGCGCTTCAACGCCGGTATCGCGCGCAACAGCAAAAACCCGCCGATCGCGGCAATGAGCACCACCATCAGCCCGCCGGAAACCTGAGCCAGCCGCCGAAATATCCGGTCTCCGACATGCGGTCGCGCGTCACCCCAAGGGCTGATCGGTACTACCGGTGACTCGGGAAAGGGCGCGGCGACGACCGCGCCCGAGCCCGCATCGGCCGGGTTTGGCGTTGTCACTGTGATCCCGTCACAGTTGTGCTCTCGCTCCTTAAACGCGGGCCACTCGGTTACTGGATGGCGTCGATCGCGGTTACCAGTCGTTCCTTGACCTTATCGGGCAGCGAGACGTAGCCGACGGACGAAATGCCGGCCTGGCCTTTGGTGGCGGCCAGGGCCAGAAACGACTTGATGGCGCCGCCGGTGTCGGCGTCATAGCCTTTCGAGCACACCACCTCATAAGTGGCCAGGATCAGCGGATACGCGTCCGGCTCGGGGTTGGTGTACATCGAGTCGAGATCGAGCACCAGGTCGTTGCCGCTGGCCATGAACTTGGCCGCATTGATGGCGTTGCCGGCTGTGTCATCGGTGAGTGGGACCACGCCCTTGTTGTTGACGATTTTGGCGTAAGGCACCCGGGCCTGGTCAGCAAAGCCCTTTTCGACGTAACCGAGCGTGCCCGGGGTGGCCTGCACTGCCTGGATGACGCCGGAGGACTTGGCGGCGCCTTCGCCCACGCCGCCCAGAAATTCGGTGCCAACGCCTTTAGCCCAACTCTGCGGGGCGGCCGCCGTCAAATATCTCTGCAGGTTGTCGGTGGTTCCCGAGGAATCCGCCCGGTAGACCGGCGTGATCTTGGTGTCGGGTAGCAGGACGCCGGGGTTGAGCGCCGCCAAAATCGGGTCATTCCACGTGGTGATCCGTCCGCTGAGAATTTTGGCCAACGCATCACTATTGAGCTGCAACGCCTGCACTCCCGGCAGGTTGTAGACCAATGCGATTGACCCGAACACCAACGGCAGGTCCCACGCCGGGTTTCCATCGCAGCGTTTGGCGGCCGGACCGATCTGGCCGGCGACCAGCGGGGAGTCCGTTCCCCCGAAGTCGACGTGGCCCGCGATGAACTGCTCGCGGCCGGCTCCCGAGCCCGTTGCGTTGTACGACACGCTCTTGTCCGGGCAGTATTGGCCCCAGATCTGGTTGAACAACGCCATCGCGTTCTGTTGAGCAGTCGAGCCTTCGGCTGTCAGTTTGTTTTTGCCGCCACATCCAGCCGTGCCGGTGGTTCCGGAAATGGGCGTCGCCGAAGTGCCGCGGTGATTATGGTCGCTGCCGCAGGAGGTCAATACGTTGGCGCCGATCGCCGTTGCCAACGCCAACGCCGCCAGCGCCGTGACATCCCTGTCGATCCTCACCGATCTCGCTTCCTGACGCGCCCGGGACTGCTGTGGGCGCCGATGGCAACCTTTAAGGGGAGGCCGCCAACTCACCGCGAAAATATGCTCTGGCGCCCCACCGCACGTCTCACTAGCAAGCGCAGATGAACGATCGGCATACAGATGGCTTCTGGCTGCGGTTCGGTCAGCCGCCGGGCGGGACCGCGTAGGCGGTATCGACGCTGTAGGTCGCGAAGCCCAGGCGCTGGTAGGTCCGCACCGCGGCGAGATTGTCCGATTCGACGTAGAGCAGGACGGTCGGGTCGGCCGCCCCGGCCAGCCGGCGCGCCAACGATTCGATACCGACGGCCGTCAGGAGCTGGCCCAGGCCGCGGCCCTGCGCCAACGGGTCGACGCCCACAACATAGACCTCCCCCAGGCCCGGCCGATCGAGGTGCACTTTGGTCCAGTGGAAACCCAATAGCTTGCCCTCTTGACCATCGGAGTCGTCGAACGCGAGAAAAAGACCCGCCGGGTCGAACCAGGGTTCGTTGCGCCGCTCCGCCAGGTCGACCTCGGTCCACCCTCCCTGCTCAGGGTGGTGGGCGAACGCGGCGTTGTTGACCCGCAGCAGCTCGGCGTCATCGGTTTTGCCGGCGTAAGTGCGGATCCGCACCCCCGGCGGCGGGCGCACCGGATCGGGGGTGTAACTCAGCGAGCGTCGCATCTGAAGCAGTTCGCGCACCGGGACCAGGCCCAGCGCGGCGGCCGTTGCGCGGGCCGGCTCGAGCGTGCCATGCGCCCAGAAATGGTTATGCCCGGCGGTCTTGGCCAACGCAGCCCGCACCATCGCCGCACCAATACCTTGCCGCCGAGCTTGTGGGTGCACTACCAATTCCGCCATCCCGGCAGCTCCATCGCGTGGCGGACTGAGATTGAGATAGCCAGTCAGCGAGCGCGCGGTGTCACCGGTGTCCTCCAACGAAAAGCCACGGATGAGCAGATGCTCGGTGCGGTCATGACCGAGCTCGCGTAGCACCTGTTCACCCAAAGGCGCCACGCCGTCGAATCCCGTTGCAGAGCTGACTAATTCACGCACTTCCTGTTGCTCTTGGCCGGTCAGTGCGAAGTGCCAGTCAGGTGAGGTCACTGAGTGTGCAACGGATCGACCAACGGATCTTGCATACCCTCGGAGTCGGATTGGCCGTCGGCGGCGTCATGCTCGGTAAGCGGCGCTCGCCCGCGCACCGGCCGCACGGCCTTGTAACCGACATTGCGTACCGTGCCGATCAATGCCTCGTATTCCGGGCCCAGCTTCGCCCGCAGGCGTCGTACGTGGACATCGACGGTGCGAGTGCCGCCGAAGAAGTCGTATCCCCACACCTCGTGCAGCAGTTGTGCGCGGGTGAAAACCCGACCGGCATGCTGAGCCAGGTATTTGAGCAACTCGAACTCTTTGTAGGTGAGGTCAAGCGGACGGCCTCGCAGTCGTGCGGTGTAGGTGCCTTCGTCGATGACCAGCTCGCCAAGGCTTACCTTGCCCGCGCTTTCCTGGTCCACCAACCCGCCACGACGCCCGACCACCAGCCGTAGCCGAGCGTCGATCTCGGCCGGGCCGGTGGTGGGCAGCAGGATCTCGTCCAGCCCCCAGTCGGCGCTGACCGCCACCAAGCCGCCTTCGCTGACCACAGCCAAGACAGGAACCGACCGGCCGGCCGTACTCAGCAGACGGCAAAGACCGCGCGCCGACGACAGATCGGTGCGCGCGTCGACCACCACGGCGTCTGCGGTCCCGGCCTCGAGCAATGAGGACGGCTCTGGCGGCGCTGTGCGGACGGTGTGGGGCAACAACGACAACGACGGCAGGACAGGGTCGGGATGCAGCTCCGAGGTCAGCAGTAGTAGCTCCAACTAGACCCCTCCAGCTCGGGGGATAGGCATCTCCCAGTTTGGTAACGCAATCACCCGTTAGTTGCCAGGTCATCTAACGATAACGTGCCACCTGGCCTTTGGCGTGGTGTACCAGGCAGTGTGAGCGTCGCCACCAAGTGGTCCGGGGCGGCGCGGTCGCGGCCCGCTGAGCCACAATATGCAGGTGCGCAAGGTGCTGATTGGCGTGACGGCAGGGGCGATCGCGGTGGCTGTCGTCGTCCTCGCCGCCATCGGCGTCGACTTCGCGACCAGCATCTACGCCGAATACCGGTTGTCGACCAGCGTGCGCAAAGCGGCCCATCTGGGGTCCGACCCGTTCGTCGCCATCCTGGCGTTCCCGTTCATCCCGCAGGCGATCCGCGATCACTACAACCAGCTCGAGATCAAAGCCAACGCCGTGGACCATGCGATGGTCGGCGAGGCCACCCTGGAAGCCACGATGCATTCCGTCGATTTGACCTATGCATCGTGGCTGATCAGGCCGGATGCGAAGCTGCCGGTGGGCAAACTGGAAAGTCGCATCATCATCGATTCCCTGCACCTGGGCCGGTATCTGAACATGACCGACCTTATGGTCGAGGCGCCGCCGCAGGAGACAAACGACGCGACCGGCGGTACCACCGAGTCGGGAATCTCCGGTAGCCACGGGTTAGTGTTCAGCGGCACGCCGAAATCGGCCAACTTCGACCACCGAGTCAGCGTCTCGGTGGACCTTTCCGTTGCGTCCGACGACCCGGCGACACTCGTTTTCACCCCGACCGGAATCCTCACCGGACCAGACACCGCCAACCAATCCGTTCCGGCTGACAAGCGGGACGCGGTGCTGCGCGCCTTCAGCGCCAGGTTGCCCGACCAGCGACTTCCGTTCGGTGTGTCGCCGACCACCGAAGGGGCGCGCGGGTCTGACGTCATCATCGAAGGCATCACGTATGGAGTAACTGTGACCCTCGATGGGTTTAAACAGTCATGATCACCGTCATCGTCGCGATCTTGGCCGCAGGACTCGTGGCAACCCTTGCCGGATGGCTGCTGACCCGTCGCTCGGGAACGGTCCGGGAGATTCATGGCCAATCGGCTCAGGACGCCGCCGAGGACGTCGGAGCGTTGGGACTTTCCCGTAGCGGGCCGACCGTCGTGCATTTCAGCGCACCGTGGTGCGGACCCTGTGATCGGGTTCGTCGGGTGGTCGATCAGGTCTGCGACGAGTTGGGCGACGTAGCGCACGTGGAGGTCGACCTGGACGCGAATCCCGCTGCCGCGCGCCAGTATTCGGTGCTGTCGCTGCCCACCACGTTGATCTTCGATGTCAAGGGACGCCAGCGCTACCGGGCATCCGGAGTGCCGGCGGCTGCGGACCTACGGTCCGCGCTGGAACCGCTGCTGGCTTGATCAACATGTGTGATTCGGTAAGCTTGCCCACGTGTTAACCCGCCTTGAGCCCATGCTCACCAAGCGTCGCGCAGTTGATCTGTGCCGCACCGCGGGTTGTTGTTGTTGCTGTAGCTGCTGAGTAGCCGCGCATTTCCGCGTAGCACTCGGAGCCGGCCCCGGAACCTTGCCGTGGCGTGTCTCCCCCCGGTCTTCCAAAGCAACAGGCGTATCTAGGAGTAGTACCGTGCCGAGCAGCAACACCATCCAACCGGATACCGTGGACGTGCGCGGACCACGGTTTAGTGCCTGGGTCACGACCGCAGTCTTGATAGCCGCACTGATCGTGTGGGCCGCCAGCCCGCTGGCCGCCGCGGCCATTTTGGGTGTGCAAGCCATCGTCTTTGCCATCGGCGCCGTCGGCGGCCCACGCAAGCATCCCTATGGGCGGGTATACGCCAGCGTGGTGGCGCCCCGGCTGGGCCCCGCCACGGACCGGGAACCGGTGGCTCCGCTGAAATTCGCCCAGCTCGTCGGCCTGGTCTTTGCGCTCTGGGGCGTTGTCGCATTTGTGTCGGGTGCGTCGCTGATGGGCGTCATCGCCACGGCAGCGGCTCTAGCGGCCGCTTTCCTCAATGCGGCGTTCGGTATCTGCCTGGGCTGCCAGCTCTATCCGCTGGTCGCGCGGTTCAGAAGCGCTGCGCCTCCCGCTTGACCTGCTGTTCACCGAAAGTCACCGAAAGGATCTAGCGCATGGCACGCTCGGACGTCCTGGTCTCCGCGGACTGGGCCGAGAGCAATCTCAACACGCCAAACGTCGTGTTTATCGAGGTCGACGAGGACGCCAGCGCGTACGACGCTGACCACATCCCCGGCGCGATCAAGCTGGACTGGCGCACCGACTTGCAGGACCCGGTCAAGCGCGACTTCGTCGATGCACAGCAGTTCTCCAAACTGCTCAGCGAGCGTGGCGTGTCCAACGACGACACCGTGATTCTCTACGGCGGCAACAACAATTGGTTCGCCGCCTACGCGTACTGGTATTTCAAGGTCTACGGCCACTCGCGGGTCAAGCTCCTCGACGGCGGCCGCAAGAAGTGGGAGCTCGACGGCCGCGCGCTGTCCAGCGAAACCGTCAGCAGGCCGGCCACCTCCTACACCGCTTCTGCCCCGGACGACCGGATCAGAGCATTCCGCGACGAGGTCATCGCGGCCATCCACGTCAAGAACTTGGTCGACGTTCGATCGCCGGACGAGTTCTCCGGCAAGATCCTGGCGCCGGCACACCTCCCGCAGGAGCAGAGCCAGCGGCCGGGCCATATCCCCGGCGCGATCAACGTGCCGTGGAGCAAAGCGGCGAATGAGGACGGCAGCTTCAAGTCCGACGAGGAACTGGCCAACCTGTACGCCGATGCCGGCCTGGACGGGACGAAAGAAACGATCGCCTACTGCCGCATCGGCGAACGGTCCTCGCACACCTGGTTCGTGCTCCGGGAATTACTCGGCCACAAAAACGTCAAAAACTACGACGGAAGTTGGACGGAATACGGCTCCCTGGTGGGTGCCCCGATCGAGTTGGGAAGCTGATATGTGCTCTGCCCCGAAACAAGGAGCGACGTTGGCCGCCAGCGTCGACCTGGAAAAGGAAACGGTGATCACCGGCCGTGTCGTGGACAGCGACGGCCAAGCGGTGGGTGGCGCGTTCGTCCGCTTGCTCGACTCGTCGGACGAGTTCACTGCCGAGGTCGTCGCGTCTGCCACCGGCGACTTCCGGTTCTTCGCCGCACCCGGATCGTGGACGCTGCGGGCCCTGTCTGCGTCCGGCAACGGGAACGCCGTCGTGACTCCGTCGGGCGCGGGCATTCACGAGGTCGACGTCAAGATCGCTTGACATCCCGGCTACCCTGACCGGGATCCCGCGGGACGAATAGACTTGTCGCCGTGGTGCTCTTCTTCGAGATCATGCTAGTCGTGGCGGTTGTGGTGATTTCCTGGTTCGCGCTGTATACACTTTACCGGCTCATCACTGACGAATCGTGACTTCTGAGGACCCGCTGAGTTCTGCGAGCTCCGGCGATCGCGCGGTGGCTGCCGCCGCTGAGCGCGCCAAGCTGACCGCCGGTCGCAACATCCCCGCCTTCGACGATCTGCCGCTCCCTGCCGACACCGCCAATCTGCGGGAAGGCGCCAACCTCAACGACGCGTTGCTGGCGCTGCTACCGCTGGTCGGCGTGTGGCGCGGGCAAGGCGAGGGCCGTGGACATGACGGGGATTACCGGTTCGGCCAGCAGATCGTGGTCTCACACGACGGCGGCGATTACCTGAATTGGGAGTCCCGCTCGTGGCGGCTCAGCGACACTGGGGACTACCAGGAACGCGGTTTACGCGAGACGGGCTTCTGGCGCTTTGTCAGCGATCCCGACGACCCTAGCGAGTCGCAGGCGATCGAGTTGTTGCTGGCCCACTCGGCCGGCTACGTCGAATTGTTCTACGGCCGGCCGCGCACCCAGTCGTCGTGGGAGCTGGTGACCGATGCACTGGCCCGTAGCCGATCGGGCGTGCTGGTCGGTGGCGCCAAACGGCTCTACGGCATCGTCGAGGGTGGCGACCTGGCCTACGTCGAGGAACGGGTGGACGCCGACGGCGGCCTGGTGCCCCATCTCTCGGCGCGGCTCTCCCGGTTCGCCGGGTAACAGGCTAGCTCGTTCAACCTCCAAGCGGCCGCCTGGTGTCATCATGTGCTTGCAACCACGATCTAAGGAGGTCGGCGGATGCGTCGTACCCCCGCCGGATGCGGTCCCGTTACCGGCGCTCACCCTCATCGAACGCGACGCCGACGACTACCTGCGGGATCACGAATTTCATCGCCAGCAGGCCGGCTTCATGTCGGATGGACCGGTGATCGATGCGGTACCGGAGGCGCCAACGGTACCCACCATGCTGCGTTTGCCTCAAAATTTCACGGTCGCCCGAGTTCTCCCCTGACGGCTGCTGAGATCACGAGTTGATCTTGATTTCCGGCTTCTCCGTAGGCGGCGGCGCCGCGTGTCGTGCGGTGACGCCGGGTTCCACGTCCCGGGGTGGCTGCTCCTTCCTTGGGGTCGAACGGACACGGGGTCCGAGGGTCAGGGG
>Ga0335071_10003173_pt1 | contig 17428 bp, 15 predicted proteins | sample Lox_Sample_15_FD_206724 | JGI IMG/M metagenome (GOLD analysis project Ga0335071, IMG submission 206724) | Soil microbial communities from Loxahatchee National Wildlife Refuge, Florida, United States - Lox_Sample_1.5 | ecosystem: Environmental > Terrestrial > Soil > Wetlands | place: USA... | reverse complement strand
AACACGGCCGCCGAACGGTAGCGGTAACCCATGAGCAGGTTGAACATCGGGCACTCCTCGTCGGCCGGCAGTTGTGGCCGGTCTTCGCTCAAGGGCAGCACCGCCAGCGTCGGGCCGGTCAGCGACTGTCGGGCCGCGAAGCGGCCCACCGGGTGACGCTCGGCGTGGTAGGTGTCGAGCAATCCCGGACCGGCGGTGCCGTCCAACACGGCGGCCAGCTTCCAGGCCAGGTTGTGCGCGCTCTGGATGGCGGTGTTGGCGCCCCCGGCCTTGAACGGCGGCATGGTGTGCGCCGAGTCCCCGACGAGAAACGCTCGCCCACAACGGAATTGGTCGGCCACCTGCTCATAGGGCTGCCACGCCGCGACCTCGATGATCTCGGTGTCCATCGGCTCGCCGAACGCCTTGGTAAGCCGCTCCCGGCAGCGCTGCGGCGTGAACTGGTCCGCGGTCTCTCCCCTGCCGGGAAAATACGTGGTGATGAACATCCCCAGGTCGCCATCCACCACCAAAAAGATGCCGTCCACGTCGGCGTTCTTGATTTGCACGCCATCGCCGTCGGCCAGGTGCTCGACGAACTTCGTCCAGGGCGCGCGGAAGTAGACGAAGACGACATAGATCGGCAGCGCGCCGTAACCAGAGGTGTTGATGCCCAGCAACTTTCGGATCGGGCTGTGCACTCCGTCGGCGGCGACGAGGTAGTCGGCGCGGACCGTTTCGGACCCACGCAGCACCGCGGTGACGCCGTCGTCATCCAGGTCCAGCGAGGAAAGCTCGGTCCCATACCGAACCTCGCTACCGCGCCGCCGGGTTTCGGCGAGCAGGATCGGCTCGAGCCGGCTCTGGGGGCAGTACTGGGCGGCGGGTTCGGGACTGAGCTTGTCCATGCCCGCGAAGATGGCATCGACGTCGAGGGCCAGCCGTTCCTCGGGGCTGTTCAGCGTCGGCTTCACCGTCATGGCCGACACGTGGTCGGCGACCGCGTGCACCTGGTCCCTGAGGCCAAGGCCGCGCAGGACCTCCAGGCTGCGGAAGCTCAGGTTGCGGGCCTTCGGATAGATGAACACCTCGCGGCGCTTTTCGACGACGAGCGAACGAATGCCGTGCTTGGCGAGCAGCGCCGACGTGGCCAGCCCGCCGGCACCGGCCCCGACGACGAGCACGGGAACCCGCGAAGTGATAGTCACGGTAAAATGATAGCGTCTATCACTTCATGCCTCCAGCAAGGAACTCCCCCGCCACGGCAACCGCCCGCTCGCGGTCCCCGGCCACCAAGCCGATGCGGGTCCGCCGGTCGACGATGTCGCCGACATCCAGCGCGCCCTCGTGGGTCACCGCGTACTCGAACTCCGCCCGGGTCACGTCGATGCCCTCGGCGACAGGCGCCGCCGGATGGTCGCACGTCGCGCTTGCGATGACCTTGGCCGCCTCGGCGCCGTACCGCGCCATCAGCGACGCCGGCAGCCCGACGCTTGGCCCCACGGCACCCCCCGGGTTGGCCGGCGCCCCGATCAGCGGCAGGTTGCGGGTCCGGCAGTCGGCCGCGCGCAAGCCCCGCCGGCCGACGGCGTAGTCCAGGACATCCTCGGCCATGTAGCGGTATTCGGTCAGCTTGCCGCCGACGATGCTGATGACGCCGGACGGCGCCTCCATGACGGCGTGCTCGCGCGACACGTCGGCCGTGCGGCCTTCACCGGTGTCGATGAGCGGCCGCAGGCCGGCGTAGGCACCGATCACGTCGGCCGTGCCGAGCGCGGTTTCCAACGCGGTGTTCACCGTGTCCAGCAGGAACGCGACTTCCTCCCCGGACGGTTGCGGCACGTCGGGGATCGGGCCGGGCGCGTCTTCGTCGGTCAGGCCCAAGTAGACCCGGCCCAGCTGCTCGGGCATGGCGAACACGAAGCGGTTGAGCTCACCGGGAATCGGAATGGTCAGGGCCGCAGTCGGATTCCCGAGCATTCGGGCATCCAAGACCAGGTGTGTACCGCGGCTGGGCCGCAACCGCAACGAACCGTCGATCTCGGCCGCCCACACCCCGGCCGCGTTGATCACCGCGCGGGCCGACACGTCGAACGACTGACCCGTGCGCCGGTCGGTCAAGCGCACCGAGGTGCCGGTGGCCTCGGACGCCGCGACGTAGGTCAGGATGCGGGCGCCGTGCTGTGCCGCCGTGCGCGCGACCGCGGTGACCAGCCGGGCGTCGTCGATCAATTGCCCGTCGTAGGACAAAAATCCACCGTCGAGGCCGTCGCGTCGAACCGTGGGCGCCATCTCCACGACGCGGTGCGCCGGAACCCGCCGCGATCGGGGCAGGGTCGAGGCCGGCGTGCCCGCCAGCGCCCGCAACGCGTCGCCGGCCAGGAACCCGGCGCGCACCAACGCGCGCTTGGCGCGGCTCATCGACGGCAGCAGCGGCACCACCTGCGGCATGGCGTGAACGAGATGAGGGGCGTTGCGCGTCATCAGGATTCCGCGTTCGACGGCGCTGCGCCGGGCGATGCCCACGTTGCCGCTCGCCAGGTAGCGCAGACCGCCGTGGACCAGCTTGGAACTCCAGCGGCTGGTGCCGAACGCCAGGTCGTGCTTTTCGGCCAGCGCCACCCGCAGGCCCCGCGAGGCTGCATCCAGGGCGATGCCGGCGCCGGTGATGCCGCCGCCGATCACCACGACGTCCACCGGGGCGCCGTCGGCGAGGGCATTCAAGTCGGCGGCGCGGCGCGCGGCGTTCAACGCGGTGGACTTCACGACAGGTACCCGTTCAGCGAGTGGGCGAGTTCGGCGGCCAGCGCGTCGGCGTCAAGGATCGGCCGGACGATCCGTTCGGACTGGATGGTCGACTGCGCGATGAGCAGCACCATGGTGGCCATCTGCAGCGGATCGCCGGCACGCACGCTGCCGTGGCGCTGGGCCGCCCGCAGCCGCTCGGCCAGCGCGTCGATCAGCATCTGCTGGCTGGCCCCGAGGCGTTCCGTGATGTAGATGGGCGCGAGTTCGGAGTGCAGCACCGACATCACCAGCTGGTCGCGGCGCAGCAGGTCGGCCACCGTAACGATCTGTCGCACAAGGGATTGGCGGTCCTCGCCGAGCAGCGGCGCGTCGCGCATCACACCGGTGATGTGCCGGGTCAACAGCGCCGCCACGACCGACTTGGTGTCCGGCCAGCGGCGGTAGACCGTCGGCCTGCTGACGCCCGCCCGCCGGGCGATCTCGGCCAGGGTCACCCGGTCCACGCCGAAATCGACCACGCAGCTGGCTGCCGCCGCCAGGATCCGGTCCCCGGTGTCCGATGGCGCGTTACTGATTGACAGCATGTGTAATACTGTAACGCATGACGTACCCCGAGGACCTCCTCCCGCCGATGAAATGGAACGCGTGGGGAGATCCCGCCGCGGCGAAGCCCCTGTCCCAGGGGATCCGCTCGCTGCTGAAACAGGCTGTAGGGCTGCAGGATTCGGGCGAAGCCGAACTCGACGCCGGCCAGGTGCGGCTGCGCCCGTCGGACTTGTCGCCGGCCGATAAAGACGCGCTGGCCCGCATCGTCGGAGCCGAGTACTGCCGCACCGATGACCGCGACCGGTTGCTGCACGCCGGCGGCAAGTCCACGCTCGACCTGCTGCGGCGCAAGGATTCCGGCATCCAGGATGCGCCCGACGCCGTGCTGCTGCCCGGGGATGACGAGGCCGTCGCCGCGATCCTGCGCTACTGCTCCGAGCACCGCATCGCCGTGATCCCATTCGGCGGCGGCACCAACGTGGTCGGCGGGCTCGACCCCACCCGCGCCGAGTTCGGCGCCGTGGTGTCACTCGACCTGCGCCGGTTGAACGAGCTCCTCGAGTTCGACGAAGCCTCCGGCCAGGCCGTCTTCGGCGCGGGCGTCACCGGACCGGACGCCGAACGCTTGCTTGGCGCCCAAGGCTTTTCGCTCGGGCATTTCCCGCAGAGCTTCGAGTACGCCACCATCGGCGGCTTCGCGGCGACGCGATCGTCCGGTCAGGACTCGGCGGGCTACGGCCGCTTCAACGACATGGTGCGCGGCGTGCGGATGGTCACCCCGGTCGGCACGCTGGAGCTCGGCCGCGCACCGGAATCCGCCGCCGGCCCCGACCTGCGCCAGCTGGTGCTCGGCTCGGAGGGCACCTTCGGCGTCATCACCCAGGTCCGGCTGCGGGTCCATCGCATCCCGGAGGCCGTGCGCTACGAGGCCTGGTCGTTCCCCGACTTCGAGACCGGCTCCGCCGCCCTGCGCGCCGTCACCCAAACCGGCACCGGCCCCACGGTCATCCGGCTCTCCGACGAGGTCGAGACGGGGGTCAACCTGGCCACCACCGAGGCGATCGGCGAAAGCCAGATCACCGGCGGTTGCCTGGGGATCACGGTGTTCGAGGGCACCAAGGAGCACGTCGAGAGCCGGCATGCCGAGACCAGCGCCCTGCTGGCGGCACGGGGCGGCACGTCGCTGGGCGAGGGACCGGCCCAGGCCTGGGAGCGGGGCCGGTTCGGGGCGCCGTACCTGCGCGACTCGCTGCTGTCCGCGGGCGCGCTCTGCGAGACGCTCGAGACGGCCACCGACTGGTCCAACGTCCCCACGCTCAAAGCCGCTGTCACCCAAGCGCTTACGGACGCACTGGGGCAGACCGGCACCCCGGCACTGGTGATGTGCCACATCTCGCACGTCTACCCCACCGGCGCCTCGCTGTACTTCACCATCGTCGCCGGGCAGCGGGGAAATCCGGTCGAGCAATGGCGGGCCGCCAAGGCGGCGGCTTCGGATGCGATCGTCGCCGGCGGGGGGACCATCACCCACCACCATGCCGTGGGCGCCGACCACCGGCCCTGGATGCGCGACGAGGTCGGCGAACTGGGCGTCCAAGTGCTGCGCGCCGTCAAGGCGACGCTCGATCCGGCGGGAATCCTGAACCCCGGCAAGCTGATTCCGTGACCCGCCATGCCTAAGCGCGAAATCGGCAAGGTGACGGCGCTGACCAATCCCGTCTCGGGACACGGCGCCGCCATCCGCGCGGCGCAGGTCGCGATCGCGCGGCTGCACGAGCGGGGTGTGGAGGTCACCGAAATCATCGGCGACGACGCCGAAGACGCGCGCTATCTCGTCGGCGCCGAGCTGGAGAGGGGAACCGACGCGGTCATGGTCACCGGCGGTGACGGGGTCGTCTCCAACGCCCTGCAGGTGTTGGCGGGCACCGACGTTCCGCTGGGCATCGTCCCGGCCGGCACCGGAAACGACCACGCCCGCGAATTCGGCATTCCCACAAAGGATCCCGGGGCCGCCGCGGACATCGTCGCCGACGGCTGGACGGACACCATCGACCTGGGCCTGATTCGGGACGCCGGTGGTGCCGAGAAGTGGTTCGGCACCGTCGCGGCCACCGGTTTCGACTCCCTGGTGACCGATCGTGCCAACCGGATGAGCTGGCCGCACGGGCGGCTGCGCTATTACGTCGCGATGCTGGCCGAGCTGTCACAGCTGCGGCTGTTGCCGTTCCGGATGGTGCTCGACGGCACCAGGGAGATCGACGCCGACATCACGCTCACGGCCTTCGGCAATACCCGCAGCTACGGCGGCGGGCTGCTGATCTGTCCCCACGCCGATCCCACCGATGGCCTGCTCGACATCACCATGGCCCATTCGGCGTCCCGGACGAAGCTGGTCCGGCTGTTCCCCACCGTCATGAAAGGCACGCACGTGGACCTCGACGAGGTGACCACGGCGCGCGCCGCATCGATCCACGTGGAGTGCCCCGGCATCAACGTCTACGCCGACGGCGACTTCGCGTGCGCGCTGTCCGCAGAAATCTCGGCGGTGCCCGCCGCGCTCCAGATTCTGCGGCCGCGGACCTCTGCAGACCATTAGTGGATCTTCGATTGCGGTAGCGCATGCGCTACCGGGTTTGAAAGTCGCCTATTGATCCGGAGACGTCCGGAGACGTCCGGAGACGTTAGCCCACGCCGCGGCTGAGCCAGGTCACCTCGCCGGCGTCGCCGCCGTCGCGATAGACCTCGAGCGCCTCGTCCCACGCGGTTCCCAGCACCGAATCCAGCTCGGCGGCCAGTGTGTCGGCGCCCTGGGCCATCATCGCGCGCAGCCGCATCTCGCCGACCATGATGTCGCCGTTGGCGCTCATCGACCCGCTCCACAGGCCCAGTTGCGGGGTGTGGCTGAACCGGTGGCCGTCGACTCCGGGGCTGGGGTCCTCGGTGACCTCGAATCGCAGGACGGACCAGGACCGCAGGGCGTTGGCCAACCGGGCGCCGGTGCCGACCGGCCCGACCCAGTTGGTGACCGCGCGCAGTTGCCCGGGCATCGCCGGCTGCGGTGTCCAGACCAGGTTGGCCTTGGACTGCAGGGTCGATGACAACGCCCACTCGACATGCGGGCATACCGCCGCGGGCGAGGCATGGACGTACACCACGCCTGTCGTCACGTCGGCAAATTGGTTCGACGCACGCATCTCCTGCTCCTTCGGTTCCACGAGGGACGTCTTCCCCAACGACCTGGTGGACCGCTCGAGGCGGAGATAGCTTGCGGAAATGCTGATATTTTTGTGTCCTGCGTGTCTATTGTGCCCTGTGATACCCCTGTTGCGCTAGTGTGCGGAGTGGCCAAATATCACTTGGCCAGAACTCGGTCCGAAAGCGCAGGCCACCGCTGCAGCGCCCACTCGCCGAAATCGCGATCCGTGAGGACGACCAGCGCCAGGTCCGCCCCGGGATCCGCCCAGATGAAGCCGCCCGCCTGGCCGAAGTGGCCGTACGTTCGCGCCGAGTTGCGCGCCCCGGTCCAGTGCGGCGACTTGGCGTCCCTGATCTCAAAACCCAGGCCCCAGTCGTTGGGCCGTTGCACGCCGTAACCGGGCAGCACCCCGTCCAGGCCGGGAAATTGCACCGAGGTGGCCTCGGCGTGCAGCTGCGCCGACACCGTCGACGGGCGCAGCAGGTCGCCGGCGAAGGCCGCCAGGTCGTCGACCGTCGACGTCGCCCCGAACCCGGCGGCCTCGGCGCCGCCGTCCAGCCGGGTGCTCGCCATGCCCAGCGGCTCGCACACCGCCTCGGCGAGATAGCGGCCGAACTCGATCCCCGACTCGGCCTGCACGGTCCAGGCCAGCACCGCGAAGCCGTAATTGGAGTACATCCGCCGGGTGCCGGGCTTGGCCAGCACGCGGTCGGAGTGCATCGCCAGGCCCGACGCGTGCGCCAACAGGTGGCGGATCGTGGAGCCGGCCGGGCCCGCCGGGGTGTCCAGCTCGACGACGCCCTCCTCGATCGCGACGTGCGCGGCCCGCGCCACCAGCGGCTTGGTGACCGACGCCAGCTCGAAGACCCGCTCGGTGTCGCCGTGGGTGTCCAGCAGCCCGGCGGGCCCGACGACCGCGGCGGCGGCGGCCGTCACCGGCCAGTCGGAGATGGCCTCCAGAGCAGTGAGAGCTGCCATCACTTCCTGGCGATGTAGTAGGTGTTGATCGGGTCCGACTCGATCTCGGCAACCCGCACGTCGCCGAACCCGGCGTCGGCGAGCATCGACCTGGCCAGCTGCGTGCCCCAGGCCGCGCCCAGCCCGGCGCCGTCCAGCGCCAGCGACACCGTCATGCAGTGCATCAGCGAGACGGTGTACAGGTAGGTGCTCATCGGGACGCCGACGTTCTCCTCCAGCCGGCTCGACGCCTTGATGTCGGCCATCAGGAAGACGCCGCCGGGGCGCAGCGCGCGATGGATGTTCTCCAGCACCCGCGCCGGCTGCGCCTGATCGTGGATGGCGTCGAACACGGTGATGACGTCGTAGGCGTCTGTTTTCGACGCCGCGTCGAGCTCGGCCAGGTTGTGGCTCTCGAAGGTGGCGTTCGCGAGCCCGAGGCGGGCCGCCTCCTCGACGCCGACCGCGATGGCCTCCTCGGAGAAGTCGATGCCGGTGAACCGGCTCGCCGGGAACGCCCGGGCCATCACGTTGATCGCGTGACCGCTGCCGCACCCGAAGTCGGCCACGTCGGCGCCGGCGTGCAGCCGCTCGGGCAGGCCGTCGACCAACGGCAGCACGACGTCGACGAGCGCCTTGTCGTACACCACACCGCTCTGTTCGGCCATCAGCGTGTGGAAGCGGGGGAATTCGCTGTACGGCACCCCGCCGCCCTCCCGGAAGCAGCCGATGACCTTCTGCTCGACCTCGCCGAGGTGCGGTACGAACAGGGCCACCAGGGCCAGGTTGTCCGGGCCGGCGGCGCGGGTCAACAGGCCGGCCCGGTGCGCGGGCAACGAGTAGGTGGCGGTGCCGGCGTCATAGTCGACGACGTGCCCGGTGGTCATGCCGGCCAGCCACTCCCGGACGTAGCGCTCGTTGAGGCCGGCGGCCTCGGCGATCTGCGCGCTGGTGGCGGGCGGGAGCCCGGCCATGGTGTCCAGCAGACCGGTCTGATGCCCGATGCTCACCAGGATCGTGAGGCTCGCGCCGTCGATGGCCGCGACCATGCGTCCGGCGAATTCCTCCGCGGTCTCGGGGGCGGTCTCGGGTGCCGTCATGGTCAGCGACGGTACACCGTAGTTTGTAGCGCATGAGTCAGACAGTGCGCGGAGTGATTTCACGCAAGAAGGGCGAACCCGTCGAGCTGGTGGACATCGTCGTCCCCGACCCCGGGCCCGGTGAGGCGCTGGTCGACGTCATCGCCTGCGGGGTGTGCCACACCGACCTGACCTACCGCGAGGGCGGCATCAACGACGACTACCCGTTCCTGCTCGGCCACGAGGCCGCCGGCACGGTCGAGGCGGTCGGGCCCGGCGTGACGGCGGTCGAGCCGGGCGACTTCGTGATCCTCAACTGGCGCGCGGTGTGCGGTCAGTGCCGGGCCTGCAAGCGCGGCCGGCCGCAATACTGCTTCAGCAGCTTCAACGCCGGGCAGAAGATGACGCTGACCGACGGCACCGAGCTCACCCCGGCGCTGGGCATCGGGGCGTTCGGCGACAAGACGCTGGTGCACTCGGGCCAGTGCACCAAGGTCGACCGCCGGGCCGACCCGGCGGTCGCCGGCCTGCTGGGCTGCGGCCTGATGGCCGGGCTGGGCGCCGCGATCAACACCGGGGCGGTCACCCGCGACGACACCGTCGCCGTGATCGGGTGCGGCGGTGTGGGTGATGCCGCGATCGCGGGGGCCGCGCTGGTCGGGGCCAGGCAGATCATCGCCGTCGACACCGACAACACGAAACTGGACTGGGCGCGCAAGTTCGGCGCCACCCACACGGTCAACGCCCGCGAATTCGACGTCGTCAAGACCATCCAGGACCTCACGGAGGGCTTCGGCGTCAACGTGGCGATCGACGCCGTGGGCCGACCCGAGACGTGGAAGCAGGCGTTCTACGCCCGCGACCTCGCGGGAACCGTTGTGCTGGTTGGGGTTCCGACGCCCGACATGCGCCTGGACATGCCGCTGCTGGACTTCTTCAGCCACGGCGGGTCGCTGAAGTCGTCGTGGTACGGCGACTGCCTGCCCGAACGCGACTTCCCCACCCTGATCGACCTGTACCTGCAGGGCCGGCTCCCGCTGGACAAGTTCGTCTCCGAGCGCATCGGGCTCGACGACGTCGAGGAGGCCTTCCACAAGATGCACGGCGGCAGGGTGCTGCGTTCGGTGGTGATCCTGTAATGGTGGCCATCGATCGGGTAGTCACGCACGGCACCTTCGAACTGGACGGCGGCAGTTGGGAAGTCGACAACAACGTCTGGCTTATTGGCGACAATTCGAATGTCGTGATCTTCGACGCCGCTCATGACGCAGCGCCGATTGTCGAGGCTGTCGGAGGCCGCCACGTGGTTGCCGTGGTGTGCACGCACGGCCACAACGACCACGTCACGGTTGCTCCCGAACTGGGTAAGGCACTCGACGCACCGGTGCTGCTGCACCCCGGCGACGAGGTGCTGTGGCGAATGACTCACCCGGACAAAGATTTTCGCAGCGTGTCCGACGGTGAGACGTTGAGCATCGCCGGCACCGAGCTGACGGCGCTGCACACCCCGGGCCACTCACCCGGATCGGTGTGCTGGTACGTGCATGACCTGGGCGTCGTGTTCAGTGGCGACACCCTGTTCTCCGGCGGCCCGGGCGCGACGGGACGCTCCTACTCCGACTTCCCGACCATCCTGCAGTCCATCTCGGAGCGGCTGGGCAAGCTGCCCGGCGACACCGTCGTCCACACCGGTCACGGCGACAGCACCACCGTCGGCGACGAGATCGTGCACTACGAGGAATGGGTGGCCCGGGGGCACTGAAACCACTGGCCGTTGGCCTCGGCATCGGGCGTGTTGCCGGCGACCAGCTATGCGGCCCCGCGCAGGATGACGACGCGATCCGTCATGCATTCCCGGGCGGTCGAAGGCCCAGAGCGCCCAGAAGTTCCTCGCGTCCCCACGGCTTGCTCCTGGCAGCCTCGCGAAGTTCCTCCCGCCATTCGTCTTTATCTCGAAGCCCCGACCGCATATTTCGGCGAAACGCCCGCAAGCTTGGTACGCGAAGCCTTAGCAGGGGAAGCGGCAATGCCGGTTTGTCGCGATCGGTATCAGCCGGGTGCGCCGCATCGCCCGGGTGCGCCGGGTTGCTCTGGTGCAGCGGTTGCCCCTTGGGTGCCGTTGGTATCGCAGGCGCCGCCGCCGGGGATGCCGCCACGGCGGAGGCCGCCGGTGCCGCCGGTTCACCCAAGCCGCCGATGGCGGCGGAATCGCCGCTGAGGCCGCCTGCGCCGGGCCCCGCCAACCCCGCCGCAGCTGGGTAGCCGCCCGCCATGACGGCGGGCACCCCCGGCGCTGTCGCTACGTGCGGCACCACTGGGCCAGTCGGCGCCGCCGGCACCGCAGGCCCCCAGGCAGCCGGGACGCTGGCGGCCGCGGCTCCGGCTCCGCTGGCGCTGACGGCTCCGCCACCAGCGCCACCCGGGTCAGCGACCCCGCCCCCGTTGGTCGCGCCCCCCGGTGCACCGCCATCCCCGGTAGGGACACCGTTAGCGCCGCCGCCGGCATTGGCGCCTTGTGGGCCACCGGGCGCGGCCGGGCGGCCGTCCCCGCCGGATGCGCCGAGCCCGCCGCCCACCGGGTTGCCGCTGCTGGGCCCGCTGGCGCCGCCGCTGGTGGGCAACGGCCCGCCAACGCTGCCATGTTGCGCGGTACCCATCGCCCCATTCGCTCCGTTGCCGATCAGGTGCCCGGCGGAAGCCCGGCTGGATGCAGTGACCATGTCCGCCACCTTCTGCAGGGGCGATGCGTTGGCGGCCTCGGCATTGGCATACGTTCCCGCACTCTCGCGCAATGCCTGCACAAACTGGTTGTGATAGAAAACCGCGCGGGCGCCGGCGGCCTGATAGGCCTGGGCGTGCGCGGCAAACAGCGCCACTACGAACGCCGACACCGCATCGGCGCCCGGAGCGTGCATTCCCGCGGTCCCGGCTGCTGCGTTCGCATTGGCCTCGTTAATCGTCAAACCGACCGAGGCCAAATCCCCGGCCGCAGCCGCCAACATGTGCGGCGTCGCGGTCACGTGCGACATGAGCCAGCTCCCGCTGTCAACCAGGTGGTGGTCGGACCGTCATCGGTCCACGCTGTCAGGGCAGATCGTATCGCGGTCGGGATCGACATCCTAGGGTCCGCGCGAGTCGACTGCTGCCGGACACTCATCTGCACCTGCGACTCATGGTCACAGACCACCGCTGCCTGCTTCTTATCCACCAGTTCAATGCCGACGGGTTGCGTCGCCGGCGGGGCGCACGCTCGCCGAACAAAGCCCGCCTAGTTCCCCGACAGGATCCGGCGCTTCTCGGCCTCGAACTCCCCGGGGGTCAGCGCCCCGGAATCCCGCAGCGCCGCAAGGGTTTTGAGCCGCTCGAGGCGGACCCCCTCGTCGCTGGGTTCGAATGGGGCCGCCCGCGATACGGGCACCGCAGGCTGGTAGTACGGGTTGGCCGCCACCACCGCCCGGCGCCGGGTGCGGCTCAGCCACAAGCCGGACAGGATCGAACCGACCAGTCCGACCACGAACGGGCCGACGAACCACCACACCAAAAAGCCGTGGGAACTCTCGTGGCCGAAGGCCAGTCGCGGGTTGATGTATCCGTTGACCTGGCCGTCGGTGGTGACGTTGTAGTTGCCGCCCGCGGGGATCTCGGCCACCCACACCCGCACGTGCGCGTCGTTGTTGACGGTCGTTGTGCTGCCGATGCTTTCGTTCAGCGCGGGCTGCGCCACGCCGTCGGGCGGCGCGATCGTGATGCCCAGCGGCGGCACCGGCAGGCCGGCGTTGGGACTGCCGACGACGACGGTGTGCAGGCTGACGGTGACCTCGCCGGCGGGCAGGTACACGCTGCCGGTTCCCGGGACCGGCACCTCGCCGTAGGCGTTGTACTTGTCCAGGACGAACGCGCTGAGCACCTGCGCGACGATGAAGCCGCCCACCGACACGACCATCAGCACGACGGCGGCGGCCAGCGAAACCTTGGCGAGCCGTCTGCCGTTCATCCAGGCAGTGTGTCACCGCGGGCCGGGCGATGCCAGCGCAACAGCGCGAATCCGAGGACGACGAACGCCAGCACCGGCACCCAGTCCCCCAGCCGCTGATACGGCGTGACACTCGATCCCAACGGCACGCTCACCACGGTCACGCCCCGGAAGCCCGACGGGCACCAGGCCAACCGATGGCCCCGCGCATCGAAAGCCGAACTGTCGCCGGACAATCCGGCGTGCACGGCCGGGCGGCCGACCTCGACGGCGCGCACCGCGGGCTGGGCGGCCAGCTGCGGCTGCGCCCAACTCCCCTGGAAGGACGAGGTGGAGCTCTGATACACCAACAACGCGGCACCGAGCTGCGCCTCCCGCCGGGCGAGGTCGGAGAACAGGGTCTCGTAGCTCACCAACGGCCCGACCGGCAGGGCGCCGGCGCGCAACACGACGGGCCCCGTCCCGCGCTGCCGGTCCTCGGCGGCCGCCCGGCTGTGGCGGGTGATCCAGCCGAAAAGCGTTCGCAGCGGGACGTATTCGCCGAACGGCACCAGCCGGGTCTTCTGGTAGCTGCCCAACCATCCACCGGGCCCGACCAGCACCGCCGACTTGTAGATCCCGCCGCCGGGCGCGGGCGCGTCGACGTTGACCAGCAGGTCCGCGCCCACCCGCCGGGACAGCTCGGCGAGGCGCGCCAAAACCTCCGGGTGGCCGGTCAGATCGGATCCCACGCTGCTTTCCCCCCAGACCACCAGGTCCGGACGCTGACCTGCGACCGAAGCGGTGAGCTCCTCGCCGGCGGCCCGGCGCGCGCCGGAGTCGGCGATGTCGCCGGGCTGCACCAGCGCCACCCGCACCACCGGGCCACCGGCCGGCGCGGGTCCCAGCCCGTACCAAGCCGGACCTAAAGCCGCGCAGGCCGTCGCGCAGGCCAGCGCGACCAGCCGGCCCGACGCGCCGCGGTGCACGATCACAGCCGCCAGAGCCGTATTGACCGCCACCACAAGGAAACTCGTCAGCCACACCCCGCCCAGGGACGCGGACGCCAGCGTGACGGGCTGGCCCGATTGCGACGCACCCAGCGACGCCCACGGACCACCCAGCGGCGGCCAGGACCGCACGACCTCGGCCGCGACCCACGCGCTGGGCAACACCACCACGGCGGCGGCCGTTCGCCCCTGGCCGGCGGGCGGGGACAACAACCGATGCGCCAGCCAGCCCCACGGCAGCCACAGCAACCCGAAGCCGGCGGCCAACACCACCAGCAACGGGCCGACGAAGGGCGCCAGCCAGTACTGGGTGGCCAGCACGAACCCTGCGACGCCCAACCCGGCGCGCACGGACCCCTCCCATGCGGATGGCGCCGCCCGCACCATCAGCAGCAGCGGGATCAGGCCGAACCAGGCCAGCCACCACCACGACGGCGCGGGAAAGGCGAGGGCGGGCAGCGCGCCGACGACCAACGCCGCGGCCCAGCCACGGAGGCGCTGTCGACGAGCCGACACAAAGAGCACACTATGACGGGGCGCACACGAAAGGAGTTGTACGCATGGCCAACGATCTCGTCGCCACGGTGCCCGACCTGTCGGGGAAGCTGGCGATCGTCACCGGCGCCAACAGCGGCCTGGGGTTCGGGCTCGCCCGGCGCCTGTCGGCCGCCGGAGCCGACGTCGTGATGGCGATCCGCAACCGGGCGAAAGGGGAAAAGGCGATCGAGGAGATCCGCGCCACGGTCCCCGACGCGAAGCTGACCATCAAGGCGCTCGACCTGTCGTCGCTGGCCTCGGTCGCCGCGCTGGGCGAACAGCTCAACGCCGAGGGGCGCCCGATCGACATCCTGATCAACAACGCCGGCGTCATGACCCCACCGGAACGCGACACCACCGCCGACGGTTTCGAGTTGCAGTTCGGCAGCAACCATCTCGGGCACTTCGCCCTCACCGGGCACGTGCTGCCACTGCTGCGCGCCGCCGACAAGGCGCGCGTCGTCTCGCTGAGCAGCATCGCGGCGCGCCAAAGCGGCAAGATCCACTTCGACGACCCGCAGTTCGAGAAGTCCTACGCGGCGATGTCGGCCTACGGGCAGTCGAAGCTGGCGGTGTTGATGTTCGCCCTCGAGCTGGACCGGCGCAGCCGCGCGGGCGGCTGGGGCATCGTGTCCAACGCCGCGCACCCCGGCCTGACCAAGACCAACCTGCAGATCGCCGGGCCCTCGCACGGCCGCGAAAAGCCCGCGCTGATGGAACGGTTGTACAAGGCGTCCTGGCGTTTCACGCCGTTCCTGTGGCAGGAGATCGACGAGGGCATCCTGCCGGCGCTGTACGCGGCCGCCGCGCCGCACGCCGAGGGCGGCGCGTTCTACGGGCCCCGCGGGTTCCAAGAGCTGGCCGGCGGCGGCGTGCGACCGGCCAAGGTGCCCGCAAATGCGCGCAACGAGGACGACTGCCGGCGGCTGTGGGAGCTGTCCGAGCAGCTCACCGGCGTGAGGTACCCGACGGCTGACTGACTATCGTTGGGTGCATGCGGCCGGAACCTCGTCTGCCCGAGTCGAGCATCGTCGTCCGGCCCGAGCCGACCGAAAGCGCCAACTACACGCAGTCGTCGCGGCTGCAGGCCGCCGGCCTGGCGCGAGCCATCGCGTTGTTCGAGCGGGCCGCGGAACAGGTGCCGCTCCCGGCGCCCCCACAGCCGATCGTCATCGCCGACTACGGCGCCGCCAACGGGCACAACTCGCTGAAGCCGTTGTCGGCGGCCATCGCGGTGCTGCGCCGGCGCACCCGTCAGGACCACGCGATCCTGGTCGCCCACACCGACGTCCCGCACAACGATTTCACGGCGCTGTTCCACACCCTGGCCGACGACCCGGATAGCTATTTGCACACGGACACAACGAGTTTCGCCTCGGCGATCGGCCGGTCGTTCTACGGCCAGATCGTGCCGTCCAAGACGGTGAACCTCGGCTGGACGTCGTGGGCGACCCAGTGGGTGAGCCGGATCCCCTACGAGCTCCACGATCATGTGCACGCCGCCTACAGCGCTGACGACGCGGCCCGCGCCGCCTATTCCCACCAGGCCGCCGCGGACTGGCACGACTTCGTGGCGTTCCGCGGGCGCGAGTTGGCCCCCGAGGGGCGGCTGGTGGTGCTGACGCTGGGTGGCGACGAGGACGGCAGGCCAGGCTTCGAAACGTTGCTCGACGCGATCGTCGCGGCGCTGGCCGATCAGGCGCTCGACGGGCTGCTCGGCAAGGACGAGCTTCGGCGCATGGTCATTCCCATATTTGGCCGCAGCGAGAAGGACTTTCGCGCCCCGTTCGCGCCGAGCGGGCGCTTCGAAGGCTTGACGATCGAGCACCTCGAGATGTACAACGCTGAGGACCGATTCTGGGCGCGATACCAAATTGACGACGACGCAAACGCTTTCGGCGCGCAGTGGGCGGCATTCGCGCGGGCCGCGCTCTTCCCGGCGCTGGCCTGCGGCCTGGACGGCGGCGCCTGCGACCCGCGGGCGGGCGAGTTCGCCGACCGGTTGCAGACCGCGGTCGGCGCACATTTGTCAAGCACGCCAGAGCCGATGCGGATTCCGCTCGCCTCGGTGGTGCTGGTCAAACACCGGCGATCTGGCTGACGAGAGTTTCGACACAGCGCTGCAGCGGGTAACCCCCGGGGATGGTCGGAACTGCGACTCCAAGGGGGTAGGTGCATGAGCGTCCAGGACGACAAAGACGACAAAGAGGCTGGCCGGGAAGAGGACCAGCAGGTAACCGAAAAGCCCGAGCCCGACGAAGAGGACAAGCAGAAGGCCGCCGAAATGATGAAGGCCTACGAGGACTTGCCCACCGTGGTGTTGCCGGGTTCCGGCGGGATGGTTTCCGGCACGGCGGTCAACGACTGGCTGGACGAGGACGGCAACCCTATACACCAGGAACCCGAGAGGGAGGGCTCGGAAGGCGGCTCGGACGAGCAGGCCAAGGCCGACGAAGCCGCGGACGACGAGTCCCGGAAAGAGCAGATCGAGAAGGACAAGGCCCTCAACGAGGAACTGAGGGCGGCCTCGGCCGCGGAGAACAAAGGCGAAAAGCAATCAGCTAAAAGCTGATCAGTGGCCACTGCGCGGAGCGATCTGGCTGACTAGGGTCGGTATCTCGGGGAGGCCGGGAATCGGCGCGTTGATCCCGGGGATTCGCGGGATGGGCGGAATCGCGGGGATTCGCGGGATCGGCGGGATCGCGGGCGCGGCCGGTGCGGCGGGGGCCGGTGGGGCCGCCGGCGCGACCGGCGCCGGCGCGGCCGGGGCGTCGGTCGCCTGGGGAGCCGCCGGCGGCGGCGCGGACGGGGTCGGCGTGTCGCTGGTGGCCGGCGGGTTGGTCTCGGCGCTCGACGGCGGGGGCGCCTGCGGCGACGCGGGCGGCGGCGGGGACGCCGGCGTCGTGTTGCCGCCGGGATTCGTGGCCGGCCTGTCGTTGGTGTCCGAGCCCAACCCGATCGCCAGGGCGATGCCCACCAGCAGGACGGCGAGCAGGGCACCGACGATCATGCCCATCGGCAGCCGGCGCCAGGGAATCGCCGACTTCTCGGGTTCCGAAGGCGGGGGTTCGGGTTGCTCGAACTTCACGGCCGGACGCGCGGACGTGCGAAACGAGCTGGTGGCCTTCGGCCACGCGCCGGTTCCGGCGGCGCGCGACCCGTCACCGGCCACCGACCACGCCAGCGCGGGCATCATGCTCGACGCCGGCGCCTCGCTCGTCGCGGTCGACGCCGGGTCGGCCTGCGCCGCGCGCGCCGGCGGTGCCACCGGGGCGGCCGCGGCCGTCACCGGCGCGGCCGGGGCCTGCGCGGTCGGAATGTTGTCGCCCGGACCCCGCGCCGCGCGCAGGGCGGCGCCGATGGCCGCCGCCAGTTGCGGGCGCGGCGTCGTGACGACCGGGACCCGAAGGTGTCCGGACAGCCT
>Ga0335071_10003172_pt1 | contig 17429 bp, 17 predicted proteins | sample Lox_Sample_15_FD_206724 | JGI IMG/M metagenome (GOLD analysis project Ga0335071, IMG submission 206724) | Soil microbial communities from Loxahatchee National Wildlife Refuge, Florida, United States - Lox_Sample_1.5 | ecosystem: Environmental > Terrestrial > Soil > Wetlands | place: USA... | reverse complement strand
CAGCTACGCCAGCCTGGTCTTGAAGCTTAATTACAAATGCCATGTCGTGCAGCCTCCCGGATTCAACCCGGAACGGATTCCGGAACTGATCGAAGAGGCGCATCAGCGCCTCGCCCGCGTGCAGATTGAGTGTCTTCCCTACGAAGAGATCCTTGGGCATTACGACCGGCCAGCGACCCTGTTTTACTTAGATCCTCCGTACTACGCGCGCAAGCTGTACCGCTACAACCTCGAACCCGAGGATTTCACGAAGATGGCCGAGATTCTGGCTGGCCTGAAGGGCAAGTTCGTGCTGAGCCTGAACGACCTGCCCGAAGTGCGCACCCTTTTCAAGCGGTTCAAGATGCAGACGGTCGATCTCCATTACACGGCCCAGAAAATCGCGGGACGGCGGCACAGCGAGTTGCTCATTAGGAACTTTTGAGCCGTCCGGGCTTTCGTTTCTCGAGGCCAGCTTCCAATCCTCGATAGCGACTGTGCCCTGAGTGCGCGCGGTGTCACCGGTTTTGTCAGACCGTCCTTCAAGATCAACTTGAAATGAGCAATTTCCTCGAACATCTTCTGAGTTCTGCCTGGAACGGCCTGCGCGAACGGGGCGGCAATCGCGCCAAGGAAACAACGGGGCTTTCGCTCGGGTACGTCGTGAAGGACGATGCGGTAACCCGCCGCGAATACCTTCTGAGCTGCGCTCGGCGCACCACCCACCTGGCATTGCTGGGCGTCACGGGCAGCGGCAAGAGCAGCCTTTTGCGCCGGATGGCGCTCGGCGATATCGCCGCTGGACGCGGGTTCATCTGGTTCGACCTGCATGGCGACGCAACCCCGTTTCTTCTGGCGGCCATCGCTGAGCGGGAACGGAAGATCGAGCGGCATCTCTCGGATCGCGTGGTGCTGATCGCACCCGCAGACCGCGAGTACTCGGTGGGATTCAACCCCCTGGAGCACGGAACCCCGGATTTCGTTCGCATTGCAGAGTTTGCGGCGATCTTGAAGCGCCGCTGGAATCTCGACAATTTCGGAGCCCGGACCGACGAACTGCTCCGCAACGTTCTCTTCGTGCTCGCCGCGAACGGAATGACGCTTGTGGAACTCTCGCTCTTGCTCAACCACAGCGGCTTCCTTGCCTCGTGTCTCAAGAAAGTCGAAAACGCGGAAATCCGCCATTACTTCGAGTCCCGCTACGGCAAGGCGAGCGAGCCAATGCGGGCAGTCATGCGGGAGCCGATCTTAAACAAAACCTCGACGTTTACGGCAGACCCGCACTTCCGGCACATCGTGGGCCAGCGGACATCGACCTTCTCGATCCGGGAAGCGATGGACCGCGGCTACTGGGTGATCGTTGACCTCGAGAAGGGAAGGCTTGGCGAGCAGGCGCTCACGCTTGCGAGCCTGCTCTTCAACTTGCTCAAGAACGCGCTTTTCACCCGCGAGCGGCGTTCGCTCTTTTCGGTCTATGCCGACGAGATCCAGAACTACGTGGATTTCGAGAGCGGCATCGAGACGATGCTTTCAGAAAGTCGCAAGTTCGGGGTTTCGGTGGTTTCTGCGAATCAGTTCCTTGACCAGTACCCGGCGGCGATGCGCGCGGCCATCTTGTCGGTCGGTAACCACCTGTACTTTCAGCTGTCGTCGGCCGACGCCGTAACGATTTCACAGGCACTCGACGGAGGCAAGTCGCTTGCCGAGAGGCTCAAGAACCTGCCGCAGCGGCATTTCATCGCGAAATCCGGCGCGGATCACTGGACCGAGGTCGTTGCGCACAAGGTGATCGACCCCAAGGCAAACTTCGCCGATCTTCTGACGCGCGTGCGCGCCGGGACCGCTCGTTCGCGCGCCGAAATCGAGCGCGAGATTGCCGCCCGGCACGCGGCCATCCATAAGACCACCGACGAGGTGCTCCATGGGTGGGAGTAAGGGCATCGTCCTGCAGTTGCGGGACCGGGAATTCTTGAAAGAGCTGTCTCTGCTCTCGGTCTCAGACCACGAGCAGACGATGATCGTCGCCGGGTTCGGCTCGATCTCGCGCGCGAACCGGCGGATGCGCCAGCTCACCCAGGCGGGGTTGCTCAGGCGATTCTTTCTCGGGTCGGGTGGGGGCCGGAAGGCGCTCTACTCGCTTTCCGAAAAGGGTGGACAGGTCGCAGGTGTCCCGGCGCACGGTCTGCGCCGGTCACAAGGAGCCCTCCTTGCCGCAGACTTCTTCGTCGAACACCAGCTCGCGGTGAACTCGATCTATTGCGCGGTGAAGTTCGCGAAGATACCACTGGACGGAGTTTCCTTTCACCGTTGGATCGCATTTCATCAGACGGTCACGCCGGAACTCAAGCTCAAGCCCGACGGGTATGCCGAGTTCCTGTCACCTTCCGGGACCGTTGCTCTGTTCCTCGAAGTGGACCTCGGGACCGAGGGCCTTGCGGTCTGGAAGGAGAAGACGCGGAAGTACCTTGATCTTGCGCTCTCGGGCGCCTACTCCCGGACCTTCTCGCTTGACCGTTTCCGGGTGCTCGTCCTCGCCACTTCCGAGCGCCGCTTGGAATCGCTTCGCAAGACGATTCGGGCTGTCACCGAAAAAATCTTCCGCTTCGCGACACTGGAGTCGGCACGGACCCAGTTTTTCTCGCCCGTCTGGCGGAGGCCTAATGGCGACCAACTTGAATCACTCTTCGAGCCATGAACTATTGCTTCAACTGCGGTCACGTCACGCCGGGAGAACCTCTGTTCTGCAATCACTGCGGACGGAGTTACGACGTGAAGCTCTGCCCGCGCATGCATCCGAATCCCCGGAGCGCCGAGGTCTGCTCGAAGTGCGGCAGCCGGGAACTCTCAACGCCGCAGCCCAAGGTGCCCGCCATGTGGAAGCTCCTCGCCATTCTCGTTCGGCTCGGACTCGGACTATTGCTCTTTTACATTACGCTCTCGTTCCTGATCGCTCTTGCCAAGACGACGCAGGTGCAGGAGGCGGTCGTCTGCATAGGACTCTTGCTTGTCGGGCTCTGGATTCTTTGGTCCAAGCTGCCCGATTGGCTTCAGGACGTGATCCGCAACGCCGTGAAGCGCAGGAGGACGAGCCGTGACGACTAGGACAAAAAGATACATGTCGGGTTTGCCCTGGGGCGCGAATCCCTTGGCTTTACAGGCTTTTTCGCAACCCGGCCTAGCCGAGAGCCCGGCTAGGCATTCGGCTAAGCCCGAGGGCCAAACTCCCGAAACGAATCGGAGCACCCTCGGGGAGCCGCTTTCGATCCGGCAAGTGGCCGGACTCATTGGCTGCTCGCCTTGGACCGTTCGGCAGACCCACCTGCCGAACGGCCTGCCCTGCTTCCGCTCGGGACCGAACGGCAAGCTCATCTTCTACCGCGACCAGGTGGTCGCATGGGTTCTTCAAGAACAACAGAAGGGGGGTTACAGGTGAGTCTCTACAAGCGAGGCGACACGTACTGGTCGGCGATATGGAACCGGGGCCGTCGGACGATGCGCTCGCTTGGAACCGCAAATCGTCGGCGCGCCGAAATCCTTGAAGCTCGGTTGCGCGAGGAGATCGACGCCAAGCGCTACCAGCTTCCCAATCTGAAACCCGAGATGCCCTTCGGCGAACTCTATGCAAGATTCCTGGCCGAAGGCGACGTGAAACCGTACCACATCGAACGCGGCAAACAATTCCTGCCGTATTTCGCCGATAGACCCATCGGGCAGATTACGAAGAACGACGTTGTGCGCTACCGGAAGGAGCGCGGGGCCCATTACCTCGCGGCGCACCGCAAGCCGCTTTCGGAGACAACGCTCAACCGGGATTGTGAAGCCATTCGCCACCTGCTCTATTGGGCGGCGGACGAAGGCTTCCTTCCCGCAAATCCCATCGCCCGCATGCGCATGCCGCGGGCAAGGGGGCGCCGGCGTCCGGTGCTTTCGGTGGCCGACGAGATGAAGCTCCTTGCCGCCTGTTCGGAGCACGTTGCGCCCCTCGTAATGGCCGCAGTTGATACCGGCCTTCGCAGGGGCGAGCTCTTCAACCAGCGATGGGAAGATGTCGACTTCGACCGCGGGGTCATCTCGGTCTCGCGCTCGAAAACGCCCGAAGGCGAGCACAGAATCGTGCCGATGACGGCGCGCGTCACCGAAATGCTCAAGGCCAAGCGGAAACTCGAAGGCATGGTCTTCACCTACGAGAAAGAACCGATCGGATCGATCAAGACGGCCTGGAAGGGAGCACTCCGGCGTGCAGGCATCCCGCGGATGCGATTTCACGATCTCCGCCACAGCTTCAACTCGCGTCTGGCCGATCTAGGCGTCATCGCCGACGTTCGGCGGGCGCTCATGGGCCACTCGAGCGGCGGGGACGTGAACTCACTTTACACCCACATCGAATTGCCAACGCTCCGCGAGGCCATCCACCGTTTGGAGACGTGGCATGCCGAAAAGCGGAAATCCCTTGAGGAAGCGTCATCGCTTCCTGCAAACGCCAACCCTGAAACCGGAGAAGCACACCCATGACGAAACCAACCGACCTTTCGCGATCGGACGATCTCGACCAGATCATCCGCAAGCGCATTCTCGATCGCGCCAAGGCCTTGAACGTCGAGGTCATGGAACGGGTCGCGATTGCGGCGAACGACCTTGATGCCGGAGAACATCGTGCTGCACTCGGCGCGCTCGACGGCATCGAGCAGCAACTAGCAACCATTCGCTCCATCCTGCTCCTGCTCGCGTAGCAGGGTTAACGCACCTTCACAACCAAACCCATACCCAAGGAGGGGACCATGGCACCGAAGAAATCCGTTTCCGCACCTCAGCAGCGACCGCTGCCGGGATCGGAACCTGAACCAATCGCGCGGGCCGCCTCAACCGGCGGCCGCAAACCCTGGATTCGGCGCACGCCCGTCGAAGTCGTGCTCGAACAGATCACGAAGCAAGAGGATCGCGTCGAAGGCCTGCGCGAAGAACTCGCCAAGGAAGAACGCGAGCTCAAGAAGCTTCAACAGGCGAAGAACGTCCTCGAATCGACCTAAACCCTTTCCACAACCCGGAGCCGCAACATTTCGCGTGCTCCGTTTTTTATCCGGAGAATCATGGAGGCTATGATGAACATCCCTGCTCTCGATCCCGAAACCGTCGCCGGCCAGGTCGGAGCCGACGGCGTCGAAAACCTCGTCACTCACGCCGAGCAGATCTGCAATTATGAGGAGCGCCGAATCGAGCTGACCAATCAGGGTCCCATTGCGAGCCTGCTCGAGGAGCATCGGCATCTCGCCGCCGAAGAGACGCGACTGGTTGCGCTTCTGCGCGAAGCGCCACCCTCAGGTGACCGGCTGCGGCTGCTCCGCCGCGCCATATTCTGCTGGACGCTGACTATCGTGCTCGCCGCTTCGGGATTTGCACTCACAATCCTCACGCTTGCCCCGTACCGGCTAGGATCGAAAAGCTGGCTCTATGCCCTCGGCGTGAGCATTCTCACGCCGTTTCTCATCGATCAGGTGCTTTCGCACTGGCCCGTTCTCCAAAAGTTTCTCACCCCGGTTGCTGCTGCCGCAGGGCTCGCCGGGCTTATGCTTTTTGCCGCGATTCGTGGCAATCTCCTGGGTCAGGAGTTACGCGACAATCAGGCCTCGAGCGTCGTCCTCGATGACGCCGATCCCTCGCCCCAAGCGCCTGCGCCCCAGACCGACTTCTATGCGTCGACTGTCCCGCTTCTTCAGTTGGCGTTTCTCTTCCTTGCTTTCAGCATCGAGGTTGGCTCCGGGATTGCACTCTTTGAGGCACGGCGGTCGAAACCCAACGATTGCGAAGATTGGAGCGCACTTCGCCGCGAGTTGCGCGATGTGCGCGGCCGGAGGGCTAGGGTGATTCAAACGGCAATCGCTCTGCGCAACGAGCCGGCTATTTTCGCAGCGCGCTTCCACCGCGACTTTTATCTCGCCATGCTCACCAATGCTGCCCGAAAAGCGCTCCCGAGGGTGCTGGTCGCTGTCGCCATCGCTTCCGCATTGGGCGGTTCACCAGCTCGTGCACAGGTGGGTCAGGACGTCGTGGTAGCCCTGGATCTGACCGGTTCAGTCGAAATAGCAGGCCCAGACGGAAAAAGTGACTTTCAAAAGGATATCGACGCAGTCGCGAGGCTGCTGGCGCAGACCCAGACCGGCACCCGGGTGACCGTTATCGGCATTACCGACGCCAGCTTCTCGCTTCCGTATATATTGATGCAAGCCCGCGTCGGGACCGACTCCGGCTACTTCGGAGAGCGCCTCGGCGCGGCCAGGAACGAACTCGTGCGTGTGTGGAAAGTCCGGAGCGCCCATCTTACGCCCAGCTTCCGCCATAGCGACATCCTTGGAGCGATGGAGTTGGCGAGCCAGATCTTCGCGGAAGAGAAGGCGAGCCGCAAGGAGTTGATCGTCCTCTCCGACATGAGGCAAAATACCGCGGCGCTGAATCTCGAGACGCCGACGGCGCTGCCGGAATTCTCGGCGGTCCGAAGGCGATGCGGTCCGATCCCGGACCTCGGAGGCGTGCATGTTGTGGTCCTTGGGGCCGGCGGCGAAGGACGGTCTACCGCGTACTGGGCGAACCTCAAAGCATTTTGGACCGAGTATTTCCAGCGCGTAGGCGCGGACCTCAAAGCCTATTCCGCTCTACGGCAAATGCCCTGAAGGAATCGATGACCTCCCGTACCCTGAGGAGATTGGATCATCGGCTCAGCGCTGCTGGCATCACTTGGCCCGACGGCCACCAGTAATCCTTGTGCTGGGACTACGGCGCGTTCGGCAATCGGCAAAACCAGATGCTAGTCTCCGCAGCGGATAGACCAATGGGATGTCAACATCCGCATTCCAATGCTCGTCATCTTGCCGGGGCCAGTGCTCCCAACTGACATCGCATGCGATGCGATATCTCACTACGCGAGTACTCGTTTCCTCTGACCGGATGATGTCATCGGCCTTTAAGTCGAGTCCCTCCTCTTCGATCAGCTTTGTCAGTACAGAACGAACTCTCTTGATCTGCTGCCTCACCGCAGTCCGACTTGTGCGAGCCGGCCTCACTTGATGGCCAGGAGCATTTGTCGCGTGCTGCAGAACGAAGGGGTCCGATTGAAGCTTTGCCGTAATTTGCCAGGCGTCCAGTCCAATCAATCGATATCGATTGCGGCACAATAGGTCCACGACGATCATGTGCGTCGGGGACCACGGAATCCAATACCAACGCCCGCGATAGAAGATTTTAGTTCCGGCTATCTCTTCCCCGGGCCAGCATTCACCCGACTCAGGGTCTTCGGCATAGTCGTGGATAATGGTGAGTCTCACTCGTTCGTCTTGGTTGTCCAGCATCTTAGCCCCTCTGGTGTCAATTTCCACGAGAGGCGTGAACCTAAAGCAAGCCCATGCGGCGCTTGACAGTATCTAAGCTGTTGTATATCTTATAGATACTCCAAGCAATCGATCTGTCAGCCCTGTTGTGGCTGGTGGCGCGCATGGTGTGCGTCTGCCTGCTACAGATTCACACCCCTCGCGTACTGCGAGAGCCCTCGGTGACGGCCACGTCACCGGGGGATTTTCTTGGAGCTTGTTCGGTCTCCAAATCCATCCCCAATCTGAAGTTACAAAACGAAGTGTCAAATATTGTCGGTCGCCAACACTAAACTCTTTTACAAATGTAAACAGGGGCATCTTCCCATGAGCGTACGCGCGCCTCAGACAATTCAGCTTGGGCCAGCAACATTTGATCCCGACTCGGGATGGATCACCCACAACGGTGGCCGGTCTCGTGTACGACCGTACCTGCTACCCCTGTTCCGCATATTGGCGAGAAACAAGAACCGCAACATCCCGGCACACACCCTGAGGCAAATTGAAGCCGAGGGCGGAACAGACTTGCGACATCTCAAATCCGATATCAACAACAGATTCCTGAAGGGAGCCGGGTTGATCAGTGTGATGAAGGTAATTGGGGCCCCCAAGGATGCCCTTTGCCTGCAGGTGAACGATAACCCGATGTCTCCGGATTATCCATCGACGGCTTTGACAATCCACCCTGTCGATTTCACCCTCAGTTCCGCTCATAATGCCGGTTTCTGCGTTTCCTTCGACAGCGCGATGATCAACCACGTATGGGAATTGATTACTAATCAAGGTGCACTCGATGGAGTCATTAGGTCTTGCCATCGCACCTTTCGCTCTTGCCTAGAAGCGTTTGCGTTCGCAATTGTCTACTCGTCAAAGATAGCCTCAGGTAAGAATTTCAGACAAAGTTATGGAGGCCAAAGAAATGATCAACGAATCGAGTTTCTTGAAGGGTTAGGAGAGCTCTGGATGCACCAGAACCTTCCGGAAGACGTCCGAGAAGGAGCACTATTGCAACAAGTGGCGTGGCGCAATCAGATCAAGCGCGATATGCAAAGTGTGTCGCGTTGCATCGAACTGGAAAGCTGGCCGTTCAAAGAAGCGATGACATACGCAGCCTACCGGCATCTCGGGAAGGACGATAGTCTTAGAATCCGCAATCTACCGCTAAAGGACTACCGGTTCGATTCCGATCCGCCCTATTACGAGGACGCGGAACTTCAAAGTGCACTCGGTATATCTGCAACACGACAACTTGCGCGATTTTTGCGAGATGGTATTGCGTCCGGAAAGGAAGATTACGCTGAAAGTGCGCTGCAGCATTTTGTCAGCCTCAATTTCCTGACGCACATAACGATAATGCGGGAATACCACGTAGGCTGCTTACCCAGGGACAACAATCCGGGCCTTTATCGGCTGTCCCATGCAATGCGTAGTGTGATCCTAGGAACTACAACGTACGACCACAACACCGAGCAGCAGAGGCTCCTCCGCAACCTTGTAGTTCAGCACACACTATTCACGGCGTTTAAGTCTGTTCACAGTATCAGTAGGCAATCCCTAATTTCAACGTTGAAGAGCCTCCGAGAAGAGAAGCATTTTCGCAAGATGCGGGAAATACTAGAACACGATCACCTCATAATGTTTCATCCGAGCGAAGAGAGCGAGCGCAAAGCGAGGAGCCGAATCCAAGAAATATGGAGGTGCGCTGACCCGCAGTTCCGGGTATCGGAAAGCTATGGAGTAGACGGCTTTGCAATCATGAGGGACATTGGCAAGTCCTCGGCACGATTGTACGAATCGGAACTCTATCGCACGTTTCCGGAATTGAGGCCGACTCAACTCACGTAGAATGTCGGTCGTGATGGACGACGCGACGGCTTTTCGCGATGAGCGGCAAGTGCAGAGACCCGGGGGCGGCCGATTCTTCAGCTAGCAACGCATCGCTCCAGTCGCGACTCGGTGTGTGAAACCGATGCATCGCTCGCCCCGCGCAAAGGAGGCCCGTGACCCAAAACCCAAAAACTCCTCCGTTTTGAAGTTGAGAGATTGCGTTCTCCGTGGTTTCCTGAAGAGGGAGAGGAGAGCCGGGATATGGCAAGGAAGGGTCACACGGAAGAGGAGATTCTGCGCGTACTGAGAGAAGCCGAATCGGGCGAGACGGTGGTCGAAGTCTGTCGCAAGCACGGGATCAGCCAGCAGAGTTTATCGCCCGGATAGAATTTTGGCGAGCCACACCTGGCATTTCTATTCCGCAGCCTTAATTCCTCGTATCCGCACACGAACCGGCGCTGTGCGATCTAGGTCACGCGTGAGAACGGACCAGGGCCGGGTGAATTTCGCACGAAACCGATACTTCAACGCTTCGCGAGCAGCCAAGGCGGCGCGTTCAGGCCCACTATGCCACGAGCGTGGGGCGCGCTGTCGATCGGGCTATCGCTCCAGACAATGCCGAATCTTTCCACGCTGTCATCGAGGATGCGGACCGAATCGAAGCCTGCCGACTCGCATTCTCTCATTAGCCCTTTGCTGCCGAATATTCGACATTCGACTGTTGTCCCGGGACCTCCGTGAAAAATGAGGCGATTGTGTTTCTCGATGCTGCCATCTTCCGTTATCCCAACCAGAACGAAGGACTCGCCCTCCCTCTCGATTGAGAAACGTCGGACATTCGGAAAATGTTCGCGAGTGTCGCCGTCTACACAGGGAACCGTGAGAATCATTACGCCGCCGGGCTTGAGAAGTCGATATGAATTCTCAAATGCCCGCGAAATTGGGGCACAAACGTGTTCGAAGACGTCACTCGAAATGATGAAGTCATACCGGCCGGACTGATCGTTTTCGATGCAGGTAATATCGAATTTAGGATCTTTGTGATAATAGGTGTTTGTGTAGCCTAACTTTCGAGACAAGCGCAATGCGTAGCCGTCCCAATCGCTCATCCCAATACCAATCAGGTTCGGACGGTCGGGAAAGTCTTGAATTACCAGGCTCTCTCCGAAAAGCGCGACGGACAAAGCATGGACGACACTTCTCCAGCGAACGGTCGAACCGCAGTGCCGGCAACTCCACTGTTCTCGGGTAAGTTCCCTGCGGGGAAATGATGAGTTCTTCCCGCAAACGTTGCACCGGAATTTTGCGAACTTTTCCCGTGGCGATCGAAGGCGTCTAACGGACCACGAAAGCAACCGTCTGGCGTGGAACCATTGATCCCTTGCGATAGATGTGAGTATCAAATCACGCATTCTATGCCAAATTTCTTGAGAAATTGCCGGGCCGGAGTTCCGCATTATTGAGTTCTTGAGGAGTCTATCGGAAGCAAGGCTCTTGGCAGCGAGCCCGGCATGCCAAACGGGTGATTTGAACGGTCCATTGGTCACCGGCACAGTTGACCTCTCGACGCGATTGTACTTCCTCTTTTTCCCGGCGATTGGAGTTGCCCGCTTAAAAGAGAACGAGTTGGTAACCTGATCCCCAAACGATTTTGCGATTCGGAGTCAGATTGACCCGATTTGCGCCCCGTGCCTGCGAACTCTTTTGCCACGCCCGAGATCACCACCATTCAACGTCTCCCCAACGCGATCTCAGCTTCAAGATCACGCCTGATCGTGATAGCACTCTCAATTTTCCGCGCGCCTATTTTCATCTGCTTTTCCACAAAGAAGCAAAGAATTTACTTGACATTCCATGAGACCTATTCAAGTATTTCCCATCCGAACCAAATGCTCAACCTTGTCTCCGAGATTCATTACGTCCGTCAAATGCGATTTCATTTCGGAGTTTCAAATTCTCTCTGTATCGATCTCGGGAACGACACCGGTTGGGAGTTGGTGGCGGAAGCTCGAATGCGGCAGCGGCTTTTCACCCGCAGTACTTCGACGGTACTTGGTCATTCGGTGCACTCCATAATTGGGCCTTTCGATTACCTTAATGTCAAGAAGTGCATGATCGGCTGCTGTGCCTCTGGGGAAGATTGAGGCACAGCTGGGCAGCGCACCGAGACACCGAATGAAACGCGCAAGTGCTGAGAGAGATTCCGGGAGAGAGAGTCGCGGAGAAGAGCCGTTATCTCGCCAATAAGCAGATCTAGGGAGGAAACCGTGAGCTTGATGACGACACAGCCTCTATGGCTGGGATTAACGGGAATATTATTCTTGGTATGCGTGAGCGTCGGCGCCGATGCGCAGACAGTGACCGGCAGTGGCACGTCGGGCACGGTTCCGGTCTTCACGGCGAGTTCAACAATAGGCAACTCGCCGATTGCGGTGTCGGGAACTAATGTTGGGATAGGGACGACAAGTGCACAGGGAGGCCTCGACGTATCTCCAGGATTCGGTGCCAGTAGCTGGATTTATCTGCGTGGCAACCTCAATGGGCAAGCCCCCAACCCATCGACCACCGTCAACTATGGCCTAATGTACGGTTGGAACGCCTCAGGAGGTCTAGGCGATACTGAGTTGCTTTATGGCACTGGGTTGGGAACCGCTCCTCGGCTCGATTTTGGCCGGTGGAGTGGCGCGGCAAAAACGATAGATATGACGCTGAGCGGTGGCAACTTAGGGATCGGAACGACGGCACCCGCCTACAGCCTCGATGTCAGTGGAAAGATCAGGTCGACGTCTGGAGTCGTCTACCCAGATAGCACGCAACAGACAACCGCTTGGACAGGCGTTCTGTGCGGTGGCGACTACGCGGAGGCCATGGACGTCGTGGGGGGGAAAGCAAAGTACGAGCCGGGAGACGTTCTTGTACTTTCCTCGGAAGACACAAGCGACGTGGAAAAGTCGAGTAAAGTGTATTCCACCATGGTTGCTGGTATCTACGCTACAAAGCCTGGTGTGGTGGGTCGTAGAGAATCTCTAGCCAAGTCGTCTGACGACATTCCTATGGCGATGATTGGAGTGGTTCCCACTAAAGTAAGTGCCGAGAACGGGCCAATTCACAAAGGCGACCTCTTGGTTACATCATCTCTGCCAGGTTACGCCATGAAGGGCACAGACCACAACCGGTTGGTTGGTGCTGTTATTGGCAAGGCAATGGGATCACTAGATTCGGGACGAGGCGTAATCGAAGTACTCGTCACATTGCAGTAAGCGTCGAGTCCACACAACGTAGACATACGAGGAACGAACAACTCAACGCCTGTTTTCGATGATGAAAGGAAGTCAGTATGAGGTTCGAGGCTGCAGGTACAGTGGCTCTTACTCAACCATGGCAGGCAAATGCGGCGACTTGCCTGCTCTCAAGAATGTAGACATCTCCGTAGCCGGGGTCGACGGGGTAGGAAAGTCGGCTGCCTTCTGGGAAAGCCTCCATCGCTTTTGGAGCGAATATTTTTCGGCGGACGGGTGCAGAGCTTGAGACTTTCACGGTGCTCAGGGAACCAAGACATGATCTGTAGATTTGCTACTCAGGGAAAACTTTCGAATCCATAGCATTCGTCTGCCGCGATGCGCGAAATGGGAAGCGATGGATGGAATCTCGCCGCACGGTCGCCAAATTCATAGCGATATCCAAAACCCGCCTGAATTCTTGTCGTACAAGTCTATGTCGTGCCGCATTGACTTCGGTGACCAGGCAGTGTTGGCAGGGATGCTTGACCGCCCAACGAGCATCTATCTGAGCGGACTTCGCTGCTTGCGACCTCCGGGGTGTAGAGCTTCCGAACAATTTACTGGAGAAGCTCCGAGCAGTTTGTTCCGCCGCGCGGATCGTATTTCGGCGATCCGTTCTCATCAATGCAGAATCCGCGATCACCGGTCTTGCCTACGGTCTCGGGAACCGCGGTGACCGTGAACCCTTTGATGTATTCCGATCCGCCGCTATTCTTCTTGGAGCAGTTCGAAATATTGAAGATATAACCCGACTTGTAGCCCGACGCGAGATCGTTCTGAAGAATTTGCGCGGCGTCGGGCGTTGGGGCACCAAAGGAAGGATCTCCTCCGAGGGCTGATAACGCGCAAGTGAAGCCTTTCTTTGGAAAGGACGATGCATAAAGGATTTCGCCTTTGAAGATCGCTTGGAGCGAAACGACCGCGGACGTTTCGTTTGCCTGCTTCTTCATCCTGCCGATTGACGGCACCGCCATCAGCATGAGGATCAGAATGATGGAGATCACGATCAGCAGCTCCATCAAAGTGAAGCCATTGAGTGACACAACAAAGTCCGGACACTCATACCACCTGTGCGAAGCCTTCGACCTCGCCCTTCGCGTGCTTCCTCGTAGAAGGAGTTTGGTAATCGTGACCAAAGCGTCCTCCACATCTTAGATTTGTGGACGAGCCAGTGTAGCAGGTGGGAGTGAACTTGCACACAATTGTGTTTTGAGTGAAGTGAGGAGTGTCACATTCACGCTGCCTCTCCAGATCACAGGCTTCTCGGGCTTATAAAGGTTCTATAGCAAGTAACCTCTTTCCGTTGAGCTAGTTAAGACGTCGGGCGTTAGTTACAACTATGTCAATGGAAAGATTACTGTCATTGATTCTAATCGATAGGTAATGATTTCCACTTGACTTTTGCAGCATATCGTCAGAGAGTCTGTTGCAAGAATGTCAGTACCGGAATCCGCGCGATGGTGGTATGGAGTGACGCTAGGGTCCCTTGACCAGGCTGGCGGTTCGGATGTGTGCGTCTAGATTAGGTATGCCATGAAGCACGCGCCGCTAAAGGAAAGCCAGGCGTTGTCATTGGCGTGGCGATAGGAAACGCGCAAATCTCGGAACGGTGTCGTTGATATGACGGTGGTGTCGCAGCTCTACACACAATTCATGAGGAAACGCAATCGAAAGGATCTTGGACCATGAATAAGAAGCCGCTTCAACTGGGACTTTGTATATTGGCTCTTGGAGTTGGCGCGTCTGCGCAGACTGTGACAGGCAGCGGCACTTCCGGAACTGTTCCAGTCTTTACGGGTGCCTCTACGATCGGCAATTCGCCGATCACGGCCTCGGGAAGTAACGTCGGGATTGGGACGACAACCCCAAAGGCCACACTCGATGCAGCAGGCACTCAGACATTCCAAAGCCCCACTAGCGGAGACTATCTCCTCAATTACGGCCTGGGAAGTAACATTGAGGATCCGAATACAGGGGACGTCGTTCTCCTTGTCCCTGCGTCGATAGGGTCACCCGTTAATGGCTCTCAATTTGAGGGTATTATCGAATCCAACCGCGGAAGCAATGGTCAGTGGAACCTGAACTCACAGTGGTACGTGTCAGTTCAGAGCGCCTATACAAGTAACACAGGGAGCATTCTTCCGTTGTCTGGGCAACAAGAATACTCTACGATCCCGACGCTGATTACGTGCGTTTATAACGGGACAACGTATATCGGCTTTCAGACGCCTAGCGGCAATTCCTCCTCCTACTGGAGTCTCACCGGGAATTGGAGCAACGGTCAAAACAGTCAGAAGCCTCTCTTGGTAGCTAGGTCTTCGGTGACGAGCGTTTCTGCCCTTGTGGGCTATGAGAGTGTGGGACCACAAATTATTGAGACGGGCATCGGCAGCAGTGGCGACGTCGGCATTGGAACGACGACTCCTGGCGCGAAGCTCGAGGTCGACGGCAACATTAAGTTGACCAGCGGCAGCGGCGCCTCCATTGCATTTCAGGACGGTACCAACCAAACGACAGCCTGGACGGGCGTCCTTTGCGGAGGCGATTACGCTGAAGCAGTCGATGCCAGGGGCGACCGCAAGCACTACGAGCCTGGGGACGTACTGGCGCTCGGAGCCGGCGATGAAGGGGAAGTCGAAAAGTCGTCCGAGCCTTATTCCACGCTGGTGACTGGCATTTTTGCCACTAAGCCGGGAGTAATTGGACGAAGAGAAACGCTTCCGAAGAGTACGCAGGAGATTCCCATGGCAATGGTGGGCATTGTTCCCACCAAGGTCAGCGCGGAAAACGGCGCCATTCACCGGGGCGATCTTCTAGTTACCTCGTCGACGCCTGGTTATGCGATGAAGGGCACGGATCGTAGCCGGATGCTCGGAGCAGTGATCGGCAAGGCAATGGGCACGCTCGGATCCGGAACCGGTGTCATTGAAGTGCTGGTCACGCTGCAATAGTGGCTGGGGGATGAAATGATGATCGGGATCGTGCCTACAAAGTAAGCGCTGAGAATGGCGCGATCCGCCCGGGAGATCTGCTGGTTACCTCTTCGACGATGGGCTATGCGATGAGGGGCACCGACCGCAGTAGGATGATGGGCAGCCGTGATCGGAAAGGCCCTTGGCAGCCTGGATTCAGGGACCGGAGTGATAGAAGTTGTGGTGACGCTGCAATAAGGCTGGCGCAGCCGACCTGGAATGACCGCTGAATGAAACCGGAGGACTTATGAGACTGTTTTGGCACGATTTCGCAGTTCCCTTACTCGGCGCTTCCACAACGTTGGCTATTTCCCTAATGTCTCATGCCCAGATCCCGTTGCCGACGGTTCCGGACAATGGCTTGAACATCATGAACCCAATTGGCACGCCGCCGCGCGCCAGTGCGGAGGGAACCAACGAATCCGTGAACTTTGCTAATGGGGCTCTGACTGTCTACATTCCGGTATTATCCTTGCCTCAACGAGGCGGCTGGACACTCCCGATCGCCTATATTCATCATAGCAACAACATGAGGCAGGTTCAGCTTACCAGCGTCTTTAGTGACCTGATACAAACCGGAGGCAACGGGGGCCAAGGGCAGACCTGTCCTTCGAATCCCGTCTCCTATCTCGTCACGTCCGTTGGATACCTGGAACTAATGCAGACTCGTGATGGGGTACTTGTTCCGAATCTACCACGGCTCCAGGCCGCTGAGGAATACGCTGGAAGTATCATTATCTGTTCGAGCCCTCCAACCTACTCTGATCTTTACTGTCTTACCAATTGGATCTTTACCGACTGGGACGGAAATGCTCACCCCTTTGCCAACGTTGCAACTTGCAATTGGGATGGAAGCGGACTGACTTTCGAAGAACTAGAAGTTACCGAATCGACGGATGGTTCATTCTATAGCCTTAATACATCCAGCCTAAAAGGTGTTTCTTCTGGAACTGTAACTGTGACGGCAAAAGACGGTACAACATATACGTTCACCGCTCCGAATCCCTTCCCCCAGGAGAACAATACGATTACTGGTTCTCAAAATGAAGCCTATTTCGATTCGAGGGCCTTTACAATGGTTGATCCTAACGGGAACACCGTGTCCGCGACACCGACGCAAAACGGAGGTTATACGCTAACCGACACATTGAATCGACAGGTAACCATCGGTTCCAGCGGCGTTTCATACACGGATTCGAACGGTGTGTCGCGTACCGTACAGGTGAGCTCGCCTGTAGCTGGCCCCACCGGTGACGCGTATACGTTCCCAAATGTTCATTGTTCTCAAAATTTCCCATCCCAAAAGCCTCCATTCTCGAACCCGTCTATCACCAATCCTCAGGCCGCACAGACAAGCACGACAAGTCAATTGACTATTACCTTTCCTCCTGTCGATTCACAGAATAACTCCAAGGTGTACACAATTCTCTACAATGCGGCCGACCAAATAGTCCGCATCGAGTACCCTTCTGGGGGTTACAGTCGCTACGTTTATTTCGACTACGGCGGTGCTAGCGGCTTCACATACATGGGCAACATCGAATGTAACTTGTTCAATGACTTGCAAGTCCACTATCGGTGCCAAAACACTGCAAGTAGTAGCATGTATTCAGGCGCGTGTACGAGTCCGGAAACCGGGACCGAATATACCGTATCGGCATTCGGGAGTGCAAATAACAATAGTAACATCACGCCTTTTAATGCGACAATTTCAACCACTGATCCGGTTGGGCGAACAACGACGCACGACTTTGCAGTGCAGGCGCAGAGTTCTATCGCGCCTGTGGAAACGGAAGTAGATCAATACGATTCTGCAGGAAACAAGATACAGACGGTCACGAAGACTAACTATACGAGCGCACCATTTACAGAGTTGAGTTATCCACAGACAGTAACGACGACTTGGTTCGACGTCTCGCCGGCGATCAGCAGTCGAATTCAATATCAGTATACAGACCCATATACGGCGACATTTACCCGTGCAGGAGGCAGGCAACAAGTATATCTTGATA
>Ga0335071_10003170_pt1 | contig 17434 bp, 14 predicted proteins | sample Lox_Sample_15_FD_206724 | JGI IMG/M metagenome (GOLD analysis project Ga0335071, IMG submission 206724) | Soil microbial communities from Loxahatchee National Wildlife Refuge, Florida, United States - Lox_Sample_1.5 | ecosystem: Environmental > Terrestrial > Soil > Wetlands | place: USA... | reverse complement strand
GCGCGGCGTGGCCGCGCTCGGCGAAGCGGAGCGCGAGCTCCTCGTAGAAGCGGTAGAGGCCGCGGACGTCCGGCAGGATCACGATCCCCGTCTGCGACGGCTCGTCCGGTGTCGCGAGGAACGCCGCGAAGGCGTTGCCGTCGGCGGCGGTCAGGGTCAGATGGTCGTGCGAGACGGCGGCGCCGGCGATCCGCGGGATCGGCGGCTCGGAATCGGTGTCGAAGCACATGGCCGAACCCTACGTGGTCACGTGGCTGATCGTGTTTCCCAAGGATGGTGCCTCTGACTGGCGTCTAGGTTCACTCGGCGCCGCGACCCGGCGCAGGCTCGGCCAAGGTGTCCACGAAACCGGGGGAACTCCAAACGACTCGACCGGTGTAGTCGGATCAGACATCACAGCTCCCTTCCGAGCCGGGGCTATCGCTGTCGCGTCAGGCAACTAGACTTACACCGTTCGTCGGACAGTCCCGGGTGTCGAGAACTGGTAAAGAATCGCCGCTCAGAGCCTCGGCGGTCGGGAACCGCGGGGTACTCCTGTCGTTCTCATTATGTTGACGCCCACGAGCAGGATGAACGCAGGTAGTGCCAGGAAAAGCCGCTGCTCGTCGAGGCGCAATCGATTGTAGTGCCCTTCCGAGATGCGGGCCAGTTTCCCATAATCATTTGCGTAGTACAGCCCACCGTGAATCTCGGGCTGCCCGACGACAAGGAAGGCGAGTCCAGTCGCCCCGAGAAGCACAAGAGCAGTCATCAGGCACTTTGTTGCCACAGTCAGTACTCGGACGAAACGCTCTGACCGCACGTCCGGCAGAAACTCAAGCGGGCGACTCTCAAACCGCTCGTCAAGCTCAACCGCAAGGCAGACAAAAAACGGGACCATCAGCACGATCGGCACGACCGCAAGCACATCGGGCAGTACAGGCTTCGACAAGAAGATCGTCGAGCAAGACCAGACCACAGCCCAAACCCAACCAATCGCTGCCGTCACTGGAACGGCCCACAACCAGGCCCTGGAAGCGGACCCCCGGCTCGCCTCAGACACTGCCATGGTCAGCGCAAGTCTGGCGGAAGAAACAGCGCATGTCACTCCCCAACTCGGGTGACACAACCCACGGGCACGAGCTTAGAATTGCCCGCAGCTGGCTCCGTCAAGGGGCGAGCGCGCATGCCTGAACACCAAGCCGCTTCCAGGCTCTCCGCTCCTGGCCATCGGCTCGGATGAGTGATGCATCGAACGTCACATCCGAATCGCTCAGCTTCCGTCCCTTCGAATCTGCCAAGGCTGTCATCAGCTCAAGTTCACGATTGAGAAGTCGGAGCGCCACGCCGCTTCCACGGGCAAGTTCTTTCGGTGGCTTGAGTCTCGTAAGTGGCAGGTACGCCGATCGCCTCGCAGTAGAAACGGTAGCGGTAACGTGACCATAAGCATCGGTCTGACGCTGAAGAGCGCGTGCAAGATCACGATCCGCCTTTTGACATATCCGGTTCGCATCAGCGCGATACCGCGCGGTCGGCAATCGATCGGAAGAACACGATACACCGGCAACCAGAGAAATCATGGTTAATAAAAAGATCGAACGGCCGCTCAACTCTGAGATCCCCACGGCTGGCATCAGCTGAGAAAGGACATGTTCAGCCCGTGCATGAGACTCGCTCATTTGTATCGTTGTGCACCACAGAGTGGTGCTTCCTTACGAATCGTAACGCTTCGACAATGCGGCTCTCGACGTCAGGATGCCAATTGAGTTGATCCCAGGTCAGTTTCCAGATCCCTGAGAGAATCCAAGAGGGCTTGATCACTCTCGAGTCGCTGATGCCGGTTCCGGCCCCGACCTCGCCACCAACCGAAACCCCCCTCGGTTGCGGCGACCAAGAGAGCGCGACTCAGGCGTTCCCCAGCGCGCTCGGTCCAACTATTCATCTCGACATGATGTGTTGTCAAGAGTCAGATCGGCTAGCCGTCGAAAGTCGCGCGCCTATCAGCCTGGGCGCAGGCGGCCTCGCGCCGCGCTGGTGCACGTGAGGGTGCCCGGCACCGTGCCGGGCGCCCTCACGTCAGGGGTGGCTAGGCCGCGACCGTGAAGCGGCCGACGAGCTCGCGGAGCGTGACCGCGGTCGTCGCGAGCTGCTGCGACGACGCGGCGATCTCCTGCGTGGAGGCGCTCGTCTGCTGGGTCGACGCCGAGACCTGCTGCGTGGTCGCCGAGGTCTGCTCGGCGACGGACGCGATCTCGCCCGACGACTCCGCGATCGACTGCACCTGCGACGCGATGTTCGCGACGCGTTCGGCGATGAGGCTGAACGCCTCACGCGCCTGCTCCACGACGGCGGCGCCGTCCTGGCTTCGGTTCGCGCTCGCGGCGACCGCCTCGACGGTGCGGCCGGTGTCCTGCTGGATCTCGCCGATCAGATCGGCGATCGAGGCGGCCGCCTGCTGCGACTCCTCGGCCAGCTTGCGGACCTCCTCGGCCACCACGGCGAAGCCGCGGCCCTGCTCGCCCGCCCGCGCCGCCTCGATGGCGGCGTTGAGCGCCAGCAGGTTCGTCTGGCCGGCGATCCCGGTGATCGTCTCGACGATGCCGCCGATCTCCTCCGACTTGCGGGAGAGCGACTCGATCGCCTCGGTCACCTCGGTGCTCGAGTCGCGGACGAGCGTCATCGCGCTCGACGCCTGCTCGGCGGCGGCGATGCCCTCGGTCGCGACGCTCTGCGCCTCGGTGGCCGCCTCGGCGGTCTGCTCGGCGGCAGAGCGCGCCTGGTCGACCATCTGCGCCTGACGGTTCGCACCGTCGGCGACCATGCTGACGGCGGAGGCGATCTCGGACACGGCGCGGCCGGCCTCGTCGCTTGCGCCCGCGAGCCCCTCGGAGGCGCCCGCGACCTGGTTGCCCGCCTGCTGCAGCTCGCCGATCAGGCCCTGCAGCGACGCGAGCATCGACGCGACCGCCTTGCCGAGCACGTCCTTCTCGGACTTCGGCTCGACGCTGGCGGTGAGGTCGCCCTCGGCGACGCGGTCGGCCGCGTCGGCGATCGGCTTCAGATAGCCGACGATCCGCTCGCGCAGGGCCTTGGTCGCCTTGACGATCTCGTCGTTCGACTTCACGGCGTCGTGATCCGCCTCGAGATCGCCCTCGGCGATCCGGTCGGCCACCGACAGCAGCCGCTTCAGGCTCCCCGTGATCGAGCGCATGATGAACACCCCGAGCAGCAGCACGAGGGGCGCCGCGATCAGCGCGACGATGATCAGGATCGTCGTGCTCGACGAGCCCTTCGCCTTCAGCGAGGCCGCGCTTGCGTCGGCGTTCGTCTTCAGGTCGCCGCGGAGCGCCTCGAACTCGATCGGGAGCGCGTTCGACGGCTTCAGGTTGTCGACGGTCACGACGTGGACCGCCCGAGCGATGTTCCCCTTCTCGGCGTAGCCGCGCAGCAGCAGCGAGAAGTGGTTGTAGCTCGCAAGGTTCGCGCTGATCTCGGAGACCAGCTGCTTCTCCTTGGGCGTGCTGACAAGCTTGCCCGTGGCGGCGAGCTGCTTGACGGCGTCGGCATAGCCGGCGGCCGCCTGCCCCCAGGTGGTTTCGGCGAGCCCGTGCTGGGAGGGATCCCGGAGCGCGAGCACCGCCGCGTACATGTTGGACTGGTCGTCGTCGAGCAGCCAGGCTTCGTACGCATGGCTCAGCGTGGAGAACGCCTGCTGGTCGTGCGTCGCCTGCTTGCTCTTCGACGTCATTGCCTGAGTCGCCAAGATCGCGACGAACGCGAAGACGACGAGCGCACCGACCGCGCCGGCGCAGAGGCCGATCATCCGGGTGCGGATGGAAAGACGGTTCACGTATGCCATGCCGCTGGTGATCGGCGGCACGAACGCGAAATTCACCCGAAACGGGGACGTGACACCCCCGTCAGCCTTTTTGAGCGCCTACCCGCCGCTGATCGCGGCGATCACGTCGACCCGCGAGCGGGCGTCGATCGCGGTCGAGAGCCCCGCCCGCTCACGGTCGACGTAGACGTGGATGTGCGGGCGGAGCTCGGGGCCGGCGACGCAGAGCCGGTCGCGCAGCCCGGGATAGCGCTCCTCGAGCTGCGCGATCGCGTCGTCGACGGTTGCCGCGTCCACGTCCAGGCGGCGCGGCAGGCCCGCGAAGAGCGGCGTCAGTGTCGTCGGCAGGTGGACGTCCGCCATCAGTCGAGGATCGCAACCTCGACGGAGGTGATCGGCGGCAGGTAGCCCGCCACCTCCTGCCACGACGCCGCATCGTCGTTCGACACGAAGAGCTGGCCGGTGCTGGTGCCGAAGTAGTAGCCGGGGACGTCGTAGGTGTCGTTCGCCATCCCCTCGCGGAGGACGCCGAGGTACGCGTTCTCCTGCGGCAGCCCGGCATCGGAGCGGCGCCACGTCGAGCCGGCGTCCTCGGTGCGCCACACGCACGCCTTGCCGTCCGGCATCGTCCGGCCGTGGCCCGGGTCGAGCGGGATCACGTGGAACGTCTCGCGGTCGTGCGGATGCGCCGAGGCCGCGAAGCCGAACTCGCTCGGCAGGCCCTCGGTGATCTCGGTCCAGCTCGCGCCCAGGTCGTCGCTGCGGTGCATACCGACGTGGTTCTGCTGGTACATGCGCACGCCGTCGGCCGCCCGCGCGACCTTGTGGACGCAAAAGCCGACCTCCTCGTGCTCGCGCGGCCAGTCGGCGCGCAGCCCGCGGTTGCGCGGTGTCCAGGTCGCGCCGTCGTCCGTCGTCTCGTACATGCCGATTCCCTGGGCGATCGCCCACCAGTGGCTGCGGTCAGCTGCGTCCTCGAAGACGGCCGAGATCCCCAGATGGCCGGGCGGCTGGTTCGCGGGGTCGTCCCACACCTCGCTGCCCGGCTGGCCGGCGAGCGTCGTCTTCACCGACCACGTCTCGCCGTCGTCGGTGCTCTCGAACACGCCGGGCATCTCGACCCCGACGAGCACGCGATCGTGCGCGGCGGAGAGCACGGAAACCTTCGAGATCCTCCGGTCGGACTCGTCGCCGTAGGTCAGCCCCTCCGACGAGTGCGTCCACGTCTCGCCGAGATCCCGGCTGCGCCACACGGCGGACCCGTGCCACTCGCTCGCGGCCGCGGCGAAGATCGTGCCGTTCGCGTCCATGACCGCATGGAAGATCGGCCAGCCTTCGCAGTGAGGGCCGCTCAGCGTCCAGTCGCGGCGCGCCTCGTCGCTCTCGGCGAGGAAGAAGCCTTTGCGGGTGCCGATCAGGCAGATGGTGCGGGACACGCGTTCACCTCCGGGAGTGGCAGTGGTTGCAGTATGGACCGCGGGAGGCGCCCAAAGTCATCGGCGATCCGAATACCTCTGAAACAGAGGTATTATTCGCGCATGGCCGACGCCGAAGAGCTGCTCGACGCCCTGGCCGGGCTTCGCCGGGCGATCCGGCGGACCGCCGTCCGGCCGGCCGAGCTCGCCGACCTGACCGGCGCGCAGGTCGAGCTCGTCCGCCTGCTCCGCCGCCGGCCCGGGCTCTCGATCGCCGATGCCGCACGCGAGCTCCGCGTCGCGCCGAACACGATCAGCACGCTCGTGCGCCAGCTCGCCGACGCGGGCTTCGTCGCGCGCGAGGTCGACACCGCCGACCGGCGGGTCGCCCGGCTCACCCTCGAGCCGGCGATGCGCCGCAAGGTCGAGGCCTGGCGCGACCGCCGCGTCGAGGCGCTCGCATCCGCGCTCGAGGCGCTGCCCGAGCTCGAACGCCGCCGACTCGAAGCGGTCATCCCCACGCTGCTGCGCCTCGGCGGCGAGCTCGAGGAAGAGCCGGGCGCGGCATGACCGTGGCGGTCGAGCTCGAGCCGGTCGCCGCGGTCGCCTGCCGCTCGGTCCGCTTCCGCTTCGGCGACAACGTCGCCGTCGACGGCGTCGACCTGACCGTCGCGGAGGGCGAGGTCTTCGGCCTGCTCGGCCCGAACGGCGCCGGCAAGACGACGCTGATCCGCCTGATCAACACGCTCCTCCCCCTGCGCGAGGGCTCGATCGACGTGTTCGGCCGGGACGTCGGGCGCCGGCCGATGGCGGTGCGCCGGCTGCTCGGCTACGTCCCGCAGCAGCTGTCGATCGAGGCGTCGCTGACCGGCCGCGAAAACGTCATGTGGTTCGCGCGCCTCTTCGACGTGCCGCGGAAGGAGCGGCGCGAGCGCGTCGACGCCGCGCTCGACTCGATGGGCCTCGCCGATGCCGCCGACCGGCTCGCGAGCACCTACTCGGGCGGGATGATCCGCCGGCTCGAGCTCGCGCAGGCGCTCGTGAACCGCCCCGCGCTGCTGATCCTCGACGAACCGACGATCGGCCTCGACCCGGTCGCGCGCGACAGCGTCTGGCAGCGCGTCGAGGATCTCCGCGACGCGACCGGCATGACCGTCCTCCTCACCACGCACTACATGGAGGAGGCGGACGCGCTCTGCGACCGCGTCGCGCTGATGCACCTCGGCCGGATCCGCACGCAGGGCGCGCCCGACGAGCTGAAGGCCGAGCTCGGGCCGGACGCGACGCTCGAGGACGTCTTCCGCCACCACACGGGCGACAGCCTCGACGAGGAGACGAGAGGAGGCCTGCGTGAGATCCGAAGCACTCGTCGCACCGCGAGCCGGCTCGGCTGACACGCCCACCGCGCCGCAGCTCTGGCGCCGCTACCCGAGCCGCGTCCTGACGTTCTGCATCGTCGAGCTGCAGAAGCTCTCGCACGACCGCAGCGAGCTCGTCACGCGCGCGGTGCAGCCCGTCCTCTGGCTCGTGATCTTCGGCGAGACCTTCAACCGGATCCACGCGATCCCGACGGGGAACATCCCGTACATCGACTTCCTCGCGCCGGGGATCATCGCGCAGTCCGGGCTGTTCATCGCGATCTTCTACGGGATCATGATCATCTGGGAGCGCGACTCCGGCGTGCTCACGAAGCTGCTCGTCACGCCCACGCCCCGATCGGCGCTGATCCTCGGCAAGGCGTTCTCGGCGGGCATTCGCGCGGTCGCGCAGGTGATCGTCGTGCTGATCGTCTCGGCGCTGCTCGGCGTCGCGCTGACCTGGAACCCGGTGAACATCCTCGGGGCGATGGTCGTGGTGATGCTCGGCTCGGCGTTCTTCGCGTGCCTCTCGATGACGATCGCCGGCATCGTGCTCAAGCGCGACCGGCTGATGGGTTTCGGGCAGATGATCACGATGCCGCTCTTCTTCGCGTCGAACGCCCTCTACCCCGTCGCGATCATGCCGGCGTGGGTGCGGGCGATCAGCAAGGTGAACCCGCTCACGTACGAGGTGAACGCGCTGCGCGGCCTGCTGCTCGGCACGCACGCGTTCCTGCTGCTCGATTTCGGGGTGCTGATCGCGTCGGTCGCGATCGGCGTCACCGCCGCCTCGACGCTCGTCAACCGACTGGCGCGCTAGAACTCTCCGCCGGCACGCGTACCCTTAGCGGATGGCCGAGCCAAACCACGACGTGCAGCCCGTCGCGCACCTGAGCGTCGACGAGCGCATGACCAAAGGCCGGACGGCCCGTGGGACGGCGCCGCGCTCCTCGCACGGCGGGCTCGACCTGCCGGACGACCGCGATCCCGTCGCGACGCTGCAAAGGCAGGGCGAGACGCGCGTGCAGGAGCTGCTGCCGATCCGCTACGGCCGCATGCTCGCCTCGCCGTTCGCGTTCTACCGCGGCGGCGCCGCGATCATGGCGCGCGACCTGGCGGCGCACCCGAGCTCCGGCCTGCGCGTCCAGCTCGTCGGCGACGCGCACCTCGCGAACTTCGGCGGCTATGCCTCGCCGGAGCGCAACTTCGTCTTCGACGTCAACGACTTCGACGAGACCCTGCGCGGACCGTTCGAGTGGGATGTGAAGCGGCTCGCGGCGAGCGTCGAGATCGCCGCGCGCGCGATCGGCCTACCGCCGGCGAAGCGGCGCACCGCCGTCCTCGGCACCGTGCGCGCCTACCGCGAGGCGATCCGCGAGCTGGCGGAGATGCCGAACCTCGACGTCTGGTACGCGCGCGCCGACGTCAACGCGATCGTGAGCGAGCTCGGCAACGCCCACGAGCGCCGCGGCGTCGAGCGCGTCGCGGCGCACGCGCGCATGAACAGCACCGCCCACGATCTTGCCGCGCTGACCGCGCGCGACGGCGGCGAGCTGCGTGTCGTGTCGAAGCCGCCGCTGATCGTGCCCGTCGAGGATCTGCTCGAAGGCCACCCGGACCGCATCGAGCACCTGCGCAACATCTTCCGCCTCTACCGGCGGTCGCTGCCGCCCGAGCGGCGGCGGCTGCTCGAGGGCTACCGCTACGGCCACCTCGCGCGCAAGGTCGTCGGCGTCGGGAGCGTCGGGATGCGGTCGTGGATCATGCTGCTTCTCGGCCGCGACGACGACGACGTGCTCTTCCTGCAGTTGAAGGAAGCAGGCCCGTCGGTGCTCGAGGAGCACCTCGGCGCCGCCGACTCCGGGAACCACGGGCAGCGTGTCGTCGACGGTCAGCGCCTGAGCCAGGCCGCGAGCGACATCTTCCTCGGCTGGACGCAGGTGGAGGACGAGACCGGGAGCGCCCGCCACTACTACGTCCGCCAGCTCCGAGACTGGAAGCTCTCGATCGACGTCGAGCAGCTCGTCCCGCGGGGCCTCGCGACCTACGCGGGCTGGTGCGCCTGGGCGCTCGCGCGGGCGCACTCCCGCTCGGGCGACCGGATTGCGATCTCGGCGTACCTCGGCCGCGGCGACGGCTTCGACCGGGCCGTGGCCGGCTTTGCGACGGCATACGCGGACCTGAACGAGCGCGATCACGCGGCCCTCGCCGATGCGGTCCGCGACGGGCGCGTCGAGGCGCACGAAGGCATCTGAGGGCCTCTACTCCGGGAAGACTCGGTCGATGACCGGGCTATGCGTCTGGTCGGAGTCATGCGGGTCGTGCCGGGGACGGTGCTCGCCCGCGACGTGCACACGGGCCGGAACGGCTGGGCGCCGCTCCTGCGGCGCGGGGTCGTTCTCGACCGCAAGCGGCTGAGCGCGCTCGAGCGCGCCGGTATCCACGCGGTGTACGTGGACGACGAGCTGGGCGCCGGGATCGAGGTGCCGCAGGCGCTCTCGGACGAGGTGCGCGAAGCGGCGACCGAGGCGCTCGGGATCGCGTTCGACCGGATCCTCGCAGGCGGCGCCGACGACACGCGCGGCGTGCCGCCGGAGAGCGCGTGCGAGCTGACCGAGATCGCGCAGCGCATCGCAGACGAGATCGCCGGGTGCGGCGATGCGGTGCTCGCGCTCCAGGACCTCGCCGCCGCCGACTCGTACGCCCTGCAGCACTCGATCGACGTCACCGCCGTCGGCCTGCTCGTCGGGCGGCGGTACCTGTGGGACTACGGCTGGATCGACCATCACGGCGAGCGCCGCTACGACAAGATCGACCGCCGTCTCGTGCAGCTCGGCCTCGGGCTGATGCTGCACGACGTCGGCAAGCTGACGATCCCGGCCGAGATCCTGACCAAGGACGGCGAGCTCGACGAGGTCGAGCTGGAGCTGATGCGCCGCCATCCGCTCGCCGGGCTCGACCTGCTGACCTCGGCGGCGATCAGCCCGCTTGCGCGCGTCGCCGTCCGCTCGCACCACGAGCGCTGGGACGGCAGCGGCTACCCGGACGGGAAGGCGCACGAGGAGATCCACCAGTTCGCGCGCGTCGCGGCGGTGGCCGACACCTACGACGCGGTGACGAGCGAACGCCCGCACCGCCGCGCCGTGCTGCCGCACGAGGGTTGGCACCTGATCGTCGAAGGCGCCGGGACGGCGTTCGACCCCGACGTGGTCGAGTCGTTCAAGCGCGTCGTCGCGCCGTACCCGCCGGGCAGCGAGATCGTGCTCGACGACGGCCGCCGCGCCGTCGTGGTGACGATGGAGAACCGCCGCTTCGACCAGCCGCGCGTGCGCGTCGGCTGGGACGAGCACGGCAACGAGATCGCGCCGTACGAGCTCGACCTCGACGGGCTCCCCCGCTCGCGCGCGGCCTAGAGAGCGAGAACGCCCAGCGCTTCGCGCGCGGCGACGACGTCCTCGCGCGCCGCGACGACGTGGACGTCGAATGGGCGCAGGTGCTCGAGCCGGGCGGCGACCGCGTCGCGGACGCGCTGCGAGTTCTCGCCGATGCCGCCGCTGAACGCGACCGCCTCGAGCCCACCGAGCGCGACCGCGCACGACGCGACCGCCTGCGCGACGCGGTAGGCAAAGAGCTCGAGTGCAAAGTCGCCGCGCGGGTCGGCCTCGAGCTCGCGGACGTCTCCGGAGAAGCCCGACAGGGCGAGCAGGCCCGACTCGCGCTCGAGCACGCGCCCCAGCTCATCCTCGCCGAGCCGCCGCGCCAGATGGAGCACCGCGCCCGGGTCGACCGAGCCGGAGCGCGTCGTCATCGGCACGCCCTCGAGCGGCGTGAAGCCCATCGACGTCTCGACCGACCGCCCCTCGAGGACGGCGGTGACGGAGCTGCCGCCGCCGAGGTGGCACACGACGAGCCGATCGACTCCAACCTGCTCGGCGACCGACTGCACGGCGAGCCCGTGGAAGCCGTAGCGGCGGACGCCGAGGTGGTCGGGAACAGCGATCGTCCAGGCGACCGCGGGCAGCGTCGCGTGGAACGCCGTGTCGAAGACGGCGACGTGCGGGACATCCGGGAGCGCTGCGCGCGCCTCTGCGATCCCCTGCAGCGCCGGCGCGTTGTGCAGCGGCGCGAGCTCGACGAGCCGCTCGAGCGCCGCGACGACGCCCTCGTCGATCACGACGGGCTCCCGGAAGCCGTCGCCGCCGTGGACGACCCGGTGGGCGACGGCGTCGGCGTCGGCATCGAAGGACTCGACCGCCCGCACCTCGCCCCCGTCCACGACGGACAGCTTCAGGCTCGTGGAACCGGCGTTTACGACGAGCACGCGCGTCACAGCAAGTAACAGTCTGTTACAAGCCGGGTCATGCCGCGCGGCGAGCGCTCATGCGGTGCCGCCCGACGCTTGTAACAGTCTGTTACTTGCAACCGCTTGGCTAGGACGGCCACGACCAGCCGGCGATCGCGGGGTCGTCCTCGCCGTGCTCGCGCGTGTAGGCCCGCGCGCGCAGGCGCGTGTCGACGAGCTCCTGCCGCAGCCCCGCCGCCTGCGTCGCCAGCCCGGGCACGCGATCGATGACGTCGATCGCGAGATGGAATCGGTCGAGGTCGTTCAGCATCACCATGTCGAACGGCGTCGTCGTCGTGCCCTCTTCCTTGTAGCCGCGCACGTGGAAGTTGACGTGGTTCGTCCGCCGGTAGGTGAGGCGGTGGACGAGCCATGGGTAGCCGTGGTAGGCGAACACAACCGGCCGGTCGGTCGTGAAGAGCGCGTCGAACTCCGAGTCGGGCAGCCCGTGCGGATGCTCGCTCTCCGGCTGCAGTCGCATCAGGTCGACGACGTTCACGACGCGCACCTTCAGGCCGGGCAGCCGCTCGCGGAGGAGCGCCGCCGCCGCGACCGTCTCGAGCGTCGGGATGTCGCCGGCGCAGCCGAGCACGACGTCGGGCATGCCGCCTTCGTCGTTCGACGCCCACTCCCAGATGCCGATGCCGCGCGTGCAGTGCACGATCGCGTCGTCCATCGACAGGTAGTCGAGCGCCGGCTGCTTGCCCGCGACGATCACGTTCACGTAGTGGCGCGAGCGCAGGCAGTGGTCGGCGACGGAGAGCAGCGTGTTCGCGTCGGGCGGCAGGTAGACGCGGATGACCTCGGCCTTCTTGTTCACCACGTGGTCGATGAATCCGGGGTCCTGGTGCGAGAAGCCGTTGTGGTCCTGCCGCCAGACGTGCGAGCTGAGCAGGTAGTTGAGCGACGCAATCGGCCGCCGCCACGGAATGTGGCTCGTCACCTTCAGCCACTTCGCATGCTGGTTGAACATCGAGTCGATGATGTGGATGAACGCCTCGTAGCAGTTGAAGAGACCGTGCCTGCCGGTGAGCAGGTAGCCCTCGAGCCAGCCTTCGCACTGGTGCTCGGAGAGCATCTCCATCACACGCCCTGTCGGCGCGAGGCTCTCGTCGACCGGCAGCACCTCGGCGTCCCACTGCTTGTTCGTCTTCTCGAGGACCGGCCCGAGCCGGTTCGACGCCGTCTCGTCGGGGCCGAAGATGCGGAAGCTCGTGTCGTTGCGCGCGGCGACGTCGCGGAGGAACGCGCCGAGCACGCGCGTCGCCTCGCTGAACGTCGTCGCCGGCTGCTCGACCTCGATCGCGTAGTCGCGGAAGTCCGGCAGCTCGAGGTCGCGCAGGAGCAGGCCGCCGTTCGCGTGCGGGTTCGCGCCCATCCGCCGGTCGCCCTCGGGCGCGAGCGCCTGCAGCTCGGGGACGAGCGTCCCGTGCTCGTCGAAGAGCTCCTCCGGCCGGTAGCTGCGCATCCACTCCTCGAGCTGCGCCCGGTGGTCGTCGTTCGTGCGCGCGGCGGCGATCGGCACCTGGTGCGCCCGCCACGTGCCTTCGACGGGAAGCCCGTCGACGACCTTCGGCCCCGTCCATCCCTTCGGCGTGCGGAGGATCAGCATCGGCCAGCGCGGGCGCGTCGTGTCGCCGCCGCGTGCCGTCTCCTGGATCTCGGCGATGCGGTCGAGCATCCCGTCGAGGACGCCCGCGAGGTCGGCATGCACCTGCATCGGCTCGTCGCCGGAGACGACGACCGGCTCCCAGCCGTAGCCGCGGAAGAGCGACAGCAGCTCGTCCTCGGGGATGCGCGCGAGCACGGTCGGGTTCGCGATCTTGTAGCCGTTCAGATGCAGGACCGGCAGGACCGCGCCGTCGGTCGCCGCGTCGAGGAACTTGTTCGAGTGCCAGCTCGTCGCGAGCGGCCCCGTCTCCGCCTCGCCGTCGCCGACGACGCAGGCGACGATCAGGCCGGGGTTGTCGAACGCGGCGCCGAACGCGTGCGAGAGGGCGTAGCCGAGCTCGCCGCCCTCGTGGATCGAGCCGGGCGTCTCGGGCGCGACGTGGCTCGGGATCCCGCCCGGGAACGAGAACTGGCGGAAGAGCCGGCGGATCCCTTCCTCGTCCCGCGCGATCGCCGGATAGAGCTCGCTGTAGCTGCCCTCGAGATACGTGTTCGCGACGAGCCCGGGGCCGCCGTGGCCGGGGCCGGTGATGGTGATCATGTCGAGGTCGCGCGCGCGGATCGCCCGGTTCAGGTGCGCGTAGAGCAGGTTCAGCCCGGGCGTCGTCCCCCAGTGGCCGAGCAGGCGCGGCTTCACGTGCTCGGGCCGGAGCGACTCGCGCAGCAGCGGGTTGTCGAGCAGGTAGATCTGCCCGACCGAGAGGTAGTTCGCCGCCCGCCAGTACGCGTCGAGCAGCCGCAGCTCGTCGTCGCTCGCGCTCACCAGGTCTTCGTGGCCGTGGTCTGCTCCACCTGCTGCAACCGTACCCGCGCGTCGACCGCGACACACCCGTCGGGCCCGGCGAGAATCGGGTTCAGGTCGAGCTCGGCGACCTCGGGGAGGTCGACCGCGAGCTGCGAGAGCCGGTAGAGCACGTCGCCGACCGCCGCGGTGTCGGCGGGCGGAGCGCCGCGCCAGCCCGCGAGCAGCCGTGCCGCCTTGCCGGTCGTGAACGCGAGCTGCACGTCGACGTCCGTGACCGGCGCGAGCGCGAACCGCGCGGCGCCGATCAGCTCGGCGAGCGTCCCGCCCGGGCCAAACGCGACAAGCGGCCCGAACACCGGGTCCTGGACGACGCCGGCGAGCAGCTCGCAGCCGCCGGAGAGGAACGGCTGCACGATCACGGGGCCGCCGATCCGCTCCGCGGCGCGGCGTACCTCCTCCTCGCTGCGGAGGTCGAGGGCGACGCCGCCCGTCTCGGTCTTGTGCGCGCCGGCAACGGCCGTCTTCACGACCGAGGGCAGCCCCAGCTCGACCGCCGCCGCGACCGCCTCGTCGGGAGTGTCGGCGCGGCGCTCGGGGACCAGTGGGACGCCGTAGGCGCCGAGCAGGCGCCGCGTCCCGTCCGGGTCGAGCCAGCCGTCGTCCGACTGCGCGAGCAGCTCGTGGACGAGCTCGCGCGCGCCCGCCTGGTCGATGCCGTCGAGGTGCGGCACGACGCCCTCGGCGCGGCGGAGCCATTGCGCGCGCTGCACGGCGAGCCCGAGCGCGTGCACGGCCGACTCCGGGTAGGCGAAGCTCCCGTGCGGCGCGCCCTCGGCGCTCATCACGACCGGAACGATCGGCTTCGCCGAGCCTGCGGAGGCGCGCTGGATCGCCTCGACGACATCGGTCGTGTCGGAGACGATCGTGAGGACGAAGAGCACGACGAGCGCGTCGATGCCGGGGTCCGCGAGCAGGATCGGGATCGCCTTCTCGTAGGTCTCCCCCACCGCGGACCCGAGCAGGTCGACCGGGTTGGCGGTGCTCGCCTCGGCTGGCAGCATCGCCGCGAGCTTCTCGCTGGTCTCCTCGGTCAGGTCGGGGAGGACGAGCCCGGCGTGGTCGCATGCGTCCGCGGCGAGAATGCCCATGCCCCCCGCGTTCGTGACCACCGCGACGCGGTTGCCGCGCGGGAGCGGCTGGGTCGAGAGCATGACCGACGTGTCGATCAGCTCTTCGAGCGTCGACGCGCGGATCACGCCCGCCTGGCGGAACAGGGCCTCGACCGCGGCGTCGGAGCCGGCCATCGCGGCGGTGTGCGAGCTCGCCGCGCGTGCGCCGCGCGCGCTCGTTCCGCTGCGCATGGCGAGGATGGGCTTCGACCGCGCGACGCGCTTCGCGATGCGCGCGAACTTGCGCGGGTTGCCGAACGACTCGAGGTAGAGCAGGACGAGGTCGGTCTCCGGGTCGTCCTCCCAGTACTCGAGCAGGTCGTTCGACGAGACGTCCGCCTTGTTGCCGATGGACACGAAGGACGAAAGCCCGAGCCCGCGCGACTCCGCCTGCTCGAGCAGCGCGATGCCGAGCGCGCCGCTCTGCGAGGAGAATGCAGCGCGGCCGGGCGGGAACGCGCGGCCGGCGAAGGTGGCGTTCATCCGGCACACCGAGGATGCGATGCCGAGGCAGTTCGGGCCGATCAGGCGCGCGCCGTGCTGCCGCGCGAGCGCCAGCAGCTCCTCCTGGCGTGCGGCGCCCTCGGCGCCGATCTCGGCGAAGCCGGCGGAGATGACGCAGAGCGCCTTGACGCCGCTCTCGAGCGCCGATGCGGCCGCTTCGAGCACTGCCGGCCCGGGGACGCAGACGACTGCGAGGTCGACCGTCCCCGGCACGTCGTCGATCGACGCGTAGCCGGGGACGCCGCCGACCGGATCTCCCTTGGCGTTGATCGGGTACGCGGCGCCGGTGAAGTCGCCGGCGAGGATGTTGCGGAAGAGCTCGCCGCCGATCGTGCCGCGGCGCTTGGATGCGCCGATGACGGCGACGGAGGTCGGCGTGAAGAACGGCGCGAGCGAGCGCGCGACGGCAATGTGGTCGCGCTCGTCGGTCGCAGCGCGGTACGCCTCGGTCTGCTCGAGCTCGAGCTTCACCTCGACGACGCCTTCCTCGAGGCGGCGGGTGACGGCGAACCCCGCGTCGCCGAAGACCTTCAGCATCGCCGAGTTCTGCGGCAGCACCTGCGCGACGAACTCGTCGATGCCGGCGCGCGACGCGTGCGCGGCGAGCCGCTCGAGGAGCCGGGTGCCGATGCCCTTCCCCTGCAGCGTGTCGGCGACGGCGAATGCGACCTCGGCGCGGTGCGCGTCGCGCAGGCGCACATACGTCGCAACCGTGACGACCTCGCCTTCGAGCTCGCCGACGAGCGAGACCGTGCTGTCGAAGTCGGTGTGGACGAACGGCTCGACGGTGCGGGCGTCGACGGTGCCGGCGCCCTGGAAGCGGAGGTAGCGGCTCTCGGGTGACAGCTCGGCGAAGAAGCGCACGAGCAGGTCGGCGTCGTCGGGCGTGGTCGGCCGGAGCCGTAGGGTCGACCCGTCCCGGAGGACGACGTCTTCGACGTGGGCGGCGATCGTCTCGGTCATGGCCCAAGCGTGGCCGAAGCGCGGGCAACCCGAATCGGGGTTTTCCCGAGGACCGGCGTGCCTCCGTCACGGATGCGGCCCCGCCGCCGCCGGCGGAAAGTGGAGTCGACCGAAAGGAGCCCACCATGAAGCCGATCCTGCTTGCCACCGACGGCTCGCCGTCCGCCGCCGAGGCCACGCGCGAGGCGATCTTCCTCGCGCATGCGCTCGACGTACCACTCGTCGTGGCGGCCGTGCAGCACGTGACCATGCCCGCCTACGGGTACTACGGCTGGGCCGACGTCTACTCCGAGCTCGTCAAGGCCGAGGAGGAGCACGTCCACAAGGTGCTCGCGGAGACCGCCGAGCAGGCGGCCGAGGCGGGCGTCGTCTGCGAGACCGTGCCGCTCGAGGGACCGGTCGCCGAGCGGATCGTCGAGCTCGCCGCCGAGCGTGACGCGCAGATGATCGTCCTCGGCGCGCACGGGTGGGGCGCCGTCCGCAGGTTCGTGTTCGGGAGCGTGTCGCTCGGCGTGCTGCACGAGGCGCCGTGCCCCGTGCTCATCGCCCGTGTTCCGGCTCACGAGGAGCGGCGCTCGGGGAAGCGCGTCAAGGCGTCGTCGGCGACCGCTTCCCACGTCGCGGCGTAGTCGACGAACTGGTGGTACGACGGACGGATCCCCGGATCCCCGTCGATCGTCCCGAGGCGGACGCTCATCTCGCCCGTCTCGGGATGCCGGCTCCAGAGCGCGCCTCCGCAGGTGCCGCAGAAGCACTTGACCGCACCGCCGTCCGGATGGCGCCAGTCCCGGACGAGCTCGGCTCCCGCGACGACGCGCAGCGCGCCGTCGGCGACGGTCGCGTTCGCCGACGAGCCGGTGCCGGTTCGGCGCTGGCAGCGGGTGCAGTGGCAGTAGCCGGCCCAGACGAGCGGCGCGTCGATCTCATAGCGGACGGCGCCGCAGAGGCAGCCGCCGGTGAGCGGGAGCCCGGCCACGAGCCGAGCGTACTCCTCCGGCATAGGTAAGCTCGTCGGCCGGGGTCACCATGAGCGAGTACGAATACGAACTGCGGCGGAACGGCGCGGTGATCGCGACCGGCCGGATCCAGCTGGACAAGCAGCCCTCACCGGGCGACGAGCTGTCGCTCGGGACGACGCGCGCCCGCATCGAGGACGTGCTGCCGCTCGCCGGCCGCCACCGCCTGATCCTCGAACAGCACCCCTAGAGCCGGCCGGCTCACGGAGCACCCGGAAACCCGCACACGACCGCTACAGCGTCGGCGACAACCGGGTCGACATCACGCTGGACGACGGCGGGACCGGCTCGCTTCGTCGCCCGCCGCTGAGGCCTTCATGATCGGCTCACTAATGCAGTTCGGCCGGCATCTCGACGTCGCTGACGTCGATGCCGAGCGACTTCGCGAGGCGCACGCCGTGCTCGAGGTCCTCCTTGAGCATCCGCACGTCGGT
>Ga0335071_10003169_pt1 | contig 17434 bp, 21 predicted proteins | sample Lox_Sample_15_FD_206724 | JGI IMG/M metagenome (GOLD analysis project Ga0335071, IMG submission 206724) | Soil microbial communities from Loxahatchee National Wildlife Refuge, Florida, United States - Lox_Sample_1.5 | ecosystem: Environmental > Terrestrial > Soil > Wetlands | place: USA... | reverse complement strand
CTACCTCAGCATCCCCGGATTGAAGGCGCTCTACCCGAGCAACCCGCAGGAGGCCTTCAATGCGCTGCTCGCGGCCTACGAGGACGACAACCCCGTGCTCCTCTTCGAGCACAAGGGTCTCTACCGGCGCGGCAAGCACCCGGTGACCTGGGATCCCCGCTACCGCGACGTCTGGCACCCCAAGTGCGTCCGGCCGGGCGACTACGCGACGTTCATCACCTACGGCGAGATGGTGCAGGTCGCCGCCGAGGTCTGCGACTACTTCGCCGCCGAGTACGAGCACAACTTCGAACTCTGGGACCTGCGCTGCCTCTCGCCCCTGGACCTCGGGCCCATCCGCGAATCGCTGGCGCGCACCCACCGGCTGGTCGTGCTGCACGAAGGCCGGCTGACCCACGGCTTCGGCGCCGAGCTCGTCGCGCGCCTGACCGAGGAGTATTTCTATTCGCTCGAGGCGCCGCCGCTGCGCGTCGGCGCGCTCGACCTGCCCGTGCCCTTCGCCCCCGAGCTCGAGGCCGCCTACCGGCCGACCAAGGACAAGGTGATCGCCGCCGTCGCCAACTGGCTCGGGTGAGTGCAGCGCGGATTTCTGATTGGCGATTGCGGAGGTTTGGCTGTTTGCTCGACGCCACGTGAAGCCCAAGCGCCCCCGTCCTCGTGCCGCGCGATCCGCGATCCGCAATCCCCGATCGCCGATCACCCGTGCCGCGTGGGCGCGGGTGCGCCTGTTCGCGATGGACGTCGACGGCATCCTGACCGACGGCACGGTCACGCTCGCCGCCGACGGCACCGAGACGAAGAAGTTCTCGATCATCGACGGCCGCGGCCTCGTGCGCTGCCGCGAGGCCGGCGTCATCCTGGCGTGGATCTCCGGCCGGGCGTCGGCGGCCACCACCCGCCGGGCCCGCGAGCTGCGCATTCCCCACGTTGTCCAGGGACGCAACGACAAGCTCGCCGCGCTGCAGGCGCTCGCCCGGCGGCTGCGTCTGACCGCCGCCGAGGTGTGCTACATGGGGGACGACGACGTCGACGCCCCGGCGCTCGCCTGGGCCGGCATCGGCGCCACCGTCCCGGAGGCCCAGCCCGCCGCGCTCGCCGCCGCCGGCGTGGTCACGGCCCGTCCCGGCGGCCACGGCGCCGTGCGCGAGGTGGGTGAACTCATCCTGGGCGCCCGGGTCCCATAATCTCGTGTTCAGACTCCGCTCCGCCTTGCTGGCTCTCTACGCCGCCGCGCTCCTTCCGGCCGCCGGCCGCGCCGCGGGCGCGGACGACCGCGCCACCGCGATCGCGCCCAACGCCCCCGTGACCGACCCGGTCATCAGCACGTTCACGCCGGACGGCTTCCGCCTGTGGCTGCTGCGCGGCTCGCAATGCCGGGTGATCAGCCAGAACCAGCTCGAATTCACCAATCTCAACCTGACCGTGTTTGGGGGCGACGCGGCCAACCAGATCGACTCCATCTTCCTGAGCCCGACGGCCACCGCCTGGGTCGACCAGACCCGGGTCAGCGGCCCCGGCACCGTCCGCGTGATCACCAACGACTTCGAGGCCACGGGCGCGGACTGGAGCTACGATCACCGGCAGAAAAAGGTTTCCCTCCGCAAAAACGTGCGGGTAGTTTTCCACGCTCAGTTGCAGAGCATCCTCCAATGACCGGTCTTCTCCGCACGCTTCTGCCGGGTCTCCTGCTTTCCGTCCCCGCCGCCGCCCTGCGCGCGGCGGACGCCCCCGCGACCGACACCGTGGTCGAGGCCCAGTCGTTCGACAGCCAGAGCACCGACACCCAGACCGTCTCGGTCTTCGCCGGCAACGTCACGGCGACGAGCAGCGGCATGAAGATCACCTGCGACCGGCTGGAGATCATCTCCCGGCGCGGCGGCCGCAAGGAGGACCTCATCGGCAAGCCGGAGCAATTCCAGTCGCTTGTCGCCACCGGGCGCGTGCACATCGTGCAGGGCGACCGCGAGGCCACCTGCCAGCGCGCCGAGGTGCTGCCGGGCGAGGACCGGATCACGCTCACCGGCAACCCGATGGTCATCGACCACGGCAACAATTCCACCGCCACCGGCGAACCGCTCATCCTCTACCGCGGCGACCGGCGCGTCCACGGCACCAACGTGCGCCTCGTGCTGCCGCCGCTGAAGAACCTCGGGTTCGACAAGAACCAGCCGCCGCCCACCGCGCCGGCGGCGGGGTCCGCGGCGCCCTGACCATGGCCCCCGCCTCCAGCCCCGCCCCCGCCGGCGGCCACGGCACCGCGATCCGCACGGAGGACCTGGTCAAGGTCTTCGGCCAGCGGGCGGTGGTGAACGGCATCGACCTGCGCGTGAACGCCGGCGAGGTCGTCGGCCTGCTCGGCCGCAACGGCGCCGGCAAGACCACCACTTTCTACATGATCGTGGGCCTGGTGCCGGTGACCCGCGGCCGGGTGTTCATCGGCGACACCGACGCCACCCGCCTGCGCATGCACCGGCGGGCCCGGCTCGGCCTCGGCTACCTGCCGCAGGAGGCCTCCGTCTTCCGCCAGCTCACGGTGGAGGAGAACATTCTCGCGATCGTCGAGACCCTGGCCGTGCCGCGGCGCGACCGCCCGGCCCGGGTGCGCCGACACCTCGACGACCTCGGCCTGGCGCCGCTCGCCAAGCAGAAGGCCTACACCCTCTCCGGCGGCGAGCGCCGGCGCCTCGAGATCGCCCGCGCGCTCGTCACCACCCCGAAGTTCCTGCTCATGGACGAGCCCTTCAGCGGCGTCGATCCCATCTCGGTGGCCGACGTGCAGCGGATGGTCCTCCAGCTCAAGGAGCGCGGCATCGGCGTGCTCATCACCGACCACAACGTGCGCGAGACCCTCAACATCGTGGACCGCGGCTACATCATCCACGAGGGGCGCGTCATCGCCGAGGGGCCGCGCGACTACCTGATCAACGACGCCAAGGCCCGGGAGTTCTACCTCGGAAAGGACTTCAACCTCTAGGCTGGCGTCCGCCGGCCGCTCCGCCATTACTGGTTCCGCCGCCGGCCCGCCCCGTCCATGTCCAAAGTCATCCACGGCATCACCGTCGCCCATTTCTTCGAGACCTACGGCGTCAAGCTCAAGCTCGAGCTGATCACCGGCCGCGAGGGCCTGCACCGCCTGATCCGCGAGCCGGCGATCAACCGCCCGGCGCTCGCCCTCACCGGGTTCTTCAAGTATTTCGCGAACAAGCGCATCCAGGTGCTCGGCGCCGCCGAGATGACCTTCCTGCGCACCCTGTCGGCCGACGCCCAGCGCAAGGTCATCATCGGCATGAGCGACCGGCACATCCCCTGCCTGATCCTCACCCGCAACTACACCGTGCCCCAGCCGATGCTCGCGGTCGCCCGGGAGCGCCGGCTGCCCGTCTTCCGCACGCCGATGATCACGATGAACTTCGTGAACACGGCCACCCTGTACGTCGACAACGAGTTCGCCCCCTCCGCCACCGAGCAGGGCACCACGGTCGACATCAAGGGCGTGGGCGTGATCATCCGCGGCGACAGCGGCGTGGGCAAATCCGAGTGCGCCCTCGCCCTGGTCGAGCGCGGCCACAGCCTCGTGTCCGACGACATCACGGTCATCAAGCTGCTCGACGAGCGCGAGCTCATGGCCAGCAGCCGGCCGCTCAACCGCGGCTACATGGAGTGCCGCGGCATCGGCATCATCAACATCGCCGAGATGTTCGGCATCAAGAGCGTCCGCCTCGAGAAACGCATCGACATGGTCGTCTCGCTGCGCGAATGGACGCCCGACGCTGTCGAGGAGCGGACCGGGCTGGAGGAGAACTACTACGAGATCCTCGGCCTCAAGCTCCCGCACATCGAGATCTTCGTGCGCCCCGGCCGCGACATCGCCCGCCTCGTGGAGGTGGCCGCGATGGTCCAGGCGCTCAAGCGCATGGGCCACGACCCGGCGAAGGATTTCAACAACCGGCTGATCGCCGCCATGGCCGAGACGCCGGAATCAGAGTCCCGGAAACCCTTCCGGGTGAGCACGCAGCCGTTCCCCCGCGAGGAGCCCAGCCGCGGCACGATGCCCTGAGCGCCGGGGACCCGCCGCCATGCCCCTTCCCCGCCCCGACGGCCGTCGCCCCGACCAGCTCCGGCCCGTGAGTTTCGAGGCCGGTCCCGCGCCCTACGCCGCCGGCTCGGTCTTGGTGCGGTTCGGCGCCACCCAGGTCATCTGCGCCGCCACCATCGAGCCGAAGGTCCCGGTGTGGATGAAGCAGCAGGGCGTGCCCGGCGGCTGGCTCACCGCCGAATACTCCATGCTGCCCTACAGCACCCTGGAGCGGAAGCCCCGCGACATCAGCCGCGGCCGGCTCGACGGCCGCACGGTCGAGATCCAGCGCCTGATCGGCCGGTCGCTCCGCGCCGTCCTCGACCTGCGGCGCCTCGGCGAGAACACCCTCTGGATCGACTGCGACGTCCTGCAGGCCGACGGCGGCACCCGCACCGCCTCGATCACCGGCGCCTGGCTCGCGGCCCGCCTCGCCATGCACCAGCTGGTGGCGACCGGCCGGCTCCCCGAGAACCCGCTCGCCGACTCGGTCGCCGCCGTCAGCGTCGGCCTGTGGCAGGAGCAGGAGGTGCTCGATCTCAGCTACGTCGAGGACCGCGAGGCCGCGGTGGATTTCAACGTGGTCATGACCGGCGGCGGCAAGTTCGTCGAGGTGCAGGGCGCGGGCGAGGAGGCGACCTTTTCGCAGGCCGAGCTCGACCGCCTGCTGGCCCTCGCGCGGCACGGGCTGCAGGAACTCGCGGCGCTGCAAACCGCCTTTCTCGCCCGGCAGCTGCCGGCGGCGTAGCCCCGGGCCCGCCCCGCGGTCTGCGCCCGCCTCCCCGCTCCCGATGCCCTCCGCCCCCGAGCGCCACTACCGCTGGCAATGGGAGCTCCGCGCCGCGCCCGCCGCCCTCTGGCCGCTGGTGTCCAACACCGACCGCTTCAACCGCGACTGCGGCCTGCCGCCGGTGGAGCCGGCGCCCGCCGACCCCGCCGCGCCGGTCCCGCCCGACTCGCGCCGGCTGCGCACCCGGGTCCTGGGCGTCCTCATCGAGTGGGACGAGCGGCCGTTCGAGTGGGCCGCCCCGCACCGCTTCGGCGTCGAGCGCGTCTACCGCCACGGCCCGGTGGCGGCGATGCGGATCCAGTGCGAGCTGGCGCCGCGGCCCGGCGGCGGCACCACCCTGACTTACGAGACGTGGATCACCCCGGCCGGCCTGCTCGGGCGGCTCGCGGTGCCGGTGCGCATCGGCTGGCAGACCCGCGAACAGTTCGGCCGCGTGTTCCGGCGCTACGACGAGTTCGCCGGCGCCGGCGAGACCCTGTCGGTGCTGCGGGCGCCGGCCCAACTGGCGCCGGGCGCCGGCGAGCGCCTGGCCGCCATCCGCCGCCAGCTGGTCGACGCGGCCGCCCAGCCGCCCGAACTGGTCGCGCAACTCCTGGACTGCGTCACCGCCGCCGACGATCTAACCGCGTCGCGTCTCCGCCCCTACGAACTGGCCGACCGCTGGCGGGCGCCGCGCCGCGCCCTGCTCCCGCTCTGCCTGCACGCCACCCGCGCCGGCCTGCTCGACTTCCGCTGGGAGCTGCTCTGCCCGCTGTGCCGCGGGGCGAAGGCGGTGAATTCCTCGCTGGGCACGGTCTCGCCGCAGGTGCACTGCGACGCGTGCGGCGTCGATTTCACCGCCAGCTTCGACCAATCGGTGGAGCTGGTCTTTACGCCGAATCCCGCCATCCGCGTCGTGGCCGTGGCCGAATATTGCGTCGGCGGGCCGCAGGTCACCCCGCACATCGTGCTCCAGCAGCAGCTCGCCGCCGGCGAGACCCGCGACCTGGCGCTGGACCTCGAGCCCGGCCGCTACCGGCTGCGCTCCCCGCAGGCCGGCCGCTGCCAGCGCGTCTTCCGCGTCGCCCCGGGCGCGGCCGCGGAGGGCCGCGTCGAGCTGGCGGCCGCGTCCCAGCCGGAGTTCGCCGTGGCGCCGGCCGCGACGCTGCGGGTGGCCAATGCGGCGGGCGGACCCGCGCGGGTGCTGATCGAGCGCCTCGCCTGGACCGATCAGGCGGCGACCGCCGCCGAGGTCACCGCCCTGCAGCTGTTCCGCGACCTGTTCGCGTCCGAGGTGCTGCGGCGCGGCGAGCAGATCTCCGTCGGCCGCCTCGCGGTGGTGTTCACCGACCTCAAGGGCTCCACCCGGATGTACCAGGAGATCGGCGATGCGCCGGCGTTCGGCCGCGTGCTCACCCACTTCGAGATTCTGCGCGCCGCGGTGGCGGCGGAGGGCGGCGCGGTGGTCAAGACGATGGGCGACGCCATCATGGCGGTCTTCCCGCGCCCGGTGGCCGCCCTGCGGGCGATCGCGGCCGCCCAGCAGCAGCTGGCGCAGCCCGCGCCGGCGGGGGCGCCGGCGCCGCTCCAGCTCAAGGCGGGGCTGCACTTCGGCCCCTGCATCGCCATCAACCAGAACGACCGGCTCGATTACTTCGGCACGACGGTGAACGTCGCCGCGCGCCTCTGCGGCCTCTGCCACGGCGGCGACCTGGTGCTGTCGGCGGCGCTGCGCGGCGACCCGGAGGTGGCGGCGGCGCTCGCGGGCACCCCCGGCGCCTTCGGCGCGAGCGCCGAGCGGGTGACCCTGCGGGGGTTTGGCGACGAGCAGTTCGAGGTCTGGCGCGTGGTCCGGGCGCCCGCCGGCGTCACGCCCCCACCGGCACCTTGACGACGGTCTTGCGCACGAGCGCGGGCCGTTCGAGGGCCAGGCTCGGCATGTGCGCGTCCTCCGGCCAGAACACCGCCGCGTGCCCCGCCGGCACGCGCAGGATCGACGGCGCCGGCGCGTCGGTGTGCTTCGTCATATCCCGCGCCTCATCGTACGCCGCGGTGATGCCGAGCCGCGCCGCGTCTGCCAGCTCCATCACTTCCGCGCCCTCCACGACCACCTGGACGTCGACGTACTGGCGGTGGGTCTCGAAAAATCCCTCGGCGCGCGGCTTGGTCAGGTAGGCCATCTCCACCGCGTAGGCGCCGGCGGCCAGCTCGTGGCGGTGGGTCGCGCCGGCCTTCAGCGCCGCGATCCGCGCGTGCGCCGCCGTGCCGGGTTGCAGGGCCTCGGCCGCGTAGGCGAAGGCGGCCACGAAGGCAGGACTCCGGCTGACGTGTTCTCTGACAGCCGCGAGGGATCCGAACGAAGCCATGGGACGACGATGGCGGATTGCCGTGCCGGGTTCAAACGTCATCTCGCGGCCCGGAACAATGTGCACGCGAGGGTTGACCGAGGACGGATTTCGCATCTTGTTCGGGCTATGAACCTTCCACGCTTCCTTGGTTGTTCCCTGGCCGCGCTCGCGCTGGCGGCGACGGGACTCGCGGCGCCCCAGGCTTTCGAAGGCACTGTCCGCTTCACGATGACCACTCCCCACGGCACGGTGCCGATGACCTACGTGATGAAAGACGGGCTCGTGCGCACGGAGATCGAGGCGGGCGGCCAGACCGTCGCCATGCTGATGGATTTTGCCAAACGCGAGATGACGATGCTCATGCCGCAGCAGAAGATGTACATGGTGCATCCGCTGCCGGATCCTGCCGCGGCTTCTGGACCGGGGCAGGAAGCAGGCAGTGCGCCCGACGTCCAACTCACGGGCCAGTACGAAACCATTCTCGGCTATAAGTGCCAGAAGATCGTCGTGAAGACCGGCGATACCGTCGCCGAAATCTGGGGCGCGGAGGGGCTGGGCCTGTTCATGAATCCCGGCATGGGCGGGCCGATGGGCCGCGGCCGCGCGGCGCCACGCAGCGCCTGGGAGGCCGAGATGGTCAAACGAGGCTTCTTCCCCCTGCGCGTCGTGACCCATGGCACAGGCGGTCAGGAGACCTTCAAGATGGAGGCGACGGCGATCGACACGACCGCGCCCGACGCCTCGCTGTTCGCCCCGCCGCCGGACTACAAGAAGTTCGAGATGCCCGCGATGCCCGGCTTGGGGGGCATGAATCCGTTCAGCCACTAGGCCCGCCGGCGGCCCGCTAAAACATTGCCGCCCCGGCGGGGATGGATTGGCTTGGAGCTCTCGTGGCTCTCGAGGTCATCCGCATCCTGTCCGACCTGCACTACGGCGACCGCGCCAGCCGCGTGCGCTCGCTCGCCGCGCTGCGCCCGCTGTTCGCGGGCGCGGACCGGGTTGTGTTCAACGGCGACAGCCTCGAGACGCGCGCCGGCCCGCCTGACCGCCGCACGCCGGAGCGCCGGCGGGAGTTCGTCGACTTCGTCCGCCGCGAGGTGCCGCGCGGCGTGATCCTCACCGGCAACCACGATGCCGACCTCTCGGAGCTGCATTCCCTCGACCTGCTGCACGGCCTCGTGTTTGTCACGCACGGCGAGACCCTGTTCGAGGACCTGGTGCCGTGGAGCAGCGAGCAGCCGGAAATCGGGATCCTCTACCGCCGGGAGCTGGCGGCGCTGGCGCCGGGCGAGCGGGAGCACCTCGACTCGCGCCTCCGCGCCGGCAAGCGCGCCTGCGCGCAGCTGCGGCCGATCCAGGAGCCGCTGCCGCGCGGCCCCTGGCGGCGCACCCTGCACACGGCGCGCAAATTCTGGCCGCCGCGCCGCACCCTGGCCATGTTTCGCGCCTGGCGCGAGCTGCCCGACCGGGTGGCGCGCGTGGCCCGCCGCCACCGGCCGCGGGCGCGGTTTGTCGTCGTCGGCCACACGCACCTGCCGGGGGTGTGGACGCGCCCGGGGGTGGTCGTGATCAACACCGGCTCGTTCTGCCCGCCGCTGGGCGCGTACGCGGTGGACGTGTCGGCGGAGCGGATCGTCGTCCGCCGCGTGCGCCCGCGGCAGGGCCGCTTCCACCTCGGCCGGGTGGTGGCGTCCTTCCCCCTCGCCGGCGCCCCGGCCCCGACCCCATGAGCATGGAATTCGGCTGGTGGGCGCAGGACGCGGACGGATCCAAGTTCCAGGTCCGGGCGACGCTGGTCGGCCAGCGCCTCACTTGGACGCGGAAGCAGGGGCACCACCAGCCGTGGGAACCCTACGGGCCGCCGACGGACGAGGACTGGGCCCAACTGTTCGAGGCCGCCGACAAACGGCTGCCGCGGCGGCTGCTTTCCCCGAAACAGCTGGCCGCCATCAAGCGGCTGCGCCCGGGCTGAGCGCCGCGGTCAGGCCGGCACCTCGCCGCGGGCGGCCAGGCGCCGCCAGATGAGGCGGAACGAATCCGCATACCGCCCCGGCTCCCGGCGCAGCGCCGCCGCAATCGCGGCCGGGGCGAACCACGCGCCGGCTTCGATCTCCGCGGCCTGGAGCGCAAACGGGCCCTCGGCCTCGAGGCGGTAGACCCAGACGAATTCCTGGCCGGTCTCCGGGCACGCGTCCAGGCGCAGCCAGCGCGGCGGCGGCCGGTCGACGCGCAGGCCGATCTCCTCCGCCAGTTCGCGCACGGCGGCGGCGTCATAATCCTCGCCGGCCGCCAGATGGCCGGAGGCCGAGGAGTCCCACGCGCCCGGCGCCACGTCCTTGGTGCGGGCGCGCTTCTGCAAAAACAACCCGCCGGCGCGGTTGAAGACCAGCACGTGCACGGCCCGGTGCCGCCACCCGCGGGCGTGCACCTCGCGGCGCGGCGCGCGCCCGACCACCGCGTCGCGCTCATCCACCACGTCGAACCATTCCTCGCCTGCGTCCGGCTCCGGCATGCGGGCATCCTCCCGCCGCGCGCGGCGCGACGCCAGTCCGAACCGCCCCGCCCGGCCTCAACCCCGGCCGCGTCGGCGCGAGCGCCGGCGGCGGAGGATGCCGGCGCGGCGGCCCTTGGCGGTCGCCACGCCGGCGGTCCGGTCAGCCTGCACCTTCGCCACCATCTCGCCGATCGCCGCGTCGCCCGCCGCCGGGAACAGCGCCATGACTGCACAGAGGTTCGCCAGCAGGCCGGCGGCGCCCCGCGCGGCGCCCGTGCGCCGCGCGCCATGCCGGGTCCGCCGCTGCCGTCGCCCCCCGGGCGCGTTCCCCGGTGCGCGAGCGCTGCGGCCGCGCCGGTGGCGGCGTTGACGGCTATCGGGCTTGCGATGCATAGGGGAATGCAGGGGCGGCTGCTTGCTCCACCCCGCCGCAGTTCGAGTCGCGATTTTCTAAAATGTCAAATTTCTTCTTGCGGCGATTCCGGCGGTCCGGAGTCGGGTGGCGCATCCCGTGTTGGGTTCCGGCCCCGCGCGCCGATTGGCCGGTACCCATCGCGCGCCTCAGTTGTCCTTGATCTGCCGCCGCATCATGGCCTGGAAAGCGCCCAGCAGTTCGTCGGGGAACAGATCCCCCATCTCCGTGAGATGGGCCACCATCTTGGTGCTCGCCGGCGTGTCGTCCGCCGAGCACTTCACCAGCACCATGACGTCATGGGCGCATTGGGGAGCCGGTAATAGATTAAGCGTATGCTGGTGAATCACTTGGCTTAACCGAACTCGCTTTTTGGAGGCCATTGGATTTCCTGAGGTGTGGGCTGGTTGCCTCCGGGTTGGGGCGCGGGCCGGCTGGATTGGAGGCAACTTATCGTTGGTAGCCATGCCCGACACTCACAAGCATGGCGGACACTCAATTTTTGGTAGGTTTGTTTGCTGGACAAACCCCACCCTCCCCCAGCTCCCGGCCGCCCACCGGGCCCGTTTGGCCGCCGCCGGCGGAGACGGTCAACGGTCGAGCAGGTATTTCTTCACCGCCGCCAGCCGGCGGGTGTTCAGCACGTCCTCCCGCCGGAGCCAGCCCTTGCGCGCGCTGTTGATGCCGGCCCGCACGTGGTCCAGCCCGCCGGCCTCGTGCGCGTCGGGATTGATCACGCACAGGACGCCCTGCTCCGCGGCGCGCCGCCAGTGCCGCCAGTCCATGTCCAGCCGCTGGGGATTCGCATTGAGCTCGATCGCGACGCCGTTGGCCGCCGCGGCGTCCAGCACCTTCGCGACGTCGACCGCATAGCCCTCGCGGCGCAGCAGCAGCCGGCCCGTCAGATGCCCGAGCATGGTCGTGCAGGGATGCTCGATGGCGCGCACGATGCGGGCCGTCATCTCCGCCTCCCCCTGGGTCAGGGCCGAGTGCACGGACACCACGACGTAGTCCAGGTCGCGCAGCACGTCCTCGCCGAAATCCAGGCGGCCGTCCGGCAGGACGTCGCACTCGACCCCGGCGAAGACATGGACCTGGAACCGCCGGGACCGGTTCAGGGCGGCGACCTCCGCGATCTGGCGCCGCAGGCGCGCCTCGTCCAGGCCGTTCGCCTGGAAGCTGGCCTTCGAATGGTCGGCGATGCCGAGGTATTCCCAGCCGCGGGCCTGCGCCGCCGCTGCCATCTCGGCGAGGGTGCTGTGGCCGTCGGAGGCGGTCGTGTGGTTGTGGAACGCGCCGCGCAGGTCCGCGGCCTCGATCAATCGCGGCAGGGCGCCCTGCTCGGCGGCCTCGATCTCACCGCGCCCCTCGCGGAGCTCCGGCGGAATCGCATGCAGCCCGAGCGCGCCGAACAGGTCGCCCTCGGTCTTGATCGCGCGGCGGCGCGCGGTCCCGGCCGCCACCTTGACCTTGACCGTTCCCTCGCCCTCCGCGGGCTCCAGGCCCCATTCGCTCAGGCTCAGCCCCCGCGCCTGCGCCCGCTGGCGCATCTGCACGTTGTGGTCCTTGGAGCCGGTGAAATGGTGCAGGGCGAAGACGAACTGGGCCGGCGGCACGATGCGCAGGTCCGCCTGCAGCCCGCCCGCCAGCCGCACGCTGGTCTTGGTCTCGCCCTGGGCGGTGACCTCCTGCACTTCGGGCCGCGCGGTGAACCAGGCCGCGATGGGCGCCCCCTCCTCGGCCGCGACCAGGAAATCGAGGTCGCCCACCGTTTCCAGCCCGCGCCGCAGGCTCCCCGCGTGCTCGGCGCGCCGCACCTGCGGCAGCGCGCGCAGCCCCTGCAGGATCGGCTCGGCCACCGCCGCCGCCGCCCACCACAGGTGCCGCCGGGCGTAGGCCGCGCGGTTGCGGAGGCCGGCGAGGATCTTCTCCTGGCTTTTCTCCCCGAAGCCGTCGAGCGCCGCCACCCGGCCGGCCGTGCAGGCCTTTTCCAGGTCGGCGACGGAGTTGACGCCGAGCCGCTCGTGCAGCGCCTTGACTTTCTTCGCCCCGAGTCCGGGGACCTGGAGCAGCTCGACCAGACCCGGCGCGGTGTCGGCCCGGAGTTTCTCCAGGAACTCGAGGCGGCCGGTCGTCTGCAGCTCGGTGATCTTGCGCGCCAGCGCCTCGCCGATGCCCTTGATCGTCTCCAGCTTCCCCTCCGCCACCAGCTGGTCCAGGTTTTCCAGCGCCTCGACCGCCCGCGCCCCCGTCTGGTAGGCGCGGATCTTGAAGGGGTTCTCCCCCTTCAGCTCCAACAGGACCCCGATCTCCTCGAGGGCGGCGGCGATTTCTTGCCTGGTCATGCGCGGATTCCCCTGCCGCCAGTACAATCAGGGTCCGGCAAACCTCAAGATCCGGCGTGCGGACGGCTTTCCTTTCGCCCCGTTCTGTGCTTTTCGTTGGGCATGGCCTTCGCCTACCAGCGCACGATCCATTTCGGCGACACGGACGCCGCCGGCGTGGTCTTTTTTCCCAACTACCTGGTCATCTGCCACGAGGCGTACGAGGAGTCGCTCGCAGCGGCCGGCATCGACCTGAAGTCGTTCTTCAGCGAGCACGCGGTGGTCGTGCCGATCGCGGCCAGCCGGGCCGAGTACCTGCGTCCCCTCGCCTGCGGCGACCGGGTCCGGGTCACCCTGCGTGCCACGCTGCTCGACGAGCGGAGCTTCGCGCTCGACTGCGAACTGCACCGCGTCGGTCCGCCGGACAAGCTGGCCGCGCGGGTGCACACCGAGCACGTGTGCGTGGCCACGCGCAGCCGCGAGCGCCATCCGCTGCCGGCGCCCCTCGCCGCCTGGGTCAAACAGCATCCGGCCTGACGCCGCCCGCCGCCTCCTGCGCGAGCGCCCGCAACTCGGCCCGGTTCAGCTTCCCCTGCGGGCTGCGCGGCCACCGCGCCAGCGCCAGGTAGCGCTTGGGCCGCTTGTGCGGCGCCAGCCGCGCGGCGACCGCGGCCGCGACCACCGCCAGGTCGGGCGCCGCCGCCCCGGCCGGGTGGCAGGCGACCACCACCTCGCCCCACTCGGCGTCCGGCAGCCCGACCACTGCCACATCGGCCCAGGTCCCGGCGGCGCGCAGCACCGCCTCGACTTCGCCGGGGTCGACCTTTTCGCCGCCCGTGATGATCGTCGCGTCGCGCCGGCCGAGCCAGTGCAGCCCGCCCAGTTCGTCAAGTCGGCCCAGGTCCCCGGTCAACCACGGTCCTGCGGAACGCCTGTCCGGATAATAGCCGCGGAACAGGGAATCGCCGGCCAGCTCGATGCCGCCGTCCGCGCCGATCGCGATCCGCAGCCGCGGCGCCCGGCCAGAAATTCCTCCGGCCGCAGCGCGGCGATCATCGCCGCGGTCTCGGTCATGCCGTAGCCCGGCGCGAGCGGCAGCCGCGCCTCGGCCGCGCGGTCGAGCAGGTCGGGCCAGGACGGCCCGCCGCCGAGCAAGACCGCCCGGAATCGCCGCAGCCGCGCCACCGCCGCCGGCTGGTCCAGCAACCGCTGCAGCTGGGTCGGCACGAGGGAGAGGAACCAGTCGCCGGCCGCCGCCTCGGGCCAGCGACCGGCCTCCAGCTCCGCCCACGCCCACGGAACATAACGACCGCCGGTGAGCGCGCAGCGCAGGCACGCCATCAGGCCGCTCACGTGGTGCAACGGCAGCACGCCGACCGCGTCGACCCGCCCGACCTGAAAATGCCGGCGGAAGCCCCCGACCGCCGCCGCGACGGTGTCCTGATCGTGCCGCGCCAGCCGCACCGCCCCGCTCGAGCCGCCCGTCGGCAGGCAGAGCCAGCCGGCGCTGCCGCCCGGTTCAGAGTTCTGGGTTCTGCGTTCGGGGTTTATGAGGGCGGAGAATTGCGATCGCTCGGAAGCGCCCCAGCGCGGATCGGCCACGAACATCGTCCCGCCCGCGGCCACGCCGGCCGCAAATTGCGCCATGAATTCGGCGGGCTCGGCGGTCGAGAGCGTCACGTCGTGCGGCCGGCGCGGGCCGTTCGCCGCCCCCAACAGTCGGGCTAGCTCAACGCGTTCCATGCGGCCTCCGCGTCGATGTGGTCCACGTCCGCGGCGGTCAGGAACGGCGTGGCCGGCGGACCATCCAGCCGCGTGTCGCCAAACAACGCGGCGGCGCCGAATCCCACGGCGCGCGGGGCCTGGGGTCCGCGGTAAGCCAGGGCCAGGCGCAGCGCCACCTGGCGCCCGACCGCCGTCTCGAACGCCGACGAAAACACCGCGTCGGTCCGGTGCGCCGCCAGCAGCGCCAGAATCTCGGCCGGGGCGCCAGCCAGCGCCGGCTTGACGACCACGATTCCCGGCCAGCCGCGCTCCAGCCACCACCGCAGGCTGGCCAGGCCGGCCACCGACTCGTCGAGCGCGATCGGCGTGGGAAAATCGCGGGCGAGGCCGAGCAAGGCATCTTCCGCCTGGCGCACCCGGGTTGCGCCCGGCGCCGCCGCGGCGAAGCAGGGCTGCTCCACGAACTCGATCGGCCGGTCCGCGCAGCGTTCCAGCCAGCGGCCGGCCTGCCGCGTCGTCCACGCGCCATTGGCATCCAGCCGCAGGCGGGCGTCCGCTGGCAGCCGGGCCAGCAAGTCGTCGAGCATTGCGAGCTCATCCTCGATTCCCTCCACGCCGACCTTCCATTTGAAGGCCGCGAAACCCTCGGCCCGCGCGCGATCGGCGGCGGCGAGCGCCGCCCGGCCCGCCGGCAACAGCCGCGCCACGGCGAGACGCGCCACGGCGGGCGGCCCGACCGCCTCCGGCGCCAGGGCCGACGCCAGCGCGAATCGCACGCACCCGAGATGCTCCGGCACCCCCGCCAGCGCCGCGCCGTCCACGGCGCCCCCCAGGCCGGCCAGCGCCTCCTCCGCCTCCGCCAGCGTCTCCGTGCCGAACGCCGGCAGCGGCGCCACCTCGCCCCAGCCCGTTCGGCCGGCCCCGCCCTCCACCCGCACCAGCAGGCCCGCCCGCTCGCGCCACGGGCCGTGCGCCGTGCGCACGGCCGCGCGGAACGGCAGGCGGTAGCGGCGGAAGCTCAGCGGGTGGCTCACGGTCCCCAGATGTAACGGCCGCGGCCCCGCAGGCAACCGCGCGCGCGGCCTGCCGCCGGCGCTTTCTGGAAAAAGGCGTTGCGATTTTCCGCCACGGCGTTATGTCGTTCCCGGCAACCATGACTAAGCGCGTCGCGATTGCCAACCCGACCGACACCCAGTACTACCCGGCCGCCGACGAGTTTTTCCGCGCGAGCCTGCCCACGGCGCTGACCTACGACGACATCTCGCTGGCGACGCTGTTCTCGGAAATCCTGCCGCGGGACGCCGACCTGACCACGCCGCTCACGGACGCGCTGCGCCTGCAGATTCCGATCGTCTCGTCGGACATGGACACCGTGACCGAGTCGCGGATGGCCATCGCCATGGCGCTCAACGGCGGCCTCGGCCTCATCCACTGCAACATGGCCGCCGCCGACCAGGTCAAGGAGGTGGCGCGGGTGAAGCGCCACGTCCACGGCCTGATCCAGGATCCGATCACCGTCGCCCCGGAACTCACGGTGGGCGACGTCCTCGCGATGATCGAGCAGCGGCGGTTCGGGTTCCAGACCTTCCCCGTGGTCGACGCCCAGGGGCGCCTCGTCGGGCTCCTCCCTGGCAGCATCGTCAAGGAGCGCTATCGCGCCAAGAAGGTGACCGAGGCGATGACCCCGCGGGCCAAGCTCACCACGGTGCGGCAGCGGGACCTCGGCGGCGATCCGATCAAGTATGCGGACGGGTTCTTCAGCGAGCACATCGGGATCAACAAGATGCTCGTGGTCGACGACGGCGACCGCCTCCGCGGCCTCGTCACCAGCACCGACGTCGAGCGCATCGTGGGCGAGACCCGCTCGCGCCGGAAGCCCAGCCGTGACGCCCACTTCCGCCTCGTCGCCGGCGCCGCGATCGCGCCGCTGCGCAAGCCCTCGGGCGAACTGGACCGCACGCGGATCGGCGACCATGTCACCGCGCTCATCGAGGAAGGGGTGGACGCGGTCGCGGTGTCGACGGCCCACGGCCACAGCAAGGGCGTCGGCGAGATCGTGAAGCTGATCCGGCAGGCGTTCCCCACCCTGACCATCATCGCCGGCAACGTCACCAGCGCGGGCGGGGTGGAGTTTCTCGCCGACTGCGGCGCCAACGTCATCAAGGTCGGCCAGGGCCCCGGCTCGATCTGCACCACCCGGCTGGTGGCCGGCGTGGGCATCCCGCAGCTCACCGCCCTCTACGTCTGCAGCCGCGGCGCCGCCGCCAGGGGCGTGCGCATCCTCGCCGACGGCGGCATCGCCAAGTCGGGCGACATCGTCAAGGCGCTCACCCTCGCCGACGCGGTGATCTGCGGCGGCCTGTTCGCCGGGTGCCGCGAGGCGCCGGGCGAGATCCTCGAGATCAATGGCAAGCTCTACAAGCAGTACCGGGGCATGGGCACGCTCGCCGCGATGAAGGCCGGCTCCGCCGCCCGCTACGGCCACGACCGGGACGACACGACGCGCAAGATCTCCGCCGAGGGCATCGAGGCCCTCAAGGAGGTCTCCGGTTCGGTCGACGTGGTGCTCGCCGATCTGATCGGCGGCCTGCAATCCGGCATGGGCTACCTCGGCGCGCGCACCCTGGCCGAGCTCAAGGCCAAGGCCCGCTACGTGCACGTCACCGCCGCCGGCCAGAAAGAGGCCGCGCCGCATGACGTGATCGAGGTGTCGACCAAGACCAGCGCGTGACCGCGGGAGCGGTCCGGTTCAGGGTTCAGAGTTCAGGGTTCTGGGTTGGGCATTACGCCCCCTGACCTCTGCCTTCCGACCTCTGGCTTCTGGCCTCTGGCTTCCGGCTTCCGGACTCTGGCCTCCAGATTCTGGATTTTCCTTGCTCCGCCGGGGCGCGTCTCCTTTTACCTTTCTGGCAACAGGGGGGTTGGAAATTCCTGGCTGCCGCGATTCATGTCCCTCACTCCGTTTCGCAGCCAGATCATCGCCGACGTCGGCATCAGCTTCGGCGACGAGGGCAAGGGCCGCCTCATTCCCGAGGTGGCCGAGGAGTTGCGCACCTCGCCCGCCCCGGTGTCGCTCGTGCTCAAGGTCAACGGCGGCGCGAACTCGGGCCACACCGCCGCCGGCCTCAAGTTCAACCTCCTGCCCTGCGGCGTCGCCGTTTCCACCATCCCGCACCTCTGCATCGGCGGCGGCGTGGTCGCCGACCCGCGCAAGATCTGGTGGGAGACCCGGCCGCTCGAGCGCAAGGGCTACGCCGTGCTCGACCGGCTGCTGATCGACGAGCGCA
>Ga0335071_10003168_pt1 | contig 17436 bp, 11 predicted proteins | sample Lox_Sample_15_FD_206724 | JGI IMG/M metagenome (GOLD analysis project Ga0335071, IMG submission 206724) | Soil microbial communities from Loxahatchee National Wildlife Refuge, Florida, United States - Lox_Sample_1.5 | ecosystem: Environmental > Terrestrial > Soil > Wetlands | place: USA... | reverse complement strand
ACCTTATCCTCATGGCGAGCCTGAGAATGGGCCGGGGCATGATGGGCGGCGAAGGGAAGGACACCCCCGGCGTTTCCAATATCAACCAACCCACTGCAGCCGACCTGGAGAAGGCCGTGGAAGTGGCCCGAAAGTACGAGGGCCTGGCCGACATTCTCTGGATCAGAATCAACGAGCATCCCAACAGCTTCGTGCAGGATCAGGACGCCCCCATCGCCCTCGCATATGCGGCGGCGATCAAGAAGGCTGGGATCAAGATCCTGACCTGCCCCAGTGCGGGTTTCCACGATCCAGTGCAGAACGACCGTTTCATCGCCGAAGGGAAGACCGACATGGTCGGCATGACAACGCCGTTCTTCGCCGACCCTGAGCTGGTGAGAAAAGTGGCGGCCGGAAGGGCCGACGATGTCGTTCCCTGCATACAGTGCCAGAACTGCCACGGCATCGCCATCGGGTACGGCCCGCACTATCCCAGTTGCACGGTGAACCCGAAGTGGGTGCTGCCTCCTTACAAGCTGTCGCAGATTGTGCCGCCGATGATGAAGAAGAAGGTGGCGGTGGTCGGTGGCGGGCCGGCGGGCATGAAGGCGGCGCTGGTTGCCGCCGAGCGCGGCCACCAGGTGACCCTGTACGAGAAGGATGCCGCTTTGGGCGGTCTGCTGCAGTTCTCTGACCACAGCCAATGGCGGTGGAATCACAAGGTCTACAAAGACTACCTGATCCGCCAGGTGCACAAGGCTGGAGTTGAGGTCAAGGTGAACACGGCGGCGACGCCTGGGCTGATTAAGGCCGCAGGGTATAACACGGTTCTTGTAGCCACGGGCGCCGAGCCTGTCGACATGCCCGGCGCTGACGGCGCGAGCGCATTCAATATCCTGACCTCTTACACCAGGAAGGAGAAGCTGGGCAAAAATGTGGTGGTGGTCGGCGCCGGACAGTTTGCTACGGAGGCTGCGGTCTGCATGGCCAAGGATGGGCACAAGGTCACGGTTCTGGCTCCAGGAAAAGAGATGATCGAGCCGCAGAATTCGGGCGCCCACAACATGGCAAACCAGATCGCAATCTACAAAAACCATCCGAACTTCAGTTATGTGCTTGAAACCAAGGTGAAGAACGTGACGGGAGGAAAGGTGACGTATACGGATGCCAAGGGGGTGGAGAATTCCGTCCCCGCCGACAGTGTTGTTGTTTGGGCCGGTTTGAAGCCCAGGATGGACGAGGCCGAGAAATTCATCGGTTCGGCAGACGAAGTCCTTATGCTGGGCGATTGCACGGGCGCCAACGGTACGTTGCAAAAGACCGTACGCAGCGCTTTCTTCGTGGCGTCTCGGGTCTGAAGAGAGCAGGAACACCCCATTCTTCTTCAGGGCAGAATGCCCTCCGCGATTCACGCGGAAGGCATTCTGTTCCGGAGAGGGAACGGGCACGTTGGAAGCGAAGATTTTCCGTTCCGGGATTGCAAACGCAGGCTGACAAGGGGTATCTTCAGCTGAGGTCGGTAGCGCGAAATGAGTTCCCCGGATTCCCCAGGGCAACATTCGGCTGCGCAGGAATTCGTGCGTTCAGCCTCTGCCCAAAGCACAATCGAACGCCTCTTTGAGTTCTCGCCGGACGCAATCCTGGTCACAGACGACAAGGGCGTGGTGCGCGCCGCCAATCCGAGCGTTGAGGAACTGTTCGGTTATCCGAGAGAGGAACTGATCGGCCAATCTATCGAAATGCTGGTTCCCGCTCGCTTTCGTCCCGTTCATCCGGCCCATCGCGAGAATTACGGCGCGCATCCTCGCACGCGGCGAATGGGCGCTGGGCTGAACCTCTATGGGCTGCGCAAGGATGGCACAGAACTGCCCGTCGACATCATGCTCAAGCCGATTGCAGCCGCTGGAGGTTCAGCAGTAGTGGCCTTCATTCGCGATGCCACGGAGCAACGCGCGGCCGAGGAGGCGTTGCGGCTCAAGGACGCGCGGCTTCGCTCGATCGTCGAAAGCATCGGCGACTATGCCATCTACCTTCTCGACCGCGACGGCCACATCCTCACCTGGAACCCCGGCGCCCAGCGCATCAAGGGGTACGAGGCCGACGAAGTGCTCGGTTTGCATTTTTCGCGTTTCTTTACCCAGGAGGATGTGGAGCAGGGGCGCCCAGCCGAACTGCTGCGCCAGGCAGTCGTCAAGAAGCGGGTGGAGGAGGAGGGATGGCGTGTACGCAAGGACGGCTCGCGGTTCTGGGCGAACGTTGTACTCACGGCCATCCACGACAGCGCGGGCGCCGTCACGGGCTTCTCCAAGATCACGCGCGATGTTACCGGGTACAAGCAGGCACAGGAGTCGGTGATGGCGGGGCTGAGCAACCTTTTGCTGGCCAACGTAGATATTCGGAAACTGCTCGTCGCCTTCTCCGCGAGTATCCGCCAACTCGTGCAGCACGATGCTGCTACGCTGGCGCTCTACGAGCAGCCCATCGGCAAACTGCGGGTGCAATTTCTAGACGACGGCGAGGGCCAGACGGCCAGGGGCGAGGTTCTCCTGAGCGCGGACGATTCGCCTGAGGGCGAGGTCTTTCGCACTCGGCGTCCCTTCATTCTGAACAACATCCACCTGGCTCCTTTTCCACCTGAAGCTTTGAGCCATCTCACTGCAATCGGCATGCAGTCCGCCATCTGGGTCCCGCTCATTCACCGCGAGAGAACGCTGGGCGCCATGATGGTGGCCAGCCGCATGGGAAATGCTTTCACACAGCAAGACGCCGAGATGCTGGGACAGGTGGGAGGGCAGGTAGCGATGGCGGTGAACAACGCCCTGGCATTCAAGCAGATCGCCGAGCTGCGCGACCGCTTGACGCAGGAGAAGGATTACCTGGAAGAGGAGATCAATCTTGAGCACCGCTTTGAGGACATTGTGGGCGAAAGCGCCGGTCTGCGCAATGTTCTGCGCGAAATTGAAACTGTAGCCCCAACCGATGCAACAGTGCTCATTGAGGGCGAGACGGGAACCGGCAAAGAGTTGCTGGCCCGCGCTATTCACCGACTGAGTCCTCGCAGTGAGCGTACCTTCATCAAATTGAATTGCGCTGCCATTCCGTCGGGGCTGCTCGAAAGCGAGCTTTTCGGGCACGAAAAGGGGGCGTTTACCGGGGCGATCGCGCGCAAGGTCGGCCGGCTTGAGCTGGCGCATGAAGGCACGCTGTTTCTAGACGAGGTGGGCGAATTACCGCTCGACCTGCAACCGAAGCTGCTGCGCGCACTGCAAGAGCGCGAGATCGAACGGGTAGGCGGCACGCGCCCTATCCCCACAAACGTGCGCCTGATCGCTGCCACCAACCGAGATCTCGCAAAAATGGTTGCCGAAAAACAGTTCCGCAGCGATCTCTTTTACCGGCTCAAGGTATTTCCAGTATTTGCGCCCCCTTTGCGAGACCGTGCCGCCGACATACCGATCCTGGTGAGGCATTTTGTTTCGCGCCATGCGCGCCGCATGGGCAAGACCATCGAGACAATTTCGCCAGAGGCCATGGAGGCGCTCGTCCGCTGGAAGTGGCCCGGCAATATCCGAGAGCTGGAAAACTTTCTGGAACGCGCGGTGATCCTATCGCGCGGGCCGGTGCTGCACGTGCCGCTCGCCGAACTCGAAGCGATGCAGGAAGAAGAAGGCGAGGAAGCGAGCGCAAGCAATCCCACTCTTGAAGCCGCCGAGCGCGAACATATCCTCCGCGCTTTGCGCGAGAGCAAAGGCGTGATTGGCGGGCCGGGCGGCGCGGCCGAGCGGCTTGGCCTTAAACGCACCACTCTCAACTCCAAGTTGAAAAAGCTTGGAATTACGGTTCCTCGGTGACTGATTGCAGTCTCCGTGACGAAATCCCGTCTCGTCCATCGTCATTCGTCTCGTGTCTTGACCCCCGCTACCACTGATTTCGAAGAGTTAAGCAATTTGTTTTCAGGACCGATCGGTCTCCTGTGAGCCGCTGCCCGCGTTTGGCATGCGTCGTGCCTCTCTACCAAGCGAGGCGCAGGATGAGCCAGTAGATGCTTCGAATCACTCTTGAAGAAAAAAGCGACGCAGTTGTTCTGAAGCTGGAAGGGCGCCTTGCTGGTCCATGGGCGGTCGAACTTGGCCGCCTATGGGAAGAAAAAGCTTCGCTTGTCGGGCAGAGAAAACTCTCTCTCGATCTGCGGGGAACCACCTTTGCGGATGCTGACGGCATTCGCATTCTGAAGTCAATCTATTCTCAAACGGGGGCGGCCATGATTACCGGCACGCCCTGGACTCAATACCTTGCCGCGGAAGTGGCACGTAGTCATTTTCAAGAAGCAGGCGCGGAGGTCTGAAATGCACACAACACATGAAACCACTCAGGCGAGTTCTCCTACCTATTACAAGGGAGAGTTCTTCAAGTTGCTTCCGGCCGATGCTCTGGCCGAGTTTGGGAGCCTGCTCGCACCCTCCGCCTACCCTGCAGGCATAGTGATTTTTTCCGAAACACAACCGTGCTCGGGAATTTATGTGGTCCTTGAGGGCGAGGTCAAGCTGTCAATCAACTCTGCCGATGGGCGGCGCCTGAGCTTCCGCATCGCCAAGGCAGGTGAAGTGCTGGGCCTCTCTTCCGCGATCTCCAGCAGCGTCTACGAGATGACCGCCGACGTATTGTATCCTGCGAGGATTGCACACGTTGCCCGACCCGCGTTTCTGGGGTTTCTCAGCCGCCATCCTGCTGCTTACCAGGCAGTGGCGCGCGAGATGGCCCGCACGTACAGTACCGCCTGCGAACAGTTGCGCATGGTGGGTTTGTCAACCTCAGTTCCTGAGCGCCTGGCCCGCCTGCTTCTGGTGTGGAGCCACGATCCGGATCAGAAGCCTGAGCGCCCTGCGCGCTGCCGCCTCTCGCTGACGCACGAGCAGATCGGCGAATTCATCGGTACCTCACGCGAGACCGTGACCCGCACTTTGAGCAGTTTCAAGAGCCGCCGCCTGGTGGCGCAGCACGGATCCATTTTGACAATCCCCAACCGTGTGGCACTGCAGAGCTACGCGCACGTTTAGGGCCGGGCTGCTGCGATCAAGCGCTGCCAAACAGTGCATCCAAAACAGGATCCGCGGAATCAGATTGAGAGATTATGCGGACCCTGGCCTTCTTTGTTGGCGTCGTCTGTGTGCTCGTGGTCCTGCTCGATGCCTTTCAAACGATCATTTTGCCGCGGCGCGCCGGCGGGCGTCTTCGGCTCACTCGGCTCTTCTACCTAGCGACATGGAAGCCGTGGTCGTTCATCGGCAGGCGTTTTGGCAGCTCGCGCAGGCGCGAGAGAATACTCAGTTTCTACGGTCCGTTTTCGCTCATTCTGCTTCTTGTGGTGTGGGCCGGCGCAATGCTTCTGGGCTTCGGATTGCTTTTCTTTGCTCTGGGCAGTCCGTTCGCCGATCTCAGACGTCAATCGGGATTTCCAACAGATCTCTACGTGAGCGGCACCACGATCTTCACGCTCGGCCTCGGCGATGTGACGCCGCTGAACCCGTGGGGACGCGCACTGGTCATTTTGGAATCGGGCCTCGGGCTCGGTTTTCTGGCTGTGGTGATGGGATATTTCCCGGTGCTCTACGCCGCATTCTCGCGCCGCGAGGTCAGCATCTCGTTGCTTGATTCGCGCGCAGGATCGCCGCCAACCGCCACGGAGCTGATTCGCCGCCACTCTTACCCGGGCGGCGACCTGGCACTATCTGTTTTGCTGAAAGAAATGGAACGATGGACAGCGGAGTTGCTTGAGAGCCATATCTCCTACCCGCTGCTCTGCTATTTTCGCTCGCAGCATACGAGCCAAAGCTGGCTTGCCGCGCTCACCGCGATTCTGGACGCATCTTCGCTGATGATTGCCGGGGTTCTGAAGGAAGAAACTCGCCAGGCGCAGCTGACCTTCGCTATGGCTCGTCATGCACTGGTCGACCTCACCCAGGTTTTATCGCTTCGGCCTCTCAACAACAGCCCGGGCAGGCTCTCTGCAAATCTGTACGAAATGGTGTGCAAAGCCATCTCGCAAAGCGGCGTGGTGACACGTGAGAATGACCGCTCGTTTGAAAGGCTTCGTGAATTGCGCGCACTCTACGAGGGGTATGCTGAGGCCTTGAGCGAGTACTTGTATATGCCGCTGCCGCCCTGGCTCGCCGAGCGTCCACACAAAGATGACTGGCTAACGGTCGCCAGAGAGCAAGCGGGGGCCGGCGCAGGCAACCTGCCGCCAGCGTACGGAGCCGGAACGGAGACTGTTCCAGCTCCGATCCCCACGCTCTTCGACCATCATGATTTTTGAGTGAAGCCTGGCTGGTTTGCCGATGGACTCTGGAACTTGTACAGGGCAGCCTTACTGGCTAGTCGCTCGTCGCTTCAGGAATCTGGAAATCCACGCCAGCGGCGCTGTTCATGCGCCTGGTTGCCGCCTTGTCGACCTGATCTAATGGAATCTGTTCGTAGTGATGCGCATCGAGATCGGTGAGGGTCTTTGCGGTCATCATATAGTTCTGCATTTTGACGGGGGCGCGTCCGTCTTTGAAGATGACCGTAAGAGGAGGCTGCTCGGGCTGGGGCGCGGAAGCAGCAGCCGCAGATGAAGGAGATGAGGGCGCGGCGGTTGGCCAGTAGGGTTGCTGATCCTGCGCAGCGTAGCCCTGGCCGGGATGGCCGGGATATGGAGAAGCATAGGCTGGAGCACTATCGCCCTGCTCGGATGCGGAAGTATCGGAGTCGTCCCCCCAATCGTAGAACCCAGGATCGATTAGATACGGGTAATAGGGAAGGCCGTATCCAAGCCAACCATAGTTGTAGCGACGATTGGTCTCGAAGGTCCCCGGATCGCCCGCGCCGGTCGCGGTCACGCGCCTCGCCTGCTCTCGTCGACTTTTGGCTGGCGGAGAACGTCTTTGCACCGTAGGGAACTCGGCTTCCGCTGTAGGGGATTCGGAAACTCGAAAAGCTCGGCGAGATTGCTCTTTGGAATGGCGGCCTGCCTGTGGCTCCAAGAGGTGGCCTGCCTGTAGCTCCGAGTGGAGTTGGTGACACAAAGCTTGGCAGGTGCGAAAAACCGGCAGCTCTGGAAACTCCGCCATGGCCTGCTGAACCTCGGCTGCCAGCAAGTCCGGCGTGTGCGCCGCCGCGTTGCGCGGAAACCGGCATGGCAAGCGCGACCAGAGCGATTGCAGCCCGGAACCTCATGGGTTCATTTTACGCCCGTTTCATTCCTGATAGATTCGCAGCGACTGGCGAACGGAGCGGGGCGGACGACATCATTATCGCCCCGGATACGGCCACGGGAGTAAAGGAGGCGAAGGAGAGAAAACCGCGTCGTCTGATTGAGCATCTCTCTTGTAATGAGACAGGTGCATCCTGAATCAGGCCCGGCAGGCAATCGGCAGATCTTGGGGCTGTTCATGCATTGCGCCCCTCTCGCTCGCCGGCTTCTGCTTTGGAGTGCCTGCGTCGCTTTTGCCCACGTTGCCTGCCTGACGAGCGTGGGACAAGCCGGAAACGCGGCCGGCAGCGACGAGACATCACAAGGGGAAGAGAGCCTCCTGTCTTCTTACGAGGGCCAGACCGTGTCGACAATTCAGACCGCAGGCCGCCCTGATTTCGACCTGGCACAGTGCGCTCAGTGCCTTGTCCAGAAGGCGGGAGAGCCTTTCGATGAAGAGAAGGTGAACGAGACTGCCGGAAGGTTAAAGGCTGCGGCACGAGCCGATCACGTAAAGATTCAGGTCATGCCGGAAGCCAAGGGTGTACGGATCATTTTTGTCCTCACGCCCGCCGTCTACCTCGGCATCTTTCAATTTCCAGGAGCGCAGCAGTTTCAGTACTCGGAACTGATTCAAGCGGCAAACTACCCTCTCCCCGAGGCGTTCAATCCGGCAGAAGTCCAGTCTGACGGGCAAGGGCTAGTTGGTTTCTTCAGGCGAGAAGGCTTTTTCACCGCGAACGTCGATCCGAAGGTGAACCTTGACTCCGCCAATGCTCTCGCCAATGTACAGTTCGATTCCAAGCTGGGCAAAAAGGCAAAATTCGGAACGATTCAACTCCAGGGCGCGCCTGATGACGAAGGGCCGGCGCTGGCTCAGAAGCTTACGACATTGCAGGCCCGGCTTCGTGGTGCAGCCATCCGCCCTGGCAAGACTTATCACCACTCGACCGTCAGCCGATCCAGGAAATATCTGGAAGGTTCGTTGGTCAAGCAGGGCTATCTGGGCGCTCACGTAACTGTCTCGGGCGCCGAATATGATGCACAGGAAAACCGAGCCAATATGTCTTTCAACATAAATTCCGGCGATAAGATCCATGTGCAGATCAACGGCGCGCATTTTTGGCCATGGACGCGCAAATCATTGCTGCCCATGTACCAGGGAGTTGCAGTGGATGAGGAGACCGTCACCGAAGGCCGCCAGGCGCTGATCTCTTACTTTCAGGCAAAAGGATTCTTCGATGTGGCTGTCGAGTCGCATTTCGACAAAGGGCCAAAGGCTGACACAGTGCTTTACAAAGTTGTGAAAGGAAAGAAACACAAGGTAACTGAGATTCAGATCGCGGGGAACTCAGCCCTGCCCTCGTCAAGATTGACGCCGCAGCTCGCAGTGGATAAGAAACATCTTTTATCGCCGGGCAAATTCAGCGATCAGCTTGTACAGAGCAGCATCAAAAACCTCCAGGCCGTGTATCAGTCTGAAGGGTTCAGTGATGCAAAAGTTACGTCTACGGTGGCGCGCGTTGGAAGGGATGTGCAAATCACATTTCGGGTGACGGAGGGAACGCGGGACGTCGTGAACTCACTCGCGATTGAGGGAGCGAAGACCTTTAGCCAATCACAATTTGCGCCAGATGGATTGAAATTGGCCGTGGGGCAGCCTTATTCGCAGGCACATGTAGATGCCGACCGCGCAAAAATTCTGGCTAATTACCTGCGCGCCGGCTACCTGAATGCAAGCTTTCGCGAACAAGCCAGCGAAGTGTCGAAGAGCGAGGCGCACCGCATTGACGTCGTTTATCAAATTTCCGAGGGTCCGCGCGTGACGACGGGAAATGTGATTACGCTCGGAAGGGTTCAGACCAGACAAAGACTGATCGACATGGACATGGTTGGTATCAGAAAAGGGCAGCCGCTCACAGAATCCGCTCTTCTTGCTGCCGGTAGCCGTTTATACGATCATCACGGCGTGTTCGATTGGGCCGAGGTCGATCCGAAAGAACCTGTCACCACGCAATCCGCAGACGACGTTTTGGTCAAGGTGCATGAAAAGAAACGTAATGAACTCACCTATGGATTCGGTTTTGAGGCGATCGAGCGCGGGGGAAACATTCCGAGCGGAACCGTGGCGCTGCCGAATATTCCCCCTATCGGATTGCCCTCGAACTTCACCACAAGTCAATCCACCTTCTATGGTCCACGCGGCACGTTTGAATACACGCGCAACAATGTGCGCGGCAAGGGAGAATCTCTTTCCTTTACAGGATTCGGCGGCAGGCTGGATCAGCGCGCCGCGGCGTATTACATCGATCCGAGCTTCCGGTGGACCTCCTGGAAAGCAACGACGTCGCTTTCTTACGAGCGCGACGAAGAAAACCCACTTTTCTCCTCGCAGCAAGAACAAGCGACCCTGCAGTTTCAACACGCTCTGGACAGCGCCCGAAAGAACATATTCTTCGCGCAGTACGGTTTCAGCCGGGTTGATCTGACCCGCCTGCTAATCCCCAGCCTGGTGCCAACAGAGGATCAACACATCAGACTGTCAACACTTAGCGCGAATCTCACGCGCGATACACGCGACAATCCGCTCGATGAACACAGGGGCGTTTTGGACTCGCTGCAGCTCGACTTCGACTCAAGTAAGCTGGGTTCGAACGTCAATTTTGCGAAGCTCACCACGCAGGCTGCCTTTTACCGCGAGAAGTTCCATCACATTGTGTGGGCAGAGAGCATTCGTGTCGGCCTTGCCGCGCCTTTTCTCAGTAGCTTTGTTCCACTCAGCGAAGCATTCTTCACCGGCGGCGGGAACTCACTTCGGGGATTCCCGCTCGACAGCGCAGGCCCACAGCGGCAGGTCGAGGTCTGCAGCACCGGCTCCAGTTCGGCATGTTCGTCCATTCAGGTTCCCAAGGGCGGCAACGAACTGCTCATCGTGAACTCCGAAGCACGCATCCCGCTTCCCGTAAAGAAAGGGCTCAGCTTCGTGATGTTCTACGACGGGGGCAATGTGTTCCCGGACGTCGGGTTTCACGATTTTACTTCGCTCTACTCGAATAATGTCGGCCTTGGTTTGCGCTACGCAACTCCCGTCGGCCCGATCCGGATCGACATCGGCCGCAACCTAAATCCTGTTCAGGGAGTCAAAGCTACTCAGTACTTTATCGGAATCGGACAAGCCTTTTGAGGAGTTATGGCAGCACAAGCCCAATTCGGGCAAGAACCAGACGCGCCGCGCAAGCCCGTACGGCGTGGGGTCCTACACTACGTTTTGCGTGTTATCGCCTGGTCGGCGGGCAGCCTGGTAACGATCGTGATCCTTTGCGGCTGTGCGTTCCTGGCTCTCATTTACACCGGTGCTGGGAATCGCTATCTGCTGGCTCTGGTCGACCGGAAAGCCGCCGAGGCGCTCGGTGTTCGTGTCAAAATAGAGAGTTTTGCGTTGCACCCGACAACACTCAGCGTGGATCTTTACGGAATTCGCATTTCGGGCGCACCCCCGCACCCCGAGCCTCCACTGCTTCAGGTCGATCATTTGAAGGCCGGAGTTCGGGTGGTTTCGGTCATCCGGCGCGCGTGGTACCTCGACGAGGTGCAGATCGATCACCCGGTTGCGTGGGTATCGGTGGATAAGACCGGGGCGTCGAACATTCCGACGTTCAAAAGCAATAGCTCAAGCCATACGAGTCTCTTCGACCTGGGCATTCGCCACGTTCAACTCGTTCGCGGCGAGGTCTATTACAATTCGCGGCCTGAGTCGATTTCGGCAAATTTGAATGGTTTGGAATTTCACTCGGTATATGGTCCGCAGAAAAGATACAGTGGGGCTCTTTCCTATTCGCGTGGGGACCTGTCCATCGGAGGATTTCGGCCCCTGCAGCACTCCCTTGAGATCGATTTCGCGGCTGCTCCCGACGTATTCACGGTCAAGCAACTGAATGTCACTGCGGGGGCATCGAGGGTGCTTGCCAGTGCGACACTTGAGAACTACAGCCGTCCCACCGTGAAGGCGCAATACCAGGTTGTTCTTGATGGCGCGCAGGCCGCGCGCATTCTGGGCCAAGCAAACGTGCCATCCGGTTCTGTGCAGGCGTCAGGTTCGGTCCAATACCAGCAAACCGCCGACCGCAGCCTTATTCAGTCACTCGTTGCCAACGGCGAGGTCGCCAGCACCGAACTCGTGTGGAACTCAAGGGACGCCAATGCCCGCATAGCCAATCTTTCCGGACACTATTCACTCGCGAATGGCAACGCGTCCGTGCAAGATTTGCGCGCCAATGTCTTCGGCGGACAACTGAGCGCCGAAGGAACGATGAAGGCGATTGGCGGCGATACACACGCCAGTTTTCGCGTCGACCTCGAAAAGGTCTCGCTCGCTGGGTTGCAGAGAGCGCTTGGAAATTCCGCTTCCGAAGTTTCGCTGGATGGATGGACCAGTGCGACCGCGACCGCAACCTGGGGAAAGACAATCAGAGACCTGACGGCCAAGGTGGACTTGACACTGAACGGAAGTGCAGCGGGAACGCGCTTGCGATCAGCAGGAACGGCGGGAGCCAATGCAAATCCAGCGGCGATTCCGTTTCAGGGTGCCATTCATTGCGTCTACTTGAACGCCGACCGCAGCCTGACCTTGAATAGGAGCGATTTGAAAAGCTCGCAAGCGAACCTCTCGCTGAATGGAACAATCAGCCGCGATTCGAGTCTTGCAGTTGATTTCGAGATTAATGACCTACACGAAATCAGCACATTCATAGATGCTTTCCGAAAGCCGGAGCAGGGGACAGGCAAAATCGATCTGGCGGGCAGTGCGGCTTTCCAGGGCACGGTGCGGGGTTCGATTTCATCGCCCCAGGTCAGAGGCCAGCTCACCGCTGGGAATCTTGAATACAACGGCGCCAAGTTCAGGCTCCTGCACACAGCGGTCACTTTGAGCCCTGATGGCGCCGGCGTGCAGAACCTCCGCCTGGAAGCGGCGCAACGCGGGCAGATGACGGGCAGCGCCAGCATTGGACTTCACGATTGGTCAATCACGCGGCAGGGTGAGTTGCAGGCCGATCTGAATGCTTCCGGCTTGCCCACGGCGATGATCTCAGAACTGTCCGGCCGCTCGATTCCGGTTGAAGGAACTCTCAGCCTGAATGCACATCTGCACGGAAAAGCCATTGCCCCGGTGGGAAATGCCAACGTCGCGCTGAAGAATGCGACGGCCTTCGGCCAAACCGTGTCGCAGGCCACGATCGAGCTCACGGGATCGGCCAGCCAGGTGAAGGTATTTGCCGGGATCACGTCGCCGGCTGGAGTTGTTGAGGTGCGAGGTACAACCGACGCCGAGGCACGCACGTTTTCGGCTGAACTTTCATCCAGCGGCATCGATCTCACAAAAATTCAGGCGATCAGCAGGAAGGAAGCCGGCAACCTGAAGGGAGTTCTGAAGCTTCAGCTTCATGGCCAGGGAAGCTACAATGATCCCACCATCGACGCAAATCTGGATTGTCCCGGCCTTGCGATTGGCGGGCAGGCGCTGTCGAACACCAGATTGCAGGCAAGCCTGGCGCATCACGTTGCCAATGTGGATTTGGTCTCGACTGTGGTGGACGCCCCGCTTCACGGCAAAGCACAATTGCATCTTGAGGGCGACGATCTCATTGACGCAACCCTAGACACGCCTGTGATCTCACTTGATCCGATTCTCGCGGCGTATGCTCCTGGAAATACGGCCGGCGTGACGGGTGAGGCGGAGATTCACGCCAGCGTCCATGGTCCGTTGAAGTTCAAGGATCGGCTGCAAGCCGGGCTGACAGTGCCCGTGCTGAAAATCGCCTACAACCAGAAGATCCAGCTAGCGGCATCGCCTATCCAAGCGAATTTTCAGAATGGGGTGGTCCGCCTGCAGCCGGTGACGATCCGCGGGACAGATACGGAACTACGCCTCCAGGGATCGTTTCCGGTGGGTGGCGAAGCGCCTGCGAATTTGCAGGCGCACGGCGAAGTCAACCTTCAGATGGCGCAGATTTTTGACCCGGATCTGCAGGCATCAGGTCAGCTCAGATTGAACATCGACTCCTCCGGTACAACGGCCAGCTCTTTGATGGCAGGAGAGATCGATCTCACGAACGTCGGCGTTTCCACGACCGCAGCGCCGGTGGGGCTGCAAAATTGCAATGGAGTGCTGAAGTTGTCGAGCGATCGGCTCGTTGTTTCGCGCTTCAGCGGCGAATTGGGCGGGGGCCAGATCTCAGCGCAGGGCGCGGTTGTTTATCGCCCGTCTGTTCGACTGGATCTGGGCGTCGCAGTCCAAGGAGCGCGCGTTCTTTATCCACAAGGCGTGCGCGAGACGATCAATTCGAACCTGCGGCTGACCGGCTCCATGACACAGGCCGTATTGGGCGGAACCGTGAACCTCGCAAATCTTTCGTTGACGCCCGGTTTCGACCTTACGAGCATGGTCAACCAGTTGTCCGGTGGAGTGCAAACGCCGTCCACGCCGGGATTCGAGCAGAATCTCAAGCTGAACATTGCATTGAGTTCGAGCGGCAACGCCAACCTGGTAAGCCGAACCCTGAGTGTGGACGGGAACGCCAATCTTCAGATTCGTGGCACAGCGGCACAGCCAGTGATTCTGGGCCGCGTGAATTTAAACAGTGGAGACGTGATTCTCAACGGCAACCGCTTTGTCCTGACAGGTGGCACGATCCAGTTCATCAATCCGGCAATGACCGAAGCGGAATTGAACGTGACGTTGACGACGACCATCCGGGAATACAAGATAAATCTGCTATTTCAGGGACCGGCCGATCAGATGCGGACGCAATATAGCTCCAATCCATCTCTGCCACAGGCAGACATCGTCAATCTTCTCGCGTTTGGACAAACAACGGAAGCCAGCGCCATGAACGCGACGCCGATGAATCAGCAGGCCGAGGGCCTGGTTGCGTCTCAGGTTGCGAGCCAGGTGACGAGCCGGATCTCGAAAGCGGCAGGGATCTCGCAATTGTCAATCAGCCCGGTATTGCAAAGCGGCACTGCGGCAGGACCGGCAGGTGCAAATTTGACCATTCAGCAGCGAGTGACGGGAAATCTTTTCGTCACTTTCTCGACGAACGTGGCGAGTACGCAGGGACAGACGATCCAGGGACAATATCAGGTCTCGCCCCACGTCACTGTAAGTGCAACGCGCGATCCGAACGGGGGATTCGCGCTCGACGCTCTCATTAAGAGAAGCTTCTGACAGAGAAGAGCGGAAACGGTGCCGCAGGTTTCAGGCTCAGAGCTGCCCTCGCGATTGCTATTGTGAAATGGCGTGCTCGATGCAGGAGATTCACATTTTCACCTCGCGAGCAACGCCAGTCAGCGCCAGCGAATCTAAGCCTGCTAACGGAGGAGAAATCCTCCCGGGAGACAGCGACCTGATCGTCAACGGAGGGCCAGAAATGGTTACTTCGAATGATGCTCTGGAAGCTTGATCGCCGAATGGTCATGGATAAGTAAGGATTGGCCAGGGTGACCTGTGCCGTCCTGAAACCCCGTAACTGGAAGGTGAAGCTGGTCACCCGAGCCAGTCCTCCAAAACTCGGACAAGGGCGGCTCTTTGAGCCGCCTTTTTATGCAGGTCTTCATTTCGCAAAGCGTTCGCAACCGGGCCATCGCTTGACACCGCAAGTCGGCCAACTTACGATGGCGGTATCGGGTGATGGAGTTCACCCCTAACCGCTGTCCTTTCCAATAGGCCGGACAGATGATGACTCCTGACAGGGAACCCTGTTGCGGAGTCATGTCCCGGCGGAGATTCCTGAACAAAATTGAAGGAGTCAGGATCCATGGCGAATGCATGGGCGCTCTCGGCCCTGTGGGTGGGATTGGCATTGGTCGCCACTCTGCTGGCGATCTGGTTCAAGGTATCGACTGCTCTGTCCGAGATTGTCGTTGGAACTGTCGCACAGTTGGTCATTGGGGTGATGCTCGGCACCGGCGGGCTGCAAGGCAATACGCAATGGATCGCGTTTCTCGCTGGGACGGGGGCCATTGTGCTTACGTTTTTGGCCGGCGCGGAACTCGATCCGGCCATTTTCAAGACCAAGTGGCGGGAGGCGGTTATTGTCGGCCTCGCGGGTTTCTTCGGGCCGTTCCTGGGATGCACCGCCATCGCACATTACATCCTGCACTGGCCAATCATGCCCAGTTGGCTGTGCGGAGTTGCTTTGTCAACAACCTCGGTCGCTGTTGTTTATGCGGTAATGCTCGAACTCGGCTTCAACGTCACGGAGTACGGCAAGTCAATCCTGGCGGCCTGCTTTATCAACGACCTGGGAACCGTCATTGCGCTCGGCCTGATCTTTTCGCCCTTCACAATTAAGACACTAATCTTCGTAGGAGTTTCAGCCGGCGCGTTTGCGATTCTACCCTTTCTCACGCCCTGGTTCTTCCGGAAATACGGCGGGCGCGTTTCGGAACTCGAAGCCAAGTACCTTCTGCTTCTGCTGTTCGCGCTCGGGGGATTGGCGGTCTGGGCTGGAAGTGAAGCGGTTCTTCCCGCATACATCGTCGGCATGGTGCTGGCCGGAACGGTGGGCAAGGATCACGCACTGATCCGCCGATTACGCACGCTAACCTTCGGGCTGTTGACGCCGTTTTACTTCATCCGTGCGGGGTCGTTTGTTTCCGTGCCTGTGCTTATTGCCGCGCCCGCAACTCTGGTGATTCTTTTCCTCGCAAAGTCGGCAACAAAGGGGATAGCAGTCTTCCCGGCAGTTCGCGCGCACCGGTACGACGGGTCCGCAGGGGCTTATTACACCTTGATGATGTCAACGGGCCTTACGTTTGGCACCATCTCATCGCTCTTCGGCCTGAACCATCACATCATTGACCAGTCTCAGTACTCATTTCTTGTGGGGACGGTGATCGCAAGTGCTGTAATCCCGACCATGATCGCAAACGCATTCTTCCTCCCCCGGCATCTTCTTCCCCAAGCGCACTCACAGGCAGTAATAACGGCAGAACAACCCGTGCAGCGAGCGAACGCTGCGGAAGAGGCATAGGACTATGGGAAGCCAGGCTTTCGTCGGAATTCAGAGAATACTTGTTGCTTACGACATGTCTCCCCACTCGGAGCACGCCATGAACGTTGCGCTTTCGATGGCGGGGGATATGAAAGCCAAATTGTTTGTTGTCTCCGTGATCCGGCCTCCGGAGCCGGCCGAAAGCGCCGAATTTCACGCCGTAGTCGATGATGGCAGGGAGAAGTTCGAGAAGAGTTACACCCCCATTCGGGAGATGGCGAGTCAGAAGGGCGTCGAACTCGAAACGGAAATTGTCGTGGGCCATCCGGCGGAGCAGATCATTCACATGGCGGACAAGATTCAGGCCAGTGTGATCGTGATGGGCAAGCGCAGCCACAGCATTCTGCATCGCTGGATGATCGGGTCGAACTCGGAGCGCGTTCTGCGGTATGCTCACTGCCCGGTGATGATTGTCCACTGAATATGAATAGAGATGCGATGAACACGGCGCGAGAGCATGGCGAACTCAGCGAAGCTCAGGGGCGGCACTTGAGCGCCACGTGCGTGTACATCGACAAGCTCTTGTGTGAAATTGAGCAAATCCTCGACCAGTCGTCTTCAAAATCCGCATTTCCACGCCACATATTCGATATCACACCGGCACAGGGGCGAGGGCTCAAAGAACATATTGGCCGCATTCGAGAGCAGCTTCTGCGTGCTCTTGGCCGTGAAAACATCACGCGCGATGCGCCTGGCACCACCGCGTCCCACGCCGTGGCGACTATCCTTGAGTTTATGGATAATGCCATAGAGGAGCTCAAGCCGCGCCATATGCAGGGTTATGGGGCCATATCTGAAGGCGCGGCCGAAAAACTCAATGGGACTGTCAACGAGTTTCGTTCCGCTGTGCAAAGCATGGGGCGGTACCTGCGGTGGAAGTCGGAAGTTGCTTCCGAGCCGGGCGATTCTGCGCGGGACAACAATAATGCGAAGCCACAGGGGGATAAACAGAAGCAAAGCGGCACTAATTGAGTAGGAGGATAGACATTGGAGAAGTATCTTCTGATCGCGCTCGGCGGGGCTCTTGGCTCACTCGCTAGATATTGGGTTGGGTCGACCATCTCAGGCCGCTTGGGCGCAAGGTTCCCTTATGGAACGTTTGTGATCAACATTACGGCTTGCATCATTATCGGGTTCTGTATGACATGGCTTGGCAAACGCGCCGACATAAGT
>Ga0335071_10003167_pt1 | contig 17437 bp, 14 predicted proteins | sample Lox_Sample_15_FD_206724 | JGI IMG/M metagenome (GOLD analysis project Ga0335071, IMG submission 206724) | Soil microbial communities from Loxahatchee National Wildlife Refuge, Florida, United States - Lox_Sample_1.5 | ecosystem: Environmental > Terrestrial > Soil > Wetlands | place: USA... | reverse complement strand
GGTGAAGTCCGCGTTGCGTGGTCTGGTGCAGCGCGGGGATGCGCGCGGCCAAGCACTCGTCCTGTGGCTGCGTCCCGCCGACATCGCCGCGCTCGGGGAGGCGCCAGCGGGCGGGGCCACGGTGTACCTGTCGGGCCTCATGGGCGGGCTCGAGAAATCCCCCATGCCCGCGGGCTGGCGCGAGCACACCCTTATGACGTACCCGTTCGATCTTCCCGACAGGCGGGGTGTTCGCCTCGATTACCCGCTCGGGTGGTTCGCGTTCCGCCATATCCCGGTGGTGGCGGAGCAGGTGCAGGTGGACACCTACTTGGCCTGCAGCTTGCTAGCGGACGTCCTCCATCGCATGGCGGACAACATCGCCCGTCCTTACCTCGTCGAGCAGCTGCAAGAGCTGGTCGAGCATCGGATCATCACGGGGTACTACCGGCGTCTGACGCTCGCCACCAATCAGCGATTCGCCTCCAAGGGAGGATACCTGGTGCGCTTCCGCGACGCCGGCGGCACGGCCGTGGTCGCCCGGGGCGACTGGATTGTGCCCTAGCCATCATGTGAAAGGAGGGCCAGGACTTACAGCATTGCACCGGGAAGCCCCGAGCGTCGCTCCAGGGCAACCACGATTGGACTAGGCGTCAGCAATCGGACCCGTGCCGAGTGCGGAGTTGTGGTGTTGTCCCACATCTCGATGACTCACTCGAATTCGTGCACACACGATCCAGAGGCGTCCGGGCTTCACCCCGCAATCCAATTGCGGGCGGGCACTACCGTGGCTATCTCTGTTAGACAAACGCTTACAACACCCCCGAGCCATGATCTCGCAATCGAAACGCCCTCTCCCCCACACGCGAGGATCCCCCCCGCCGGCAGCCGTGGGGGGCGCCTTCGCCCGTCTGGCTGAGCTGACCGGAGTGGTGCTCGTATTTGCCGCTTCCGGCGGGGTCGCAAAGGCTCTGGCGGACGAGCCCTCCGTGCCCGCTTCAGGAACGAGCCACCCGATCGTGTCGATCCGGGAGTACGCGGTTCCGGCGGTTCGTCTCGTACGGGAGGACGGGAAGGTGGTGTCGTTGCCGGAGGAGATGAACGACGGTCGGCCGGTGGTGCTGAACTTCATCTTCACGAGCTGCCGGACCATTTGCCCCCTCATGAGCTCGGTGTTTGCACAGTTCGAGCGCCGGCTGGGAGTGGAGGCGGACAAGGTGCACCTCATGTCGATCTCGATCGATCCGGAGGAGGACACACCGGGACGCCTGCTCGAATACGCGCGGAAGTTCCACGCCGGTCCGGACTGGCAGCACTACACGGGCACGCTCGACGCGAGTATCGCGGTCCAGCGGGCCTTCGACGTGTACCGGGGGGCCAAGATGAGCCACACCCCGGTGACGCTCCTGCGGGCGGCGCCTGGGAAGAGCTGGCTCAGGATCGACGGATTCGTGAGGCCGGATGATCTGGTGCGCGACTACCGGGACCTGCTGGCGGTCCGCTAACCCGGTGGCGGCGGACTTTAGGGCGCGAGGAGGTACGGACATGGAACAGCAGAAATCCCGGGCCGGTTTGGCGCACGGGTTCACGCTCCTCGAGCTCCTCGTCGTCATGGTCATCATCGGGCTGCTGGCGGGGTTCGTCGCGCCGCGGTACTTCGCGCAGGTGGGCAAGTCGCAGGTCAAGGTGGCGCGGGCACAGATCGACGCCCTGGACAAGGCGCTCGATCAGTTCCGACTCGACCTGGGGCGCTATCCGACGAGCGAGGAGGGGCTGCAGGTGCTCGTGGTCCAGCCGAGCGGGGAGCAGAACTGGGCGGGGCCGTACCTCAAGAAGGGGGTACCCATGGACCCGTGGGGTCACGCGTACGTCTACCAGCAGCCGGGCACGCATACTAACGACTTTGACCTTCTCTCCTACGGCAAAGACGGGCGCCCGGGGGGCACCGGCGAGGACGCCGACGTCACGAACTGGTGAGGCATGCGCTTTCGCATCACCACTCTCGACGGGGGGCAGGGGATCGCCATCCAGGAGCTGGATGCGCTCGACGAGGCCGACGCGCACCGCCAGGCGATCGCGCGAGGTCTGCGGGTGCTGCAGGTCCAGGCGACACGCTTCAAGGTCTCGCGGCGCGCTCGCCTGTCTTTGATCGCGTTCTCGAGCGAGCTCGTGGCGCTGCTCGAGGCCGGTCTCTCGGTGGTGGAGGCGATCGACGCCCTGACCGAGAAGGAGCGGGACGAGTCGGTCCGCCACCTGCTCGAGGGGGTGCGCCGGCGGCTGTACGAGGGGCAGAGCCTGTCGGTGGCGCTGGGCGAGTTTCCGAGCAGCTTCCCCACGCTCTACGTCGCGACCGTGCGGGCGAGCGAGAAGAGCGGAGCGATCGCCGAGGCGCTCCGGCGTTTCGTCGCCTACCAAGAGCAGATCGACCTTCTGAAGAAGCGGCTCGTGAACGCGTCGATCTACCCGGCGGTGCTGCTTGCGGCGGGTTCTCTGGTCCTGCTCTTCCTCGTGGCCTACGTCGTGCCCCGGTTCTCGGGGATCTACGAGGAGATCGGGGGGGACCTGCCGTTCGCCTCGAAGATGCTCATGCAGTGGGGGCGGCTCCTCGACGCGCACGGCCTGGCGGTGCTGGTGGGCTTTTTCGCCTTCGTTGGGCTCGCCGGCTACGGTGTTCGACGGCCCGGCTTTCGGGCCGCGGTCTTTGGCCTGCTGGCCCGCATCCCGATGGTGGGCTATCGGCTCGAGCTCTACCAGCTGGCGCGGCTCTACCGGACGGTGGGGATGCTCCTGCGGGGCGGCCTCCCGGTCGTGACCGCGTTCGAGATGACGCGGGGCCTGCTCGCGGCGGCGGCTCGGCCGCGGCTCGCTTCCGCCACGCGGGCGGTGCGGGAGGGACGCTCGCTGACCGAATCGCTCACCGCAGAGCGCCTGACCACGCCGGTCGCGGAGCGGATGCTTCGGGTGGGGGAACGCAGCGGGAACATGGGGGAGATGATGGAGCGGATCGCGTCGTTCTACGACGAGGAGCTGTCGCGCTTCGTCGACCTCGCCACCCGCCTCATCGAGCCGGCCATGATGACGGTGATCGGGCTCGTGATCGGCGCGATCGTCATCCTCATGTATTTCCCGATCTTCGAGCTGGCAGGGAGCGTCCGATGAGCGCGGCCACCGATCCCAAGTCCAGTCGGACGGTGATCGAGCTCAGCCCGGTCCGCGAGGAGCACGATCGACTGGCGGAGCGCGCCGAGGGGGCGGGGCGGAAGGCGCAGCTCGGTACCGCGGTGGAGGCGGTGGACCTGGACGTGGTGTACGTGGAGTTCGTTGACGACGTGGACGTGGAAGTCGTCGTGGACGTGGAGGAGCCGCGATCGCAACTGGCGGCCCTCCCCCCGCCGCTCCCGGAGGAGGCGATGCGGGAGGCGGTCGCGAGCGCCGCCGCGACCGGGCGCTCGCCGGTGGCGGTCCTGGCGGAAACGAGCGGTCTCTCCGGTGACGCGCTGGCCCATGCGCTCGGCGCGGCCCTTTTGTACCCGGTGCTGGAGAGCGCGGAGCTCATGTCGCTCGCGCCGGCTTTCGACCTCTTCGGGCCCGCCGATGCGGCTCGGCGCGGCTGCGTGGTGGTGAAGCGCGGCGGCGAGCTTTTGGCGGTGATCGGCAATCCCTTCGATCTGTCGCTGCGGGGCTGGGTGGAGCAGAAGGTGCCGGAGAGCCTGTCCTGGTACGTCGCCGCCCCGGACGAGATCACGGCCTACGTCGCCAAGTTCGAGCAAGACCTGCGGGCGATGGACGTGGCGGCGGTGAAGAGCGAGGGGGAGGAGCTCGCCGAGACCGACATCGAGAACCTCTCGCTTGCCTCGATCAGCGCCGACTCGAGCCGGGTGGTGAAGCTTGTGAACTCGACCATCTACGACGCCCTCAAGGCTGGCGCGAGCGACATCCATCTCGAGACGCGCCCAGCGGGCCTCGCGGTCCGCTACCGGCTCGACGGCGTGCTCGTGCAGATCGTCACCCTCGGCACCTCCGAGCTCTGCGAGCAGGTGATCTCGCGGGTCAAGGTGATGAGCGAGCTCGACATCGCCGAGCGGCGGGTGCCCCAAGACGGCCGCTTCCGGCTGGCGCTCAAGGGCCGACCCATCGACTTCCGGGTCTCGGTGATGCCGAGTGTGCACGGCGAGGACGCGGTACTCCGCATCCTCGACAAGCAAGCGCTCACCGACGAGCTCTTGGGCCTGCGGCTCGATGCGCTGGGCTTCGAGCCCGGTGTGGTCGGGCGCCTGCGGAGGCTGTCGGAGCTTCCCTACGGGATGCTGCTCGTGACCGGCCCGACCGGGAGCGGCAAGACGACCACCCTCTATGCGGCCATCTCCGAGACCAACACCGGCCGCGACAAGATCGTCACCATCGAGGACCCGGTCGAGTACCAGCTGCCCGGGGTCTTGCAGATCCCGGTGAACGAGAAGAAGGGGCTCACCTTTGCGAGAGGCCTGCGGTCGATCCTGCGGCACGACCCGGACAAGATCATGGTGGGGGAGATCCGCGATCCGGAGACGGCCCAGATCGCGATCCAGTCGGCGCTGACCGGGCACTTGGTGTTCACGACCGTACACGCCAACAACGTCTTCGACGTGCTGGGCCGTTTCGCGCACATGCAGGTCGACGCCTACGCGTTCGTCTCGGCCCTGAACGGCATCCTCGCTCAGCGGCTCCTCCGTATCGTCTGCGAGCAATGCGCCGAACAGGCGGAGCCATCGCCCGAGGCCCTGAGTGAGTCGGGCCTCTCCGTACCGGCGGTCTCGGACTGGAGTTTCCGGTCGGGGCGGGGCTGCGCCCACTGCCGCGGGACCGGCTACAAGGGGCGCCGCGCCATCGGCGAGATGCTCGTCCTCACCGACGAGCTGCGCGAGGCGATCGTGGCCCGGGCGCCGGCGCGGCGCCTCAAGGAGCTGGCGCTCGCGGGCGGCTCGAAGCTTCTCCGGAGCGCTGCCCTCGAGCTCGTGCGCCACGGCGTCACCACCCTCGTGGAGGCCAATCGTGTCACCGCTCTGGCGTGATGAAGTGGCGATCTACCTCGGGCCCAAGAGGCTGGCGCTGGTGCGCCGCGCTCGGGGGATCCGGCCGAGCGTCGTGGCCGCGACCGAGCTCGCGATCCCGTCCGGCGCGGCTGGGGACCCCGGCCCCGTCCTCTCGCGCCTTTCCGAGGTGCTGACCGAAGAGACCTGGCACCGCGCCCTGGCCCGGGTGGTGGTGGCGGACCACCCCTTTGCACGCTACGGCATCGTCCCCTGGCCCAAGACCCTGCTCGACGCCCAAGGGCGCATCACCCATGCGCGCTACGTGCTCGGCGATGCCTACGGGGACGCGGTGGCGGACTGGGCGGTCACCCTGGACGATACCCCGCCCGGTCATTCCTACGTAGCCTGCGCGATGCCGGCGATGCTCCGAAGCACGCTCGAGGACACGCTTGCTCCTGCCAAGCTCGAGCTCGTCTCGCTCCAGCCGCAACTCATCGTCGCCTTCAACGCCTGGCGCCACCTTCTGCCGGCGGATGACACCTGGTTCGTGACCGTGGACGACGGGTCCTTGTCGGCGGTGCACCTCTCCCGCGGGGCGTGGGACCGGGTCCACCTGGCGCGGCTGTCGTCGGACCTCGGGATCGAGCTCGAACGGCTGCGGGCCTTCGGCCGGCTGACCCGGGCCGCCGACACGCCGGGACACATGTTCGTCTACGCGCCGTCCTGGATGCGCCGTGGCACGGCTGCGAGCGCCGGGATCGAGTGGCTGGAGAAGGAGAAGGGCGACGGGGCCCAGGCCTATGAGCTGGCGCTCCTCAAGAGGATGCAGTCATGAGGAAGCCGCGTGCGATCCGGCTCGACTTTGTGGCCCCGGTGCACCGGGCCCCGCTCGCGGGCCTTCTGCTCTGTGTCGTCGGCCTTTCGGCCGCGGTCGCCCTGGGGCTCTCCTTCAACCAGGCGCTCGCCGAACGAAACCGGCTCGACGCCACGCTCGGGGCCACGGCCCGGCCACACCACGCCGCGCCCACTCCCGAGTCGCTCCGGAGCGCCGCGGAGGCGGCGACCATCGAGCAGGAGCTCCGCATTCCCTGGACCAAGCTCCTCGCCGAGCTCGAGGCCGCTAGCCGGGACAACGCCTCGAGCGTCTCGCTCCTCGCCGTCGAGCCCGACCCGGGAAAGAAGCTCGTGCGGATCACCGCCGAGGTGCGCGTCCTCCCCGACGCGCTCGCCTACCTCCGGCGTCTGCAGAAGAGCGAAGTGTTGCGCCACCCGATGCTCGAGAGCCACGAGCGGCGCAAGGACGATCCGGAGCACCCGCTCCGCATCACGCTCTCGGCGGAGTGGCGCACGTGAGTGCCACACCGGAGATGGCGAAGATGGTGGTGGTGCGGGGCGTGGCCGCGGGCCCCCTCGCGAAGCCGGGTCCTGCGGATTCGCCGGTCCTCGCCCGCCGGCTCGGGCTCCGGCTCCATGGCGAGTGGCTGCCGCGGGTCGCCTGGTCGGTGAACCGCACCGGCCGTCTGGGGCTTCTCGGGATCGCGCTCCTCGTCGCGGCGGCCCTGTTCTACTTCTCGACCCACCGTAGGGTCGTGGCCGAGGTCCAGGCGCTGCGCGCCGACCTCGCCGCCGCGCAAGGGCGGACGAGCCCGGCGACCCTGGACCAGGTAGCCGGTCCCGCCACGGCGATGCGTGCGCTCCCGGCTCGCACCGACATGCCGGCGATCCTGCGCCAGCTCTTCAACGGTGCCACCCAGGCCCACCTCGCCATCGACACGAGCAAGTACGAGATCAAGGAGACGAAGACGAGCAACGTGGTCCGCTACCACATCACGTTCCCGGTCACCGGGCCTTACCCGCATATCCGCTCGTTCCTCGACGCGACGCTCTCCACGATGCCGGCGGTGGCCCTGAACGAGCTCGGGCTCGAGCGGAAGTCGATCGGCGACGGCGACGTGGAAGCGCAGCTGCGGATGACCGTCTACACGGTGGAGAAGGATCCGGGGGACCGGCCTAGAGCCGAGTCGGCGACCAGCGCACCGGGACGGCAGGGGGTGGCGAACCCGGTCGCGACCTTCGGGGAGCTCGCAGGGGCAGCAGGGCAGGCGCACGCCACGCCACGAACCTCGGAAGGGAGCTCGACATCGGGCCGGGTGATCGCGCCCTCCCACGCGGGGGCGCTTTTCGCGCAGCACTCCTGGGTCGTCCTGAAGCCGGTGGCGGTGGCGCCACCGCCGCCACCTGCCCCCGAACCGCCGCCGCCCCCACCCACGGCGCCGCCGCTCCCCTTCACCTTCGTTGGCAGCTATTCCCCCCAGGGCGAACGGCCGGTGTTCTTCCTCTCGAGCAAGGATCACGTGATCAGTGCCCATGTCGGGGATGAGCTCGACGGCGTCTACAAATTCGAGGGCGCCGCTGGCGGCCAGCTCGTGTTCGTCTATCTGCCGCTCAACATTCGCCAGAACCTCGCAGCCGGAGCATCCAAGTGAGGCAGCGCGCCGAACCCTCCAAGTAAGACAACAAGCCGGAGCACCCAAGTGAGGCGACAACGTGTCCGACGACTGCTACTTCCGCTCCTGCTTCTTTTGACCGGGAGCTGTGCCACCGATCGAATGCACGAGCAGGCTCTGAAGGCGTTCGACCGGGGGGCTTACGAGGAATCGATCGCGGATCTCGAGAAGGCCGTGCAGGAGAACCCCGAAAGCCTCGAGCTTCGTCTCGACCTCGCCGGGCGCCGGGAAGTGGCCGTGCAGCGGCTCCTCGCTGCCGCCGATAGCGCCCGCGCCAGGGGCGACGGTGATGCCGCTGCGACCGCCTACGGCCGTGTCCTGGGGATCGATCCGCGGAACGACCGGGCGCTGCGCGGCCTCGACGGCGTCCAGGCCGATCGGCGGCACGCGGAGAAGACCGCCAAGGCGGCGGAGCTCTTCGCCGCGAAGAAGCTCGACCTTGCCGAGACCGAAGTCCGGGCGGTCCTCGACGAGGATCCGAGTTTCCCAGCGGCCAGCTCGCTCCTCTCGAAGATCGAGCAGGCGCGCGGCCCGACCGGAGCCGTATCCCATCTCCGGACCCGCGAGGACCGGCCGGTGACCCTGGAGTTCCGGGACGCGCCCACCAAGATGGTGTTCGAGGCCCTGGCCCGCCAGACCGGAATCAATTTCGTCTTCGACAAGGACGTGAAGAGCGACAGCAAGACGACCATCTTCGTGAACCAGGTGCCGGTCGAGCAAGCGATCGACGTCATCCTGGCCCAGAACCAGCTCGGCCGGCAGGTCCTGTCGGAGAACACGGTCCTCGTCTACCCGGACACGCCCGCCAAGCAGAAGGACTACCGGGACGAGATCGTCCACACCTTCTACCTCACGAATGCCGCCCCGAAGGACGCCGAGGCGCTCCTAAAGACGGTGCTTGGCTCGAAGACGCTCTTCATCGACGAGCGCTCGAGCACGCTCGTACTCCGCGACACGCCCGAGCACGTGCGCATGGCCGAGAAGCTCGTGGCCTCGCTCGACGTCGCCGAGCCGGAAGTGATCATGGAGGTCCAAGTGCTCGAGGTGACGCACAGCCTGGCCGAGCAGCTGGGCGTCAACTATCCGGCCAACATCGCTCTCTCCACCACCAAGCCGCCCAATAGCAATAACCCCGGCCAGGCGGGCCTGGTGCTCTCGGACCTCGGTAAGCAGAACGCCTCGACCATCGTGGTTTCCAACCTCGGGATCAGCGTCGACATCTCCAAAATGGTCGGCGTCACGAACGTGCTCTCCACCCCGCGGATCCGGGCCCGCAACAAGGAGAAGGCCAAGATCCTGATCGGCAATCGCCTCCCGGTCGTGACCTCCGGTACGAGCGCAACCACCGGGGGCACGTTCGCCACGAGCAACGTGCAGTACCTCGACGTGGGCCTCACCCTGGAAGTCCAGCCGACGGTCCACAACGACGGGGAGGTCGCGATCAAGGTCGCCTTCGAGATCAGCTCCATCGTGAAGACCATCACCGTGCCCATCGGCAACGGCGGCACCACTCTCGCCTACGAGATCGGCACCCGCAACGCGAACACCCTCCTCGAGCTGAACGACGGCGAGACCCAGGTGCTCGCCGGGCTCATCCAGGACAGCGACCAGCGCAACATGACCGGTCTTCCGTTCCTCTCTGAACTGCCGATCCTCGGGCGGCTCTTCGGCTCGGCCGGGAAGAACCGCGACAAGAGCGAGATCATCCTCTCGATCACTCCGCGCATCGTCCGCACCCAGCCGCGGCCGACGAGCGAGACCACCGAATTCTGGTACGGCAGCGAATCGCAGACGCGTACCGCCCCGCTCGGGAGCAGCGCGGCGACCAGTGCGGCGCCGACGTCGGCCCCGTCCGGCCCGGTCGTCCCGGGTGGCGTGTTCGGAGGGGGCGGAGCGGTGGAGAACGCTCCGGGCGCGCCGGGATCGAGCGGCCCGCGTGCCGTGCCCTCGCGCATCGACGCGACAGCGCGCCCCCCACCCGCTGCCGGAGCGCCCGGGGCGAAGGCAGCGCCTGCAGGCAAAGTGGCGGCGCCGCCCGCGGCGGCGGAAGCGGCTGCGGCGGAGCAAGGTGGGACTGCCGACACCGCGCCGAAGGTCACGATCGAGGGCCCCGACACGGCCAAGGTCGGTGACGAGATCAGCGTGTCGGTGAACCTCTCCTCCACCGCGCCGCTCGGACGCATCCGCACGCAGGTGGCCTTCGACGCCACGGCGCTGCAGCTCGTGAGCGCCGAGCCGGGCGACCTCGCTTCGTCTGGCGAAGCGCCCAAGGTCGAGACCAGGGCGGGCGGCGTACAGCTCGAGCTCGCCTCGAGCGAGGGGGCTCCGGTTTCCGGTGGAGGAAGCCTCATCAACCTGCGCCTCCGGGTGGTCGTGGCCAAGCCAACGGTCCAGGTCTCGACCCAGGTCGTCCTGGTCGGAGCGGACGGCGTCGCCGTCGCCGCAAGCCAGGCGACGCCGCTCAGGATCGCCGTGACCAAGTGAGGGAGCGATGCGCAGCCGGGGATTCACGCTCATCGAGCTCGTCATCACGGTGGGGATCATCTCGCTCCTCGCGACCGCGGTCGTCCCCTCGGCCCAGCTCCTCTTCCAGCGCGAGCGCGAGAAGGAGCTGCGCGTGGCCCTGCGTACCATCCGGGCCGCGCTCGACGCCTACAAGTTCGCCTCGGACACCGGCCACATCAAGAAGGAGCTCAACAAGACCGGTTATCCGCCCGATCTGCAGTCGCTGGTCGACGGGGTGGACGACGCGTCGAGCCCCAAGGAGGGGGTGAAGATCTACTTCCTGCGGCGCCTCCCGCGCGACCCCTTCTGGCCGGATGCGACTACACCGGCCGCGAACACCTGGGGGCTCAGGTCCTACGCGAGCCCGCCGGACGACCCGCAGCCGGGCGATGACGTCTACGACGTGCATTCGCTCTCGTCGCGGACCGGGCTCAACGGAGTGCCCTACCGTGAATGGTAAGCGCCGAGGCTTCACCCTCCTCGAGCTCCTCGTCGTGATGGCGATCATCGCGACCTTGCTCACGGTCGCGGTGCCGCGTTACTTTCGCTCGCTCGAGCGCTCGAAGGAGGCGGTCCTCCGGCAGGACCTTTCCTCCCTGCGCGAATCGATCGACAAGTTCTACGGCGACACCGGCAAGTATCCTCCGGCCCTCGCGGTGCTGGTGGAGAAGCACTATCTGCGAAGCATCCCGGTCGATCCCATCGCCCGGGCCGCCGACAAGTGGATCATCGTGAACTCGGACGATCCCGATGACAATGGCGTCAAGGACGTGAAGAGCGGCGCCGAGGGGAAGGGCGAGAACGGAGTCCCCTATGTCGAGTGGTGAGCGGGGGCGGGGGCGCGCCAGCGGCTTCACCTACTTGGGGCTCCTCATCCTCGTCGCCCTCATCGGAATCATGCTCGCGGCCGCAGGGGAGGTCGCGGCCACGGACGCGCGGCGCGATCGCGAGGCGGAGCTCCTGTGGGTCGGGCACGAGTACCGTATGGCGATCGGGCGTTACTGGAACCAGAACCGAAAGTATCCCCAGGCGCTCGAGGAGCTGCTCGGTTCGGCACCGGACGCCCCGATCCAGGTCCGTTATCTGAGGCACCTCTATCCTGACCCGATGACGAACGCGGTCGACTGGGTGCTCGTACCGGCGCCGAATGGCGGAATCATGGGCGTCGCGAGCAGCTCCCCCAGGGCGCCGCTCAAGACTGATCACTTCGATGTCCCCGACCAGGCCTTCAAGGATGCGGGCGCTTACAGCGACTGGCAGTTCACGTACGTCCCGGCCGGGGTCCGCTGGAAGCCCTTAGCGCCGCCCTAGTACGACCTGATCACATCCTGGATGGTCCGAGCGGTGGGTCGAGGCCCGTCACGGGCCTGCGGCAGAGCGGGCAGTAGCCGATCCAGCGCAGCAGAACCTGCTGGAGCTGCCTGCGGACCAAAGCGAGCGTCCACTTCCTCCTCCGGGGGGAAAAGCGCCCGGCGGAGGGCGAGGAAACCGTGGGCCACCGCACAGAGGGTGGCGTGGTGATGGAAGCCGCGCCAGGTACGGCCTTCGTAATGGTCAAGCCGATCTCTTGCTTGAGCTCCTGATAGTAGCGCTCGACACGCCAACGGAGCTTGGCCAGGCGGACCAGCGCGACGAGGGAGGTGTTCTTGGGCAGCGCGGCGAGCCAGAATTTCGTCGGGCTCTTCTCATCGTCTGGCAACTCGCAGACGAGCCACTGCGGCTCGCTCGGCCGGCGCCGGGGACCCCGATCGTGGTTCTCCGCGCTTTGCACCCACCAGGCGATGAAGCGCGAGGACTGCTTCACGCGGGAGCCCTCTCGCCAGCGGACGGTGCTGTACCCCTCACGGTCGCAGGCCGCCTGCCCTAAGCCGAAGCTGGCGCTTAGCGTGGCTCGGTCGGTCGAGCGGGGAGCAGACGCGGGAAGCTCCTCCCACCGGGAGAGGTGCCCTCGCGGACCGGCGAATCTCGGCCGAGGGCTAGGAGGGAAGCGAAACCAAACGGTCAGCAGATCGACCCCCGCCCCTCCGAATCGCTTCCGGACTCTGCGCGATGGTTCGGCGGCTCAAGCGTCCGTAACGCGTTGCCGGACCATCGTCGACTCGATCGCGACCGTCGTTCCCCATCCTCGAAAGGGGGACACGGGCCGACGGTGGTACGCACATCCCCGCCGGGGGCCAAGAGAGTCCCGGCCCGAAGAGGGCAAGCCGTTCGGGGATGCGTGCCGGGCCCACCGAGCCGCCGTGAGCCGTACAAAGAGGAGCGGCCCCCATGAACATTCGGCAGGTGGCACCAGGGCAGCGGAGAATACCGCAGCGGTGGAGTCCAGTGCCGAGGTCATCGAGGCGGGGAGTCCGGCGAAAATGTCTCGCGGAGGGAAGATGTCTGTCCGACCCATTAGGCGTGTCATCAAGTCGAAACCGACTCTCGAAGGTGCTGGTGTTCATCTTCGGCGCGCGTTTGGTTTCGGCGACACCGCAGAATTCGATCCATTTCTTCTACTGGACGACTTTCGCAATGATGTGCCGGCGGATTACCTGGCTGGGTTTCCCTGGCATCCGCACCGAGGAATTGAGACGATCACTTACGTGTTGACCGGGACCGTGGCGCACGGTGACAGTCTAGGCAATAGTGGCACCATCGGCGCCGGCGACGTGCAATGGATGACGGCGGGCAGCGGCATCATCCATCAAGAGATGCCGAAGGGTGACGGCACCGGCCGCATGCACGGCTTTCAGCTGTGGGCCAATCTTCCCTCATCGCTGAAGATGACCTCGCCGCGCTATCAGGATGTGAAATCGGGAGACATCCCGGTAGCGAAGGATGACGATGGCACCGAGGTCCGGGTCGTGTGCGGAGAGTTTTGGGGCAAGCGTGGGCCGGTGGATCAGGTTGCGGCCGAGCCCATCTACCTGGACGTGACCGTGCCGCCACGAAAGAGGAAGATCCTGCCGGTCGAGACCACGCGCCACGCGTTCGCCTATGTCTTCGCGGGGGCGGGAAGATTCTGCAATGCGTCGGCGCCGCTCGAAGTGCCGACGGAGCCAGTCGGCTGGTGGCTCGACCAGACGCCGCCAACGGAAGCTGATAATCGCTCGCTCATCCTCTTCGACCGTGGGGACGAGGTGCAGGTGGAGGGGGGAGAAGATGGGATCCGCTTCCTTCTGGTTTCCGGCAAACCGCTAGGAGAGCCGGTCGCCTGGTATGGCCCGATTGTCATGAACACACAGGAGCAGCTGAAAGAGGCCTTCTCCGAGTTGCGCCAAGGGACATTCCTGAAAACTAGAGACTCGAGATAGCGCTGTCTGCGTGCCTAGGTATTGGGTTCTAGATTTGGGTGGGCTGGGGTCTCTTCGTGCCGAACGTCCTCGAGGAGCGGGGAGAGCGCTCGGCCGGGGCGAGGGGCAGCCCGTGGTCTCCCCTGGCTGCTCCCCGGACGTGCGGTGGGTCTCCCGATAGTGTCGATCTGCGAGGCCGGGTGGGTCGTTCGTCTCAGCGGCGCTCCAGGTCCAGAGCCGCGTGCTTCGGGTGCTCCCGTTCGATGGCCAGAGGCAGCTTGGCGAGCTCGTTCGTGTAGATCCGGGCCTCGTGTCGAGCGCGGCTGATGGCGACGTAGTAGACGTCCTTGGCGATGGTCCTGCTCTGGGTGGCGACGTCGATGAGGACGCGGTCTGCGGTCGTTCCCTGACTACTGTGGACGGTGGTGGCGTAGGCGTGGTCGAGGTGAAGAGGCGCATCGGCGGCGAGCTCCACGCTTCGCTTCCCGTCCCCGAGGGTGACCTTCTCGGGGCTCACCTTCTCCACGGTGAAGCGGTCGCCGTTCGCGAGATCGAGCCTCGCGTCGTTGCGGGTGATCCGGACCCGATCGCCCGGGGCGAGCTCGGCAAAGGCCCCTTCATAGAGGGAGAGCCGGGGGCAGGTCATGGGGTTGAAGGCGAGGGTCTCCCCCTCCTCCCCGCGGACGGTGAGGCGGTTCGCCGGGCCGTTCTCGAGGACCTCGTAGAGGGCGCCTCGCCTGAGGCCGGCGCGCGGGTAGTCGCGCTCCGGCTGAATGAACTCTCCGGGGGTGTAGTTCCTCGCGAACCCTCGCTCGGCCGCGGTCGTGTCGCGACGGACGAGGGTCGAGTACTCGAATCCCTGGCCCTCGAGCCCGAGCCTCTCGCGCACGGCGCGGTTGATTTCCCGGCGGGCCTCGTTGGTCCCGGAGAGGACGATGGTCCGGGCGCGTTCTTCGGGCGACATCCCCGCGTAGTCCGCGGCGATCGCCGCCCTCCGTTCGTGGTGGTCGGGGATCTCGCGGATCTCTCGGATGCGGGCGAGCGAGGCAGCCGCCTCGCCCCTCGCGGCGAGGGCCACGGCCTCGCGGAGCATGGGGTCCTCCTGGCGCTTGATGTCGTGCATGAAGGCGGTCCGCATTCCGGCAAGGGTGAGCTGGTCGAAGGGCCGGCCCGCCTCGATGGCCTTGGTCTGCATGGTGTCGCCCAGGACGACGACGCGGCTGTCCTTCCGCTCCGCGAGCCGGAAGAGCTGATCCATGTGGCGGGTGGGGACCGTGCCCGCCTCGTCCAGAACGAGGATGGTCCCCCTGTCGAGGTTCTTCTCCTTGGCGGCGAGGAAGCTCGCCACGGTCCGCGCCTCCACCCCGAGCTCCCGAAGAGCGCGCACGTGGGCGGTGTAAGGGGCAAGGGCGACGAGCCGGTGTCCGTGCTCCTCCACGAGCCGGCGGGCCACGTCGAGCATGTGGCTCTTCCCCGTACCGGCGTAGCCCTCTATGCCCACGACGCGGTTTCGGGTGGTGGCGATGAGCGTCACGGCGTCGCGCTGGCCGATCGACAGATCGCTCGACCCGAGCCGGGAGGCCACGACCTCGGGGGAGAGGACTGGCGTCACCCGGTTCCGTCCCTCGCGCTCGATCTGGAGGATGCGCTTCTCGCGTTCGAGGGCGGTCTGGGTGGTGTAGCGGCGTTCGACCGGGAGGAGACCGCCTTGGGCGATGGCCTCTTCGACCCGCTTGCGCGCTTCTTTCCGGGTCATGCCGCGCTCGATGAGGGCCGCCACCCAGGCCGATTGGGACCGCGCTCGCTCGCTCCGGGAGAGGTCCGCCACCTGGTAGAGGGGGGCCTCGCGGACGAGGAAGCCAGCGGCCGTCTGCCGCTCGATCTCGCGCTCGATGTCCGCGAGGGTTGCGCATCCCATGGCGCACTTGAGGGCCACGTCCACGAGGTCCTGCTCGCTCACGACGGCCTGGCGCTCGGTCAGGTGGGCGACGGCGAAGCGAACGCTCCGTCGTGCCCCCTGGGCGACGGCAAAGATTGCGAGGTCGGCGGTGAGGGTGCGACCGAGGGCGGCGCGGGCCCGTCCCCCTTCGCGCGCCCTCCGAAAGTCGATCCCCAGGTCCCGGGCACGCGCTTGCCACTCCCTCCTGAGGGCGTCGAGGCTCTTTGGCGCCGGTCTGGGCCGGGTTTCGTCGCAGGCCCTTCGTCTCTGCTCGAACGAGGCCTTCTCCCAGGTGAGCCCTCCAGTTTGAAGGTGCTTTTCCATGGCGCCCCTTCGCCTGCTGAAGGCGAGGAGCTCCTTTCGGTCGATGTGGGCGAGCTCGAAGAAGCCCTCGCGTCCATGGCGGAGCGCGTACCCCTGCCGCGCGAGCTCGGCCGCGAGCTCGGCCCGGTAGGTCGCTCCGAGGTATCGGAGGGCCTTCACGATCTCGTCGTTATGGATCGCTCGCCACTTGCCATCGGCGCGTTGGGTGAGGTTCAGGACCAGGGCGTGGGTATGGAGATGCGGGTCTCCCTCGCGGCTCGTTTCGTGTCGGAACTTCGCGACCACGAGGTTCTTCGTGTCTTCGACCCAATTCCTCCCCCGCACCATCTTTCTCGCCTGGCTCCGCCCCTCGGCCGCAGCGACGGCGTGCGCGACCGCGTGGTCGTGGGCGCGGATCACGGCTTCGTCCCCGCCGACCAGCGCTTGGATGGAGACGCTCTTTGGGGCCTTGAAGGTGAGGTCGAGTGCCGTGCGGCTACCGTGGCGGCGGATCGCCGTCCGCGAACCGTCGCTCGAGAGCTGGCCGGCGAGGAGCTCGCGGAAGCGCCCTCGGTCCACGGCCCCGAAGAGACCGAGGGCCAGGGCCCCCTTCCCCTGCCATTCCGAGACCACGCCCTCCCCTTCGATGTGGTCCTCCCCGCCGCCCAGGTAGTATCTCGCCCTTCGGCGCGGGTCCCCTCCGCCGAGCAGCTTGACGTCTAGCACGCTCTCCTCTCCTCGATGGCGGGCACGCGATTACCGAAGCGCACGAGGTCGAGTTTCACCTTGGCGATGGGGTGGTCGCCCGCGAAGGCGAGATACCCGGTCATGTCCTTGAGGCCGGCGATCTCCGAGGAGAGGACCACCCGCTCCCGCACTCTCTCGATGTGGCTCGAGGTCGAGGTGCCGCTCCCCCCGCGGCTCTTGCCGTGCGCCTCGCGCTCGACCTCGTGCTCCCCGAGGCTCAAGGAGAGGTCCTCGCAGGTCTTGGGATCGGTGCGGGCGCCGCCCAGGACGACGAGCGACCGAAAGCAGCTCCGGAGGGTCTGGGCCTCCTCCCGGCCGTAGATTCGCTCGAGCTGAGAAGTGGACTGGAGGCCGGCCACGATGCGCAGGCCGGCCTTCCGGCCCTTGGTGGCCGCGTCCTCGAGGCTGGGGAGCTTCTCGAGGCTCGCGAGCTCGTCGAGGAACATCCAGATGCGCCGGCTCGGATCCTCGCCCAGGGAGAGGATGGAGGTGCACAGGACGTCCACCCAGGCCGAGATGAGGGGTCGTAGGGCCTCGGCCATGTCCTCCCGCCAGGTGATGAACAGGTTCCCGGCCCGGGGGTCGCCGAGCCAGGATCGCAGGGAGAAGTCGCCCGCGGGCATGGAGAGGTGCTCGGAGAGCTTCGCCGAGAGGACGAACCGCGCGCTGGCGAGAGCCTTGTCGGCGCCCACGAAGAGCGACTCGGCGGCCGTCCCCGAAAGGTAGGTCTTGAGATCGTTCGGCGCCGAGATGGTGGTGAAGCGAAAGAGCTCCTTCACCGAGGGGGTGCCGGCGCGCCAGAGTTTCCGGGCGGTCTCCCGAAGGAGGAGCCGCGCGTAAGCGCACCACTCTTCCTCTTCCCTCGTCCGCCCGCGGGGGACGAGGGAGAGCGCGAACCGCTTGAAGTCGTATTCCGCCCGGATCTCGTTGAAGAAGCTCCAGCCGAGCCCCCGGGCATCGTAGGGGTTCAGGATGACGTCGCCGGGCCGATGGAACTTCGCGACCATGTCGCCGTTCGGGTCGGCGACCACGATGCGATCTCCCCGCCTCAGGGCGGAAAAGGCGACTTCCCGGATGAGGACGGACTTACCCGATCCCGTGGAGCCGCCCACGAGGAGGTGGAGGCACTCGAGGGAGGTGGGCATGGGGATGCCGGCGACGGTGACCTGT
>Ga0335071_10003165_pt1 | contig 17443 bp, 19 predicted proteins | sample Lox_Sample_15_FD_206724 | JGI IMG/M metagenome (GOLD analysis project Ga0335071, IMG submission 206724) | Soil microbial communities from Loxahatchee National Wildlife Refuge, Florida, United States - Lox_Sample_1.5 | ecosystem: Environmental > Terrestrial > Soil > Wetlands | place: USA... | reverse complement strand
CGGCGCGCGTCGCCGAGCTCGAGGCCCGGGTCGCCGAACTGACGCTCGAGGTCGAGCGGCTCCGCGGCGGGCGCTGACCGCCCGCCGCCGGCGGCTCAGCCGAAGTTGATCCGCGCCTCGAGGTTGTGGCGCGAGTCGGCGTTGTTGAGCGCTTCCTCGAGGTCGATCCGGCCCTGCTTGACGAGCGCGTACAGCGCCGCGTCGAAGTTCTGCATGCCGCGCTCGGTCGTGGTCCGCAGCGCTTCCTTGATCGCGATCACGTCGCCCTTCTTGATCAGCTCCTGGATGTGCGGCGTGTTGAGCAGCACCTCGACCGCCGCGACGCGCTTGTTGTCCTTGGAGCGCACCAGGCGCTGCGACAGGATCGCCTTCAGGTACTGCGACAGGTCGAGGAAGATCTGGTCGTGCTGGTCGCGCGGGAACATGTTGATCAGGCGGTCGAGCGTCTCGGCCGCGTTGTTGGCGTGCAGCGTCGCGATGCACAGGTGGCCGGTGCCGGCGAGGCCGATCGCGGCCTCGGTGGTCTCGCGGTCGCGGATCTCGCCGATCAGGATCACGTCCGGGGCCGCCCGCATCGCGCTGCGGAGCGCGCGGTGGTAGGACTTGGTGTCGAGCCCGACCTCGCGCTGGTTGATGATCGACTTCTTGTTGGTGTGCAGGAACTCGATCGGGTCTTCGATCGTCAGGATGTGGTCGGAGGAGGCCTCGTTGCGGTGGTTGATCATCGCCGCGAGGGTCGTCGACTTGCCGGCGCCGGCGGCGCCGACCATCAGGATCAGGCCGCGCTTCAGCATCACCAGTTCGGCGAGCACCTCGGGCATGCCGAGCTGCTCGAGCCGCGGCATGTCGGCGGTGATGTAGCGCAGCACGATCGCCGGGTAGCCGCGCTGGTGGAAGACGTTGACGCGGAAGCGCCCGAGCCCCGGCTCCGAGATCGCGAAGTCGATCTCCAGCTCCTGCTCGAAGTACTCGATCTGCTCGGCGTTCATCAGGCCGTAGGCGGCCTGCTTGACCATGACCGGCGACAGGATCTGCTTGTTGACCGGGTAGATCTGGCCCTCGATCTTGATCTTGACCGGCGCGTACGAGGTGAAGAACAGGTCGGACGCCTTCTTGTCCACCATCAGCTTGAACAACGGCTTGGTGTTGAGCCGCGGCGAGCCGGTCTCGGCCGCGATCTCCGCCTGGACGAGGTCCACCGGTTCAGTAAGCTTTGCCTTCGGACTCATCTTCGATCCTCAGGCTGCTCGCCTGTTCGTGACTCAGCTTGTCCTCGCGGCGGCTCTCGAGCTTGACGCGGAGCCGCAGTTCATTCTTGGAGTCGGCGTTGCGCAGCGCCTCCTCGTAGCTGATCTGGTTCGACTCGTACAGCTCGTAGAGCGACTGGTCGAAGGTCTTCATGCCGATGCGGGTGGAGCGCGCCATCACGTCCTTGATGGCGGCCACGTCGCCCTTGAAGATCAGGTCGGCGATCAGCGGCGAGTGCAGCATGATCTCCATCGCCGCGATGCGCCCGGCGGTGCCCTCGCGCGGCACCAGCCGCTGCGAGATCAGCGCGCGGATGTTCAGGCTGAGGTCCATCAGCAGCTGCTCGCGCTTCTCCTCGGGGAAGAAGTTGATGATGCGGTCGAGCGCCTGGTTGGCGCTGTTGGCGTGCAGCGTCGCGAGCACCAGGTGACCGGTCTCGGCGAACTGGATGCCGTACTCCATCGTGTCGCGGTCGCGGATCTCGCCGATCAGGATGACGTCCGGCGCCTGCCGCAGCGTGTTCTTCAGGGCCGCGTGCCAGGAGTCGGTGTCGACGCCGACCTCGCGGTGCGTGATCACGCAGCCCTTGTGCAGGTGCACGTACTCGACCGGGTCCTCGATGGTGACGATGTGGCCGCGGGTCTTCTCGTTGCGGTAGTCCAGCATCGCGGCCAGCGAGGTCGACTTGCCGGAGCCGGTGCCGCCGACGATGATCACCAGGCCGCGCTTCGTGAGCGCGACGTCCTTCAGGATCTGCGGCAGCTCGAGGTCCTCGATCGTCGGGATCTTGGCGTTGATCGTGCGGATCACGCAGCCGGTGAAGCCCTGCTGGATGAAGGCGCTGGCGCGGAAGCGGCCGATGCCCGGCGGCGCGATCGCGAACTGGCATTCCTTGGTGGAGTCGAAGTCGCGCGTCTGCTTGTCGTTCATGATCGCGCGCGTCAGCGTCGCGCTCTGCTCGGGCGTCAGCGCCTTGTCCGTCTGCGGGCGGATCTCGCCGTCGATCTTGATCGCCGGCGGGAAGCCCGCGGTGATGAACAGGTCCGAGCCCTTGCGCTCGACCACGCGGCGCAACAGGTCCTGCATCAGCTTGATGGCTTGGTCGCGATCCATGTTCCCGCCTCAGTAGTCTGCGTGCGCCGGCCGCACGTCAGATCGCATCCTTGTTCTGGGCCTTGTAGCGCGCCTCTTCCTTGCTGACGACGCCCTTGGTCACGAGCTCGGTCAGGCACTGGTCGAGGGTCTGCATGCCGACCGCCTGGCCGGTCTGGATCGAGGAGTACATCTGCGCGATCTTGCCCTCGCGGATCAGGTTCCGGATCGCCGGCGTGCCGATCATGATCTCGTGGGCCGCGATGCGGCCGCCGCCGATGCGCTTCAGCAGGGTCTGCGAGATCACCGCGCGCAGGCTCTCGGACAGCATCGAGCGGACCATCTCCTTCTCCGCTGCCGGAAACACGTCGACGATGCGGTCGATGGTCTTGGCCGCCGAGCTGGTGTGCAGCGTGCCGAACACGAGGTGGCCGGTCTCGGCCGCGGTCAGCGCGAGGCGGATCGTCTCGAGGTCGCGCATTTCGCCGACCAGGATGATGTCCGGGTCCTCGCGCAGCGCCGAGCGCAGCGCCTCGGCGAAGCCGAGCGTGTCGCGGTGCACCTCGCGCTGGTTGATCAGGCAGCGCTTCGACTCGTGCACGAACTCGATCGGGTCCTCGATCGTCAGGATGTGGTCCGGCCGGTTGTCGTTGCAGTGGTTGACCATGCCGGCGAGCGTGGTCGACTTGCCGGAGCCGGTCGGCCCGGTGACGAGCACCAGGCCGCGCGGCAGCATGCACAGATCCTTGAATACCTTCGGCGCGTTCAGGTCCTCGAGCGACAGCACCACCGACGGGATGTTGCGGAACACGGCGCCGGCGCCGCGCTGCTGGTTGAAGGCGTTGACGCGAAAGCGCGCGAGCTTGGGAATCTCGAACGAAAAGTCGGTCTCGAAGAACTCCTCGTACGCCTTGCGCTGCTTGTCATTCATGATGTCGTACACCATGCTGTGCACTTCCTTGTGCGCCAGAGGTGGCATGTTGATGCGCTTGACGTCGCCGTCCACGCGGATCATCGGCGGCATGCCTGCGGACAGGTGCAGGTCGGACGCGTTGTTCTTGACCGCGAAGGCGAGCAGCTGGGCGATGTCGACGGCCATGCATCAAACTCCCGGGACCGAAGCCGCCGGACAGGTACCGATGGCAGTATAGCCGCGGGCATCGGCCACCAATATGTTAACCGGTCCGCAGAATTTGGCCGCGAATATCGAAGCCGTGCGGCGCCGCATCGCCGCCGCGGCGCTGGCGGCCGGCCGCCGCCCGGATTCTGTGACCCTCGTCGGGGTTACGAAGGGTCATCCGGTCGAGGTCGCCGTGGCGGCGCGCGCCGCCGGACTCACCGACCTCGGCGAGAACTACCTGCAGGAGGCCCTCGCCAAAATCGCCGCCGTGCCGCGCGCCGGGCTGCGCTGGCACTTCATCGGCCAGCTGCAGACCAACAAGACCCGCGCGGTGGCCGAGCACTTCGACTGGGTCCACACCGTCGATCGCCTCAAGCTCGCCGAACGCCTGTCGGCGCAGCGCCCGTTCCACGGCCCGCCGCTCGCGGTCTGCCTGCAGGTCAAGCTCGCCGACGAGGCGGCCAAGGGCGGCGTCGCGCCGGCGGAGCTGCCGGCGCTGGCGCGCGCGGTCGCGGCACTGCCGCGCCTCGCGTTGCGCGGCCTGATGTGCGTGCCGCCGGAGAGCGACGACCCGGCGACGCAGCGCGGCTTCTTCGCGCGGCTGCGGGTGCTGGCCGAGGAGCTCGGGCGCGACGGCCTCGCGCTCGACACGCTGTCGATGGGGATGAGCGCCGACCTCGAGGCCGCGATCCTCGAGGGCGCGACCCACGTGCGGATCGGCACCGCGCTGTTCGGACCGCGGAGTGCGCATGCAGCAGCCGGCTGAAGCCTGGCCGACGATCGCGCTGATCGGCGGCGGCCAGATGGCGCGCGCGCTGATCGGCGGCTGGGTGGCGCGCGGCGCGCCGGCCTCGACGATCGCGGTCGCGGATCCCGTCGCGAGCCAGCGCGACTGGCTCGCCGCGGCCTACCCGCGGGTCCGGCTGCACGCCGAGAACGAGGCCGCCGCCGAGTCCGCCGAGGTCTGGGTGCTCGCCGTGAAGCCACAGCTGCTGCACGCCGCGGTGCGCTCGCTGGCGCCGCTCGCGGCGCAGACCCGGCCGCTGGTGCTGTCGATCGCGGCCGGCATCCGCGCCGCCGACATCCGCCGCTGGCTGGGCGGCGAGATCGGCGTCGTGCGGGCGATGCCGAACCGGCCGGCGCTGATCGGCGCCGGCATCAGCGCCCTGTACGCCGACCCCGCCGTGGCCGCCGAGGCGCGCACGCTCGCCACGCGGCTGATCGAGGCGGTCGGCAGCGTCGTCTGGGTCGGCAACGAGGCCCATCTCGACGCCGTCACCGCGGTCTCGGGCAGCGGACCGGCGTACTTCTTCCTGCTGATCGAGCTGCTCGAGGCCGCCGCGATCGCCGAGGGTCTCGCGCCCGCGGTCGCACGCCGGCTCGCGATCGACACCGCGGCCGGCGCCGCCGCGCTCGCCCAGTCGTCGGCCGACGAGCCGGCGACGCTGCGCGAGCAGGTCACCTCCACGGGCGGCACGACCGCGGCGGCGATGGCCGTGTTCGAAGCGGCCGACCTGCGTGCTATCTTCGCCCGCGCCATCGCCGCCGCGGCCCGCCGTTCGCGCGAGCTGGCGGCGGAATTCGGGCGCGACCACTAGGGAGCCGGACGGCCTGCAACGATGCGTGACCTGCTAGCGGATATCGTCGGTTGGGTGTTCAGCTTCTTCGTCTGGGCGTTCCTGCTGCGGCTGCTGATGCAGCTGGTGCGCGCGGACTTCAGGAACCCGCTGGCGCAGGCGGTCGTCAAGCTGACCAACCCGGCCGTGCTGCCGCTGCGGCGCGTGCTGCCGCCGCTCGGCCGGGTCGACACCGCCTCGGTGGTGGCGCTGCTGGCGACCCAGGCCCTCGAGATCGTGCTCGAGCAGCTGGCGCTGCGCGGCGCCGCACCCGGCGCGCTCGTGTTGCTGGTGCTCACGGTCTTCAAGCTGCTGGGGCAGGCGGCGACGTTCTACCTGATCGCGATCTTCATCTGGGCGGTGCTGAGCTGGGTGGTGCCGGACGGCTACAGCCCGGCCGGGCGGCTGCTCGGCGATCTGGTCGAGCCGCTGATGCGGCCGGCGCGCCGGCTCGCGCCGCGGCTGGAGGGCCTCGACCTGTCGCCGCTGCTGGTGTGCGTCGTGCTGCTCGTGGGCATCAAGCTGATCGACATGGTCGGCGCTCAGGTCCTGCTGCTGGTGCGATGAGCGGCTGGCACCGCTGGGACGGGGCGGACCTCGTGCTCACGCTGCGCGTCCAGCCGCGCGCATCGCGCGACGAGCTCCGGCTCGACGGCGCGCGCCTCAAGGCCCGGATCACCGCGCCGCCGGTCGACGGCGCGGCCAATGCCCACCTGCTGCGATTCCTCGCCGCCGAGTTCGGCGTCGCGCCCTCGCGCGCCGAGCTCGTGCGCGGCGCGACCGGTCGCGAGAAGGTGGTGCGGATCGCGGCGCCGAAGACGCTGCCGGCGCCGCTCGCGAGCGGCCTGGCACGCCGTCCCTGAGCAAGAAACGTCGGAAAAACTAGTGGAATTGCGCGATTCATGTGCTATTGTCGCGCGCGGTCGAGACAAGAGGGCAGTCGCTTTACCCTGTTTTTTCCGCTTTTCGGCGCGATCGACACCGGACCGCGAACGGCGCGATACTCGGAAAAGCGCGAAGATTCTGCGCTAACGCAACGGCCCAAATCGAAATCCCACAGGAGAACACAATGGCGAAAAAGAACGCGGCACCGACCAAGTCCGAAATTCTCGCGCACATCGCGAAGGACACGGAGCTGTCGAAGAAGCAGGTCGGAGCTGTCTTCGAGTCGCTGAATGGCGTCATCAAGAAGAGTCTGCGCGGCGGCGGCCTGTTCACGATCCCCGGCCTGCTCAAGCTGCGGGTCGTCAAGAAGCCCGCCACCAAGGCTCGCGAGGGCGTGAACCCGTTTACGGGCCAGAAGATGATGTTCAAGGCGAAGCCGGCCTCGAAGAAGGTCCGCGCCGTCGCCCTGAAGTCGCTCAAGTCGATGGTCAACTGAGCGACCGCGCGCCGGGCCAGGCTCCGGCGCCACCGCAAAAGCCGGGGCCCTGCCCCGGCTTTTTCGTTTCCGGCCCGCCGCGGGCGCTCAACCGTCGCCAAGTTGCGACTGCACCGCGTCCTTGAGCTCGTTGAGGCGGCCGTGGAAGAAGTGCTCGGCGCCCTCGAGCACGATCACGGTCGGCGGCGGCGAGGCGCCGCGGGCCCAGGCGAGCACCCGCGCCGAGTCGACGAGCTCGTCGCGATCGCCCTGGATCACGATCCACGGCACCCGCGGCGCCGGATGCTCGGCGAAGTCGAAGCGCCCGACCGGCGGCGCGATCGTGTAGAGGCGGACCGCGGGCCGCCGGCCGGCGGCCTGGTAGGCGACGAAGGCGCCGAACGAGAACCCCGCCAGCGTCAGGCGCGCACCCGGCCAGCGCGCGAGCGCGTAGTCGCAGGCCGCCAGCGCATCCAGGGTCTCGCCGCGGCCGTCGTCGAAGGCCCCGGCGCTCGCGCCGACGCCGCGGAAGTTGAAGCGCACGGTCGCGAAGCCGCGCTCCTGCAGCGCCCGCGCGGTCGAGTGCACGACCTTGTTCTGCATCGTGCCGCCGTACAGCGGGTGCGGATGGCAGACCACCGCGCAGTCGCGCCCCGCGTAGCCCTCGGGCACCTCGCAGATCGCCTCGAGCGGCCCGGCCGGGCCGGCGATGACGACCTTCTCGGCCGGCGCCGGCCGCGACGGGCGCGGCGCGACCGGGCCTGCGCCTTCGCTCACGGCTGCCGCAGGTCCTTGTAGACCTTGCCTTCCTTCATCACGAAGCGGACGCGCTCGAGCGCGCCGATGTCGGCGAGCGGGTCGCCCGGCACCGCGACCAGGTCGGCGAGCTTGCCGGCCTCGACCGAGCCGAGGCGGTCGGCGACCTCCATGAAGCGCGCCGGCACGATGGTCGCCGACTTGATCGCCTCGAGCGGCGGCATGCCGGCCTCCACCATGTAGCGGAACTCCTTGGCGTTGTCGCCGTGCGCCGAGACGCCGGTGTCGGTGCCGAACATGATGCGCAGCCCCGCCTTGTAGGCCCTGGCGAAGGTGTCCTTGAGCTGCGGGCCGATCGCCGCGGCCTTCGGGCGCACCAGCGCCGGGAAGAAGTTCGGGTCCTGGGCCCGCTCGGCCACCCAGCGGCCGGCCGACAGCGTCGGCACGTAGTAGGTGCCGTGCTCCTTCATCAGCCTGATCGCCTCGTCGTCCATGAAGGTGCCGTGCTCGATCGAGTCGACGCCGCCCCGGACCGCGCGCTTGATGCCCTCCGCGCCGTGCGCGTGCGCCGCGACCTTGAAGCCGTAGTCGCGCGCCGTCGCGACCACCGCCCGCACCTCCTCCTCGGTGAACTGCGGGTTGAGGCCGTTCTTGGCCACCGACAGCACGCCGCCGGTGGCGGTGATCTTGATGGTGTCGGCACCGTCCTTGTAGCGCTGGCGCACCGCCTCGGCGGCGTTGAACGGGCCGTTGATGACGCCGTCGCGCGGCCCGGGCTCGCCCATCAGGCGCTGCGCCCAGCCGTTGGTCGGGTCGGCGTGGCCGCCCGTGGTCGCGATCGCCTTGCCGGCGGCGAAGATCCGCGGTCCGCGGATCAGCCCCTTGTTGATGGCGTTCCTCAGCTCGATCGAGGTATTCATCGCGGCGCCGAGGTCGCGCACGGTCGTGAAGCCGGCGTTCAGCGTGCGCTCGGCGAAGAACGCGCCCTGCAGCGCGATGTCGCCCTCGTTCAGCGTGAACGGCTCGAGCTGCGAGCCGCGGTTGTACTCGCTGGTCAGGTGCACGTGCATGTCCCAGAGGCCCGGCAGCACGGTCGCGTCCCTGAGATCGATCAGCGTGTCCCCCGCGGCGGGCGCGCGGTAGCCCTTCTCGACGGCCCTGATCTCGGTGCCCTCGACGACGATCGTGACCTCGGCCCGCGGCGCGTTGCCGACGCCGTCGATCAGGTGCCCGGCCTGGATGAGCGTGGCGCCGCCGGCGGCAGCCGGCAGCAGCGCGGCGAGCGCCGCCGCGAGCGTGGACTTCAGCATTGCGCTATCCCCCGACGTTCGTCGTTCCGGCCGCGGCCGCGCCGCGGCGCATCATGGTGCCGGCTGGAAGTCGAGCAGCTCGACCTCGAACAGCAGCGTCGCGTTCGGCGGGATGACGCCGCCGGCGCCGCGCTCGCCGTAGCCGAGCCCGGGCGGGATCAGCAGGCGCCGCTTGCCGCCGGCGCGCATGCCGGCGACCCCGAGGTCCCAGCCGCGGATCACGCGGCCCGCGCCGAGCGGGAACACGAACGGCTCGCCGCCGACCGAGCTGTCGAACTGCGCGCCCTTGCCGCCCGCGGCCGCCGGGTCGTACAGCCAGCCGGTGTAGTGGACGCGCACCGAGGCGCCGGCGGCGACCGGGTCGCCGTGCCCGGGCGCGAGCTCGGTGACGCTGAGCTCGGCAGGCGCCGCGGCGGCGGGCGCCGCGGCGGGCGCCGCGGCGGGCGCCGCCGCCTCGCGGCTGCAGCCGGCCGGGAGCCACGCGAGCAGCAGTGCGGCGAGCGAGGCGGAGGCGATGCGGGACGGCATGGTCGGTCATCCGGGCGGCGCGCGCGACGGCGCGGACGCCATTATGACGGGATCGCGCCTCAGCTGCCCGCGAGCAGCAGCCGGTTCAGCCGCCGCACGAACTCGGCGGGCTCCGCGAGCTGGCCGCCCTCGGCGAGCGTCGCCTGGTCGAACAGCAGGCCGGCGAGATCGCGGAACTGCTCGCCGTCGGGCAGCCCCCCGAGCCGCACCACGAGCGGGTGCGACGGGTTGACCTCGAGCGTCGGCCGCTTCGCGGGCACCGCCTGCCCCGCCGCCTCGAGCAGCTTCCTCATCTGCGCACCGACCTCGTCGGCGGCCCGCACCAGGCAGGCCGGCGACTCGGCGAGGCGCTGCGTCACGCGCACCGCCTCGACCCTGCCCGACAGCGTCTCGCGCAGCCGGCCGCAGAGCGCGAGCGCGCCCTCGGCGCTGCGCTCCTCGGCGCTCTTCTCCTCGGGACTCACCAGCTCGCCGAGATCGAGGTCGCCGCGGCTCACGTCCTGGAAGCTGCGGCCCTCGTATTCGCCGAGGTGACCCATCATCCACTCGTCGACGCGGTCGTGCAGCAGCAGCACCTCGACGCCCTTCTGCCGCAGCCGCTCGAGCTGCGGGCTCTGGCGCGCCGCGTTCCAGGTCTCGCCGACGACGTAGTACAGGTGCTTCTGGCCGGGGCGCAGGCGGCCGACGACCTCGTCGAGCGACTGGTCCTGCGCCTCGCGCTCGCTGGCGGTGGTCGCGAAGCGCAGCAGCTTCGCGATCCGGTCGCGGTTGGCCGGGTCCTCGGCGACGCCCTCCTTGAGCACCTGGCCGAACTCCTTCCAGAACACGGCGTACTTCTCGGGCTCCTCCTTGGCGACCCGGGCGAGCAGCTCGAGCACGCGCCGGGTGATGCCCGAGCGCATCGCCTCGATCTGCGGGTCCTGCTGCAGCATCTCGCGCGACACGTTCAGCGACAGGTCGCCCGAGTCGACCACGCCCTTGACGAAGCGCAGGTACAGCGGCAGGAACTGCTCCGCGTCGTCGAGGATGAACACGCGCCGCACGTACAGCTTCAGGCCGCGGGCCGCGTCGCGGTGCCACAGGTCGAAGGGCGCGCGCGCCGGCAGGTACAGCAGCGTCGTGTACTCGCGCTTGCCCTCGACGCGGTTGTGCGACCAGGCGAGCGGTGCGCCGAAGTCGTGCGCGACGTGCTTGTAGAACTCGGCGTACTCCTCGTCCTTGATGTCGGCGCGCGGCCGGGTCCAGAGCGCCTGGGCGCTGTTGACGACGTCGCGGCGCGCGGGGTCCGGCGCCGCTGCGGCGTCGCCGCCCGGCAGCGCCGGCATGCGCACCGGGAACGCGATGTGGTCCGAGTAGCGCTTGACCAGTCCGCGCAGGCGCCAGGCGTCGGCGAACTCGGCGGCGTCCGCCTTCAGGTGCAGCACCACCCGCGTGCCGCGCCGCTCGACGGCGAGGTTCTCGACGCTGAACTCGCCCGAGCCGTCCGACTCCCAGCGCACGCCCTCCGCCACCGCGGCGCCGGCCCGGCGCGAGTAGACCTCGACGCGGTCGGCGACGATGAAGGCCGAGTAGAAGCCGACGCCGAACTGGCCGATCAGCTGCGCGTCCTTCTGCTGGTCGCCGGACAGCTGCGCCAGGAACTCGGCCGTGCCGGACTTGGCGATCGTGCCGAGATGCTCGATGACCTCGGCGCGGCTCATGCCGGCACCGGCGTCGGAGACGGTGACGGTGCGCGCGGTCGGGTCGAAGTCGACGTCGATCGCGAGCTCGTCGCCGCCCTCGAGCAGCGCGGGCTCGGCGAGCGCCCGGAAGCGCAGCTTGTCGCAGGCGTCGGAGGCGTTGGAAATGAGCTCGCGGAGGAAGATCTCGCGGTTCGAATACAGGGAGTGGATCATCAGGCGAAGCAGCTGCTTCACCTCGGCCTGGAAGCCGCGGGTCTCCCGCTGCGTGGCGGTCGTCATCTGGCTGTGCCCCGATCGGTGAGTGAGGACGCGGCGCCGCGCCGCGGCCTGCCGACCGCCGGCAGGCGCGCTCACTCTAGGGGCAGCGGGCCAGGATTCAAGGGGGGCCGCGTGGCCCCGCCGGGATCAGCCGAGCAGCATGCTCGCGCGCTGCCAGACCATCATGCAGAAGTCGTCGATCTCGTCGAGCAGCAGCAGCAGGACTTCCATGGCGGTCTCGCGGGGGCTCCGGGAGGGGCACTCTAGGCCGGCGCCCGCGACCGGAACCTTGAGGCGGATCACAGGACCCGCGCCCCGGGGGCGGGACGTGTTGCTTGCGTGGACTGGGCACGGTGCGTAGGCTAGTCCCAGCTTGGCAGCGGCCACGCCGCACCGCGGCGGCCGAGGACAGCCGATGACGCGAAAGATAGTCGTCCTCAATCCGAAGGGCGGCTCCGGCAAGACCACCGTCGCGACCAATCTGGCCGCTTACTACGCGTCGGCCGGGTTCGGCACCGTCCTCGTCGACTACGACCCCCAGGCCTCCAGCAGCCGCTGGCTGCGCAAGCGGGCGGCCCACCTGCCGCAGATCCACGCCATCGCGGCCTTCGAGAAGAACCCGCGCGTGACGCGCAGCTTCCTGATGCGGCTGCCGACCGGCGCCGAGCGGGTGGTGGTCGACACGCCGGCGGCGATCGCCGCGCAGGACATGCCCGAGCTGGTGCGTGACGCCGACGCGGTGCTGGTGCCGGTGCTGCCCTCCGACATCGACATCCATGCCGCCTCGAAGTGCATCGCCGACCTGCTGCTGGTCGCGAAGATCAAGCGCCGCGAGCACCGCATCGGCGTGATCGCCAATCGCGCGCGCCGCAACACGCTCGCGCTGCAGACGCTGCTGCGCTTCCTGGGCACGCTGGAGATCCCGATCGTCACGACGCTGCGCGACTCGCACAACTACCTGCGCGCGGCCGAGCACGGCCACGGCGTGCACGAGATGAAGACCTACGTGGCGCGCGAGGACGTGGCGACGTGGCAGCCGCTGCTGGATTGGCTCGAGAAGCGCTTCGCGGACGGGGCGCCGGCCGCGGCGGCCGGCCTCGAGGCGGCGGGCTGATCAGCCCTTCGGGTCCTTGCCCGGCTCCCAGCTGCTCTTGACCTTCTCGGCCCAGAGCTTGTAGCTGGCGTAGTTCTGCAGATTGCGGGTGATCGCCGAGTGGCGGCTCGGGCCGGGACGGCCGGGCGGCCGCGGCAGGGCGCCGCGCTCGATCCGTCCCGTCAGACCGGCACTCGCCGGCCGCGCCGGCACCGCTCCCTCGAGCGGCTTGCGGACCGGCGGGCTGCGCGGGCTCTTGCTATCGCTCATGCCACACACACCTGCAAGGTGACACCCGCAAGGTACTGCCGGGGCCTCCACGGCTCACAGGAACTGCGTCACAGCGAACCCGGTACTGGGTCAAGGAATCGGCCGACCCGCCGGGGGATCAGGCGACGACGCGGTAGACGGGCCGGTAGTCGCCGGAGATCTTCATGCGCCGCTGTGCGACAAACGACGCCAGCAGGCCGTCCAGTGCCTGCATCAGCCGCGGCGAGCCGCGGATCTCGAAGGGGCCGTGCGCGGCGATCTGGCGCATGCCGTGTTCCTTGACGTTGCCGGCGACGATCGCCGAGAACGCGCGCCGCAGGTTCGCGGCGCGCTCGTGCACCGGCTGGTCGAGATTGAGGTCGAGTGCGGCGACGCTGTCGTGCGACACCTCGAACGGCAGCTGGAACGCCGGCGGGATGCGCAGCGTCCAGTTGAAGTTGAACGAGTCGCCGGTCTGGCGGCGGTGGCGCCGCACCTGGTCCATGCCGCCGATCATCGCCCGCGCGACCTCGGCCGGGTCGTCGATGATGATGCGGTAGCGCGCCTGCGCGGCGGCGCCGAGCGTCAGGCCGACGAACTCGTGGACGCGCTCGAACCACGGCGCCGCGCGCGCCGGCCCGGTGAGCACGAGCGGTACCGGCTGGCCGGCGTTGGCGGGGTCGAGCAGGATGCCGAGCAGGTAGAGGATCTCCTCGGCCGTGCCGACGCCGCCGGGGAAGACGATGATGCCGTGCGCGAGGCGCGCGAACGCCTCGAGGCGCTTCTCGATGTCCGGCATGATCACGAGGTGGTTGACGATCGGGTTGGGCGGCTCGGCGGCGACGATGCCGGGCTCGGTCAGCCCGATGTAGCGGCCGCTGCCGATGCGTTGCTTCGAGTGGCCGATCGTCGCGCCCTTCATCGGGCCCTTCATCGCGCCCGGGCCGCAGCCGGTGCAGACGTTCAGGCCCCTGAGCCCGAGCTCGTAGCCGACCAGCTTGGTGTAGTCGTATTCCTCGCGCGGTATCGAATGGCCGCCCCAGCAGACGACCAGGTCCGGGCGCGCGTGCGCCTCGAGCACGCGCGCGTTGCGCAGGATGCAGAACACCGCGTTGGTGATGCCGTCCGGCTGCGTCAGGTCGAACTGGGCGCTGTCGACGACCTCGTTGGCGATGTAGACGATGTCGCGCAGCACCGCGAACAGGTGCTCCTTGACGCCGCGGATCATCTGGCCGTCGACGAAGGCCACCGCCGGCGCGCTCCTGACCTCGAGCTTGACGCCCCACGACTGGCGCACGATGCGGATGTCGAAGTCGGCGTACTTCTCGAACAGCTCGGCGGCGTCGTCGCTGCGGCTGCCGGAGTTCAGCACCGCGAGCGCACAGCGCCGGAACAGCGGGTACAGGCCGCCCTGGCCGCGGTCCTGCAGCTGCTCCATCTCGCGCTGCGACAGGTTCTCGAGGCTGCCACGCGGGGTCACCCGCGCGTCGACGAAGTCGCTGGCGTCGACCTCCGCGTCGGTCGCGCTCACGGGCGGATCTCGATCGGCGTGTTCTCGCGGGTCAGCAGCCACACCTCGAGCATGTCGTCGTTGGTCAGCGCGATGCAGCCGTCGGTCCAGTCGGTGCTGCGGTAGTAGTCCACCGAACGCCGCGGCACGTTCGGCAGGCCGTGGATCATGATCGACCCGCCCGGCTGCCAGTGGTGGCGCTTGGCGCGCGCGACGTCGTCCGGGCTCGGGTAGGAGAGGTGGATCGCCAGGAAGAAGTCGCTGCTGGGGTTGCGCCCGTCGAGCCGGTAGTTGCCTTCCGGCGTGCGGAAGTCGCCGGCGCGCTCCTTGTGGCCGACCGGGTTCAGGCCGAGCGCCACCTTGTAGCTGCGGTACGGCTGGCCGTCGCGCAGCAGGTACAGGCGGTGCTCGCTCTTGACCACCAGCACCTTGTCGGCGGCCCGCAGCGCGTCGCTGGTCGCGAACACGGCCGCCGGCAGCACGCCCAGCAGCGCGGCGGCGAGGACCGCGGCGGCGGCGGGAATGCGGGGCGGGCGGGCGCGGTCATTGAACATATTGGGATTATACGGAAGCTTCGCGCCGCGCGGCCGCGACTCCGGTCACGCCCCAGCCGGCGGGGGCGCCGCGCTCACGCGAGTTCCACCCGGATCAGGCTGATCAGGCGCGCGAGGCCGGCCTCGACCACCGCCGTGTCGGCGTGGCGCAGGATCACGTGGCCGGCGCCCTCGTAGCCGGCCGGCTGGGCGGTGCCCGGCTCGGGCAGTCGCGCCTCGACGACCAGCGCCCCGAGTTCGCGCTGCGCGACGTCCAGGCCGTGGATGCGCCGCACCCGGCCGGCGCCCTGGCCCCGCAGGTACGCCGCGCCCACCGACCAGTTCCGCGGCGGCGGCTCGAAGCGGTCTTCGATCACGATCCGCGGCCACGCCGCGTAGAAGTCGGTGTCGTGCGCCAAGGACAACAGCGTCGTGAACTGCGCGCCCGGCGGCCGTGCCGCGACCTCGGAGACCGCGACGCTGCCGTCGGGGCGCCGGAACCACTCCATGTGCGTCATGCCGCTCTCGAGGCCGAGCGCGCCGAGCGCGGCGGCGGCGACGCCGCGGACGTCGCGGTAGCCGTCGAGCTCGCGCGGCAGCAGCACGCACCACTGGATCCACGGGTTGCGCATGACGGTGAGCGGCGACGGCAGGTAGCGCGCCACCGACCAGAACACCAGCCGGCCGTCGATCACGACCGAGTCGAAGGAGTGCTCCTCGCCGCTCAGGAACTCCTCGCACAGCACCGGCTGCGCCCGGGTGGGCGGCTGCCTGGCGAGGTAGCGCTCGAGCGCCGCGGCGTCGTCGAGCCGGTGGGTGCCCGCGGCCCCCGCGCCGGCCGGCGGCTTGACCACCAGCGGAAAGCCGGCGGCGGCAGCGAACTCGCGCGCCGCGTCCGCGTGCTCGGCGAGGCGGTGGCGTGCGCACGGGACGCCCGCCGCGCGCAGCAGCTCCTTCATGCGCGCCTTGTCGCGGAAGTTGCGCGCGACCTGCGCCGTGAGGCCCGGCAGGCCGAGCCGCTCGCGGGCCAGCGCGAGCGGCTCCTGCAGCTGCTCGAGCGAGCCCACGAGCCGCGCGACCGGGCCGCCGAGGCGCGCGAGGCCGGCCGCGGCCGCGGCGAGCTCTGCCGGATCGAAGGCGTCCCGGACCTGCCAGTGGCCGGCGAGCCGCGCGCGCAGTCCCGGCGGCACGCGCTCGAGCGGGTCCTGGCTGACGAGCGACAGCGCGACGCCCGGCAGCCGCGCCGCGCCGTCGACGAAACGCAGCGTCGCCTCCATCAGGAACGGCGCGACGAAGGCAACGTGCACGCTCAGCGCTCCTCGACCTCGACCGCGCCGCAGCGCTGGTTGCCGGGCGCGCTGCCGGCGACCAGCACGTAGCGCCGGCCCGGATAGGCCTCGATCTGGAGCTCGAAGCGGGTGGTGGTGTGCGACTCCCTCATCACGCAGTCCACCAGCACGCGGTGCGTCCCGGGCAGCACCGTGACGCGCGAGTAGCCGACGCCGACCACGCGCTCGTCGACCTTGCGCAGCAGCGGCGCGAGCGGCAGGCCGGCGTTGAGGGCCGGCGCGCCCTCGATGGTCGCGAGCTCGGCGGCCGGCCGCTCGGCGCCCGGGTACGAGCGCTCGGTCGCGCAGCCGGCGACGAGCGCGAGCGCGAGCGCGGCACAGCCGAGGCGTCCGGGGCGCATCAGCGTCGGCCTCCCGGCTTCGCGACCGGCGCCTTCGGCGCCGCGGCCGGTGGCGTCGCCGGCAGGGCCGCCGCCGGCGCCACCGCCGGTGCCTGGCCGCGCGCCTCGATCTTCGGCATCACGATCTCGGTGCCGATGCGCACGGTGGTGAAGTCGGTCTCCGGGTTGTACTGGCGCAGCAGCCAGACCGGCACGCTGGTCTTCTGCGTCAGCGTCCACAGCGACTCGCCGGACTTCAGCCGGTAGCGCTCCTGGCCGGCGTTCCGGTAGTGCTGGAAGAAGTCGTCCTGCAGCTGGCGGTGGAAGCGCGCGCGCCGCTCCTCGAACTTGGCGGCGTCGACGTGCGTGAGGTCGAGGCGGATGCGCCGCCCGAGCGTCAGCGCGGCGCCGGGGCCCATGTGGTTGAGCTCGCGCAGCCGGCTGGCACTGACGCCGGACCAGTCGGCGAAGTGACCGAGGGTCTCCGCGCCCTGCACGATCGCGACGTCGCCGGACACCGAGTAGTCGCTCGGATCCGCCGACGCTGCGCTCTCGATGCCCGGCACGAGGCCCGGCCCGAGTTCCGCGGCCTCCTCGCGCGACACCGGCTGCGGCTTGGAGCGGGCCGACTCGGGCCGCGGCCGCGCATCCTCGGCCGCCGCCGTGTCGTGGCCGAAGAAGTCGGCGATCGCCGCCGCCGGCAGCGCCGGGCCGGCGGGCGCGGCCTTGCCGACCCTGAGCTTCTGCCCCTCGAACAGGAAGTTCGGGTCCTTGATCGCGTTCTGCGCCATCAGCGCCTTCTCCGACAGGCCATAGTGCTTGGCGATCTCGGAGAGCGCATCGCCGCTGCGCACCACGTAGACCTCCTCCGCGGCGGGCTCGGCACTCGCCACCGCCGGCGGCGGCGCTGCCGGCGCGCTGGCCGCGGTCGAGGTCGCGGCCGGCGCAGCGGCCGCCGCGGCGGGCACGGCGGCGGCCACCGCCGCGAGCGGCTGCGGTGGCGGAATCCTGAGCGCCATGCCGCTGTGCACCTCTTCGGCACCGAGGTGGTTGTAGGCGGACAGCTCGCCGGGCCTGAGGCCGTAGGCGGTGGCGATGCGCTCGAGCGTGTCGCCGCGGCGCACGCGGTAGCTCGAGTCGCGCTTCTGCCCGTCGTAGCGATCGGCGCCGCCGAGCCTGCCGAGCAGCTGCTCGGGATCCGAGCCGCCCGGGACCCGCAGCTCGAACCCGCGCGGCACGAAGCGCTGGCCGTTCCACACCGGGTCGAGCAGCGACAGGTTCAGCGCGCGCAGCATGTCGCGGTCGGTGCCGAGCGCGCGCTCGAGCGACTGCGCGGGCACGTAGTACGGCAGGCGCACGATGCGGCTCGAGTCGGGCGGGGCGCGCTCCAGGCGCCCGCAGTAGCGCTCCGTGTTGCGG
>Ga0335071_10003164_pt1 | contig 17443 bp, 12 predicted proteins | sample Lox_Sample_15_FD_206724 | JGI IMG/M metagenome (GOLD analysis project Ga0335071, IMG submission 206724) | Soil microbial communities from Loxahatchee National Wildlife Refuge, Florida, United States - Lox_Sample_1.5 | ecosystem: Environmental > Terrestrial > Soil > Wetlands | place: USA... | reverse complement strand
GCAGTACGCGCTGGAGGAAGGTGTGTACCGAGAAACTAGCGAATCACAAGCGGTTTGTCAAGACCCGGTGACCTTCCCGCTCTCGAAGAATTTGCCGGATTTGTGCGGAATTCCAATCCACGCGGCACGAAAGCCGGAGGAATAGTCACGCGGCGGCCGTAGATCGTTCACCTCTTGATTTCGGACAAAAGCGGAGCTACATTCGTGCACGGACAGCCGTGAAGGCCTCGGAGCAGATTCCAGAGAGCCGCCGAGCGAGTTCGTGCGATAACCCACCCTGACGACCCACCGGATCCTCCCTCGAGTACCCCTTGCCCACTGCTGTATATCGAAAACCGACGGATGCAAGGATTGCCGACGATGCTTTTTCATCGGAGGAGCGACTCATGGAAACTCTCACATTCGATCTGACGGAAGCGTATCCCGTCCCCGCAACCCTCGTTGCGCAGTATCGACGGGATGGGCACATCCTCCTCCGGGGAGTCGTTCCGCCCGCAGAGGTCGGTCATTATCGAGAGCTTGTTCGTGACATTTTGGCGCAGAGGGCAAAGGTCCGAAGCATACGCGTGTCACCAGAGGTTTCGATGCCCCTGTTCCACCAAACGGCAAACGTCTGGGAACAGAACGAAGAAGTCCGGTCGCTGGTGTTTTCCAGGAGGCTCGCCCGACTTGCTGCGGTGCTTATGGGCGTCGAGCGGGTCCGCCTCTATCACGATGAAGCCCTCCTGAAAGAACCGGGCGGGGCGCCGACGCCATGGCACAAGGACCACTACAACTGGCCTTTGTCGACGCACCACACTATCAAACTGTGGCTCGCGCTCGGCGACATCCATCTCAACATGGGAGTCATGCGATTCGCGTCAGGAACCCACCGCGCGGGACAATTTCCCGAGGTCTCTCCGTCGTACGAAGCCGATGAACTGTTCAAGCGGATTATCCACGATCACAACATGCCGGTGATGAGTTATGCGATGAAGGCAGGCGACGCGTCGTTCCACTCGGGAGATCTTCTTCACGCCGCTCTCGCGAATGAAAGCGAGGAACGAAGGGAGGCCCTCGCGATCATCTACTATGAAGACGGTACCCGCATCATGACGACCAATCACGAACATCGCCGGAGGGACCTGGAGGAATTCTTCCCGGGGGTTCGCCCCGGGGATGTCGCAGAAGGCGCGATGCATCCCCTCCTGTACTCAAGAGAAGATTAGAAGTGTCTGCACACGAGCAGTCCGCGGCGGGTTATGCAGCGCACCGACGTTCTCATCGGACATTTTGGCCTCGGCGGTCAAGAACCCCCTGCCATTGGTCCATCTCCAGAAAGCTCCCCTTGACGTTCTGCTCCATCTCCAGAAACAGTTTCCACGGCACCGTCAAAGAGAGGATCTCGCTCTCGACGAGTTTCCGCACGCTGATGTCGGTGAATCCGATCACCGCCCTCGGAGAGTCGCTTTCTTCTTCCGCGAAGCCGTAGAGAATCGAATGGCAGCCGGCGCCGAACGGGGCGATGGCGTTGTCGCGCTTGGCGCGGTGGTAGTTTGCCAGCACGAGAAGGGCCGAGAGCTGGTCAGCGTTTGCGAGAAAGAGCACGAGGGCCGGAGGGTTCTGCATTTCTACCTCGGCAAGGGGCTTGAAGGCGACGAATTCCGTCGGCACATCCCTCATCGGTAGTGCGTCAAGAAATCGACGCGCCAAATCCGGAGTTTCGAAATAGCGTTCTCCTTCCGCGAGGTGCGATCGGCGATTCTGGACATCGTATCTCCCTCCGTCGCCGGTCGACAGCAGTGCTTCAATCGGAAACGACACGTACTGGTTGCCAAAGCCGAGCCCGACTCCCCCTCCGACACAGCCGAATGTGTCCCTATCGAAGACCGCCGTCCGTCCTTTGCATGCCGCGACGATCATCGCCGCGACGCAGCCCCAGCAATTCTCCTTGAACTGAAGGGCATTTGCAGGCCTGTCGTTTGTACGATAGACCCCGATAGGGTGGTATTTTTCGAATCGTAGGGCTGATGAGATCTTACTATTCATGAGCTTGCCTGATAGCGAACTCAGGGATTGAGGTTTCGGAGAATATCGTGGTAGTGAAAGAACGAATGCAGGAGAACGCTGAGGAGATGAGGTATGCGATATATACGGGTAAATGCGGATACTCCGCCATCAGATACTACAATAGTGTACCAAGAAAATCAAGATCGTTGAAGCCGGGATTCATCGCAAACGTTCATGTTGTCTATTTCAACAAAGCAAAGATTTAACCTTTTGATAATGCGAGGCTGATCATCATGTAATACTCAATGACTATTGTTGCTCGATGAACGGGGAGCTTGATGTAATGAAAACGACGAGATCCATTCCCTTTATTCCTGACCTCGCCTCACACCTCCTATCCTCCGACAACCCCTCGCCTGACGAGAGACCGATCATCGGTGACCGGACGGTGTTGTGGATCCTCGCGCTTTGTGGACTTCTCGCGGCCTGGTACGGCCTTGCAGTGTGGTATCCGTCGATCCACTAGTCGCGCACTCGGAGGCAGGATGCTCTGGACGGTTGTCTGAACGGAAAAAGCCTCCGGGTTCCCGCTTGCCATTCTTCTTACCTACAACCGCCTCGTACGGAACGACATTCTGTATATCGCAATGACATTTGCCACGATCGAAATTCCCACCAGTACGCCCTGAAAGAAGTCGCTGAGGTCGCCGTGCGGGATATACCGCTCAATCACGATCGACACACTCAGCGCAAGCATGCCGATTGCCAGTAGGACATCCATATTGGAGTACCATCGGTTCATCGCGTTGATCCTCGTTACCTTTCGAATGGACTCTCTTGACCGCTCGCAACATCGTTGGTGATCTCAGAATTGCTGCATGCATCAGACAGCCCTCCGGCCCCGGGCGGCAACCGCGGCGTCGACTTCGTTCCCCCGAGAATGCCAAATCCACTTCGATGCCTCGGACTGTCATGCACCGGCGTAAGCGAGTGAGTTTTTCTTCTGCGACGTGATTAATGTACCAGCGCGGAAGGATCTACGCGAGCACTGGAGGTTAACAAATCGTTAAATCTTTCTTCCTGTTTCGTCGATCGCTATTGTTGAAGATGTCGACAGACGTGATCGTACCATCGATGAACATGCCAGTTTGCTGTGCAACAAGAATGGTACGAGCAAGGAGATTCGACTATGCAGTCTCCTGTCAGCTTCCAGGCCCGGCTCAATGTCGTGATTCTAGTGAACACAACCCTTGAAGGGTTTTTGTCTTTTGCACTTCCTTTCCCTATCTTCTGTGCCGACACCTGCCGCACCAACTCACAGGGACACACAATGTCAAGATATCTTCTTCCTACCAGTGTTCTTGTCCTTGCATTGTTTTGCGCGTCCTGTACGAAGACAGAGAGGTTCACCATACTCTCAGGTTCAGAAAATGAAACGCTTGAACCTCTCCTCCAGGATTTTGCACGTGAGAACCATATCGATTTGGAAATGCGTTACGAGGGATCGCTCGACATCATGGCGGAACTGCAGAAGAGCGAGATCGGTGTCGATGCAGTGTGGCCGGCCTCCAGCCTCTGGATCTCGCTCGGTGATAAACAGTTTCGCGTCCGCAACGCAAAGTCCATCATGATCTCGCCGGTGGTCTTCGGCATTCGCGAGAGCAAAGCCAGAGAACTCGGCTTCGTTGGACGCGACGTCGCTGTGCGCGATATTCTCGCCGCGATCCATGCCAAGAGACTTACGTTCATGATGACCTCCGCGAGCCAGTCGAACTCCGGCGCAAGTGCTTACCTCGGATTCCTTTACGCTCTGTCCGGAAATCCTGAAGTGTTGTCGCTCGCTGACCTCAGGAAGCCGGATTTGAAGAACGACATCCGTGAACTTCTCTCAGGAATCAATCGATCGTCCGGCAGCTCGGGGTGGCTGAAAGAACTTTTCCTGAAAGGTGACTACGATGCAATGGTGAATTACGAATCGGTGATCATTGAGACCAATCAGGAACTCGTCAAACAGGGACGGGAGACGCTCCATGTTGTGTATCCGATCGACGGCCTGGTGCTGGCGGATTCCCCTTTGGGCTATATTAGTCATGGCAATGCAAGACAGGAGGAATTCTTCACAAGACTGCAGGAGCATCTGCTCACGGATGCCGTGCAGGGCGAGATTCTCGCTCATGGGAGGCGCGTCGGCTATTTTTCGACCTCGGCAACCCCCGATTCACAGGTCTTCAAAAGAGAATGGGGGATTCAAACGGAGAAGATTCTCTCGCCGATCAAGCTCCCGCCTGCCGACGTCGTGCTTGAAGCACTAACCCTGTATCAAACCGAGTTTCGAAAGCCATCCTTCACGGCGTTCTGTCTGGATTTCTCCGGGAGCATGGAGGGGCCCGGAGAACAAGGTGTCAAGGCGGCGATGGAGCTCCTCCTCGACCAGGAAAAGGCCCGTCCGTATCTCCTCCAGGGCGCCAGCGATGATATTGTCTCGGTGATCCCCTTCAGCGGTGCAGTGCGGGAAGTTTGGACCGCGCGAATAGGGGACAGAACGTCACTCGACGGTCTCCGCAAGAACATCGCCGCTCTTCAACCCGGAGACGGCACGGACATTTACTCCCCCGTCATTCAAGGGTTGGTCGAAGCGCAAAAATATTCCACGGAGAAGTATTCCAGCGCGATCATCTTGATGACGGACGGGAAGTCCAATGAAGGAAAATCGTACAGTGACGTACTGGATGCATGGAAGAAAGCCCATTTGGACGTACCGATTTTCGCGATCATGTTCGGGGAAGCCTCCCAGGAACAACTCGCGCGACTGACCGACCTTACGCGGGGGAAAGTCTTCGATGGACGAAAAGATCTGGTCGATGTCTTTCGCAAGGTGAAAGGATACAATTAGGGATGAAGGAGATTCTCTCCGGTGGTCTCGGCGGCGTGGTTTTCGGCATCCTCTATCTCGGCCTGAGCATCCCTCTCCCGTTCGCCCTCGGCGGCGCCGTCGCAGGATACGTCGCCGGCAGGCTTCTCGTCTCCAAAGCGAAACAGCAGGGGGGGATAGACACGGAGGGGGATCGTCAGGCGTATTCGCAGATGATCGCAGAAGGAGAGGAAAAGGTCAAAACGCTCACCTCGCTGGCCGCTTCGGTGAAGAAGCCGGAAATTCGCGACAAGTGCATGCACTTGGCTCAGGTCGCCAGCAAGGTGATCAATGACGTGAAGGAGAGTCCGAAGGACGCAAAACGGGTCCGTCAATTCTTGAACTACTATCTCAACGCCACCTGCACCATTCTCGAACGCTATACCGAGCTTTCTTCCCGCAATCTCAATTCCAGCGAAGTCCAAGCCGGATTGGCCAAGGTGGAGGCGCTCCTCGATTCGATACAACACGTATTCGAGCAGCAGCTCGTGGCTGTCGCTCAAGATGAAATTCTCGACCTCGACACGGAAATCAAACTCCTCCAACAGACACTACAACTGGACAACTTGACCAGTGCGAAATAGGCTGATCGGTATCGGCATCCTGCTCGTCATTGTCGGCGCGACGATTCTCTTCCGCACAACCGAGCCCTCTCCCCCGGCGACGACCTTGCACGGCTACGTGGGCGGAGAAAAGACCGGCTTTCTTGACGATGACAATGTCCGCTCTCTTCTTCGAAAACGTTTTGGCCTCTCGCTTGACTATGCCAAGGCCGGCTCGATCGAGATGGTGACGGGAAAAACGGAGGGGATGGATTTCCTCTGGCCGTCCTCACAGGTCGCTCTGGAGTTGTACAAGCAGGCCCAGGGAAACTCCTTGGTGAAGGGGGAGGTGATCTTTTATTCTCCGATCGTGCTCTATAGCTGGGATATCGTGGCAGACGCGCTTGTCCGGCAAGGCATTTGCCGGGTTCGCGACTCGGTCTACTACATCACCGATTTCCCGGCCCTGATTCGAATGGTAATGAGCGGGACTCCCTGGAAGTCCATCGGTTTGGATGACTTGTACGGCAAGATGACGATCATATCGACGGATCCAAACAAGTCCAACTCTGGCAACATGTTTGCCGGACTTCTCGCCGACATGTTGTGCGGCGATGTCGCCACCACTGCATCCATCGACACCGTTCTGCCGAATCTCGCGAAGCTTTTCCGCAACCTCGGCTTCCTTGAGCATTCATCGTCGGATCTCTTCCTGCAGTACTTGAGTATGGGCGTCGGAGCGAAGCCGATCATCGTCGGCTATGAAAGCCAGATCGTGGAGTTTTCCGTCCAGAACGCCGAGCGATGGCCATCGATCCGGCACAAGATCCGGATTCTTTATCCGGAGCCTACGGTGTGGAGCGCACATCCATTGATCGAATTGAAACCGGGGGCCGATCAACTCGTGAAGGGTTTGAAGGATGAAGACGTACAGAAGCTGGCTTGGGAACGCCACGGCTTTCGCACAGGGCTCATGGGACTGCAGAACGATCCCAAACTCCTGCAGGTCGTGGGGATCCCTGAACGAATCACCAAAGTCCTTCCGATGCCGAGCCCGGATGTCATGCAGAAGATTATGACGGCAATCTCATCTCCTCAATAACTCGAAAGATCGTATCATGGCCGAAACCACCGTCAGCCCCGACGAAGCGCTTGTCTCCTACAGCCAATTGACCCCCGAAGAGCAAACACGGGTGGAGGCGATTCGCAAGAGCGTCCATCCGGAGGATTCCCAGGCTGTGATTCAATATGGCGTCGCCGCGCAGAGCAAAGTTGCCGACTTCGCCGACACCGTGCTCCAGGAAATTCGCTCCAAGGACAGTGGCCAAGCCGGAGAAATTCTTTCTGACCTTCTCGTGACCATCAAGGATCTCAACGTCGGGAGCCTCACATCGGAGAGCCCCCTTGCGAAGATCCCGATTGTGGGATCGCTGGTGAGCGCAGCGCGGCGATTTATCCAACGGTATGAAAAACTCTCGGTGCAGATCGAGCGGATCGTGAACGAGCTGGACAAGGCCCGGATGCAGCTTCTGCGTGACATCACCCTGCTGGACAAGCTTTACGAGAAGAATACGGCGTATCAGCGTGATCTCGACCTGTTCATCGTGGCGGGGGAACTGTTCCAGGACGATGTTCGCAAGAACGTTGTCCCGGCCCTGCAGAAGAAAGCCGAGGAGACGAAGGACCCGGTGGACGTTCAGAAACTTCAGGATGCGAACCAATTCCTGGTCCGATTCGAAAAGAAGATCTACGATCTCAAGCTTTCACGAATGATCACGATCCAGTCAGCGCCGCAGGTCCGCCTGATTCAAAACAACAATCAGGCACTGGTGGAGAAGATCCAGACCTCCATTCTGAATACGATTCCGCTTTGGAAGAATCAGATCATCATCGCCATCACACTCTTCCGCCAGAAAAAGGCCCTCACGCTCCAGAAGGAAGTCACCGACACCACAAACGAATTATTGACAAAGAACTCCGAGCTTCTCAAAGAGAGCTCCATCGACATTGCGCGGGAGTCAGAGCGCGGCATTGTTGACATCGAAACGCTTCAGAAAGTCAACACGGACCTCATCACCACCATTGAGGAAACGTTGCGGATTCAGCAGGAAGGGCGTTCAAAGCGGGAGGCGGCTGAAACCGAGTTGCGCCGCATGGAGAGCGAATTGAAACAGAAGTTGACGGAGATCCGCAACTAGCACACGCGAACCATCAGGCCCCGTCCACCTCAGAGCACTTCGCCCGGTGAGACGGGGCTTGGGTACCTCCTCACGCCATTCCCTCCTTTGCCTCTACGCGAATCGTTTTCCCATCGAAACGAGTACCATTGACCGACTTTGGATGTTGGAAGAACTCCTTTTCCGGCCCTTTCACATAACGCTCTGTCATGGCGGCGACTACGAGAGTAGTCGAAAACATCCCTTCGGTTGACTGCGCGTGGCGAGATAAAACACGCCCGAACATAAAAGTGGGGCGGCGTTGACGCGCCGCCCCTGCAAACAGGTGAGAACTTGGCGATCTCATCAGGGATGAACCCTGCCGTTTGCAGAAGCATTGTAGTTTTCGCGGAGATGAAATGCAAGAGGGCAAAGACAATTACGTAACAATTCCATAATCCCCGGGCTCTTGACCTGCGAGGCTCTTCTCAGTATCTTGGGCTGCCTTCTACATGGCAGCTGCTCTCCAAAGTTGGCGACATCGCGTTACCAGGAGATCACTACGGGACGAGAGGCCTCACTCTCTCCGAACCTACCTTGACGCTGTAGTTGTTAAGCAACCCCTCAATAGGAGTCTTTCGAAAATCTGGGTCAGGTGCAACATCGTGAGCATCTCAGGCAACGGTCCTTCGTGAGTTGCCTGCTCATGGAAGTCGCCACGGACGTGGTGTCCCATCACAGCCTTTGGATAAACGGACGCCCATGCACCTTTCTACGAACCCTTCACCATACCGATTTCACCCGGCGCGCGGCCCGGTGTTCATCAACCCGACAGGGATCCGGTTCGGATTTCACGTCGCTCTTCTGTCGCTGATCCTTGTCGTCGGCGCACATGCCCAAACCACCCTTCTCACCGGAACAGTCTTCGACGTCGCAAGCGGTGACCGGATTGTGGGAGCGCATGTCGCCATTGTCGGGACAACCTACGGCTCCTCGACCGACATCGATGGCAGCTATTCGATTCGCAATCTGCCCCCCGGGACGTATTCTGTCCGTGTATCCATGGTGGGATATGCTCCCACCGTCGTAAGTCGGTTGTCGCTCGGTGATCGCGCAAGAGTTGCCCTCGACATCACTCTCCATCCCTCCACGGTCGAAGCTGAAGAGGTGGTTGTGACTGCGGAACGTCAGCTTGCCACGGAAAGCGCTTTGCTGTCTGCGCGCAGGTCCGCCGCGACAATCACTGACGGGTTCACGCTGGAGCAGATCAAGCGCACCCCCGACGCGACATCCGCTGACGCGCTGCGCAGGGTAACCGGGATTTCGATTGTCGACAATAAGTTCGTGTTCATCCGCGGGGTCACTGATCGCTACAACGGGACGACTCTCAACGGGGTCAGCGTGACCAGCACCAGCACCGATGTGGACAAACGGAGCTTTTCGTTCGACATGGTTCCCGCCAATCTCGTGGAAAACACCGTGGTCCGGAAGACCGCCACACCGGAGTTGCCGGGGGATTTTACGGGAGGACTGGTTCAGATCAACACGCTCGACTTCCCTGACAAAACCCTCCTGAAAGTGAGTCTGGGGACCTCATACAACTCCCTTGCAAACCTGCGCACGCTCCAGAGGTCTCAAGGTGGAGGAGGCGACTGGCTGGGGATCGACGACGGGACACGTGCTCTTCCTTCCATTGCTGCGCAGACGCCGTACAACAACGTGGAAGCAGGCAAGGCGATGGCCAACGACTGGAAGCAACGTTCCGTTCGATCACCCCTGAACATGACCGGCAGGATCTCCTACGGCGATGACCTTGACGTGGGCGATCAGGAGTTGGGGATCGTTTCGTCGCTATCATATCGCAGCGGATACTCCCGCACCGAGGCCACTCAGGACTATTTCCGGGGAACCAGCCGAATCATTCAGCTGAACGGAACGTCCGATCGCTTTTCGGTGCTTTGGGGTGGACTCCTCGACGTCAGCGCGAAACTCGGCGGGCTCAACAAAATCAGCCTCAGGAACACGTACACACAAGCCGGTGAAGACAAAGCCACGGCAAACACCGTCATCGATGAAAACGACGAGATCAGTCGAGTGAATATCACGGAGTGGTCTCAGCGCTCGTTGTATGTCGGCCAGCTTGTCGGGGAACATACCGTCCCCGACCTAGACCAGCTTGATGTTCGATGGCATGTAGCGTATTCCTCCTCCCAGGCCGAGAAGCCCGACCGAGAGACGTATATCTACGGGAAAAACATCAATTATCCGGCATCCTACCCACTGCATTTCGGCTTTGCAGATCGATCGTGGTCCAACTTGTTTGAGGACACCAAGGGCGGGGGGATCGATCTCTCCCTCCCGGTGCTGCAGTCCGTGAAGATCAAAGGAGGCGTCCTCGCGGAGTTCAAACGGAGGGACTACAGGATCCAGTTCTTCCAGGGGGAGCTCTCGCCTTCCAGCACGTCGTCGGAGATCCTGGGCTATGCGATTGACACAATTTTTGCGCCGCAGAATTTCGGTTCCAACAAAATGATCATGAGCAGACTCTCCGATCCGCGCGACACGTACACGGGGAGACAGACGACCAGAGCGGGATATTTGATGTTCGACGCGCCGTTTTCCCTCCTCGGAGAGGACCTGCGCGTCGCCGGAGGTCTTCGTGTGGAGGACTGCGAGGAGCTTGTCAACACCATCAGTCCATATTCGACGAACGAACCGTACACCGCGAGGCTCAAGCATACGGAGAAGTTGCCCTCGTTGAATCTCACCTGGCTATTGACCCCCGCTACCAACCTTCGGCTGGCATACAGTCATTCCGTCAACAGGCCTGAGTTCCGGGAGCTTGCGGTCTTCTATTTCTACGACTATAACATCTATGAGGGGGCATATGGCAATCCCCTGCTGCAGCGCGCATACGTCCACAACTACGATATTCGTCTTGAGACCTTTCCCGAACCAGGAGAAGTCCTGGCAATCAGTGGGTTCTACAAGAGCATCAGCAATGCGATCGAGCAAAAAATCGTCATCTCGTCCAATCCCGAGCGGACCTGGTTCAACTCCCCGAATGGAAGGAACTATGGATTTGAGCTTGAAGTCCGAAAGTCTCTCGGGTTCCTCGGCGGCTTCCTCAGCCATTGCTCGGTCACCGGAAATTACACACGGATCTATTCGGCGATCGAATACGTCGAGGGGTACAAAGTGGACCTCGGCAACGGGTCGTGGGGGGATCGCTTTGAGACTCACGAGCGGGAAATGCAGGGTCAGTCACCGTACATGATCAACTTGTCACTGCTGGTCAGCGAGCCGCAGTACGGGACATCGCTCAACCTCATGTACTACGAATACGGCCGGCGACTGGACGCGGTCGGCGACCAGCGAATACTGGATATTTACGAGAACGCGGTCGGCGTGCTCGACGTCGCGGTGACCCAGCAGCTCTTCGGCGGACTGGAATGCAAATTCACCGCTCGTGATCTGACAGCGAGCAACCGGACGTTCGAAACGCGGGAAGGGAACCCCTATGCGGGGAGGAAGGTTGGTACAACCTTCTCTGTCGAATTGTCATTCATGCTCTAGCATTCGGGAAGTTCCGTCGCTTTCGAGCGTCTGTGTGCTCCGGGCAGCGCACTTTGTAGGTTCACAGACCGACTAACATGTAACGAAGTGGATTCACGTCGCCGGCCGGTTTCTCCATCACCCGGCTTGAGCGAGCGGTGTTGACGCGCCGCAGTTCAACTTTCACCATTAACAGGGCTTGGCGATCTCAGAAGGGATGGACTCTGCCGTTGTGTTTTTCCGCCTTCGGGAAACGCGTGCAGAGAGTGGGGTTGGAATGTCGGTCCCACGAAAGGAGGGTATTCCCGGAAGACTACCGCGTACATGTACACTCAACATGAGTACTCAATGCTCTTCACGCCTTTTTCACTGATCATCACGAAGGATACGCTCATGATGAAAAGACTCTTCAGCATACTTGCATTGGTGACCATCTTCTTCGTGGAATCCTATGCAGCAGAGGCCGTGCTTGGCCCTGGACGTAACAGCGGCAGAACCACTTACCATCAAACATGGAACAGAACTCTCTCGGCGGATACGCTCTATTTCCTTACAGGGTTGTATTTCGTGGACTCGACCTACTCGATCACGATCCCGGCGGGAACCGTGATCGTGGGTGATACCGCGGCGACCCTGATCATCCGACCCGGCGCAAAGATCTTCGCGACGGGAACAGCCTCCAACCCGGTTGTCTTCACCAGCGAACGACCGGGTGGTCAACGGGATCGCGGCAACTGGGGAGGAGTCATTATCCTCGGCAGTGCACCAACGAATCAAGTGAACCCCCAGATCGAGGGTGGTATCATCCCGGGGGCATATGGCGGATCCAACGCGGCCGACAATAGCGGTGTATTCCAATACTGCCGCATTGAGTTCGCCGGGTACCGGTTCCAACTCGACAATGAAATCAATGGGCTCACCATGGGCGGTGTCGGGTCCGGCACGGCCATCGATCATGTACAGGTGAGTTACTCGTTCGATGATTCGTACGAGTGGTTCGGCGGAACGGTGACGCCTCACCACCTGGTCGCTTACAGCGGGCAGGACGATGATTTCGACACCGATTTCGGGTTCTCGGGAAAGGTGCAATTCGGATTCAGCCTGCGCAATCCCGATGTCTCGGAGACCGCCAGCAACCAGCAGAGCAACGGCTTCGAATCGGACAACGAAGGGACCGCTTCTTACAACCCTCCGCGGACGTCGGCGCTATTCTCGAATATGACGTTGATCGGCTACAAGCGTGTCGACACGGTTGCCGCGCGCACCGGCCGGAACTTCGAGTACGTCGCCGTGCTTCGCAGAGGCACGAAGGAGAGCATCTACAATTCCGTAATCTGTGGATTCCCGGGCGGCATTTCGATGCGGGACGTCCAGACTTGGTCAAACCCCCGCGAGGACACCCTGCAGATCCGCAATACCAGCCTCGGATCTGTCGGCCCCCTGGCAAACTTCAACGTCAGCGGACTGAGCGCAGGAGAGACTGCTGACAGTGTCAAGGCGTGGTTCAATACTGCCGGGTGGTCCAACCTCGGTGGTGCCGATGTCGGCACAGGACGTTCGACGTCTGCCCTCGGCTTCACCGACATGAACGACCTGATCGATCCGAACCCTGTCCCAGGGTCAGGGTCCGAACTGATCGGTTCCGCCAGCTTCACGAATCCGCGTCTCAGCGCTGGGTTTTTCGATATGACGGCAAACTACCGTGGTGCGTTCGATCCCAGCAAGACGCTTGATCAGCAATGGACGGCCGGTTGGACGAACTTCAATCCCCAGTTTTCGTCCATCTGGGTCGAGGCAGGCTGGAACATGGTGGCAGTGCCGTCCATGGTCCCGAACACCGCCGCCACAGCGGTCTTCCCGGGCAAGAGCGGAAGTGCCTTCAGCTACAATACCGGTACCAGCAACTATGACGTCGTGAATAATGTGGTTCCCGGACAAGGCATGTGGGTCAAGTATCCAACCCGGCGCATCGTTCCGTTCAGCGGGCGCACCATCAACGGCACCATCACGATCCCGGTGGCGGCGGCCGGCTGGGTGCTCGTTGGCGGGCAGAGCCGGGTCGTGAACTACATTTCCGCCTCAGGATCCGGCGCCATTACGGGTGGACAGTTCAAGTGGGATCCCGTCGCTCAGAACTATGTCCCCGCCAACCTGACGTCGACGGGCACCGCGGATCTGTTGCCCGGTGAAGCGGCATGGGTGAAAGTGACCGGTCCCTGCACGTTGACACTCAACCAATAATTTCAGACAACGGAGATTCCATGAAGAATCAGATGAAGACTCTCGCGCTGTCCTTTGCGCTCCTGTTTCTGTTCGCTGAGGCAGCCATGGCGCAGGTGGTGCAATTCCGCGTTCCCATCTACATGCAATGGGGAACAAAAAAAGACACCGTGTACGTCGGCATCAATAGCGGCGGCAACGGGCTTTCAGAATCCTCGTACGGTTTCGATGATGCCCTGACCGGACTATATGGCCCCCTTGGGCAGTATGGAGAAAACGAAGCGGTCCCGGGCGATCCGGATGGTAATCGCGTTCGGTTCATTGATGTGAACACACACACGGAACTGGCTTCGCACAGCGGTCTCTGGAAGTATGACTATCGACCGTATGACTCGCCGACACAGAAGGACACCTTCTGCGTGAGGATCGACGGTGCCATAATCGAAGCGAACGACCTCACCATCAGCTGGCCTTCGGCGGCAACGTTGCAGCAATACGCTTCGGGATGGGAAATCCATGCATTTCAGTCAGGTGCAGTCTCTGCAGGCGCGCTGGTGGCCAACATGATCTCCCAGACCAGTGCGACGATGGCTATGAGCAACCCGCTTCGTTTCGTCATCGTCAAGTCAGGAGCGCAAGTGCCGTCGACCGTCAGCTTCTCGGCGAATGACCTGAATTTCGGACTGGTGGCTCTTCCGCATGCCCCCATCACGGCGAATCTCGTCGTGACCAACAGCGGGTCGAGCGATTCTCTCTCGATCACAGCGATCAACGCGGCAGGCCTCCCGTCGAACATGTCGGCTGTTCTTCCTTCCCTTCCGGTGAAGGTCGGGCCCCATGGCGGCACCCTCTCCATCCCGGTGACGTTCACCCCGACGGTTGCAGGATCCTTCAGCGGGACCGTCGTGTTCACCCACAACGCGTCCGGTTCGCCGACCACCGTCAATGTTCTTGGAACGGCAAGCTCAAACGCCAATAAGCTGTTCTTCTCCGCCGATTCGAAGTCCGGTCTCCTTGATGGTCACACCTACCGTGATACACTCGGCCTGGACTACCATCCTGCTTCGGGGACAGAGCCGTTGAAAACCCTGCAGTGTGTAATCATCTCCGAGCGCCCGGTCACCCTGAAGAGCGTGACCAAAGGTGCGGACCTGCTGAGCGGCAACTGGAGTTTGAAGACGCAGATTTATCGCGAAGCCACCGGACCTGATCCGACGAGTATTACAAAGGATTCGATCGTGGTAACGCTTTTCGCGAACGACCAGGCAACCGGTCTTGCGGCGAATGCCGTCTTCAATCACCTTCTCGCGTTCGAGTATTCCATCGGTCTCTTCGACAACCCGGACACCCTGACCCGACATATTTCTCTAAGCTACGTTGCGACGTCGAACAGGCTCGGCGACGATCTGCATATTGCAGCCGATGATCCGCAGATCCTGCAGGTTGTAAACAGCACCTACCTCGGCGACGTCAATAACGATGGCAATGTCGACATTCTCGATGTTCTGCTGGTTGTCGATCATATCTTGTTGCGCATCAATCTCAGTGACCCGGCCGATCAGGCAGCCCTTGGTCTTCCGGCCGATGCCTTCAATCGCGCGAACGTCGCACCGTGGGCCGGCCACGACGGCGTCGTCAATGCACAGGACCTTGCCGTCATTCAGCAAATGGCGCTGACGGGGGTCGATCCTTCGGGCGTCACGCTCCAGAAGGTGGCACCGACCGTCGCCGCTTCTCGATCCAACAGTGCCCTGGCGAAGACGAACAGCTACGATGCTCTAGTAACGTTCCATGTGACGACGTCGGGCGTTGCCGTGCGCATCGAGTCCAGCAAGCGCGTGAAGGGGTTGCAGTTTGACCTTTCGTCGCTGGCGAACGTTCCCCCGTCCCTCAAGCTCGAGACGACGATCGGCGAAGGACATTTCAATGCCACCGCCAACAGCATGCGAGTGCTGGTGTATGACGGCGCCGGCGCCTCGATGGATCCCGGAACGTACCTCATGGTGAACATTCCCATGTCTGTGAAGGATCCCCGCGAGGTCAGCGTGTCTGACCTCGTCCTCGCCGACGAGAGGAGCGACCGGATCGAAAACGTGAACTACCAGATCAGCCTGCAGGAAGCGCCAGAAGTCCCCGTCAGCTACAGTCTGAAGCAAAACTACCCCAACCCCTTCAACCCCACGACCGACATTCAGTTCTCCGTTCCGCAAAACGGGGCCGTGAAGATCTCCGTGTACAACGTTCTCGGCCAGGAAGTGCGGACGCTCTTTGATGCCCAGTCTGAGCGTGGGACGAAAGTTGTCCGTTGGGATGGCAGGGACAGTTTTGGGAAGATCCTGTCCACCGGTGTGTACATCTACCGGATGACCGCCGGTAGCTTTATTGATTCAAAGAAGATGATGCTGTTGAAGTAGGCCGCACTTCGCTCTCTGTTCCGTCCCCTTCTCGGAGGACGGAACAGAGGCTTGTTTCGTTAGTCAATCGAAGGACACTCTCTCATGAAATCTCGCCTGATCACCACTCTCCTTCTTGTTGTTTTTCTGGTCCCAGTCTCGGTGTGCCAGGTGGTCCAATTTCGGGTTCCCCTGGTTTTGCAATGGGGGACGAAATTGGACACTCTGTACGTCGGCGTGAATAGCGGCAATGGTAACGCCATGCATGCGAACTCCTATGGCCTGGACGACGCAACAACGGATTCCTTTGGTCCCCTCGGCATGTACGGCGAAACCGGCGCAGCACCGCCGGACCCTGACGGGAACAGAGTCCGGTTCATTGACATTCCTGGTCGGACCGAACTCGGTGCTGCCGGCGGCCTTTTCAAGTATGATTACCGCGGCTTCACCAGCAGCGCACAGGCAGACACATTCGTGATCGAAGTTGCGGGCGCCATTGTCGAGGGGAACGATTTGAAAGTCTCCTGGCCGGCGAACGTATCGCGGTACGCAAGTGGATGGACCATCAACAGCAGAACGCCGTCTGCGATTGGAGGGGCGCTCAAGAACATGCTTGATGGTGCGACGGAGTACACCTTCGCCGCGACCGGCAACCCCGTGCGTTTTGCCGTTGTGAAGGTCGGTGCGAATGCGGTCGCCGCGGTAAAGGAGCTCAACCCATCGGCTCCCGCGCGGTATCTGCTCGAACAAAACTATCCGAATCCCTTCAATCCCAGCACAGAGATTCGATTCAGCATGGCGCAGGCGGGCTACGTCACCATCAGGGTCTTCGATCTGCTGGGGCGGAACGTCGCTGATGTGGTCGAAGAGCACAAGGCCCCGGGGTCCTACAGCGTCCGTTTTGACGCTTCGCGGCTCGCCAGTGGGTTCTACTTCTACCGCATGGAGTCCGGTGCGTTCACCTCCGTACGAAGAATGGCAATCCTCAAATAGACGAGACGCAATATCCACCGGACGCCGTCCACGAACTTCGATCATGAAAATTCTCACAGCCGTTCTCATAGCCGCAGATATCCTCTTTGGCATGTCAGTCGACTCGGCACACGCACATCAATGGAGAGTGCCGGCTGACGCCCCCACGGTCTCGGCGGCAATCGCCGCCGCGACCGCGGGAGATACGATCGTCATCGCACCGGGCACTTATCCGGAGAACCTCGTGGTCACCACGCCGCTTATCCTCCTTGGGCCCAACGCCGGCATGCAACCCGGGGTTGCCGCCCGGGGCCCGGAGGCGACAATAACGACCTCGACAAACGACACACTAGGAGGGACCATTATCACCATCGGCGCCAGCGATGTCATAATTGACGGGCTCTGCATTGATGGTGACAATCCGGCGATCTCCCTTGGCGACCCGCTCAACGGTGTTGACGTGAATGCCGCCTGGGGCATCACAAACGACACAACGATGTCCCCCGCCGTGCAACGTCTCACCGTCCGGTACACTATCATTCGGAATTGTTCCCGCGGCGGAGTGCGCTTCCGCGCGACGGGGGCATCCGCGTCATCTTCGTCCGGCAGCAACCTTTCATGGAATTCGATCGACAACATCGCATCGCCGGGAATGAGCGGGACCGGCATCTGGTTGTCCGACAACTTCTACGTCGGAATCATTAA
>Ga0335071_10003163_pt1 | contig 17443 bp, 14 predicted proteins | sample Lox_Sample_15_FD_206724 | JGI IMG/M metagenome (GOLD analysis project Ga0335071, IMG submission 206724) | Soil microbial communities from Loxahatchee National Wildlife Refuge, Florida, United States - Lox_Sample_1.5 | ecosystem: Environmental > Terrestrial > Soil > Wetlands | place: USA... | reverse complement strand
CACGGGCATGTGCGTCCCTCTTTATCGAAAAGCGAGGGAGGCCGCAGCGCGGGCCCCGATCTCGGTCGGGTTCTCCCGCCCCAGGGCAGGGCTTGGGCCCTTCGAGACGAGGGTGCGAGCGGAGGAGAGCGCGAGGAGGGCCGCCCACCCTGGGCGGCGGGGTCCCGTGGTTCACGTACAGCTAAAGGCGGCCACGGCCTCTCGCCTCGCCGGGTGGCCCGGTGCAGGGCCAGCGGGAAGACCAGCGGGTTCACGTCCGGAGAACGGACCCGATCGACTCGGCAGAGGCCGTACATTCGTTCGGGCGGGCGCAGCCGCGAGGGGAGGGCGGCTTCGAAGGCCGTCGGCGGGTCGTTCCTTCCCGTGAAACGACAGCTCCCGCCGCCCCGTAGGCACACGGAGTATCCCCTGGCGACCCGGATTGACCGGTCCCGGGTCTCCTCGGGGAATAAACCCGCGGTTCGCCGTCGGCGGTTGCTACCGGCCGCCCAGCAGCGCCGCAGGGGGGACGCCCAGCGCCTTGGCCATCTTCTCGATGGTCTCGAGCGGCGGCGACCGTTGCCCGCGCTCGAGCATCGAGACGTAGGAGACGGAGATCCCCACCTTGTCCGCGAGCGCCTTCTGCGACAGCTTCTTCTTGGACCGGAGGCGCCGCACGTTGCCTGCGAAACGCGTCAGGAGATCCATGGCGGCACTATTAGCAAAGGGGCCAAACGGGGGCAGCGTCCTTTTCGGGTCCTCCCCGCATCGTGCTCTACCCAGAGTGACATCCGACGCCGTGCGGCGCGTCGGGTTTGACACAAGGTGACGCCCCCCCTGCCCTGGCCCAACCACGCGTTTCACGGACCGGAATGGACGGTCCCGCCCAATGGACCGGCTTCGAACTCCTCTGGCTGGGCGGGGCATCCGATCCGGAATCCGAACGCCGCACACCGCATTCGACGCAAGACGGCGGGGGGTTACGGGGCACGAGCGAACCCCCTGCTTCGGACTGTCGAAGCCGCCCGGGGCCCGACCACCCAGATGAAGCTCACGAGGTACACGCCGCCGAACTCGAATGCTCCGGGCACTTCTCGATGAGGGTCGGCGCTCCGCGCCCAGGGGGGCGGGGTCGGGGCGGCTTTGCCGGCTATCGAGGTGGGGTACCTTGCGACCGGGTTCAGCCGAAGCTGAGCCTTCCCTTGGGCTCTGCGTCCTAGAGAACCCTGGGTGAGGCGGACTCTCTTGACCCGAGCCCTTCCCCGGCATGGCGGTGGGCTGTGAATTCCGTCGTTTTCCGCGCGCACGCCGCCCCGTCTTCGGCGGCGAGGCACTCACTCCGGCGAGGATCTCCTTTTCCCGCGGGGAGAGGTTCGACCCGCTCGGTCGCAGCGCGCCGGGCCACTCTCGCGAGAGTGGCGCAGGGGAGGCAAGCCTCGGCGAGCGGAAGCCTGCCTGGCCCCTCGCTCCTTCCGCCGCTGTCGGCCCCCGGTCGGCGGCAGCTTCGGGTGCACCCTTGGCCGCCGGGGTCCGGACCCGTTCAAGGCCGTGCCGGGGGGCGTTGGGACCTTGCCTACCGGTTGACTTCACCCCTCCGCCCCCGCTCGAGGGTACAATCGCACCGGTGCTACAGGGCGACCTCGCCACTTTCCCTTTGCCCGACCTCTTCCAATGGCTCGACCAGGGGCGGCGGGCTGGGGTCGTGGAGATCGACACCGGGGAAGGTGCGCCCTTCTGGATCGAGGTTCGCGATCGACGGATCGTGGCGGCCTCCCGCCCGAGCCCGGTCCAGGCTGGCCTGGGGCGGCTCGCGGGCTGGGTTCCGGGCGTGAGCCCCGAGACCCTCTGGCCCGAGGCGAGCGCGGACCGGATCATCGATCTCTTCCTCGGGCCTCCCAGCGGGCGGTTCGCGCTGGCGGACGACCCGGCCGGCTATGAGGAGGGGGTCCCTCTCGACCTGCCGGTGGGGCAGATGACCCTGGAGGCCATGCGGCGCTTGGACGAGTGGCCCGATCTCGATCGCCGCTATCCGTCGGAGGCGGCCCTGCTTTGCGCGGATGGATCCGGCTCGGCCCGCACTCCGGCCCAGAACGCGCTCCTCGAGGCCGCCCGCCGAAGACTCTCGATCGCCGAGGCCCGGCTGGCCCTTCGGCTCTCGCGCCCGGCCACCCTCCGGCGCGTCGAGGTACTCCGGGAGCTGGGTCTCGCGCACGTGGAGGGGGTGGCGGCGCGCGCCGATCCCGTTTCGGCGCTCGTGGACCAGGCCCAGGCCCTGGTCGCTCAGCGCCAGTTCGAGGAGGCGGCGATCGTGTTCAAGAGCCTGCTCGCGGCCGACCCCTCCGACCGAAGGGTGAGGAACCTGCTCCGGGAAGCGGAGCGGGAGCAGGTCGCCACGCTCTACGAGGAGCTGTCGCCGGTGGCGGTCCCGTTGCTCCTCGGAGGGGCCGCATCGCTGGAGTCGCCTGCCGGCCGGCGGCTCACGTTCACGGACCGCGAGGTGGTCTCGCGGGTGAACGGCACCTGGGACGTGGCCAGCATCGCCCTCTCCTGCCCCCTGCGCGAGGTCGAGACGCTCAAATCGATCCGGAAGCTCGCCCGGCTCGGACTCATCGATCTGGTCGATCGCAAGTGACCGCCGGGCCGAGGGGGAGCCGGCCCGGCTAGATCGCCTCGGCCTTCACCATCGCCGACAGGAGGAGGTGAAGGGCGAACAGCGCGTTCCGCTCGCTCTGGACGCCGTCGGGCTGGGCGGCGAGCCGAAAGAGGCGGAGGAGCTCACGCCCGTCGAGCCCGAGGAGGAGCGCCCGTCCGGCGATCCCCTGATCCGGGCACACGAGCCCCGACAGGAGCTCGGCCACCCCCTCCGCGGCCCGCCGAACGGCGAGGCCATAGGAGTGCTCGCACACGAGCAGCTCGACCTCGGCCACCCGGCCGCCCTTGTCGCCGAAGAGCCGCGCGAAGGAGAGGCCGGGCGAGGGCCTTCCCCCCGCCTGCGGTGGGGGAGTGGCGGCCGGGCCTTGCGATGCCGGGGCTCGCCCGCCGGCCTCGGGGCCGGGCGCGTGAGCCTCGGCGGGCGAGGCCGGTGCGCGGGGGCGAAGGGGAGACCGGTGCGGCTGGCGCGACCTCAAGTCCTTCACCACGAGCCGGGTGATCTCGCGCAGGGCCGTGAGGATGCCCTCGCCGCGGTTCGCCACCGTCTCGAACTCGGGAGCCGCGAACCGGTTGAGCCGCCGGCGCAGCTCCGCGACCGGAAGGGCGCCGGGCAGGTCGCGCTTGTTGTACTGCAGGACCATGGGGAAGCTGGCGAGGTCGATCCCCATCTCGGCTAGGTTCGCCTCGAGGTTCGACATCGACTCGAGGTTTGCGTCGGTCGCGGTCGGCTGCGAGTCCGCCACGAACACGACGCCGTCGGCACCGTTCAGGACGAGCTTTCGGGTGGCGTCGTAGAAGACCTGCCCCGGCACGGTATAGAGCTGGAGCCGCAGCCCGAGCCCGCCCACCGGCTCGATCTTCACTGGCAGGAAATCGAAGAAGAGGGTCCGATCGCCCTCGGTGGAGAGGCTGATGAGCTGGCCCCGGGTCTCGGGGCGAATGCCGGCATAGACCTGCTTGAGGCTCGTCGTCTTTCCGGAGAGGCCGGGGCCGTAGTAGACGACCTTGGCGGTGATCTCCCGGGCCGAGGGGTTGACGATCGACACGGCCGCATTGTATCCCGCCCGGGCAGGGGTGGTCGCCGGACGTTGACGGGTCGAGCGCGGGCGCGGTACAGGGCGCGCCATGGCCAGCACCAACCTCCGGTTCCTGAGCCGGGCCGAGCACCGGGCCTGGCTAGAGACGCAGGCCCGCCTTCCCGCCGGGTTCCGGGTCGGCACGAGCCGGTTCGCGTTCGCGCCCCGGGAGCTGCCCCGGCCGGTGAGCATGAACCTCGTCCTCCTCTCGCTGGACCGGCCGACGCCGGCCTTCGCCGCTCGCTACACGAAGAACGCCTTTGCCGGGGCGCCGGTGCTCCTCGGCCGACGCCGCCTCGACGGTCCCGCCGTGGGGGCGGTGGTCGTGAACAACAAGGTGGCGAACGTGTGCGCCCCGGGCGGAGTGGAGGCGGCGGAGCGGGTGTGCGCGGGGGCGGCCGGGCTCTTGGGCCTCTCTCCGGAAGAGGTCCTGCCCGCCTCGACCGGCGTCATCGGCTGGCGGCTGCCCGTCGACGAGATGCTCGGGGCGCTCCCCGCTGCGGCGGGTGCGCTAAAGGAGGGGAGTGTCCTGCCCGCGGCCGAGGCCATCCTCACGACCGATCTCTACCCCAAGGTGCGCAGGGCGGAGGTGGGAGAGGGGGGCATCGTCGGCTTCGCCAAGGGCGCGGGGATGATCGAGCCGAACCTCGCGACCATGCTCGTGTTCCTGCTCACCGACCTGGACGTGCCCCGGGCCGCGCTCCGCACCGCCCTGGGAGCGGCGGTGGAGGAGAGCTTCAACCGGATCTCGGTCGACACCGACACGAGTACCTCGGACACCGTCCTCCTCCTCTCGTCGAGGCACCTCCCGGCGCCGCCGCCCGGTGCGTTCGAGGCGGCGCTGGCGCGCGTCTGCGCCGACCTCGCCGAGGACGTGGTGCGGAACGGCGAGGGGGTGCACCACGTCATCCGGGCGTGCGTGGCCGGGGCCCCCGACGAGCGAGTGGCGCGGCTCGTGGGAAAGTCGGTCGTGAACTCTCCCCTTCTCAAGGCGGCGGTGAACGGGAATGACCCTAACGTCGGCCGCCTCCTTTGCGCCGTGGGAAAGATCGCCGGCGCCTTGGGGATGGCGCTCGACCCATCCCGCGCCGTCATGAGCGTCGGGGGAGAGGTGGTGCTCGAGGGCGGTGCCATGCGGCTCGACCCCGCTCGCGAGGGGCGGCTCGTCCGTCACCTGAAGGAGGCCGAGCTGTACGCAAGCGCCGCGCCGGTGAACGGGGTCTACCGGCCCCCCATCGACTTTCCCCCCCATGAGAAGTGCGTGGAGATCGTCATCGACCTCGGGATGGGCGCTGCGACCGCGACCGTCTTGGGTGCCGACCTCAGCCACGAGTACGTGAGCGAGAACGCGGATTACCGGAGCTAGAGGGTCATTGCTCGGGGTCGCCGCAGAGCGCCCGGACCCGGGCCGCTCGCGGTGGCGAGAGGGGAAGGTCCCTCAGGGCTCGTCGTGTCCGGATGCGCCGGGGGCGTATGGCGCCGTCACCCCGCAGGACCAGGACCGCCTTCCCTCAAGCGAGGAGCGAAGCGCCCTGCGACGGCGATCGGTGCGCACCCGCGAGGCGAGGAAGAACGGCTATCCCCTTGGATTCCTTCGGCTGGAACTTGAGCACCTCATCCGCGCTGGTTCAGAGGAAGAGTCGTTGTTCTCGCCCCGGATTCTGATGACGCCGTCCTTCCCGACCTCGTCGCGACGTGTGCGGAGACCCTGTCTAGACCCGTACGGGACGAGGCGCGGTTAGAGGAATCGTGGGGCGAAGGTTTTTTCGTGCCGGGCGTGCAAAGTCGCGACGACGTTCAGCGACCTTTCCTGAAACAATTTGGCAACTCCGGGCCAGCGGTAAGACTTTGCCCGATACCCGAGGCACGCGGGTCGATATCATCGGCAGACTTGGCGCTGCCCGTGGAGCTTGAGAGATCGACGGCTGGCGCTTGCCTCTTGGCCGAGGCGCCCAGGGGCTTACTCGTGCCGGGCCGCTGGCTGACGCGACCGGGAGCTGCAGGAACAGCCCGCGGTCGCTCGGCGGGTGACTGGAGGAGAAGCGGACGCACGTCTTGTCGGGCCACTGAGACCGGAGGGCCAAAGGGCCCGCGGAGGAGGAAACGATCGATGAAGACCACCATGGTTCGCAGCGCCCTCGCGCTCGTCCTTGCAATGCCGCTCGCCGCGGCGGCTCAGGCCGCGGCGAACACCAGCGCCCCGGCAGCGGCGCCGGAGGGCTTCAAGCTACCGTTCACGATCTACGGAACACTTAACCTGAACTTCCAGGACTCGAAGATGCAGGGGGCGGCCAACCCGGCCCTGAACGTGAACCCGCGGACCCTGGTCTCCACCGACTCGTCCAACATCGGCATCAGGGGGACCTTCGACGTGGCGGGCGGCCTGCAGGTCGTCTACCAGTGCGAGACCAGCGCAGCCATAAACGGAGTCTCCGTGTCCGGCATCTGCAACCGCAACAGCCGGGTCGGCCTGGGGAGCCCCGTCTACGGCACCCTCTTCTACGGAAACTGGGACACGCCCTACAAGGCGACCACCTTCGGGACCAAGGCCGACGATCCCTTCTATGCCACGGACGTGTGGGACTTCGAGTCGATCCTGACGAGCCCGGGCTTCAACACGAAGACGAGCGGCTGGGTCACCGGGTCGGCCACTCCCGTCACCAGCTTCGCCGTGCGCCTCAACAACACCGTCGCCTACCACTCTCCGAAATGGTCGGGGGTGAGCTTCAGGCTGGCGTACGGAGCCTCCTACTTCAAGAACGCGACCGGTACCCAGAACCCATACCTCTACTCGGCGTGTGCGAACTACGATAACGGCCCCATCTCGGTGGGCGCCGGCTGGGAGCAGCACCACGATGGCTTCGCGCTCGTCGCCGCCAACCCAGCGGCCGCGCTCGCCTTCGGGGCGACCGCCGCCAACACGGCCGGAGCGGCCAACGTCCCCATGCACTCCTCCGATTCCGCCTGGCACGTCGCCGCGGGCTACGAGCTCGGCTGGGCTGCGGGTGCGACCACGCTCGGTGGGATGTACGAGCAGATCATGCTGGACCAGTCGGACACTCCCACCGGCTCGGTGAAGAGCTACAACCGCGCCGCCTGGCAGCTGACCCTCAAGCACCGCGTCGGTAGCCACGAGCTCCGTGGGCGGTACTCGATGGCCGACCAGGGCTCGGCCGATCTAGTCGGGGGCGCGGCCTCCACGACCTCGGGATACGGCGCCTCGGGTTACGCGGTGGGCTACGGCTATTTCCTGGCCCCGACCGCCCAGGTCTACCTGCACTACACGATCATCCAGAACGCGCACAGGGCGCAGTACACGTTCGGAACCGCCGGCTCTCCCACCATCGCGGGGGCGACCCCGGCCGGTGCGGATCCCCAGGCGATTGGCCTTGGCATCCGCTACTCCTTCTAGGGCGCTAGCTACAGGAAGAGCGAGGCGCGCGCCAGAAGCCGATCCCGCGCTTTGGTCCGGCGCCGCACGGCAAGTGTCCGTGGGCGCCGGTCCAGCGCGGGGGCCCGTGACTGACGTTCTACTTTCTCGTCCGAGGTGGCTGGCACTCGCCGAGGGGGCACGCCCGAGCCGGATGCTCCCTGGCGCTCCGACCTGCCTCCTTGCTTCGGCCTCGAGCCGCCGAGCACGCCGTCCCCCCTGCGGAATCCTTCGACCGGACGATCGACACCGAGACGACCACGAGGGTCTCATCCCGGGAACTGTTTCGCGCTCGTTCCCGAGGTGAGGGCCAAAGGGCTCGAGTTCCCGCTGTCCCGAGATGAGGAGCGATGAACGGGAAGCGGTAGGAACGCGCAAGCTCTGGAGGGGAGAGGAGTGAACCGGCGGTTCGGTTGGCCATCCCTCCCTGGTGATCGTCTCGGCCTTGCAGACGCACTCGCCGGTGGCCCTTTCAGGCACCGCTCTCGGGTCTGCGGTGCGCTCCCAGGTCAAGGGTCTCTAGCCGTCCCCGGGCTTTGGTGCAGCCTTGACCTTGTCCAGTTGCCCCAGGATCGCATCGACCTTGGCCTCGATCTCGCTGAGGCGACTGTCGAAGTGCTTTTCGAGCGCCTCTATCCGATGCTCGATGATCGCGGGTGGAAGATGCTCGCGGATCCCGTGAGCGAAGCGTGCCATCCCGAGTCGGTACTGCTTGGGGGCGGCCCTGAGTCGATCCAGCACGGTCGCCTGCTTCGTGTCGTTGCCGCCTTCGGTGCCAGGCATGATCATGGTTCCTCGCCCCGATCATGGACTCGAGGTGGCATGCGTCAACGGCTCAACCGCGGGCCCTCCCTCGGAGGCACGTGGGTTTCGCGAGAGCGTGCCGGAGGGGTGGGTGCCGTCTCACCAAGACACCTTGGCGAGGCCAAGAAATGAGGGACAAGTGCGCCCTGGCGAAGGGCCCTATTGCGAGGGGGAGTCGAAGGGGGCTAAGGCGTCCCGCTCCCCGCCAGAAGGGCGCCGGACCGAGTCTCGGGCTTTTTTGAAACGTGCCCGGCCGCTCCCTCGAGCGTCAGGGTTGGGCTCGTGCACGGGCGCCGTCGCCGGACGCCCCCAAGGTCTCCGCGGCGGCGGGATCGAATGACCTGAGGTGCAGATCGCGCTGGGGGAAAGGGATTCGGATGCCGGCGCGGTCGAGGCTAGCGAGCACGTCGATCATCACCTCGCTGGCGAGCGCTTGCCACCTGTCGAAGTCCTCGGTCCAGAACCGGAGCGCAAACTCGATCGAGCTCTCCCCGAAGCGGAGTAACAGCGCCATCGGGGCGGGCGACGAAAGGACGCCGGCCCGTCCTCGCACGGAGCTCTGGAGCAGGTCGATCACCTGCTGCGGCGGGGTCCCGTAGGCCAGGCCCACGGTCAGGTCGATGCGACGGCGCCGGTCGGAGAGGGTCCAGTTGGTCACTTCGGTCGAGATGAGCGTGGCGTTCGGGACGATGACCTCGGCGCCAGGTCCGGTTCGGACCGTGGAGGAGCGGACGCCGATCCGCGTGACCTCGCCGGTAACGGCTCCCACCTCGACCACGTCCCCCACCTGGATCGGGCGCTCGAACAGCAGGATGAGCCCGGAGACGAAGTTGTTCACCACGTTCTGCAGGCCGAAGCCGATGCCCACCCCCAGGGCGCCCACCAGGAAGGAGAAGCGGTTCATGGCGAGGCCCGAGGCGAGCATCGCCCAGGAGAAGCCGAGCACGAGGATGACATACTGGGCGGTCTTGGAGAGGGTGGCCGGGACCCCTCGAGGCAGGTCGAGCTCGGGGAGGACGCCCTCATCGAGCACAAAACGAACGACGCGGGAGAGCACCACCGCGAGCCCCAGCGTCAAGCCGAAGGCCACCGCGTTCCCCAGCGTGACGTCGAGTCCACCCACCTTGAGGCGGAGGGCGAGGAAGGCACCACCCGCGGACTTGAGCGCACCATCGACGCCGAAGGCGACGGCGGTCCTGTAGGCCCACAGGGCCGCGCTGGCGAGGCGCAGTGCGGTGGCGATCCGTTGCTGGATGAGGGGGCGGTGCCGCGAGACCAGTCGCCGGTGCTGCAGGGGCGACAGGTGGAGCAGCGCCGCCAGGGAGACCTCCAGCACCGCCTGCATGCCGAGCAACAGCGCCCCCAGCGTGGCGCTGCTGAGCGTGGCATGGGTGAGCCGCTCCGCAAGCGAGGTGCTGCCGAGCACGTTGGAGAAGAGCGACACCACCAAAAGGCCGAGGGCCACCGCGGCCGCCCCCTGCGTCGCTCGCCCCCAGGGTCCGCCCCTCAGGGAGCGGATCCAGCCCCCGCGCCGAAAACCCCGGAGCATGACGACGAGGGTCCCTGCGGTCACGAACAGCAGGGCCAGCCGGGAGAGGAGGGTGAAGGGCGGTGCCAGGGCGGCGAGCTTGTCCAGGGCGAAGAGCGCCGCAAGCGAGAAGAGGGGTCGACGGAACAGGTCCGGAACGAGCCCGGGCAGGAGCCGGAGCAGCGGCACGAGGAGGGCCACGAAGGCAAGGTCCTTCACCGAGGGCGGGGGCGGGGGGTAGATCCAGCCCACGAGAGCGAGAGAGAGCAGGATCGCCGCGGACCAGGGTCGGCGGAGCACGTCTACCGCCCCGGGGAGCGCCCGGTCCCCACCTTCCAGGGCCAGGGCCGCCACCGGGCGCCGCAGCGCCAGAAGCCCTAGCCCGAGGGCGATGACCACGAGCAGGTGGATCCCGATCTGGCCCTTCCCCTGGCTTAAGAAGGTGGCGATGTCGCGGCGGCTCTCTCGCATCGCCTGACGGACCTGGCCGGCCAGGGAGACGGTTCGGCCAGACCCAGCCATGGCCCGCCAAAGCGGGGCGCTCTCCGCCTCGAAGAGCTGCCGTTTCAAGGCGACATCGGCCTCTTCAACCACCGCCGCGGCCCGCGCCACTTCGGCGCGAAGCTCGCTCACCCGCCCCTGAAGGTCGAGGAGCCGGTTCTGCTGGGCCCGCAGGCCTTGCTGCGCCGTCTGCAGCTGGTCGGTGGCCAGTTCCACTTGGCGGAGCACGGCTGGCGGCGCCTCCTCCTGGCGCGCCACCTCGGCCGTGAGCTGCCAGGACGTGAGCTCCCGTTGCAGCTCCTGGCTCGCGTTCATCAGTAGCGCGGTGCGCTTCTCGATGGTCACTTGCCCGTTCGCGAGCGCCTGATCCTCCCGCGCGAGGACGTGCTGTAGCCGTTCGATCTCGCGGGTCGAGGCCTCCGCGAACCGGTCCGGGTCGAGGCCAGACCAGAGGGGGCGTTCGGCCTCGACCGCCGCCAGGCGCCGTTCCACGTCCTCCACCGCCGCGTCGACCTCGGTAGCGGCCTGGGCTTTTCGCACCCTGCCCCCGAGTTCCTCGGCGGCCCGGAAGACCCGCTCCTGCGGGATGGGTTGCGGGGCCAAAGGTCCCGGCGGCTCAGCCGACCCCTTGGCCGGTCCTTCCGCTGCGGCTCCTTTCCCTGGAGGGGGAACGACGCCGGCGGCAACGGGCAGGGGGGCGGCGGTGGCCATCGCCGCCGACAAGAGGACCGCTACAGAGAGGGCGATCCGAAAGCATGCGCACATGGCGGTTTTCTCTCCTCGTTAATGGCCCCATGACGGAGGTTCCGCCCGTCTGCCCTCTTCGGGCCGAGCCTGACTCTCCCTCATATGAGGCCGAAGACCTCTCGGGCAGTCGGTTTCGCTTGCGGCACCGAGGAGGGCTCTGGACCGAAACAGGCGGTGAGGCGCCGCGTAGCCAATGCGCGTGTCCGAGCGATGGCGAATAAAGCGGAAGAGACCCTCGGGACCTCCTCGAGCGCCGAATCGCTGCGGCGGCTCGCGGAGGAGGGGGCGGCGGGGCCTTAGAGCAGCGGGTCTCCGCGGGGAGCAAAGGACCTGCTCGCCGCCCTCGGGTTGTCCTGGCCAAACCGCGTGCCGCCGAGGAAGGGATGCGTGCGCCAAGCGTCCTCGCGGATGCCGCCTACCGTGCTCCCATAGCCGGCATCGAAGCCTCGGAGTGCGAGCCCTCTCGCGCGGCGCCGAACTGCTTCTCGCCGGGTTGGCCCTCGCCTGGCCGAGGTGGTTCGGTTGGGTGCCCGCCGGCGCTGTTCACATCTGGGTGCATGGAGGAGCGCTCAGCCAGGCGATCGGCTTGTCATCGGGGTCGGACCCTCCGGTAATCCTTCGATGGGCGCACTCGAGCGCCCACGGGCCGGGTCGGACTCCCCTGGTCGACCGGCACGCTTTGCCGAAGCGCCGGTGCCGGCAAAACCGTCTTGCGGTATGACTCGTCAGGTCGTGCGAGGAGAAGCGTCGCGGAGGGGGCGGATGAGGAAGCCAGCAGGGAGCAGATCCGACGCAAGGCCGAGATCGCTGGCCGGCATCCACATCGACCCCGAGGGCCAGACGCCCCTGTACCTCCAGGTTCGCATGGGCCTCGACCAGGCCATCCGGGGCGGCGTCTTCAAACCGGAGGAGGCCCTTCCGTCCGAGCGGGTCCTGGCCGTGCAGCTCGGGGTCTCCCGCGTCACGGCGCGCAAGGCGCTCGACGCGCTGACGCGCGACGGTGTGGTCGTGCGCCGACACGGCTCGGGCAACTACATCGCTCCGCTTTTGAACAGCCGCTCTCTCGCCTTTCCAGCTTCACCGAGGAGCTCACGCAGCGTGGCTTTCACCCGAGCTCGCGCTGGTTACGCCGCGTGGTGACGGCGGCCCGCCCCGAGGAGCTCATGTCCCTGGGGCTCTCGCCCAACTCCAAGGTGGCCCGGCTCGATCGGGTCCGCCTGGCGGACGACGTTCCGATGGCTTACGAGACGAGCCTGTTGCCCGCGGCCTTCGTCCCCGAGCCCGAGCAGGTGAAGGGCTCGCTCTACGTATACCTGAAGGACCACGGTTTCGAGCCGGTCCGCGCCCTCCAGCACTTCCGTGCGGTCAACGCGGGCGCCCAGCGCGCCAAGCTCCTCTCCATAAGGGAGGACGCGGCCCTGGTGCACGTCACCCGCATCAGCTACCTCGCCGACGGGCGGGTGGTCGAGGTGACCCAGACGTTCTGCCGGAGCGACTACTACGACTTCGTGGTGGAGCTGCGCAGGTAGCCGACCCGCCGCCCCCTCTAGCGGGTGGTGGTCACCTTGCTCAGGTAGGGGTGCTGGTCCGGATCCATCCCCCGGGCCCGGGTCACCGCCTCCACCATCGGGTAGAAGCTGGCGATGGCGGCGATGGGATCGAGGTCCTCCGACCCGGTGGTGGCGAGGGTGAGGTCTCGGCTCGGTACGTCGGCCGGCGCGGCCAGGAGCACCGTGGCCTTGCGGGCCCGCATCTCGTCAGCCAGGGCGACGAGATCGGCCTGGGCGGGCCCGCGCACGGCGAAGATGAGCAGCGGGTAGCCCTCGCCGATGAGGGCTTGGGGGCCGTGGCGCGCTTCGGCCGCGCTGAAGGCCTCGGCCTGGATTCCGCACATCTCCTTGAACTTCAGGGCGGCCTCCTGGGCCACGGGAAGGCCCAGGCCACGCGAGATCACCATGAGTCGCTCAGCAGGGGACAGGACCTCGACCCCGTGAGACCAGTCCTTTTCGAGGGCGTCCTCGAGGGCCGAGGGCAGGGAGGGCAGTGCCTCTACGAGCTCCGGGATCTCGCACCAGTGGGCCACGAGCCGCGCCTCGGCCGCGAGGCTGGCGATGAAGCTCTTCGTCGCGGCCACGGCCTTTTCCGGCCCGGCGCGGAGCGGGATGGCCCACTCTGCCGCCTCCCCCAGTGGAGAGGCCTCGACGTTCAAGAGCGCGACCGTCGTGCCGCCGCCGGCGCGCACCGCGCGAATCGGCTCCACCAGGTCCGGGCTGCTCCCCGACTGCGAGACTGCGATGGCGAGCACGTTCCGTGCCTTCAGGGGCGCGCGGTAGAGGGTGACGATCGACATGGGGAGAGAGGTCACCAGCTGCCCGGTCCGGGCGGTGACGAGGTAGGCCAGGTAGCCGGCTGCGTGATCGGAGCTGCCGCGGGCGATGGTCACGATCCCGCTCGGGGGAGAGGCGCGCAGCTTGTCCGCGAGGGCCCGGTACAGCGCCTCGTCCGCCCGCTGCCCCTTCACCACCGTGGGCGCCGAGCGAGCCTCAGCGAGCATCATCGAGCTCAATGGGCTCTCCTTCCGCGTAAACGGCCAAGAGTTGCACGGCCGGTGTCAGCACCACGAGATCCGCCCAGCAACCGACCGCGATGCGACCCCGATCCCCGACGCCGAGGTAGTCGGCGGCATAGGTCGAGGTCCGGCAGGAAGCCTCGGCGAGCGGCATTCCCAGAGAGACGAGGTTCTGAAACGCGCGCTCCATGGTGAGCGTACTTCCGGCCAGGGTCCCATCGGCAAGTCGGACGGCGCCCAGGCACTTCGTGACCTTCTGCGTACCCAGGTGGTAATCCCCGTCGGGCATCCCAGCCCCGGCCATCGCATCGGTGACACAAAAGAGCCTCGGGATGCACCGGAGAGCGGCGAGGATCGCGCCCGGGTGCACGTGGAGGAGGTCCACGATGAGCTCCGCGTACTCGGCGTGGGCCAGGGCAGCGGTCAAGACGCCCGGATCCCGGTGCGCGAGTCCGGACATGGCGTTGAAGAGGTGGGTGAAGCCTCGGGCCCCCGCCTCCAGCGCCGCCCTGCCGTTCTCGTACGAGGCGAGGGTATGACCGATCTGGGGGACGATGCCGCTGGCGCGGATCTCGCGGATCAGGTCCAGGTGGCCGGCCAGCTCGGGGGCGAGGGTCACGATCCTGATGGGCGCGAGCGCGTTCAACGCCAAGAGCTCGCCCAGGGTCCCGGTTCGAGGAGGCCCGAAAGCGATCGGCGGCCGGGCGTTCCCAGGGACGGTTTTTCGATAGCCCGGTGTTATCGATGGGAGGAGAACTTTCGATTGGAGGAGTTCCTCCCCGTTTGGCATCATGGATTCCATGAAGCGGATCGCCATCGACATGGACGACGTCCTGGCCGACACTCTAGGGGCGCAGATCGCCTGGTTCCACGAGCGCTACGGGTATCGATGGACCCGCGCGGACCTCTTGGGGAAGTCGCTCTTCGGCGAGGTGGCGGCCCCGGAGCACGCCGCCGCGCTCGAGGCCGTTCTCAAGGAGGGGAGCTTCTTCGGAGATCTGCCCGTCCTACCAGGCGCGGTCGAGGTGATGCGCCGGCTCGCTCGGCGTTACGAGGTCTTCGTCGCCAGCGCCGCCACGCAGTTTCCGGGGTCGTTCCTGCCCAAGTTCCGCTGGCTCGAGCGCCACTTCCCGTTCGTGCCGGCCTCCCACGTGGTGTTCTGCGGGGACAAGAGCATCCTCGACGCCGACGTGCTCATCGATGACAGCGCCTACCGCTTTCCCAGGTTTCGCGGCCAGAGAATCCTGTTCGACGCCCCGCACAACGTAGACCAGAAGGGCTTCCAGAGGGTTGCCAACTGGTCCGACGTTGCTCGACTCTTTCTGGACGAGGCGGTCGCCGTGAGCGCCTAGGACGATCAACGAGCCCGAAGCCGGACGCGCGAGAAGGTGAGAGGGGTGGAGTTCGTGCATCGGTCCCGCGGAGCTTGACGCCTCAAACTCGTCCCTCCACCACCTCCCGCCCGTCTCCACCCAGCCGTAGGTCTGGGAATCCGCCTGGGTAACGACTTCATTGTCGCGGCGGGCTTCGGGTTGGGGTGGGCATCCATCTCGTCTTCGTACGGGAGGGGCTCTTGCCTGCCGGATCCGGATTCCCCGCCGTTTCGAGCTCGGGCGTCCTCGATGGCGCCGGAGAGCTCCGTGTGGCAGCCGGCGCGGGCTACCTGCACCTAGGTCTCGGCGGCTCGAGGGCGGTGGCCCAGGACCTCCGCGGGCACAGTTCAGGATCTCGACTCACCGGCCAGGGAAGAGGCGGCTTGGCGAGACGGGTCCACGAAGCGAGAGCCGCGACACCCTGGGTCGACGGTGGACGCACAAATTGGAAACCCTCCAGCCCAACGGTCACGGTACGGCAAATGCAACGGCCGGTGAGAGTGGATCCGGAGGTCCGAAGAATGAGCGCCCTTCCCGAGTTGCGACCCGGCGCGGCGCGGATTCGGGCCTCCTACCTGAAGCTCTTACTGGAGTGCGTGCGGCGCCTACCGGACGCGGAGTCTGCCGAGATCCTGAACAGGCTAGGCACTCACATCGCCGCGGTGGAGGACTCGACGCGGGTTGACTGGCTTCCGTACGAGGTGCCGGTTGCCTTCCTTTCCACTGCTGACGGAGTGCTCGGCCGGGAGGGTCTGCGGGCCCTCTATCTGAGCGCCACGCGGTTTTTGCTCCACGGGAACCTCCTCGCACCTCTGTTTTCCGCATTTGCCAACCTATTCGAGCTGTCCCCGGAGCGGATGTTCCGCTCTGCGCCCGCCGGGTTCGCGAGTATCTGGCGCGACGCGGGCGACATCGGCATCAAATCGGTCGCGAGCGGGTGCGTGGTGCTCCATCACTCGCCCATCCCGGAAGTACTCCGCGTGTCCACCTTCCTTGAAGCGACTGCGGCATCCTTCGAGGCCCTTCCTGTCGAATGCGGTCGCTCCGCCTCCAGCCAAGTCGAATTCGACGGAGGCGACGCTGCTCGCTACATCATTCGGTGGTGAGCATGGAGTTCGTCTGCACTGATCCGACGGCCACAGTGCGCGGCGCCAACGTCCGGTCCACGCTGGACGCGTTCTCGCTCCTCCCGTTGGCCGGGCGGGCCCTTCTCGCGCGGCATGGCTTGAAACCCGAGGACCTGCGCGAAGACCAGTTCCTGCCGCTCCAGCGTTGGCTCAACGCGCTCCGGGAGATCGAAGCCGAGGTTGGGCCCTCGGTGATGCGGAAGATAGGTTCTCACGTCATCGAAAATGCGGACTTCCCCCCGGCCTTTGCGGACGTCGAGTCGATCCTGCTCGCGCTCGACCAGATCTACCACGTCAACCATCGCGGCGAGGTGGGTCACTACTCCAGCAGCCGAGACGAGGATGGGACCATCAGGGTTCGTTGCGAGACCCCCTATCCGCGACAGTTCGAGCGTGGTCTCGTTGAGGGCATCTGCCGAAGCCGCCGGACGGATGGCCGCCGGTTCTCGGTCGAATTCATCGAGGGTCCGAACGCGGGCGACCTGACCTGCACGCTCCTCGTTCGAGCGGTAGATGCGGGCGGGTGACTCGAATCTCGAGGTGGTCTCTCCCAGGATGTGCCGCCGATCGCGAATCACGAACGCGAACGGACCTCCCGCGCCCGGATGACCGGTAAACCGCATCCTGGCGCCTCTCGACGTTCGGGTCCGCCCCCGGTGGCAGCTTGGTGCTACACCCGCCTCGTTGCTCTTGTGCCTCGGTGGGCGCTAAGCGGGATGATGAAGGAGTGTCGGTGGACCGCGACCTCGTCTCCGTATCGGCTCGCGGGCCTCTAGGCCTGTTGGGTGGTGTCCGCCGCCCAGTAGAGGTCCCCTGCCTTGGCGAAACGCCTCGCTGTGCTCGTTGACGGCCCCCGGTGTCGTCGGCTAAGAAGCGACCGGACGGCACCGTCGCCAAGTGGTAAGGCTAGGGTCTGCAAAACCCTCACCGGCGGTTCGAATCCGCCCGGTGCCTCTCCAACAGCAATCCCGCTTGGGCCGGACGCGGGGAACACGGCGCCACTTTCCAGGGAGCCGCCGTGCTCCGGCGTTCCGCTATCAAACACAGCCTGAAACAGCCTGCTACCGCGCCGCTCCGCCGCGATGCATGGGCAGGGTGGTCAGCCCAACTGGAGAGACTCGCCCCTTGTCGAGGAGCCGGAGCTCGGGCAGCGGGGCGAGGGTCCTCAAGGTGCCTGGTGAGTGCCGACCCCAGGCTAGGCGCGCCCAGGTCATAGAGGAAGGTGAGAGCGAGGGGTTGTCGGTCCACCTGACCAGGGGCCGTACGCCACCTGGGAGTAGGACAACCGCGTAGAGTGGGGCGGCCAAACCCGGCCGCAACCGTCAAGGCGCGATCCCGTATTTGGGTCGGAGTTTCGAAGCGCGGGCCCCTGCGGGAGGGCTCCTAGCAACGAACCGTTGGCGGGACCGGTGCGGCCTCCGGGACGGGCGCGGCCTCCGGGACCGGTGCGGCCTCCGGGACGGGCGCGGCCTCCGGAACCGGTGCGGCCTCCGGGACCGGTGCGGCCTCCGGGACCGGTGTGGCCTCCGGGACCGGTGCGGCCTCCGGAACCGGTGCGGCCTCCGGAACCGGTGCGGCCTCCGGAACCGGTGTGGCCTCCGGGACCGGTGCGGCCTCCGGGACCGGGGCGGCCTCTGGGGCTGGGGTGGTCAGCCCT